>Ga0181530_10000635_pt1 | contig 45222 bp, 31 predicted proteins | sample PEATcosm2014_Bin_42_FD_119769 | JGI IMG/M metagenome (GOLD analysis project Ga0181530, IMG submission 119769) | Peatland microbial communities from MTU Mesocosm Facility, Houghton, MI, USA - PEATcosm2014_Bin10_60_metaG | ecosystem: Environmental > Terrestrial > Soil > Wetlands > Peat | place...
TCGAAGCTGCCTGCGGGCGCCACCTTCATCGACCTTTCGAAAGCGACGGTGCTCCCTGGGCTGATTGACGCTCACACGCACATTTTCTTGCAGGGTGAAGATCCGGCCGAGGGCGGATACGACATTCAGTTGCTCAAGTATTCACTGGCGTTTCGCGCGGCGCGGGCCACGGTCTCGGTGCGGCGCGCGCTGGAACAGGGTTTCACCACGTTGCGCGACATGGAAACCGAAGGCGCGGGCTACGGCGATGTGGGCATCAAGCAGGCGATTGAGGGCGGATACATTCCCGGGCCGCGCTTGTTTGTTTCGACGCGCGCCATCTCGACTACCGGCGGCTATGCGCTGGAGGGTTACGCGCCGGAGATCGAAGTGCCGAAGGGCGTGCAAATCATCGACGGGCCGGTCGAAGCCCGCAAGGCTGCGCGCGAGCAGCTCGACCACGGCGCCGACTGGATCAAGGTGTACATGACGCATCGTTCGTGGCTCAACAAGAACGGCGAACTGGAATCGCAACCGACGCTGACAGTGGAAGAACTGCGGGCGATTGTGGACGAAACCCATGGCTGGGGAAAAAAAGTGGCATGCCACGCCTACAACGGAGAAGGCATGCAGCGCGCGCTCGATGGCGGCTGCGATTCGATCGAGCACGGCCTCGGCCTGACCGACGCGCAGATCGCGCAGATGGTACGGCAGGGTACATGGCTGTGCGCGACGCTGAACATTTATTACGAAGGCTGGGCGGCGCCGGACACGGTGAGAGGCCAGCGCGACCGCAAGCGCGCTTCCATGCACGAGGAATCGTTTCGCAAGGCGTTGAAGGCGGGAGTCAAGATCGCTTTCGGGACTGACATGGGAGGGATGCCGTGGACGGAGCCGATTGCGCGAGAGTTTCCGCGGATGGTGGAACTGGGGATGACGCCGATGCAGGCGATCGAGAGTGCGACTTCGCGGGCCGCGGAATTGCTGGATATGACAGGGCAACTGGGCGTGATTGCTCCGGGAGCGTACGCGGATGTAGTCGCGGTTTCCGGCGATCCTCTGGTGGACATCAAGGTGCTGGAGAATGTCGGCTTTGTCATGAAGGACGGCAAGGTATTCAAGAACGAACTTGCGGCGAAGCAGTGAAACGTGATCGCTCACCGCACCGAGGGCGAGACGCCCTCGGGACAGCCGGCAGGATGCGCGCGCTACTCGTTTTTTGCGCCGCAATGAGCATGCGGCCAAGATACTAGTGGATCGTTGGTTCAGTTTGGTCCTCCAACACGGCGACGCCATATTGCGGGAGTTCGATTTGCGAGACGTCGCGCTGGTCTAGAAGGGACTTCATGGTGTGCGGAAGCGTGAATTCCTTTTTTCCGCGCTTGAAATTGATGAGGACAAAGACGGTCTTGCCAGCGCCAGTGCGGCGGCTGACTTCGACACCTTCGGGAACTGGCCCGAATGCGGGCTGGATGTTGCTGCGCTTGAGCAGCCAATCGGCGGCGGAGGCGACGAGTTGGTCATCCAGTACCGCTCCGATGTAAGTGATTTCCCCTTTGCCAAGATGACGGGAGACAACGCAGGGCTGACCGTCGAGCCAGCCGTTGCTGGGGCCATACTTCAGCAGGACTTCAGCGTCCGCGGAAGTTGCTTTCAGTTGCTCGGCCCACACAGACACTTCGCCGATGCCGAGGGTGCCGCTGACTGGGATTGGATTTTCCAGGGCATAGAACTGCTCGACCTTGGCGCCGAGAGGATCGGCGAGGTAACCGGGTTGGCGCAAGGGCAATAGGGAGTTGAACTCATCCTTCAGGCCGGAACGCGGCCCGATCACCAAATGGCCGCCCGCTTTTACGTACGCTTCCAGATGTTCGGCAAGTTCCTTGGGAATCAAGTTGAGGTCGGGGGCGACGACGAGTTTGTAGCTATCGAGAGGCGCGTAGGGGCTGACGATGTCGATGGACTGGGCGTGCTCGCGAAGGCTGTGATACCAGCTCTTGAGAATTCCGAACTGGTCGTATTTGGAGGTGTGCTTCTGTCATTCAATCGCCGAGATGCTCTCGTCGTCGTTGAGCAGAGCGACTTCGGAAACGACCTTGGTTCCGCGGAACGCGTTTTGGGCGATGGCAAACTCCTTGGCAGTTTGCGCCACTTCCTCAAGCAGCGGGACCGGTTCGCCATCGGCGGCGACCAGCGTGCCGTGAATTTCTTCCTGACCGTTGTAGGCGCTGCGCCACTGCCAATAGCTGACTTCGTCGGAGCCGTGGCCGATATCGTGCCAAGCCATGGCTCGGACTTCGCCTTTGTCGAGCGCGTTGTTGAGATCGGACCAGTTGACGAAGCCGGGCTGAGTTTCAATCACCCAAAAATTCTGCTGCTTAAGGCCGCGCATGGCATCGTGGCTGATGCCGTTGGCGTCGGGGTCGAGATGGCCGCGGCCCACGTAATCATCCCAGGCCACAAAGGTGAGGGGGCGGGTGACGACGTAATTATCGATGTCGTCGAAGCCGTATCCCATAAAGTTGCCGGTGATGAATTGGTGGGGATCGCTGACGGCGCGAATGGCATCCATCTGGACTTGCTGGTAACCGGCCCACGCGTAACTGACGAACCTTTTCCAATCCAACATCAGGCCGGGGTTGTTGGGGCCGACGGGGATGGGGATTTCGCTCCAATTGTCGTAGGTCTGGCTCCAGTAGGAGGTGGTCCAGTGTTCATTCAAAGAGTCGAGCGTCTTGTACTTTGCCTTCAGCCAATCCTGGAACTGGCGGCGCGCGTCCGGGTCATACGACATCAGTCCGTAGCCGTATTCGTTGTCGATTTGCCAGCCGACGACATTCTTGTCGTGGCCGTAACGGGCGGCCATTTCGGCGGCGATGCGCTTGCAGAATTCACGGTAACGCAGCGAGGTCACAGAGCCGTGGGCGCGGTTGCCGTGCGCGACACGCTGGCCGGTCGGCTCCATGCGGAGCGTATCGGGGTACTTTTGCGTGAGCCATGCGGGAGGGCCGGCGGTGGGAGTGCCCAGGACTACAAGCAGGTGATGCTTCTCGGCGAGGCGGATGGCGCGGTCGAGCCAGGCGAAGTCAAAGTGGCCTTCGGAGGGCTCCATGCGGCTCCAGGCAAACTCCGTGATGCGGAGAACCTGCAAATGGGCGGCTTCCATCATCTGGAGGTCGGTCTCCCATCGCGATTCAGGCCACTGCTCCGGGTACCAGTCGGTGCCGACGAGCAGGGCGTCGCGGCCTTCGAGTTGGGTGGGAATCGAGTTTTCCGCGGCGAGAGAGGGAGACGGCTGAATGAAAATGAAGGACAAGAACAGCGCGAAGAATACGGCGGTCAACATCGGGAATGCTCTAAGGGATGACACAAGCGCCTCGCTTCACATCGAATTTGGTGAAATCGGAGGCGGCGGCTTCCGCTGGCAAAATCGCGCCGCGCGCCCCCGTCATGTGTAACACAGGTTCGTTGTTAACTTCCAGAGGTCGCAATGCGGGCTGGTGGCGAGTCGATGTCCGTTGATCGAAGGGGCTGGCACGGAGAAAATGGAAATTCCTGCGGGGAACGGCCGACTTAAGGTAAATTATCCACAACCACTACTGGTCCCAGGAATAATCTCATCGCACGGTGGCTCAGGATGGCAAGATGAAAATCCTGGCCTCCAATAGAAAAGGAAGATGCCATGAAACAAGTGAAACTCTGGCTCCTTGCATCCCTGGTTGCTTCTGCCTTCGCTCAGGCTCCTGCCTCAAAGGAAATCGAAGCCGTTTATCCCGAGGCGCACGCGCTGTATGTGGATATACATCAGAACCCGGAACTTTCTTCGCACGAAATCCAAACGGCGGCGAAGCTGGCCGGCCGGTTGCGCGGCCTCGGCTATGAGGTGACGGAACGCGTCGGGGGCACGGGGATTGTGGCCATCCTGAAAAACGGCGCGGGCCCCACGGTCATGCTGCGAACGGAACTGGACGCGCTGCCGGTGGAAGAGAAAACCGGGCTGGCTTACGCGAGCAAGGTCCACACGAAAGATGACGCGGGGCGGGATGTTCCGGTGATGCACGCCTGCGGGCACGATCTGCACATGGCGTCGATTGTGGGCACGGCCACGATCATGGCGCACAGCAAAGACACGTGGCACGGGACTCTGATGTTGATTGGGCAACCGGCGGAAGAAACGATTGGCGGCGCCAAGGGAATGGTCGATGCCGGCCTGCTGACAAGATTCCCGAGGCCGGACGTGGCGGTGGCGCTGCACGTCGGCAACCAGCTTCCAGCGGGCAAGGTGGGGGTCGTTCCGGGGACGTATGACACCAGTGCGGATTCTGTGCGGATCACGATCTATGGAAAGGGCGGGCACGGTTCGGCACCGCATACGGCGATTGATCCGATCGTGATCGCCGCGCGGACGATTCTGGCGTTGCAGACTATCGTCTCGCGCGAGGTGAAGCCCGGAGAAATGGCGGTGGTCACGGTGGGATACATCCAGGCGGGCACCAAGAACAACATCATCCCGGACCAGGCCGAACTGGGGCTGACGGTGCGTACGTACAAGGCGGAAATCCGCAAGCAGATTCTCGCCGCGTTAACGCGCATCACCAAGGCCGAAGCGGAGGCGGCGGGAGCGCCGCGCGCACCGTCGATTGAGAATTTCGAGTCGACGAACTCGGTGTACAACGATCCCGCATTGGCGCAGCGGCTCAAGGGGGCGCTGGAAGCGGCGCTGGGCAAAGACAATGTTGTGCTGGAAGAGCCAATTACGGCATCGGAGGATTTCTCGTACTTCGTGGAACAGGGCATTCCCGGTTTCTACTTCAGTCTGGGCGGAGCGGACCCGGAAAAATACGCGCAGGCCAAAGCAACGGGGACGGCACTCCCGTCGAATCACTCTCCTTTTTTCGCGCCCGACGTGGACCCGGCGATGCACACCGGCATTGCGGCGGAAGTGGCCGTGCTGCGCAATCTTCTGAGCGGGTCGGCTGAGGACCTACGCAAGAGCATCGGCGGGCAAGCTTCGGTTGGACAACGGACACCATAGGCGGAGGGTCAGCGGCGCGGCCCGTGGCAACGGCTAGCGCTCACCGACGGAGAGGGTACGGCAGATCGAGAGCTGCTATGACCACCGGCGCGGCCGAGCTACGCTCGGCTTGGACAGCCGAGGGCGGCTGTCCCTACACGAGCTTGGATGGGCGAAGACGCCCGTCCCTCCACCGGCACGGCACAGCACGGACGTTTAGGCTTTGTCCCACTCGCCGCGGGCGCGCAACTGCGCGATCTCCTGGCGGGCCATTTCCTGGGCGCGCATGTAGTCGGGTTTGACCACACGGTTGAGCGGCATCTGGCCGGGTTCGAGAATGATCCAATGGCGCGGCCGCATGTAGGGTGGCAGGGAACGAGCGTGCCGATCCAGTTCCTGGCAGGTTAGTTCAACCTCGGGTTTCTTCTCGACCAGCGCCACCACCGCTTCGGAAACTACGGCATGCGCCACGCCGACTACGATGCAGTTGGCCACCTTCCCGGCCAGAGTGCAGATATGTTTTTCCACATCACCTGGGAAGATTTGGTAGCCGAACGACTTGATCACCCACTTGTCGCGGCCGGTCAGATGCAATCCGGCGGCGTCTTTGTAGCCAAGGTCGCCGGTATATAAAAAGCCGTCGCGCGAAATCGCCTGAGCGGTGGAGGCGGGATCGTTGACATAGCCAAGAAAGGTCTGCGGGCCGCGAAAGCACACTTGGCCCGTTTCGCCGGGCGGCAACTCAGCGCCGGCGTTGCCATCGGCGCGCATGGGTTGGCGAATGGAGCACGGATAGACCGGCATGTCCTGCCCAAGCCCGTCGACGAGCGTTTCCCGGCCGGCCGCATTCGTCTGTATGTAGGTGCAGAAACCGGCGGCTTCGGTGAGCCCGAGACCGGTGCCGATCACCGGCGCCATGGTGACAAATCTGTCGATGAACGGCCCCGAAACGGCATGTCCGCCATAGGCGGCAAATTTCAGGCTGGAGAGATCGTGGCTAACATAATCTTTCAGCATCCACTCGAGGTTGAACATGGCTGGAATCTGTCCCATGATCTCGACTCGATGCTGCGTGATGGCGCGTAACGAGCGGCTGGCATCGAAGACCTCGAGGAGGACCGCCGTGCCTCCTCCGAAGAATGTGCTCATCAACAACTCCGTCTGGCCCCCTACGTGGGACGCGGGCAAATTGACCAGAGTGCGGGCGCCGCTGTCTCCGCCAAAAAAAGCGCCGCACATGCACATGTTCTGCACGGTGATGTTGCGGTGGGAAAGCAGAGCTGGCTTGGGCGAACCGGTCGAGCCGGTGGTAAAGATGACGAGTGCGCCATCGTTCTCGCTTGGGGCGGAGGCGAGCCCGCTGAGGGTGCCAGAGTCTGTAGCGGCTTCGGCAATCGAAGCAAAGGACTGCGTGCCGGGAATCGGGTCGTCGGAGTCCACTGTGATGAAATGCTCGATCCATGGGCACTGTGCCTGCGCGGCGCGCCACAGTTCGCGAAAATCGAAGGGCGCTTTGCGGCCCAGGCCGACAAATCCGCGCGGACGGAGGATTTCCAGGGCTCGAATCACCTCGGCGGAGGGCAGACGCAGATCCAGCGGGGCGACGATGACGCCGATTTTGAAACAGCTGTATTCCAGCAAAACGTGATCCACGGAGAGCGGCAACAAGGTGACGAGGAAATCGCCCTTGGCGAAACGCAGGCGCAACAAACCATTTGCCAATGCCGTGGTGATGCGGTCGAACTCGCTCCAAGTGACGGCGCGCGTGCCATCCGCGCTGAGGATGGCAGGGGACTCCGGCTTGGCCTTCGCCCACTTGGCCACGACGTGGTGCAAGAGATGGCGATCGGCAAAAACTTTTTCGTAATCGTCGAGAGTGTATTGAGGCACGCGCATAGGTTTACTCAGACATCTGGAACGGCAGATCCTCAAAGGGCCGCTCAATTTGAAGGCATACGGCGCGGCTGGAGAGGCTTTGTCAAAACTATCTTTTATCTCTCGCCCCGCTGGGGCTAGGCCGTTTCCCGCTTTTTGCCCACGGCTTGCGCCGTCCCCATACGAGCAGACGACAGCAAAGCTGAATTCACTTTGGCGCGCTATCGCTTGGAGCGCTTCGCGGTCTTCTTCTCCGGTTCGTGCGGCCGGCCCGGGAGTTTGCCATAGGTCTTCAGCAGTGCCAGGTTCTTGCCGATCAGCGCATGCCTCTGTTGCACGCACATAAAACTGCGCAGCGGATCTTCCGGCGTGTTCAGTGTGTAATCCAGCAATTTTTCCACTGTGCTGGTGGCCACGTTCAGCCGCGTGTCGGACGCTCCGTAATAGATCAACACATCCCCTCGCTTGGTTGCGATCCAACCGTTGCTAAAGACCACGTTAGAGACGTCGCCGATTCGCTCCTCGCCCTCGGGCGCCATAAAATATCCCGCCGGCTGGTGCTTGATCGCATGCGGCCTCTTCAGTTCGGTCAAAAATGTGTATAAGACGTAGCGCAGTCCTGCCGCGGTATTCCGCACACCGTGCGCCAGGTGCAGCCAGCCGCGAGCGGTCTTGATTGGCGCCGGACCCAGTCCATTCTTTACTTCTTTGATGGTGTGGTATTCGCGATTATCCATGATGACTTCATTTTCGACGTTCGCGCCGACCATCGTCGCGCAAAGGCCCCAGCCAATTCCCCCGCCTTTGCCCGCCTGAATGAATTCGTCCTGCGGCCGGGTGTAGAGCGCGTATTTTCCATCGACGAATTCGGGATGCAATACTACATTCCGCTGCTGTGGAGATTTCGTCCGCAAATCCGGAAGCCGCTCCCAATGCTTTAAGTCTTTGGTCCGCGCGATTCCGCACTGCGCCACCGCCGACGAAGTGTCTGAGAGGGGCGCTTTGGGATCTTTGCGCTCGGTGCAGAACAGCCCGTAAATCCAGCCGTCCTCGTGCCGTACCACGCGAATGTCGTAGACGTTGGTGTCAGGGTCGCTCGTCTCGGGCATGAGAATCGGGTAATCCCAGAAGCGAAAGTTGTCCACTCCATTCGGGCTTTCCGCCACCGCCAGAAACGATTTCCGGTCCGCTCCCTCCACGCGAGCCAACACTAGAAATCTCCCTTCATGTTCCATTGCGCCGGCATTGAACGTCGCGTTCACGCCCATGCGTTCCATTAGATGAGGGTTGCTTTTCGCGTCGAAATCATAGCGCCAGAACAGAGGCGTGTGCTCCGCGGTCAACACCGGGTTCACGTAACGGTCGTACACTCCGTTCCCGTGGCCAGCTTTCACGTTCTTGCGCGTGAGCAACTTCTCGTGTTGGCGGAACAATTGTTGGACCTTCGCTCTAAATGCGGCCTCGCTCATTTGTCTTCTCCGGTTGTACGGCGACCCAGGTTATCGTAATCGCCCAAATTTATGAGAATTTCCCGTCTAAGTTTCGATTGGCGGGGTTTTTAATCGCAAGCGCAGACCCTCAGCGCCTCGCCGCCAATCGCTGCTCCACCAACGCCTCAATTCGACTTAGGACATCATCCTCGCTCAAAGCCGTCGAATCGAGCAGCACCGCATCTTCCGCCGCGACTAGCGGAGAAGCGGCGCGGGTGCGGTCGCGGCGGTCGCGCTCCCGAAGTTCCGCCGCCATCGCCTGCGCCGGCGCTCCTTTCAACTTTTGCTGGTCGAGCCGGCGCTGCTCGCGGACTACGGGATCGGCGTCGAGAAAGATCTTTACATCGGCGTCGGGAAAAACTTTTGTGCCAATGTCGCGGCCCTCCATCACGACGCCTCCGCCCATGCCCATTTCGCGCTGCCGTGCCACCATCCACTCGCGCACTTGGGGATGCACGGAGACGCGCGACGCCGCCTCGGTCACATCGCGCTCGCGAATGCGCTCGGAAATATCTTTTCCGTTGAGCCGGACGCGGTTGCCGCCTTGGGTGTGCTCGAGGGTGATATGGGAATCCCGGGCCGCCTTCACGAGGGCGGCTTCGTCATCGAACGAAACATCCCACTCGATCGCCTTGAGCGCCAGCGCGCGGTACATGGCGCCGCTTTCCAGGTTCACGTAACCGAGTTTGCGCGCCAGACGGGAAGCGATCGTGCTCTTGCCCGCACCGGCTGGACCGTCGATGGCGATGATGAGTTTGCGTTGGGAATCGGTCATGGCGCGAACGAGTGATTTTACACGGCTGAGGAGCGAAAAACTACAAGTTGGTGGTCGCCACGCATGCCGCCCATGCTGCCGCGGTTCGCGCGACCTGGATGGGCCAGAGGCCCGTCCCCACACGACCTTACGTCACGCGCTCTGGGCGGGGCTTGGGGACGTAGGCTTGTTTCGGTGGAGTTATTTGCAACAGCGACTTGCTCCCGATATGCACAAAGCTCAACTCGCGAGCGGAGAGCAGTGCGTGGATTGCTTCTTTCACCCGCGTGCGCGGAACGAAATTTGCGAGCAGGTTCTCGACTTCGCTTTCGTCCACCGCGACCACACAGTCCAAGTATTTTGAGACCAGCGCAGAGAGCGCTTCCGCTACCGATATTCCAACGCCCTCGCGCACTATCTCCGGCGCCCAGCGCGACAATTCGTCCCACACCGAGCCTTCCTCCGCGGTGTAATCGACGCGCGTGATGCGCAGCTTGGCCCACAGTTCACTGAGCGCGCGATCAAGGCCGGCGGTGGAAAGCGAACCGCCCAGCAGTTCACCCAGTTTGGATTTTGAAATCGGCCCACGCCGCCGGATCAGTTCAAAAGCGTGGCAAGCGAGCGGCGAATAGGGAGACCGCGGTCCCGATGCGGGCGGCTGCTTGGGATTGCGCTCACCCACCAGCGAATAGAAATAAGGAAACACCGACGGCGCCAGCAGGAACGCGTTATTCTCGTCGATCAGCGGAGCCTCGTAAGCCGCCTGGTCGCGGAGCGCGCGCACCATGAGTTCAGTCGCCTCTTGCGCGCGCGGATCGTTGTAGGCGTGCTGGCGCATGGGCAGCTTGTCGTCCGCCCCGACCCACGCTCCAATGAAAGTCGGCAGCAGAAGCGCGGGCCGCATGGGATACATCAGACAGAATCCCACCGACTCGAGGAACGCACGCGCGTCGTCGAGCGTGCGCACGGGTTGGCCGTCGAGACGCCATTTGTGCGCGCGGGCCTGCAGAAGTTCCGGGTCGGTCATTGCTTCTGATTAGAACACAGGTAGCTGTCAGCTATCAGCTTTCAGTTCTCAGTTCTTAGTTCTTAGTTCTTAGTTCTTAGTTCTTAGTTCTTAGTTCTTAGTTCTCAGAAGAGTGTTCACTGCTACCACCAACAGTCAATAGCCTCGGTGGTACATGAGAGCAGAACGATGGCCCATGTTCGCAAGATTCTACTGACAACTGACAACTGACAACTGACAACTGACAGCTAGATCCTCTTAAACGCCTTCTGAATGTCCTGCATGGAATAGCGCAACACTACCGGCCGGCCGTGCGGACAGGTCATGGGATGCTCGGTTTTCGCCAACTCGGCGAGCAGCCACTCCATTTTGTTTTGTTCGAGGGGCATATTGACTTTGATGGCGGCGTGGCAGGCAATCGAGGCCGCGATGCGCGACCGCACGGCTTCCAGATTGATGGCCTGGTCTTCGCGCGTGAGCTGCTCCAGAATTTCGTTGAGCATGTGCTCGACTTGCGCCGCGTCCACGCCCGCCGGGGCGACTTTTACTGCTACGCTGCGCGTGCCGAAGGGCTCCGCTTCAAAACCGTTGCGCGCCAGTTCTCCGGCAATTTCGCTGAAGATCGCCTGCTGCGCCGGAGTCAGTTCGATGACGAGGGGCATCAGCAAACGCTGGCTCTCCACTTGCTTCGCCGAGCGTTGCCGCAGGATTCGCTCGAACAGCACGCGCTCGTGGGCCACATGTTGATCGACGATCCAGAGACCATCTTCGTTGACCGCGAGAATGAACGAATTTCGAATCTGGCCGAGGGGTCGCAACGTGCGCAGCGACTCGAGGGTGGGCGCAGTTTGCGGCTCCTGCGAAATTGGCGGCGCGCAGCCGTGATCGGGAATCGGCTGAGGTTCGCCCGCTGCTTCCGGCGCGCGTTCGAGCGAAACTGCCGCATTGGCCTCGACCGCAATTCCGCCATCAAATTCGAGTCGCGCCGTGGTTGCGGGAACCGCCGGTGCTTGCAAGGCAAACCCACCTGCCGCCGCGGGCTCATTCAAGTCGTGCCACGGAGCGCGCTCGAAACCATCGCTGCCGGTTGCGTCATGGCTAATTGAAGGATGGGCAAGGCCGGGGCTGGAGAGGCCGGCCCTGGCGGTTGGCTGTGCGCCGATCTCCGTCAAAAATTGCGGCACCGGCCTTGCCTTCATAAGCGCCGCCCGCACCGACTCGCGCACAAAATCGTGAATCACCGAGTGCTGGCGGAAACGCACTTCGGTCTTCGACGGATGCACATTCACATCCACTTCGGCAGTCGGCATCTCGATAAAAAGCAAGACGACTGGAAACACCGTGGGCGGCAAGATGTTGCGATAGGCCTCGATGATGGCGTGCTGGATGAGGCGGTCGCGAATCAGGCGTCCATTGACGAAAATATAAATCGAATTGCGATTGAGCTTCTGGATTTCCGGCTTGGAAACGAAACCGTGCAGGCGCACCTCGCCAAAATCTTGTGGCGCGGGCTGCTCTTGATGAGAAGAGACTTCTTCTGTTGTAGACTTTTCGCGGGCGGGGGCGCCCGCGCCACACGGTTCCACACTACGCCGCCACGGCGGGGGTTGCGGCAGGCCGATGCGTTCCAGTGGCTGCACTGCCGCCAGCGGAATTAGCTGATCGAGGGTTTCGCGTCCAAATACCTGATAGACGCGCTCGCGATGACCTGCCACGGGCGGAGCTACCAGCAGGGCATTGGTTGCCGAGTGCAATTCGAAATGCTTTTTCGGATGCGCCAGCGCATAGTGGGTGACCAGCGAAGCGATGTGGGAGAGTTCGGTCGATTCCGATTTTAGAAATTTCTTGCGCGCCGGCGTATTGAAGAAAAGATCGCGAATCGTGATCGAAGTTCCCAGCGGAAGGCCAGCCTCTTCGACGCGGATGATTTTGCCGCCGTTAATTTCGAGCATCGTCCCGGCCGCTTCCTCGGCGGCGCGGGTTTCCAGATGCAGCCGGGCAACCGATGCAATGGAGGGCAGCGCCTCGCCGCGAAATCCCAGCGTCGAAATGCTGAGCAGGTCGTCGGTATCTTTTATCTTCGAGGTGGCGTGGCGCTCGAAGGCCAGCATGGCGTCGTCGCGCACCATTCCGCAGCCGTTATCGGAGATCTGGATCAGCTTCTTCCCGCCCGCCTCGACCTGTATGCGAATGCGCGTTGCGCCGGCGTCCAACGCGTTCTCCAGCAACTCCTTCACCACCGACGCGGGACGTTCGACCACTTCGCCGGCGGCGATCTGGTTGGCAACTCTCTCGGGAAGAACGTGAATTTTTCCCATGGGATCAGTGATCAGTGGCCGGTGGCCGGTGGTCGGTGGCCAGTGGTCAGTGTGACAGATTTTCAGGCGCAGCGTAAAGGCGGTGCGAGGCTGGCGGTGAGCAATTTTCGAGTTGCACGTGATCGGACCGGAATCTGAACCCAGCTAGTCCGGGTCGTGGGCGTTATGGCCTAATTTCGCCAGCGACGGAGTCCGCGGTCGAAGGCCGCGGTACCTACGTTAGAATTAGCCGACCATGAAACCATTCATCGGCTACCACTTCTTCCACGGTGTTAGGAAGATTGCACCTGTGGAGGCATATTCAAGAACTCAGCATGCGATGAGTATGTTCGCTGACCAGAAGACACCATCGCTGCGTACGTTCATGCTGGACTTGCGGGACGACCAAGGCGGACCCCTGGAATCGCTTTTCCAAGACCTGTGTGTCCAATTTGGCCCCGTGAGTAACACAATGAAAGGAATCTCGGTAACGGGGGGGCCGAACTTTCGCGCGCATCAGTGGACTTTGAGCGCGAAGCAATTCGAGGAATCATTCTCGGTGTTGGATGCTGTCCATCGGGATATCCCATTATCAAGAGAACGGGCGCACCTACAGGCGTTTTGGAGTTTCAAGTTCGTTGAACCCGAAACAGCAACGCTGCTTCCAGACCAAGAGGCAATGCCTATAATCGACGTGCGTCTTGGCCCCGGCTCTTCCCTTAACCTCACTATGGGAAAGAAAACATCGGTCAACGCGTGGTTCTTATTCCCATTTGAGAGTGCCTCCCGTGAGTTTGAGGACTATGTGTCCCGTTTTCAAAAGGAGTTGATATTCACATTTTCCCCAAACCACTGGCGACTTTGGAAGTCATACCCTGTACGAGGGTTGTGGTCAAAGAAATTCGTGCCGAATTGGTACACAGGTTTGGGGTCTTCGTAGTTGGCGCAAAATCGCGATATCACTCACAATGCAGAATCGGTTCGTCTCGGGGCAGATGGTCGGCAATCCGGGAACTGAACCACTATCAGAACTTGGCGGCGCACGAAGCGCTCAAGCGTTGCTCCACCCTAGTACAGAATTTGTTCGGCAGCTTTAGTTCAACAACCTTGTGAAGGAGAATTACCCTGCCTCTGGCGGAGGATTTGGTCTTTGATTTTAGCGGGGAGACGCGAACTCAGGAGCAGTTCGCGCAGCAGGGGCGGCGGGATTTCGCGGCTGAATTCCAGGGCGCGGGCAAGCGAGAGGTGCGGGGTGCGCAAAAGGGCGGCGCGAACTTCCCTGCGGTGGGACCACTTCTCGTGCTGCGCTACGGCATGGACCAAAGCTGCACCGGCTGCGGGACGCAAGACAGAGTTGATGACCAGCGCTTCGGTGAGGCGCGGATTTTCGAGCGCGGTCCGCATAACTCCCGTGCCGCGAGCCGCGGTTTCGGCGACATTGGTTGTGCCGCCCGTTTGGCCGGGCGAAGCGCCTGTCCCTCCACCGCTGGTTGATCCATCCAACAGAAGTGCGGCGGCCACTCTGCCCGAGGCGCGGCGGGCCAGGGTCAGGCGTTCGCCGATAGTGACCATCTTGAGGCGCGAGATCAGGACCTCGTCCACTGCAACTTTTACATCGGCGGGGACCCAGGGCGAGAGCGCAACTTTCATCAGATCAAAGGTGTAGAACTGGCGTGAAAGCGGCACGGACACATGGCGCGGTGTATGGGGATGACTGACGAGCGCGATCTTTACTTTACGGCTTTGGAGTGCGTTTGTGTTTTTGGCCAGCCGCTCGATGACTTCGGAATGCAAATCGGCGTGCTTGAGCAGTGCCAAGGCCAAATCTTCGGTGAGGCTGGGGTCGGCGGCAGTGCGAAGCAGATCGGCGGGTTCGGCGGGCGGCGCCGGGGCGGCTGAGGGCGGCGCGCTCTTGTCCTCGACAATTCCTTCTTCGGACATTTTGTTATCCAACATGTGGTTGCCCCACTGCACGGGTCAGTCTGAAGGAGACGGGGCAAGCCCGGTCTCTACATTCGTCTTGCTCTGGCCAACGCGCCTTCGACGGGATCGGCCAGGTTTTGGTGCACCTCGATGCCGGGAAAGCTTGCCTGCAAGGTATTGTAGAAAACCTGGCGCACGTCTGGAGACTGACGAAAGACACTGCCCGTCATTGCCACTGGGAGCAATACCTCTGGCGCATCAGGCGCGAGGCGGCGGATGACGATGGCCGCGAGCGCAGCCAACTTTGTTCCAGCCTCAGCCAGGAGTTCACGGGCAATGGAATCGCCTTCATCAGCTGCGCGCAGGACAATGGGAAACAGGCGCGGGAAGTTGGGGGGCGGTGTCGAGTTGGCTTGCTCGACGAGTTGGTCGATGGTGGTGAGCTTCCAGAATTGGAGGACCATCGCGGTCAACTTGGTTTCGCGGCCTTGATCGTGGGCGCTGAGGATGTCGGAAATGGCGCGGCGTCCGATCCAGTGGCCGGAGCCCTCGTCGGAAATGGCAAACCCCCAACCTCCGGCGCGCGCGGTGTGACCGGCAGCGTCACGGCCATAGACGATGGAGCCGGTGCCGGCGATGGCGATCACTCCGGGACCTGGGCCGAAAGCGGCTTCGAGGGCAATCACGGAGTCGCCGATGACTTCGATTTTTGGCGGCGCATTTCCGGAAGCAGTTTCGGAAATAATTTCGCCAAGGATGCCGCGAATTTTCGCTTCGATCTCGGGCCGGGCGGCTCCGGCTGCGCCGATGCAGATGGCGCGGATTTGATCGGGAGAGACTTTGGCAGTGGCGCAGACCTGGCGGATGGCGGTGCGCAGAGCTTCCCTGGCCTGCTGCTCGCCGAGGCGAACGATGTTGCAGCCGCCGGTCATGGACTGCGCGAGCACAGTCGCTTCGCCGGCGAGAAGGCAGCGGGTCTTGGTGCCGCCGCCGTCGATCCCGAGATAGTAGGTCATGGCGCTAGTTCTAACACAGGTCCGGCCTGATTGGTTCAACGGCGGGTTCGAAGGGCGAACATGCTTGTACAATAACGCGGTGCAAATGTAGAGACCGTTCGCTTCGCTCAGGATGAGAGTTTTTACTTTTGCCGCAAGCGCTGTACACGCTGCTGGCTAAGGGAGACGCGGCACGCCGCGTCTCTACGGGAAGGGACTGCGTGGGATTGAATCGGATTGACCTGCTGATTGTTGCGGCGTACCTGGCGGGGATCACGCTGTTCGGGCTGCGGTTTCGCAAGCGGCAGCGGACCATGCGCGATTACTTTCTCGCTGGCCGCGACATTCCGTGGTGGGCAATCGCGCTCTCGATTGTGGCGGCGGAAACCAGCACGCTGACCATCATCAGCATTCCTGGGCTCGCCTACGACTCGAATTTCACTTTTCTGCAATTGGTGATGGGGTATGTGATCGGGCGCATCATTATCAGTTTTGTGCTGCTGCCGCAGTATTTTCGCGGCGAACTGTACACGGCTTACCAGCTGATCGAGCGGCGGTTTGGTCCGGAGCTGCGCACGGTGACGGCGGGCCTGTTTCTATTGACCAGGGCGGCGGCCGAGGGAGTGCGCGTGTATGCCGTGTCGATTGTGGTCTCGATTGCGCTGGGTACGGGCGAGGTCACTTCGATCGCGATCATCGTGCTGCTGACCTTGATCTACACCTTTGAGGGCGGACTGGCGGCGGTGATCTGGACGGATGTGGTCCAGACCTTTATTTATGTGGGCGGGACGCTGGTGGGGCTGGTGACGATTCTGCATCTTGTGCCGGGGGGATGGGGGTCGGTCGAGGCCATTGCAGGCGGGCTGCATAAATTTCAAGTTTTTGATGCATCCGTCCTCACGCACTGGCCTTATTTAAACTTTGCGAATCCGTACACCTTGTGGGCGGGGATCGTGGGGGGCGCTTTTTTGACCACGGCCAGCCATGGCACCGACCAGCTCATCGTGCAGCGCTTGCTGGCGGCGCGGAACCAGCGGCAGTCGGTGCTGGCGTTGCTGTCGAGCGGCGTAGCGGTCTTTATTCAGTTTGCTTTATTTCTTTTTGTCGGTGTGATGCTGTTTGCCTACTACCGCGTTCCGTCGGCGGCGTTTGGCAGGGCGGACAGGATCTATCCGACGTTCATCGTAAGCCGGATGCCGCATGGAATTTCGGGGCTATTGATCGCAGCCATTCTGGCGGCGGCGATGTCGAACCTGAGCGCGGCCCTGAATTCGCTGTCATCGAGTTCGATGATGGATTTCTATTTGCGCTTGCGTTCGGATGTTCGTCCGGGTTCTCGTTCGGATCCTCGCCCGGAGTTGAGCGAAGCGGGGCGGTTGTGGCGGGCGCGGCTGGCTACGGCCGGGTGGGCGCTGGTTCTCTTCGGGCTGGCGGTGCTGGCGCTCCATCGGGTGGGGCGCGTGGTGGAAGTCGGGCTGCAAATCGCATCGGTGGCCTACGGCGCGCTGCTCGGTGTGTTCCTGCTGGGAGTGCTGACCAAACGCGCGAGCCAGCGTGGGGCCATGGTGGGCATGATCTGCGGATTGGCGATGGAGCTGTATTTGTGGGTGTGGTCGCAGGTGGCTTTCACGTGGTGGGTGGCGATCGGGACGTGTGTGACGTTCGCGGTGGGCTATGCCGCCAGCGCTTTGTAGAGCGTCCCATCGAAAGCTTGAGTCGCGAATCTCGTGGAGAACGCCTGGTGATGCTGACGGGCGTTTCGCGGTGCTGTTTTCTTGCGTGGCGCGGGTCGGCGGCGGCAAAAACATGCCCAGCCGCCGTAACACTATAGTGTGGTTACCAAAGGACAGGCGCAGGCGACACGTTTACCCTCCGGCTTTTCTCTCATAAGGTAAAGACTCCAACCTCGAGCGCTCTCCCCAGCTTGGGGCCCCTTACTTTGGAGTCATGGGATGCCTACGTACGAGCACAGTTTTCAACTCGGATTGCTGCCGGAACACAAGTGGAACTGGCGGACCTTCGCGGCGAGCTATGGGATTCTCACGGGGCTGATTGTGGTTCTGATCATCGTCGGGATCCTGGCGACGGACACGCTTCTGCCAACCGTGAATTACCAAGTTACCGAACTCATACCGCGGCCGGCGCTGAGACCGGAACCGCTGCCCAAGCCGAAGCCGCTGCCGCTGCATGCGAAGGAGTTACCCCCGCCGCCAGTGATCGCGGAGCCAAAGCTGATTGTGCCGCGGGAGATGCGCGCGGCCAAACCACAGCCGCAGGAAGTTGAGCCGCCGAAGGTGGCCATGAACAGCCTGGCGCCGGCAGTGTTGAAGATGGGCGCAGCGCGTCCGGTGCTGATTCATACCGGCGATTTCCAGGGCAGTTCGGTGGCGGCGACGGTGAATGCTCCCATCGACAAGGTGCAGACGGGCGGGTTCGGCGATCCGAACGGGCTGAAGCCGAGCGCCAACGGCAAGCCGAACGGCAAGCTGATGGCGGCAATGGCGGGCGGGTTCGATATGCCGGTGGGACCGGGACAAGGCAACGGGTCGGGCGGCGCGAAAGGCATTCGAGGAACGGTAGCAAGCGCCGATTTTGGCAATGGGGTGGCGACTCCGGCACGAGGGAGCAGTGGGCGGGGCAGCGTGCAGACTTCGGGCTTTGGGTCGCAGGAGGTGGCGCAGAACACGGCCCACATACAGCGCGTGGATAGCGGTCCGCCACCCACGCCGGTGGAGATCACATACAAGCCGAATCCGGTCTATACTGAGGAGGCAAGAGCCCAGAAACTGGAAGGCGAAGTTTTGTTGGAGGTGGAGTTCGCGGCCAGCGGACAGCTGCGCGTGATTCGCGTGGTGAAGGGTCTGGGCCACGGGCTCGATGAGAACGCCGTAGCCGCCGCCAACAAGATTCGGTACAAGCCGGCCATGCGAAACGGGCAGGCCTTCGATTCGACCGCCATTGTGCATGTGGTATTTCAACTGGCGTACTGAAAATTTGGAGATGCGAGTTATGCGTAAAGTCATGCGCGCTGTGAACTGGATGATTTTGGCGATGCTGGCGGCGACCATCGCGGCCGGGGCCCAGGAGGCGGCGCCGGCGCCGCAGAATCCACAGCCGGCTGCAGCGACGCAGGCGGCACCGGCGGCTGCCCAGCCGAGTCCGGCTCAATCGGTACAAGCTCCGTCAAGTCAAGCTACGCCTGCTCAAGCTCAGCCGGAAGCGGCCCCGCCCCCTTCGGCGCAACCTAGTCTGCCGCCGCCGACGACGATGGACCAGGTTGTGGATCGCGTGGTGATGCGCGAGAAGGAACTGATCAAGTTCCTGTCGCCGCGCACTCCCGTTGTGGAAACTTACCTGCAGGACCTGACGCAGGATCCCCTGTTCGGGCCGATTCCGCAGGACGACCACTATTTTCTGGGACGAATGGACTTGAGCGAATCGATCGACCGCAGCGACTATCTCGAGAGCCAGGAAAAAGGCAAATCCGAAGGCATGGAGAAGCACCTTCTGGGCGGCATCACGAAAAAATTCAAGTTCCAGTATCAGCCGCTGGGCTTTTCCTGGATGATCTTCGTGGACCGCAATGACTTCGACAAGCAGCACTACGATTTTCGTTACGTGCGGCGCGAGTTTCTGGGTGATGTACGCTGCTTTGTGTTCGATCTGACGCCGAAAAAGGACGCAGGACGCGGGCGTTTTATCGGCCGCATCTGGGTTGAGGACCAGGACTACAACATCGTGCGCTTGAATGGCACGTATGCCCATCCTTCGCGCAACAGTTACTACTTCCACATGGATAGCTGGCGCTTGAATTTGGTGCCGGGGTATTGGATTCCAGCTTATATCTACAGTGAGGAAGGCGATTTCACCGCGGGCGCCAAGAATCCGATCGCGTTCAAAGCGCAGACCCGTATGTGGGGATACAACCTGAAGACGGGGACGCCGAACGACGAACTTACCAACATCCGGGTGGACAGCGTAAAGGACGATTCGGTGACGGCCCAGGATGCGACTCCCCTGGCCGCCGAGCGCGAATGGCAACAGCAGGCGGAAGACAATGTGGTCGAACGCCTGGAACGCGCCGGACTACTGTCTCCGGCAGGCGACGTGGACAAGATTCTGCAAACCGTGGTTGACAACCTGGAGATCACCAACAACATCGAACTGCCGCGGCCGGTGCGGACGCGGGTGCTGACGACTTCTCCGCTGGAGACCTTCAGCGTCGGCAACACCATCGTGGTGAGCCGCGGGCTGATCGACGTGCTTCCCGATGAGGCCAGCCTGGCCATGGTGCTGGCGCACGAACTGGCCCACATCGTTCTGGGACATAACCTGGGCAGCCAGTATGCATTCAACGACCGCATGCTGTTTTCCGACGAGGGGACTTACCAGAACCTCGGGTTCAAACATATTCCCGCGGAAGAGGCGGCCGCCGACAAGAAAGCCATCGAGATGCTGAAGAACTCGCCCTACGCGCAGAAACTGGACTCGGCCGGGCTCTTTATCAAGGCGCTGCAGGCGCGCGCTCCCAGCCTGACGGCCTTGCTGCAAGCGCACCTCGGCAACAACATTTCTGAGAATGGCACGATCACGCGTATGGCAGGGTTGGCCACCTCGGCTCCAGCACTCGATTGGAACAAGCTGGACCAGATCCCGGCATTGCCTCTGGGCGCTCGCGTCAAGCTGAATGCGTGGGACGACAAAGTGGAGATCGTAAAAGCGCAGCCGGTCACGATCACCTCGGCGCGCGACAAAATGCCGTTCGAGGTGACGCCATTCTACCCGCGGCTTTCGCGGTACGGTGCGACGACCGGGCCAACGGCTCCTGCGGCGCCCACGCCCACGGCGGCCAACGCCAACCCCGCTCCGAACCAGTAATTCGGCGGTCAAGTTGAACGAAGCGCGGGCCGGGACCGGAAGAAATTCCGGGCTCCCGGCTTGCGTCTTTAGCCGGCAAATCCCAACTAGAAATGTTTTCTCAGGTCGCTGAAACGATCGATCACCAGTAGCCGCTGCGACGCCGGGGCGGTTGCGACTACCTCATGCTCCAATATCCAGGTGTTGTCGTGGGGTATGAAGACGGCGTGCAGGCCCGCGGCCAGGGCGGGGTTGATATCGGACTTGGGGCTGTTGCCGACCATCCACGTGGTGTCCGCGGCGAGGGCATACTTGGCGATGGCGGAACGGTAGGTTGATTCATCTTTCTCGGGAACGATCTCGACGGCGGAAAAATATTTTTGCAATCCAGAGCGCTCGACTTTTCCCAATTGCTCGGCGGGATTTCCTTTGGACATCACGATCAGGTTGTGACGGCGGTCGCAGAGATACTGGAGCGTTTCAGGCACGCCGAGAAGGAGTTCCACCGGATGATCGGCGATCCGGCGGGCGAAACTGCAAATGCGTTCGTGTAACTCGGGCGTAACCGGATCCACAGAAAGTTTTTCGAAAGTTTCCACCAGCGATCGCGTGAAGCTGCTCAGGCCGTAGCCGTGCCTGGCGATGGCCTCGCGCTCCACGTCCCACAGCGCCAGCCGCACCATTTCGGGCGAGTATTCGCGATGATTGAGGAGCGAGATGAAGTCCGCAATCGCCCGATCGAAGTAGATGTTGTTCTCCCAGAGCGTGTCATCGGCATCGATGAGCAGGGTCTGGGGCCCGTTTTCTCCCCGCATATATTCATGATAACGGCTCTGGGAGGGCCCCGCGTCTTTGATAGACTTGTGTCTGCATGAAGAACCATGGGATCGAGAACCATTGCCAGACTCGCTGCGGGTTTGTCTTAGTTTTAATCCTCCTAACTTCGACTTTCGGCGCTGCGCAAACGAGTAAGAACAAGGCCCGGGTGATGACGGGGTCGGCGGAGACGAGCGCCACTCCGGCGAATTTGAAGATCGCGCCTGACCTGGAGCAACGACTGGCTAGGTTCCGGCTAGTCCAAATGCCATTCCGGACGGCGGGTTTGAGCGCGCGCGAGCGGCAACTCGTCGGCAAGTTGGTGGAGGCCTGCGGCTACCTGGAAAGCATCTTCTGGCGGCAGAGCGACCCCGAGGGGCTGACGCTCTACCAGGAACTGGAATCAAGCAAGAACCGGAGCGACGTCGAACTCCGGCGCTACTTGTGGATCAACGCTTCACGCTTCGACCTGATCGACGAGAATAAACCGTTTGTCGGGACGGAGGCCATGCCGCCGGGACAGGGGTTCTATCCTGCGGATCTGACGCGCGGCCGGGTGGAGCAATACGTCAGGGAGCATCCCGAGCAGAAGGCGGCGATCTACGATCAGTTCACGATCGTGCGCTGGCACAAGGACAAGCTCGAGGCGGTCCCCTACCGGATTGCGTTCCGCTCATATCTCGAGCCGGCGGCGGACGCTCTGCGGGCAGCGGCCAAGCTCAGTGACGATGAGGCCTTCGCGAAATTTCTAAGGCTGCGGGCGGATGCGCTGCTCAGCGACGATTACTTCGCGAGCGACGTGGCCTGGCTGGAATTGAAGAACCCGAAATTCGACATCATTTTTGCGCCCTATGAAACTTATATGGACGGACTGCTGGGCGTGAAAGGTTCGTATGGCGCGGCGGTGATGGTGCGCAACGAGGCTGAGAGCAGGAAGCTGGAGCTGTTCCAAAAATACGTGCCGCAAATCCAGGATGCGCTGCCGCTCGCAGCCGAAGACCGGCCGTCGAAGCACGGGCTGGAGACGCCGATGGAAGTGATGGACGCTCCGTTTCGCGCGGGCGACCTGACGCACGGGTACCAGGCGGTGGCTGACAATTTGCCCAACGATCCTCGTGTGCATGAACAGAAAGGCAGCAAGAAACTTTTTTTCAAGAATTTCATGGACGCGCGGGTGGACTATATTATTTTGCCGCTCGCGCGCAAGCTGATGGAGCCGCAGCAGGCGGCGCAAGTCTCGGGCGAGGGTTATCTGCTGGGCACGATCATGCACGAGATTTGCCACGGACTGGGCCCGGCGTTTGCGCGAACTTCGTCAGATAAATCGGAGGGCAAAGTCGATATCCGGCAAGCGATTGGCCCAACCTACAGCGGCCTGGAAGAGGCGAAAGCCGATGTGTGCGGCATGTTCGCCCTGCAATGGCTGGTGGACCACGGCGCGCTTCCGAAAGAAAAGCTGGAGGAATCTTACGCGTCGTATGTGGGCGACCTGTTTCGCACGGCGCGATTTGGAACGGCGGAGGCGCACGGTCAGGCGGAGATGATGGAGTTCGACTATCTCGCCGAGCGCGGCGCGATTCGCCGTAACCCGAGCGGCAAGTATGCGATCGACTACGGGAAGATACCGGGCGCATTGGCCGATCTCACGAAGGAACTGCTGGAGACCGAGGCCACGGGAGACCGCTTGCGAGCGGAGAAGTGGTTCGCAAAATACGGCGCCATGCCCGAGGATCTGAAAACCTCATTGCAATCGGCCTCGGATGTTCCGGTGGACATCGATCCCGTGTTCTCGTTTCCGGAGAGGGTCAGGTAACTGGGCTCCTGACTTGGTTCACGATCAACGCTGGCGCGGGCGCTTGCCCGACACCCCTCTCAAGCAGAGCCCGAACGAGGCGTCCTCCACAATTCAAATAATCGAGATGGGCCGGCCCGCCCGCCTCGGTGGAAAATTCGTTGTGTTGAGGGCGGGAACTCATTATGATGGCGGGTCAGCGCTCCGGGGCGGAAATTTCGGCCCGGATTGCGACTGAGACTTCCGGCATGCGTCCGGCGATCTGGCAGGCGAGTTACCGTTGTCTGGTGGAAAGGATTAGCGAATGAATCTAACGGCCATCGATTGGGTCATCATGTTTCTCTACTTCGCCTTCGTGTTGGGAATTGGGATCTACCTGAAGAAGTTCATGAAGACGAGCACGGACTTCTTCCTGGCCGGGCGATCGCTGCCGGCCTGGGTCTGCGGCATCGCGTTCATGGCGGCGAACCTGGGCGCGGTGGAAGTGATCGGGATGGGAGCATCGGGCGCGAAATACGGAATCGCCACCAGCCATTTTTATTGGATCGGCGCGATTCCGGCCATGGTGTTCATCGGCCTGTTCATGATGCCGTTCTACTACGGCTCGCGCGCCCGCTCCGTGCCGGAGTTTCTGCGGCTGCGCTTCGATGAAAAGACGCGGGGCTTCAACGCCATCCTGTTTGCCGTGATGACCGTCCTTTCGTCGGGCATTTCCATGTATGCCATGGCGAAGCTGATTCAGGTGCTCCATATTCTGGACCTCCCGCTGGCCAAGATGGGTCTGCCGATGTCTTATTCCTTCCACGTGAGCGTTTTCATCTCCGCTCTGATCGTGCTGGGCTATGTTTTTCTGGGAGGGCTGACAAGCGCAATTTACAACGAAGTGCTTCAGTTTTTCCTGATCGTGGCGGGATTTTTACCGCTCGTTTATCTCGGATTGAAAAACGTAGGCGGATGGAGTGGCTTGAAGGCGCAACTGCCCTCCGCATACACGCATTCCTGGCAGGGCATGACGAACGCGCAGAACAACCCGCTGGGCGTGGAGTGGTTCGGGCTGGCGATGGGCCTGGGATTTACGCTCTCGTTCGGCTACTGGTGCACGAACTTCCTGGTGGTGCAGCGCGCCATGGCGGCGGGTTCGATGCTCGACGCGCGGCGCACTCCGCTGATCGCGGCCTTGCCGAAGATGGTCTTTCCGGCGCTGGTGATTTTGCCCGGGATGATCGCGCTGGCAGTGCCACCAACGCAGCAGGCGGTTACGGTCAATGGCGTGGTCCAGATGCAGACGGTGAACAACGGAGGCAAGGGGCTGATCCCGCAAAAAATTGACGTAGCGACGGGCAAGCCAGCGGTCGACCGTCAGGGAAAACCGGTCCTCGACTATGACCTTGCCATCCCGAACATGCTGCTGCACTACTTTCCCACTGGACTGCTGGGACTTGGCCTGACCGCGCTCCTGGCCAGCTTTATGTCGGGAATGGCTGGGAACGTGACGGCTTTCAACACCGTCTGGACCTACGACATTTATCAGTCGTACATCCACAAAGGCGCGTCGGACAAGCACTACCTGCACATGGGGCAGTTCGCCACCGTGTTTGGGATTTTGTTTTCCATCGGCGCGGCCTATGCGGCGACGCATTACAACAACCTGATGGACTTCCTGCAACTGGTGTTCGCGTTTGTCAATGCGCCCTTGTTCGCCACCTTCCTGCTGGGCATGTTCTGGAAGCGGACGACGGGCCACGGCGCGTTCACCGGGCTGGTTTCGGGCACCGCGGTCGCGCTGCTGCACCACGGATTGACCTTGGCGCACGGCGACCTGCCGGGAATTAAGGGCGGATTTATAGCTGTGCTGCATGAATTCCCCAGCGAAATGGCGCAAAACTTCTGGACTGCCATTTGGGCCTTTACGGCTTGTTTCGTAATCACCGTCGGGGTCACGTTCCTTACCAAGCCGCGGGACGAAAAGGAACTCGTCGGTCTGGTTTACTCGCTGACGGAAAGGCCGAGCGAAACGCACCTGCGGTGGTACCAGAAGCCTGCTTATCTCGGCGGACTTGTCCTGGTCCTGGCCGTGATACTGAATATTATCTTCAGATAGACGTCAGATAGACGGGAGGCGCGCGATGAATTTGGATATTCGATATCCGATAGGATGGATGTTCAGCCTGTTTGGCGTGATTCTGGCAATGTTCGGGCTGTTTGGCAACACGCGTTCGCTCGGCATCAACATCAATTTCGATGCGGGCGTGGGGTTGTTCGTCTTTGGCGTCCTGATGCTGCTGCTGGCGTGGCGGGGATCGGCAAAGGCGCAAGCCGCACCGCAAACGGTTGCCAAGAACTAAGGACAAGCACTGAGCGCGGAGAGCGGATTCAGTTCTGCTGTAGTCCGCTTTGCAGTCCGCTTCTGCGGCCAGTCGTTTAATTCTGAGGCCGGGCAGAGGCTCCGGCGTCGGTGTTGGCATCCGACGCATTTCCGATCGCGCTGCCCGAGACTACCAGTTCCACGCGGCGGTTTTGCTGGCGGCCTTCCGGCGTATCGTTCGATGCGACGGGCTCGCTCTTTCCGAAGCCGCTGGCGGTGATGGCGTCGGGGCTAATGCCCTGGCGCACGAGGTAATCGCGAACCGCATCGGCGCGTTGCTCGGAAAGCCGCCGGTTGTATTCGTCGCCGCCGATGCTGTCGGTATGGCCTTCGACGGCCACGCGCAGGCCGCTATAGGCCAGCACGATGCCCGATACTTTGGCGAGCCGCTCCCGCGCGCCGGGCAGCAGTTCGTAGCTCCCGCTCTTGAAGAGAACGTCCGACATGTTGGCGATCAGACCGCGCGCCGTGTCGCGCGTGGACAGAACGGAGTTGAGCTGCTGCAGGAGCCGGGCGCGCAGTTCCTGCTTTTCTTGTTCGGCTTGGGCGCGAAGTTTATCGGCTTGCTCGCGAAGCTTGTCAGACTCGGCCGCGGCCTGGTGCGCTTTCTCGGTCTCGGCGGCCAACAACTGCTGCTGGGCCAGGGCCTCGGCCTTGGCCTTCTCGGCCTCCTTCTGTTGGCGCGCAGCTTCCTCGGCGGCCTTTAGCGCTTCGGCCTTGGCAGCCTCGGCCTGGGCCCGCGCGGCTTCCGCGTCCGCACGCGCCTTGGCTTGCGCTGCCGCGTCCGCTTGAGCCTTGGCGGCGCGCTCTTCGGCTGCTTTCTTTTCCGCGGCGGCCTGAGCTTGCGCTTCTTCCTGTGCCTTCTGTTGGACCGCCATGACGCGCGATTCCTCGGCGGTCTGGGCCGCTTCCCGCGCCGCCGCCTCGATGGCAGGGCGGCTTTGTTTCTGACGGTAAGCTGTTTCCGCCTGCAAAAGTTGCTGTTCCGCCTTTGCCAGGATGGCGGGCGCGAACCGGTCCGCCTGCGCGATATGCGCTATGCGGACAGCGTTGCGGGCCTCAAACAACGCCAGCGGCGTTTTCGGGTCGATGCCGAAGATCGCGTCCTGAATATGGGTATTGGCGGAAGAGTAGGTGCCGCTGCGCAGCAGTTCGTACCGGGCAGTGATCTCCTCGCTTCCAGCTCCCGCCGCGAACACATTTTCCATCACCACCATGTTGTCGGGCTGAGTGACGGCCGAATAGGGCTCGGCGGTCACGATGATGCCAAAGGTTTGGAGGTCGGTGAAGGCCTTCAGGTGCGCCTTGCCATGATCCAGGGCGAGTTCGCCTAGGTTCACGGCGCGGCCCTGCGGAGAAACGGCCCACGCCACGTAAGTCAGATATTCCAGCCCGAACTTGGTGGCGTCTTCCATGTTGTCGAACTTGGCGTCCACTTCAATGTTGGTCTTCTTGCCTTCGATTTTGGCTTCGCCCGAGGCACGCTCCATCAACTCGGTGCCGCGAAACTCAATCTTGACGCTTCCTCCGGGACGATAGTGGAGAGCTTTGGTGGTGCGGACGACAGGCTCCGCTTTCGCTGGTAGAGGCGCGGGCGTTTGTTGAATGGGAGCTTGGGTTTGCGTGAAAGGAGCCTGCGTTTGGGGCACGGGAATTGGCGTTTGCGGCACCGGAGCCTGCATTGGCGGAGCGGCAGCCTGCGGTTGCGGCATCGTGACCTGGATTTGCAACACGGGAGTTTGTGCCTGCGGAACGGGAGCTTGCGTCTGCGCAGCCGGGGCTTGCGCCTGCGGCGCGGGAGCCTGCGGTTGTGGAACGGGAGCTTGGGTTTGTGCATTCGACAGAGCAGCGGCAAGGCCAAGCAGTAAGGCCAGATGTTTGTTCACGTCATCCCTCTTAAGAAGACTCAGACGATCACTCGAGTTTGCTTTGAGTCTATGGTACTTAAGCCGTAAATCAAAGAACGGTATGTCCAGGGGAAAAGTTGGACTTTAGTCACGTGACGGAAGTTACCGCTTGAAATCGCTCCGGGAATTGCCTTGGGATTCGGTGGAGTGGGCCCTATCCCAACCAGAATCCCACCGCCATAGAAAAGTATAGGAAAATAGATCATGGCTGGCGTACGCATGGACAAGTGGCTGTGGGCAGCGAGATTCTTCAAGACGCGCGCCTTGGCTGCGCGAGCCTGCGAACTGGGCAGAATTCAATCGAATGGGCAGCAGGCCAAGGGTGGGCGCGAGGTCCGGGTTGGCGACCGGTTGAGGGTGACGAACGACGGCGGCGATTTTCAGATCGAGGTCCTGCTGCTCAGTGAGGTGCGCGGCCCAGCCTCGGTTGCGCAAACGCTGTATCGCGAGACAGAGGAGAGCCGTGAAGCACGCCAGAAGTTGGCGGAGGAGCGGAAAGCGATGCGGCAGTTCGAAACGCTTCCGGAAGGCCGACCATCGAAGCGCGACCGCCGCGAGATCATCCGGTTCCGCGGTAGAGCGTGACTGCTATCCTGCCCGCCAGAATTAGTCCACCGTCCGGCTACAATCTCTCTATGCGATTCAGAGCTACGCTTGTCGTCCTGGTCCTGACGCTGGCCCCAGGCGTTCTCGCACAAAAACCAAGCAGACCGCAGACCGGGTCCCAGCCCAAGCCGGTCACTGTCCCCATGACCCTTGACCAAGGCCGCGTGGTGATCGACGTAGATCTCGCGCTTCCGAACGGCTCGATCGAGCGTGTCCGCGGCTGGGTCGACAACGGTAATCCCGATCTCTATCTGAGCAAGCGCGTCGCGGGATTGATCGGGCTCGGCATCCATTGCGACGGCCAAGTCTGCTCAGGCAGCCTGGGATCGCCGCCGGATGCGCTCGAAATCCTGATCGGCGGAATGAAAATTTCCCTGTCTGCGATGAAAGAAATAAAAGTCCCCGTCGCGCCAACTCTCGCCCCCGGCATGAGCGCCGAGATCAATATCCCCTCGACCGTCCTGCGCAACTACGACGTGCTCTTCAATTTTCCCGACCACGAGTTTACCATCGGCCAGCCCGGCAGCCTGAAGTTCAACGGGGTGAAAGGCAAGATGCTGGTCAACGCGAGCAATGGGCTGATCCAGATTCCCAGCAGGATTGACAGCAAGAACTACGACCTCGGCCTCGACTTGGGCTCTCCCATTAACTCACTTTCAGCAGAATTGTTCGACAGGTTCTCAAGCGCCCACCCCGATTGGCCGCACATGACGGGCGCCGTCGGCCCCTTCAACACCGGAGACGCTGGCGATGAACCAAAGTGGAAGCTGATGCGCTTGGACCGCATGCAATACGGTCCGCTGTTTCTCACTGATGTGGCTATGGCTGACGGCTCCACCGATCGCATGACCGGGTCCGCAGACCGTGCCCGCATCTCTACCTCGGGCCAGCTCGGTTCGGAGGCGCTGATGAACTACCGAGTCGGCCTCGACTACGCCCACGCGATTGTTTATTTCGACATTGGACGAACCATCAAGTTTCCGGGCTTCGATGTCGTCGGTCTCATTCTTCGCCCCGAGGACGACAATCGCTTCACCATCCTCGCCGCCGCCGATTTCGACGGCAGCCCTTCGGTCCCCGGCGTGCAGGCGGGCGATCATCTCGTCGCCGTGGATGACATTCCCGTCGCCGATTCTACCCTGGGACAAGTCTGGTCTCTGCTCGAAGGCTCTCCCGGACAGGAACGCAAGTTGACCATCGAGCGCGCCGGCAAACAGTTGACGGTCGCCGCCGAGGTGCGGCACTTTCTGGGTAATGCGCCGGGGAACGGCGAAGCGAAGGAAGGAGCGAAGAAGAAGTAGCAGGCACAAGGAATAAAGTCGGTACCAGGCTCCAGTCGCAGGCGGTGGAGCGTGTGGCAGGATTTCCAGTCACGTGGAGACCGCTGCCACACACACCCGTGCATGGTATGACACGCATCCTATTGGTTGCAGGGAGCGGCTGGTGATTTAGAATCAAGCAGCGAAGGAAGTTAGCTCGAAACGCAGGTTCGGACTGAAGAGTGCTTGTGGATTGATGCGCGGCCCTGTCCATGGCCATTAAACTGAAAATCCCGAGGGGTCGAAGCGGCGGGCAGAACGGGAGGGGAGGCCTGTTGTCGGGCAGTCCCGTGGTGCGGATCGCGCTGCTCGGTTTCCTGACGGCATCGCTGATCGTGGTGGGATTTTTTTCCTACTGGTATGTGAAGTACGACCGCATTATCGAGGAACGGTTTCGCGGCCCGGCGTTCGCCAGTGCGGCCAAGATTTTCGCGGCGCCGCAGGTGGTCAAGGTCGGATCGAAGTTGACCGTCTCGGAAATTGCCGCGGAACTGCGTCATGCGGGCTATGCCGAAAATGACGTTGAATCCGCGCTGGGCAGCTATCACCGGCGGGGCGGCTCGATTGAAATTTCACCTGGGCCGGAGTCTTACCACAGTCCTGAACCGGCAACCATCACCGTGACCGACGGCGCGGTTTCATCCATATCCACCCAAGGCTCGGGAGAACTGGCGGCCTACGAACTCGAGCCCCAGATGCTGACATCGCTGTTCGACGCCGAACAACGCTCGAAGCGCCAGTTGGTGAAGTACGACGACATTCCCAAGGTCATGGTGGAAGCGGTCACAGCTATCGAAGACCGGCGTTTTTTCCAGCATAGCGGCGTCAATTTCATACGACTGGCCGAGGCCGCCTGGATCGATTTCACCCACCAGCGGCACCAGCAGGGCGGATCGACCATCACCATGCAGCTGTCGCGCGCCTTCTTTCTAAGCCCGGAAAAAACATTCAAGCGCAAGCTGATCGAAATGCTGATCGCGGTCGAGCTCGAAAAGAAGTTTTCCAAGCAGCAGATTTTCGAGTTCTACGCCAACCGCGTCGACTTAGGACAACGGGGCTCGTTCACCATCGCGGGCTTCGCCGAAGGCTCGCGGTCGTATTTCAACAAGGACCTGAAAGACATCACCCTGCCGGAAGCGGCGCTGCTGGCCGGATTGATCCAGGCGCCGAGTTATCTTTCGCCCTATCGCCATCCCGAGCGCGCACTGGAGCGGCGCAATCTGGTGATCGAGTCGATGGTCGAGACGGGAGACATCACGCGCGCGCAAGCCGACAAAGCCAAGGCTGTGCCGCTGAAACTGGCTCCGCCGAACGTTGAGGCGAGTGATGCGCCGTACTTTGTGGATATGGTCCGCGACACGGTCGTCGCCAAACTGAACGAGCGCGAGATCAACGAACAGGAGTACCGCATCTACACGACCCTCGATCCCGATCTGCAAAAAGCGGCTGCGCAAGCGGTGGAGACCGGCATCAAGCTGGTGGACGATCAGATCACGAAGATGCGCACCAAGAGGATCAAGGTGGGGAAGAAGTTTGAAACCACGGTTGCGCCAGGGCCGCAGGCGCAGGTCGCGCTCATCGCCATGGACCCTCACACCGGCGAAATCAAGGCGCTGGTCGGCGGGCGAAACTACGGTACCAGCCAGCTCAACCACGCGCTGGCCAAGCGTCCCACGGGCTCGATCTTCAAACCCTTTGTCTATGCGGCCGCCATGAACACGGCGATCGACGGCTCGACAACGGTGATCACTCCGGCTTCCACGGTCGTCGATGAGCCTGCGACGTTCGCCTATGGCGACCAGATTTACGAGCCCCGCAATTTCAAAGAGGAGTATCACGGCGTCGTCGCGCTGCGCTATGCTCTAAATCTGTCAATGAACAACGCCACTGTGAAAGTGGCGGAAGAAGTGGGCTACGACAAAGTGGTGGACCTGGCCAGGGCCGCCGGAATTACCTCAGTGAAAGCCACTCCGGCGATGGCGATCGGCGCCTACGACGCTACCCCTGTTGACATGACGGCCGCTTACACCACTTTTGCCAACGGCGGCGTGCGGCTTTCGCCTGTCTTCGTAAATTCGGTGCGCAACTCGAAGGGCGACGTCATCCTCAACTTCGCAACCGAGAAGAAGCAGGTTCTCGATCCGCGCATCGCCTTCGTCATGACCAGCATGCTGGAGGAAGTCATGAACTACGGCACCGCCGCCGGGGTGCGCGCCCGCGGATTCACCGCTCCGGCAGCGGGAAAAACCGGCACTTCGCGCGACGGTTGGTTCGCTGGTTACACCAGCAATTTGCTCTGCATCGTCTGGGTGGGATACGACGACTACAGCGACATTCGTCTGGAAGGCGCGCATTCAGCCGCCCCCATTTGGGCCGAGTTCATGAAGCAGGCGATCGCGTTGCCGCGTTATTCGGATGTGAAGCCCTTCACCCAGCCGGAAGGTGTGATCGACGTGCAACTGGACAAGCTCACCAACCGGCTGGCGACGCCATCGTGTCCCGACGATTACACGATTGCTTTTGTGGCCGGCACCGAGCCTCGCGAAACCTGCGACCAGAGCGGCGGCAAGCAAGGCGCCTACTCCACCATGTTCGGCGGGAATTCCGAAAAAGCGTTGCCTCCGCCGGCGAACGGGAACGCGCAGACTGCGGCGGGCGTCCAATCGGATGACGAGGCCAAGAAGAAGAAAAGCTTTTTTGGCAAGATCATAGGCGCGTTCAAGGGGGACAGCGGAGCCCAAAAGGACGACAAAAACGCGCCGCCGTCGCCTAACACTAACAGTCCGAACACTAACAGTAATGACAGCGGCAAGCCGCCGCAGTAATCTGTAGTCAGGTTGATGGTCTTCGGCCGGGGGTGGGTATGCATACCTTGATTCGCGTGGGCCCGGGATCGCTTTTCTTCGGAGTGCTTGTCGCTCTGGCATTGCACGGTCAGAACAGCCAACCGGCGGGGACCGTTCCTGCACCGCCGCAACGCGTCGATGCGCCGGCTCCCGGGGCGTCGCCCGAGGAGCTCGAAAAGCGCGGCGACGAACTGCGCGAGAGCAAGAACTATCTCGACGCCGTGGACTTCTACCGTGCCGCCCAGAAAGGTGCGCCAGGCAGCGCATCCCTGTTCAACAAAATCGGCATTTGCCAACTCCAGGTCCAGCACTTCAAAGAAGCGAAGAAGAACTTCGAGCACGCCATCCGGCTCGATCGCAAACACGCCGACGCCTACAACAATCTCGGCGTCGTCGATTACGAGGTGCATAACTACAACGCCGCGATCCGGCAGTATGAGAAAGCGATCGCGTTGGAGGACGCCTCCTCCTCTTTCTACAGCAACCTGGGCGCGGCTTATTTTGGCAAGAAACAGTTCGACAAAGCCATACAAAACTATGCAAAAGCGTTGCAACTCGACCCCGACATCTTTGAGCGCACCTCGCACGCCGGAGTTCAGGCCCAGCTTCCTTCTCCCGAAGACCGGGCCCACTACGACTATGTTGTAGCCAAGCTATACGCCAAGAACGGCGACCTGGAGCGTTCCTTGCACTATCTGAAGAAGGCGATGGAAGAGGGTTACAAGGACATCAACAACGTTTACAAGGACGAGGAGTTCAGCGCCCTGCGCAAGGACCCGCGCTTCACCCAACTCATGGCGGCCAAGACCATAGCCATCCCCGAATAAATGAGGCCCATCTTCCGGCGGGAAAATGAGCTGGCAAAAGACACGGGAAACTAGAGATCACCGCAAAACCAAGCCAAACCGGACTTGTCGGATTTCAAGCGGCAAGAACTGCGCGCAAGGCTTGGAGAGTTAGTCAACTGGGCGGATTCCGTTGTATGCTCGGGACGTGATGCGATCGCCTGCGCCCAATCGGTCTCCAACGCCAAAATTATTTTTGGGGCTGGTCATTACACTGGCAGCCGTCGTCGCGTACTCGGGATACATCACGCGGCAGATTTCCGGCCTGCGCGAGCTGCAAAACAATCTGGTGGACCGCAACCGGAAAGACTCCCTTCAGTTGCTGCGCATCCAGAACGATCTGAACACGCTGGCCCTGGCGATGCGCGACATGCTCGACAACGATGAACCCTACCCGCTGACGGCGTGGTCGGCGCAGTTCGAGCGGGTGCGGACGGACCTCGACGACGCGCTGCGCCGCGAGCAGCAGGTTGCCCCGGGGAATCGCACTCCCGAGCAACAGCAATACCTCGAAAACTCGGTCGCGCAATTCTGGGACGCCGCCGACCGGACCTTTGCCCTGGCGCGCGGCCCCAACCAGGCGGAAGCGAGGACGCAGATTCGTATCTCGCTGCGCGCCCGGCAGGAAGCGCTGAGCACCGCCGTGTCGCGCCTGCTGGTGCAGAACAACGAAAGCGAGGAACAAGCGGCCCTGCGAATCCGGCAGATTTACGACGGCGTCCAGCGCCAGGTGTATCTGTTCCTGACGGCGACCCTGATTGCCATTCTCTTCACCAGCCTGTACATGATCCGCTCCAACCGGCGCTTGTTCGCGCAACTCGCGGCGCTCTCGGAACAGCGCAGCGAACTTGCCCAGAAGCTCATTGCCACCCAGGAATCTACCTTGCGCCACATCTCGCGCGAGCTTCACGACGAGTTCGGACAGATCCTGACAGCCGTGGGGATGATGCTGACCCGCGCGGGCAGCCTGGCCCCGGAGAACTCGGAAATGCGCGCCGAACTGCGTGAAGTCTGTGAGGTTACGCAAACCGCGCTCGACAAAGTGCGCAGCCTTTCCCAAGCCCTGCATCCGGTGATGCTCGAAGAAACGGGGCTGGAGAGTACGCTCGACTGGTATTTGCCAGTGGTGGAACGGCAGGCGGGGATCCGCGTATTCTATGAGAAATCGGGCGAGCCCTTTCCCGTGGACGGCAACGCGGCCATTCATGTGTATCGCGTGGTGCAGGAAGCTCTGAATAATTTGACCCGGCATTCGGGGGCCGGCGAGGCCTGGGTGCGCCTGCGATTTCTGCCGCGCGCTTTGGAAGTCGAGGTCGAAGATCACGGGAAAGGCTTTGAAGCGCGCTCCGCCAAGCAGGGGATTGGCCTGGTGGCGATGCGCGAACGAGCGGAGTTGATGGGCGGCGTGGTTGAGTTTTTGCGGCCCGCGCCGGCCGCGCAAAGTGCGCAAAGCGGGAGCGGAACGCTGGTTCGATTGCGGGTCCCAAGGGAGAAGCTTGATTCCAATGCCGGATAAGATTTCAGTTTTGCTGGTTGACGACCATACCCTGGTGCGCCGGGGATTCCGCCGCATTCTCGAAGATGAGCCGGACATTACCGTTGCCGGCGAGGCTGGCGACGGACTGGAAGCTGTCAAGTTGGCGGATGAGCTTCATCCGAAAGTGATTGTCATGGATTGCGCCATGCCCGGCATGAACGGACTGGATGCCACGCGCCAGATTCTCGATAAAAATCCTCAGGCTTTGGTGCTCATGCTCAGCATGCATCCTGAAGAGACGCTGGTGCGGCAGGCGCTCGATGCCGGCGCGCGCGGATATGTTCTTAAGAACGCCGTGGACCTGGAGTTGGGCGCTGCCATCCGGCGCGTCGTGAACGGCGAGACGGTGCTCGATTCCCAACTCAAGCGCCCGGAACCGCTCCGCGGCAACCGCCAGGCAGGCCTCACGCCGCGCGAACTCGAAGTCCTGCAAATGATCGTGGATGGCAAGTCCAACAAGGAGATTGCCGCCAAGCTTAAACTCAGCGCCAACACCGTCGCCGTCCATCGCGCCAATATGATGGACACTTTGGGAATCCACAAATCCGCCGAGTTGGTGGTTTACGCGATCCGCAACGGGCTGGTAGATCTGCCGTGACAAGCTCTGCCGTGAGAAGATCCGCTGTGACACGCTCTGACGTGACAAAATTTGACGTAAGACGATTCGTCATGAATCGACGTGCGTTTCTCCAAGCCATGGCTGGCATGGCGGGCCTGGCGGTCATGCCCGGCTTGCGACTCGATGCCTTCGCCGCTTCAGCCCCGCCCAACCTTGGTTTTCAGTTCGTCGATGTGACGGCCCAGGCTGGAATTCACTTCCGTCATAACAACGGGGCCTTCGGCGGAAAACTGTTGCCGGAAACGCTCGGCTCCGGCTGCGCCTTTCTGGACTTCGACGGCGACGGCTGGCAAGACATTCTTCTGGTGAACGGCTCAAATTGGCCCGGACATAATGACGTGCCCGGACACAAGCACGACCATACATCGGAGACCAGCACGCTAAAGCTCTATCGCAACAATCGCAACGGCACTTTTTCCGACGTAACTCGCAGCGCCGGCCTCGAAGTTGAAATGTACGGCATGGGCGTTGCGATCGGAGATTACGACAACGACGGATATCCCGACATCCTGATTACTTGCGTCGGGCAAAATCGCCTGTTCAAGAACACCGGCAAAGGAACGTTCGTCGATGTGACTAAGTCGAGCGGCCTGTTCGGACGGCAGGCCCTGAGCGCGTCGGCGATATGGTTCGATTACGACCGCGATGGATTGCTCGATCTGTTTGTTTGCAACTACGTTAAGTGGTCGTCGGAGCACGATGTCTTTTGCAGCCTCGACGGCAAGCACAAATCTTATTGCACTCCCGAAGCCTATCGCGGAGAAACCTGTTGGTTGTTTCATAACCGCGGCAACGGGACCTTCGAGGATGTCACGGCCACGAGCGGAGTTTTCGACAGCAGTTCGAAGTCCTTGGGCGTAGCCATGCTCGACTACGATCACGACGGCTGGCCCGATTTGCTGGTGACCAACGACACGCAGCCCAATAAGCTTTATCGCAACCAGCGAAATGGCACATTCAAAGACGTCGCCGTGGATGCGGGCATCGCTTTTTCCGCCGAGGGCCGAGCCCGCGCCGGAATGGGCGTGGACGTGGCGGACTTCGACAATTCAGGAAACTCAGGCATCGCTATCACGAATTTCGACAATGAGATGACGGGGATCTACCGATTGTCCGATGGCGGGAATTACGTTGACGTGGCCATGCAGAGTGGAGTGGGAGCGGCGTCGAAAGATAAGTTGGGATTCGGATGCGTATTTCTGGATGCCAACCTCGATGGCGCGCTCGATCTGGCAGTGGTGAACGGGCATATCGACGACACCGTGCGCAGTGTCAGCGGAGTCGGTTACGCGCAGCCGCCGCAACTTTTTTTGAACAGCGGCAAGGGGACGTTTGTCGACGTGGCCGCGGAAGTCGGCGGCGGATTCAGTCAAGCAAAAGTTGGACGGGGGCTTGCTTACGGGGACTTCGATCGGGACGGAGATCTCGATCTGCTGCTCACCACCAACCACGGCCCCGCCTATCTCTATCGCAACGACCAGACTGCCGGAAACCACAGCATCCGCATTCGCCTGGTCGGGACGAAGTCCAATCGCGACGCGATAGGAGCTTCGCTGAAACTTTTTCAAGGAGGCTCGATCCAATCGCGCCTGGTCAAGGGCGGATCGAGTTACCTGTCGCAGTCGGAACTGCCTGTAACTTTCGGCCTGGGTAAGCGCGACAAGGCAGATCGTCTGGTCATCGAATGGCCCAGCGGGAGAACGGAAGAATACAAGAACCTCGCCGCCGGCCGGGCCTACGAGTGCGTGGAAGCAAAAGGAATCACGGCGCTCCCGGGCTTCTAGGCTGTATTCATCATTAAGCCAGCTCTGAAGGCGCACGGCGACAGCCGCGCCACGGAAGTCCGTGAGACGCACCGCATCAATTCCGGCTATCCGAAGACGTTCAGGCCCGGGCTTTCATAGACCCGCTCCAGGACGGAAGTTGTGCTGTCGGAACTGCTGGAAGAGCCAGTGCTCGAATTCAACGAACTGAGCAGTTCCTGCACCAACTGTTCCGATTGGGATGCGGCGTTGGTCTCGACGGTTCGCGAGGGCGAGGCGGAGCCGTCCAGATCGGTTTTGACCGTGGCGAAAGCGGACTGCGCGGTCGATAGGTCTCCCGAAGTCAGCGCGCTGCCCAGCGCCGTCATATCGGTGGAAAGTTGCGAACTGTTTGCCGCACTGCTTCCACTGGCGGTCTCGAGGCTCTGGTCTAGGTTTTGCAGTGTCTGAAACGCCGACTGAGCGCCATTCAGGTCACCTGACGCCAGACTGTTCTGGAGAGTTTGCAGCGCTTGCTGCAACTGGCTTGTGTTACTGGACGCGAGAACGTCCTGACTGAGGCTTGCGGCTGAAATCGGACCTACTGTCATTGTTCCACCTGCCGCGGGCCTTAGCACACCCCCGCCTGTCTATACCATCGGCACTCTGGCTCCCACACTTTAGGGCGCTGCCACGGGCCACATCCCGGAAGACACCGGTGGTGCACGTCCCTCAGGATCTTCATTCCGCGTACGTCTCTAACTTGCTGGAAACCAAGGCAGTCGCCGGCGCACAGGGCGAATCCCCAAAAGTAATGCACGGTAACACACTTTGGTTACGCAACATTTTGCGAGGCGGCGTGTTTCCATGTCCGTAAGTCAAATCGTATGTGGTCCCACGAATTCTCTACACGGAGCTTGGCATGAAAAGACTTTTTGTATTGACCGTCGCTGTCCTGCTTGCAATCAGCGTGCTCGTTGGTTGCGGGTCTAACTCCAACTCTTCGAACTCCACTCCGCCACCACCCCAGTCCGGCAACGTGTTTATCACTGGCGAAGATGCGCCGTTGCCCGCGGTCGTGGGACTGAACGTCACGATCAACTCCATCACCCTGACGGGTGCGAGCAATTCGCCAGTCGTGATGTCGACTCCCACAACTGTGGACTTCGCGCGTCTCTTGGGTCTGCGGTCTCCGCTCGCCTTCAACTCCGTTCCACCGGATACATACAGCAGCGCGACTTTCGTCCTGGCGAACCCGGTCACGATTGATTACGTTGACATGACCCAGAATCCGTCGGCCGTGAATACGATCAGCGGCACACTGCCCCAGTCCCCGACTTACTCCCTGACCGTCGAGTTTCCCACTGCCATGGTCGTCGGGAGCAATGGCCTCGCCGGCATGAAAATGGAATTCGACATCCGCCAGTCGCTGGCGGTCGATGGCAACGGACAAATCACCGGCGTGGTGAATCCCGTCATTTATATCAAAGCCACGAAGGCGACCGATCCCGATGGCCGAGTGACCGACCTGACCGGCGGGCTCGTTTCGGTCGATGCCGCCGGCAACTCATTTGTCATGCAAGGGCCCTATGGCCGCCAGTTGACGGTCGACACCTCCCTCGCCACGCAATTCAACAGCGGCTGGAGCATCAACAACCTCGTGCCTCCGGCGTTTGTAGGAGTCCAGGGCACGTTTAACGCGGATGGCAGCATACAGGCCGACAGCGTGGAGGTCGTCACCACCTCCAAATCGTTCATTTCCGGCCGCGTTCTTCAGGTAATCACCAACGCCTCTGGCGATGCTCAGACCGTGACCATGTGGGTAGGTGAGACGGGCGCGGATATGGTCAGCGATGTGGACACCGTTCAGACCATCGACATCAGCGCCGTGACCCAGTATGACATCTGCTTCCTCGATGGCCCGCTCACCGGCGTGCTGTTCAACAACACGCTGTTGGAGGTTGGCCAGAGAATCTTCATCGGCGGCAGCTACGTGAACTCCACGTTTACGCCGCAGATGATCTCGCTGCGCCGCCAGGGCGTTTACGGCATGCTCGTGCCAGGGAAAGTCACTGTCACCAGCGGCAACGAAGGAAGCTTCGAGCTTTCGAACAACGGCTTGATCGGCTACGCTGCCGGCGGACCGGTGACTGTTTACACCGGCACCAACACTGTGTTCTTCAACTTGAGCGGCGGCCTGAGCACGCTCGAAGGCGACGCCTCTGCCGTGCCGCTGGTCGCGCATGGCCTGTTGCTCGAAGACCCCAACAACCCCGGCAATCTGGCGTTTTTTGCCGGTTGGGTGGCGGCTCCGCCCCAGCCAACGAACTAACCCGGCAAGTCAACTCTGGGAATCGGGCGGCCTCGTGGCCGCCCGTATTTTTTTATCGCGCGTGAGGCTAACGGACCTCTTGCGAACGGCACGCCCCGCCACTGAGAACTGCGCAACATAAGAACTGCGCAACATAAGAATTGCACAACATAAGAATTGCACAACAGACGACAGCGCATTGACAACCCGACTGACGCCGGGTCACCGGAATTCGATTGCCCACAGGCCCGAGAGCCGGTTGCAAAGCCTCTACTCGTCAATTAAGCTAGTGCTCTCTTCAGTTTCATCGAGCCAGCCGGGATGGCGGAACTGGCAGACGCAGCGGACTCAAAATCCGCCGGACTTCGGTCCTTGGGGGTTCGACTCCCCCTCCCGGCACCAGCCTTAACTATTTTGGTTTGAATGAGCTACAGTTCCTCTTGCCGGCATCGTTAACGGCTCCTCCAGGCTGCAAACAGCTCACTGTCGTAAAAGTGCACGAGATGGGCGGAAGAGAGTCGCTCGGGTCGGGTCAGTTAAAAACTTCCGGGTGGAGAATCGCGCATGATACATTATCGTGACGCCGTCTAAACCGCCGGGGATCGCTACCCCGGGGAAGACGGCTCGGTGGAGGTTGAGCGCCGCCCCACCTGCGGGATTCACAGCAAGAGGCGACTTCCGCAGCGCTTTGCTTTGCTGTCGGCGCGGCGGATCCTGCAGAGAGATTGCTGGGATGATCTGGTTACACGAACTCGACCCGAGCGCGGACGACCAGCGGAGCGCCGCCCACAAGGTGGGCATTGCTCCCGGTTGGCCGGCGATCCGGGCGTTGTCGCATGAGGGTCTTAATCACAAGTCAGTTGCGTCGCATGAGACCCGCAAGCAGTCTCGGTTCTTGTAAAGAACGATCTCTGTACTCTGGGTCACCGCATTCCTTTGGCCCAGATCGCAATTTAGGGAAAACTTAGGAGGAGGGCGAAGCATATGAAACGCGCATTATTTTGCGGCCTTGCGATTTTTATCCTTTATCTGCCTGCGTTGGCGCAGCAGACCGACATCAACCGTTACACCTTGTTTACCGGCTTCGATTACATGATCAGCCCAGCCCGTAACCTCACCGCGCGCGGATTCGAAGGCGATTTCGGCGTCACCGTGAAACCGTGGCTGGGTCTGGGCGGCGACTTCGGCGCCCTGGGTGACGGCATCATCAGTGGCGCCGGGACCATCAACGGCAGCGAAACTGTCTTCGCGCCGATACTGGAACAGTACCAGATCAACCCCAGCTTGGTGAACGTGCCATTCCGATCAAGCACCTACACCTTTGCTGCGGGCCCGCAGTTTTATCTGCGCAAGTGGTCCAAGGTCACGTTTCTTGTCCGTCCTGGTTTTGGCGGGATTCACGAGACGGCAAACATCAATTTGACGGCGGTGGCGCCAATATTTCAGCAATTGGGGATTCCCGTCCCTAACTCTCACCAGGTTGATACCCAGCTGTTCTTCGGTCTGGGCGGCGGTTTCGATCTCAACCTGTCCCGGCGGGTGGGCGTGCGCTTTGCGACCGACTGGGTGAACACTCACTTATTCTCGAATTTGCTGACACCCCGGCAAAATTATGTGCGGTTCTCGCTGGGCCCCACGTTTCGCTGGGGCAACTTCAAGTAGCGAAGCGGACCTAGGTGCAGCCCATAGGTTGTGCACGGGACGGCTCTGCGTATTGCTCTTGACGCCGGCCATGGTTCCTGCATGAAACCATTTTGCAAAGAGCTGCTATGGCGAATTCAGAACCTACGCTACACGCTTCGCTGCCACCGGCAATACCCGATTGACGGAGAGCCCTGACTGTCTGGGCACTGGCCTCCATGGACGATCTTCGGCGCATCTCCCGCCCGTCTTCCGCCTCATCGTCCACTGCGCTGCCGGGTTTCGCGCGTCCCGCGACGCGCGTGACAAAACGCACTGACAACCGCCGCCTGGCTGTGGTATATCGCTGTTGCTCGGACTTGGGCCCTTGCGCGAGCAAACCCCGTGTCCGGCGGCGGAGGCGGATCATGCCCAAAAGCTTTGCAGCGCGAGTTGGAGTTATCACGGCTGTTCAGTTTGCGGCGGCGATGGCAATCGTTCTGTGGCCCGTTAGCGGCTGGGCGCAGGGCCTCACCCCATCGGAATTCAAGCCCATCATCGAGCAGAAGATGGACGCTCGCCCATCTCCCGCTCAAGTTACAAGCGAGGAGGAAAGCGCCCTGATCAGCAAGGGCTACGTCAAGATTGGGACGATTCATGCCTCAAAGGAAGTAAAGAAGAAGGAACTAAAGAAAGCGGACCCAGATATGACCAAGCAACTCGAATCGGCCATTCTCCAGAAAGCAGCGGAGGCTGGTGGCGATGTCGTCCAACTCACTAAGGTGGCAGAACTGGAGACGACATCGGTGAGAGGCGTGGACAAGTGTAAACATGGGGGCGTTCGATACTCCCCGGGTGGGACAACGCCGGGCGGGATAGGGATACCGCCGCCAGGGTACGATGCGTGCCCGGGCGAACATGTTCCGACGTATAAGGATGTGTATTCTGTGGTCACCGAAGGCACGGTCTGGCGGAACGATCCCAAGTTGATCGCCGATATCGCAGCACGCGCAGCCGAGGCAGCGCGGCAAGCCGCAGATGCGGCCCTGAGAGCGCAGGCAGCGCAAGATCCCGCCCGGGCGAAGCTCCTCGCTGGCGACTTGACCGTTGCTAAGGCACTGCTCAATGAAGACCCTAGCCTGGTCGCCAGCAGGGACCAGCAGAACGGGACGCCGCTGCACTGGGCTGCGGAGTACGGCCCCAAGGACTTGGCGGAGTTGCTTCTGGCTAAGGGGGCCGACCTCAATGCCAGGGATAACGCCCGGAGGACGCCGTTACACATCGCGGCACGTTATGGGCACAAAGATGTGGCTGAATTGCTTCTGGCCCACGGCGCCGACGCCAATGCCAAGGATAAGTTTTTGAATACGCCGTTGGATTTGGCGGCCTACGGAGGGTACCAGGATGTGGCCGAATTGCTACTAGCCCACAGCGCCGACGTAAACGCCAAGGATGACTCTGGCGAGACGCCGCTGATGTCGGCGCAGCATTCTGGAAATAAGGAACTCGTCGAATCGCTCCTGGCCCACGGCGCCGAAGTTAATGCCAAGGATAACAACGGCTGCACGCCCCTGTGTTGGGCGCTGTTCCACAAACGCCAAGATTTTGCCGATTTGCTGCGCCAGCACGGCGGACACTTATAGTCGCATGGCTCAAACCATGAGACAGGTGGCCCATTCTAAATCTCGCGCTCTTGGCGAAGTTTAGAGTCGGGATTTTGCGGCGGAGATCGAGCCGGAATAGACGACACTAGAACATGAACGAGCGCCACCAAGCCTCCGTCCATCAGTAGAACTGTCCCACGGAAGCCAAAACCAGGCTTGAGTGGCCACGCGCCTGACAAAACTCACTGACAAAGGCTGCTGCCTTGTGCTATTTTTCTCCCGCTGGAGTCCGCGCAAGCACAAGCCAGCCCGGCATCGGAGGCGGATCATGGCCAACAATTCTGCAATGCGAGTTGGTGTCATCACGGCTGTGCAGTTGGCGGCGGCAATGGCAATCGTTCTGTGGCCTGTAGCCCTCTGGCCGCAAACCAATGCGACTCCGGCGTTAACGACGCCCGTCTCACCCACGGCCGAGGACAGGAAGAGCTTTGCCGATGCAGAGAACCGTCGAATCGAGAAGACGCTGGCCGAGATATTACCCGACGCCGTCCCCGACAAGGGTTTCGCTGAAGGGCCGGATGCAACCTACTACGTCTGGTACATCACCCCGGGCCCAGCGGACGCGTTCTACTGCAAGGGTTATTCTGAAAGCTACACCTCGAGGCTGAGCAAGTATGGCTTCACCAGGCTCATCTACAACGACAAAAAGGGCGGAAGTTGCGAGATCGATCCTGTCACCCGCAAGGTGACCACCCCGTCGACATTCCTTCCGCCAGCGGAAGAAGCGAAGCAAATCTGGGAGACGATTCAGGACGCCAAGGCCGTAAAACAGGCCATTGTCGCTGAGAAAACCGCGCCACAGGACCGCAAAGAATATGCCGAATTCATGGGAAGAGGAAACAAAGGGAGCAGCGTTTCGGCTGAGGGACCCGACTCGACTTACTACGTGTTTCACACTTCGAAATACTCTATGACCGAATCCACCTGCGCCAGCCTCTTTACCGACGGTGTTACGGCGAAGCTGAGCGAGTTGGGATTTACCAAGGTCATCTGCACCGACAAAAAAAACGCGAGTTTTTCTTTCGATCCGGCCGTCCCGATCGTCCGGCAACATCCCCTGCCCCCCGGGGCATACTGGGCAGAAGGTACGGTAGGAGGGTATTTCGGGCCCACGCTTGAGCAGAAAGTGGATCCGCGCTCGGGTCCGGCCAAGGCAACGTCCGAAGAGGCGAGCGCCCTGACTAGCAAAAGCTACGTCCAGATCGGGACGATTCGTGCCCAGCAGCCGGGAAAGAAGGGCGACGCAGAGGTAATGCAACAGATCGAAGCGGCCATCCTCAAGAAGGCGGCGGAGTCCGGCGGCGATGTCGTCCGTTTCAGCAGTGAGGGGGCAACGGAAATAGTCGATGTACCAACCGGAAAGACGAAGACCAAGAAAGAGTGCGCGGAAACAGCCATGGTAAGAGGCATGGTAAAGCAGACGAAGTTTTGCGTCGCTACCTCTGCCGGTCCACTGTGCAGCTACGGGACAGAGGACACCGGACCAGTTGAAGTGTGCGTGAAATACGAAAAACGGGAAGTCCCGATCACCAGGAAGGAACAAAGACTGGTCAGCGAGGGCACGGTCTGGCGGAACGACCCCAAACTGGCCGCCGACATCGCGCGCCCAGCCACCGAAGCCGCCCGGAAAGCGGAGGCAGCGCGCCAGAACCGCAACCTCGAGCAGGCGATCCTCGCCGGTAACTTGGAAAAGGTAAGGGAACTGCTAAAAGAAAATCCTGACGTGGTTTTTGGCAAAGACGAAGAAGGTTTCACGCCTTTGGGCTGGGCGGCCGGTAAGGGCAACAAGGACGCCGCGGAATTGCTGCTGGCCAACAACGCTGACGTCAATGCCAAGACCAAAGACGGCGGAACGCCCTTGTGTTTGGCCGCGGCCAAGGGACGCAAGGACGTTGCGGAATTGCTGCTGGCCAACAAGGCTGACGTCAATGCCAAGAACAACGACGGCTGGACGCCTTTGCACTATGCGGCCGATTATGGCCAGAAGGACGTGGCGGAATTGCTTCTAGCTAAAGGGGCCTCTATCAATGCCAAGGCGGATGACGGCAGTACGCCATTGTCCTTGGCGGCTGCTAAGGGCCACCAGGACGTGGCGAAAATGCTGCAGCAGCACGGTGGCCACGAGTAATCCGGATGGGTCAGGCCATGGGCGATCCCAGCCAGCCACACGCGACAGACACAACCGGCGACCACTTTCTATGTCCCCGTTGCGGGAAGGCCTCGCTCGAAGAAACCTTCTCCCTGGAGCTGCCGCCCAATGACACGGACGACGAGACCAGCTTGCAAACGGTGAAGTGCGGGAACTGCGGGTTTTCCGGCATTGCCGTCTATCGGGAAAACCGGCGCGGCCGGCTGGACTCCGAGAAGTGGGACTACAGCGGCTATGAGGTGAGCGAGGGGTCACTCAAGCCGCTGCTGGAGGCGCTGTCGCAGTGTCCTGCGCCCGGCGACCGCCGCTGCCAATGCCCGACCCATCTCGCCCTGGGCGGCAAGAAATCCTGGAACAACCCAAGTGAGTGCGGACTGGATGTGCAAAAATGGTTCGCCATGCGCCCGTCGCGGTAGAGGCGCTTTCTTGGGCGGGCGGGCCGTTCTAAATTCCGCACTCTTTGCGAAATTTAGAGTGGGGATTCTGAGGCGGAGATCGAGCCGGAATGGACGACACTAGAACATGAAAGAGCGCCACGAAGCCTCCGTCCAACAGTAGAACTGCCCCACTCACGCCAAAACCAGCCAGGATCGAGGGGCCCGCCCGCCAACCCCACCCTTTTTTTTCATCACATTTTTTTCGTACGGCCATCACAGACATACACCGTAATCGGTGCAACAATGATCGAGAGTGCTGGGTTTAGAACTGTGCCCGTCTCCAGAGACGGCTCCGCAAGCCGGACGGAAACCAGCTTTGGCGCTCTTTGAAAACATAAACCATCCAGCGGACGCGCGCCCCAGAACGCATTCGAAAGCGCGATCCCGCCTCCGGAAATGCACGCCAAACCGCAGGTTCCTCCCTCTAAGTCCAATATTTTGAATACTTTGCGAGTAA
>Ga0181530_10000636_pt1 | contig 45192 bp, 35 predicted proteins | sample PEATcosm2014_Bin_42_FD_119769 | JGI IMG/M metagenome (GOLD analysis project Ga0181530, IMG submission 119769) | Peatland microbial communities from MTU Mesocosm Facility, Houghton, MI, USA - PEATcosm2014_Bin10_60_metaG | ecosystem: Environmental > Terrestrial > Soil > Wetlands > Peat | place...
AGGAGCCGTTCTGCACGGAGAGCACGGAGGCTTGCTGGGCGCAAAACCGGCGTGGGCACTTTGTGTATCAGCCGTAAGGCGCGAGAGACAGTGACGCGTGGGGCGGCGAATTCGGCTGGGTCGCCGCCCTGCATGCGCTTGCCTCGCCAGTGGTGACATCCTCGGCGTACCATAGTCTCTTCTAGTGACGAGCGAAATTCCTTCTGGGACACGACCTATGCGATTTTGCAAGAACCTACTTTGGCTGACCATCGCGGCCATGATGCTGGCGGCAGGAGTTCCCTGCTTTGCCGTGAGCAAGGAAATAGTGCAACTGCAGACGCAAGTGCAGTCGCTGCAGGACCAGGTTGCGCGCCTGCAGCAGTCCGTCGACATGAACATGGGCGTGATGAAAAACCTCATCGAGCAGAGCGCCGACAGCGTCAACAAAATGAATGCCGCGGTCAACGATCTGCAGAACAAGATGCAAGGACTGACGGCAGACAACAGCGGCAAGATCGACCAACTCTCCAGCCAGGTCCAGTCGCTGCACGATTCGGTGGATGAGTTGAAATCGCGTCTGGCGAAGGTCAGCAAACAGCTTGACGATATGCAACAAGGCGGACAGAACCTGCCGGCCGGCCAGCCGGGTATGATACCGGCGCCGGGTGGGGCCGCCGCTCCGGCACCAACAGGTGATGCCTCCGCTGCTCCTCCTGCGGACGTCCTCTACAACAACGCGCTGCGCGATTACAACTCCGGCAAGTACGATCTTTCCTCGCAGGAGTTCGGCGACTACCTCAAGTACTACTCAAACACCGACCTGGCGGCCAACGCCCAGTTCTACGTCGCCGACATCGAATATCGCCAGGGCAATTTCGAGGCGGCAGTGAAGGATTACGACAAGGTGCTGGAGCAATATCCGGGCGGGAGCAAGGCGGCGGCGGCGCAGCTTAAGAAGGGCTACGCGCTGCTGGAGTTGGGACAGCGCGAGGCCGGGGTCCGGGAGTTGAACAGCCTGATCGCGCGCTATCCGCGCTCCATCGAAGCTTCGCAAGCCCGCGACCGCTTACGCCGCCTGGGCGTGACCGGGGGCGCTGTCCACAAGCCGACAACGCATTAGAGGGCTGGGGTCCGTAGCGGTGACGTTTTCTGCTTTATTCTTACCTGCTGGACACAGGCCTAGAAGGCCTGCTCTACCAATTCACTCCTACGACAGTCCCCGGCTGGTGATCTCTTCGGCAGGAGAGCCGGCTGTCATTCCCTGAGCCAGCACCAGCTCGCGAGTCTTGCTGCGGATCGCAGGCAGGTGCGTCCAGAAGAGCATCGCTCCCGCCATGCAGGCCACACCGCCCAGCGCGACTGTCCAGGGCGCGCCCAGACGATGCGCGACGGCTCCCGCCGATAGCGCGCCGAACGGCGCCATTCCCATGAACATCATGGAATAGACCGACATTATCCTGCCGCGCAACCGATCTGGCACCATGGACTGAACCAGGGTGTTGGACGAAGCCATCTGCACCATCATGAAGAAGCCGACCGGGAGCAGGAACAGAGTCGATAGCCAGAAAATTCTGGAGAACGAGAACAGCATCAAGCTGAGGCCGAAGCCGCACGCACACATCGCAATCAGCCTTCCCAGTCCTCGGACTCCGACCCGCGCCGCCAGGCTGGCTGCACCCAGCAGCGCGCCGACGCCGGTGGCACACATCAGAATTCCCAACCCTCTCGCGCCCCCATGCAAAATTTGATCGGCGAAGATCGGCATCAGCACGGTGTATGGCATCCCCACAAAACTTACCAGCCCAAGCAGCAGCAAAATGGCGCGAATCGGTGCCGTATTGCGCGCGTAGGCGAAGCCTTCCAGCACATTCTCCAGCGGCGAGCCCTGCATCGCCAGGTTTGCGGGATGTGTGATGCGCATCAGCAGTAATCCGGCGATCACCGCGATGTAGCTGACCGAGTTGGCGAAGAAGCACCAGCCCTCGCCGATGGACGCGACCAGTATGCCGGCAATCGCCGGTCCGATGATACGCGCGCCATTGAACATGGAGGAGTTCAGCGCGATCGCGTTCATGAGGTCTTCGCGGCCCACCATGTCGATGAGGAATGCCTGCCGCGCAGGGATGTCGAACGCGTTCACCACGCCGAGACCGGACGCCAGCACCATGATCTGCCAGACCTGCACGCGATGAGTGAGGGTGAGCGCGGCGAGAATTCCTGCCAATATCATGGACGCCGTCTGCGTGCCGATGACCACGCGCTGGCGATTGTGACGGTCGGCCACGATGCCGCCCACCGGGGCCATGATGAACACCGGGATTTGGCTGGCGAAGCCGACGGCCCCCAATAGGAACGCCGAGCCGGTCATGCGATAGACCAGCCATGCCTGCGCCACGGTCTGCATCCAGGTCCCGATCAGCGAGATGAGCTGGCCGGCGAAGAACAACTGGAAGTTGCGATGACGCAGCGCGCGCACTGCCAGCGCCAGCTTGGATGCGTGCGAGGCCGGCCGGGCAAACTCCTGCTTTTCCTCTTCGAGAACGGAGTGGAGGGACCCGTGCTCAGTATGTTGGGATTCCTCGGCCATTGATCGTTTGACGCTCAGACGACAGTCCGCCGCGCGGATTCGCGTGGCCCAAAGGAATGGCCACAATCCAGAATACTTCAATCCGACGCTGTGACAACCGAGTCAGCCAAGACTTGGGCTTCAGTCCCTGCGAAACATTGTTTTGCAGGGGCTGAAGCCCTGATCGAACTGCGTCTCATTCGGCACGACCAAGGTCGTGCCCTGATACAAAGCATCCCAAAACCGACTCTTTCAGCGGCCGGTGAAGCCACGCCCTGATACGAAGCTCTGGTTTATGCAACGAACGTCCGGCTCAGGACCCTAGTCAGTGGTTGAATTCCAGCACAGTTATGCCTACGAACTTTTGCGAGTGCGGCGGGCCGAAGATGGTCTGCAACTTGGCGGCGACTTCGGGCGAGTAGTCACGCTCTGGGGTGCCATCGCGCAGCATGATCCAGACGCGAGGAAAGGCGCCGGGGTCGCGGTTGAGGGCCTGCTCGAACTCGCTATCGTCTTTTCCGGTGTCATAGAAGCGTCCGAAGAGGTGCACAGCCGGAGCACTTGAACGCCGGAGATCGTAGTAATAGTCGAAGCCGGGACGCGCGTAGTTGGGATAGATCGCCACCGCGTCTCCGGGATGAGCGGAGGCCAGCACGGCGGCAGTGGCATTGCGCCAGTCCTCGCGCGGCTTTCGGTATCCCACGAAGATGTTCACGATGGAGCTGACACATAAGGCGAGTACGAGCCAGAGGCCCAGATGGTGTTTGGGTAAGGCAATCATGCCGCGGGCGGCCAGCATGACGGTCGCTGGAAGACAGAAGATCATGTAGCGTTGCACAAACAGTGGAATGCGTATTGAAACCAGCGCCAGAATTGCAACTGGCACGATCACCCAAAGGACCAGTAAGACGCCGCGCCAGAAAACCTCCGGCTCTGGCTTGCGCAGGCGGTCGCGCCAGATTGCGCCCAGCGCAGCGATCCACAAGATGGCAGAGAGCACGACTTTTTCTCCGCTGCCACCCAGGAACAGCGCAAGATGAAGCACTTGCTTTGGGGTTGCTCTGGGCCAGTCCGGATGAGACGGCCCGTGGGGCGGTCCGCGCAGCACGAACGAAAGACCGGGTGCGCACAATGCCATAATCAGCAGCGCATGAAAGATCATGCGTCGCCATATCCTTGGTTCTCTTAAGGCAAGAAGCGACGCCGCTTGTGCCAACAGGACCAGGCATGAAAATAAGTGGCTATAGAATGCAATCGTGCTGAAAACCACCCAAAGAAGCCAGTCGCGCTCGCGGTCCTCCTGCACCGCGCGCACGAAGGACCAGGTGGAGGCCAGCACCAGCAGGATGGTCATGGTGTAGCCGCGAGCCTCCTGCGAGTAGTACACATGGGTGGGACTGAGGGCGAACAGCAGAGCCGCAGCCAATGCCGCCTTCTCGCCGATCAGTCTTCGCGCCAAAGCATAAAGCAATGGGATGGACGCAATGGCAAACAAAGCCGAGGGCAGGCGTATCCACGCCTCAGTGTTGCCAAACCGTAGCCAAGCGCGCATCCAGAGGAAATAGACGCCCTGGTAAGCCGCCTCGCCATACAGCCAGTTCTGGGTGAACTGCGGCCACGGCAGGCGGGCAATGGCGACCGTAAGCGGCTCATCCAGCCACAGTCCTTTTGCGCCGAGGTGGAGCACACGCAATGCCGCGCCGGCGATGGTGAAGAGCAGGAGGAGAAACTGATAGCCGCGAACCGGTACGGCGGATGAGGAGTCTACGAATTGCTGCGATGCGAACGGAGCGGCTGACCGCTCGCTGGCCGGCGGCATAACCATTGAGTTTATCAGTAGCGGAGGAGCGGTTTAGTTTCCGCCGTTTGCTCAATCGCTTTTCGCTTCGCCCTTCGCCGTTCGCTTGGAGTTGTGGGGTCATGCGAAAGGCGAATAGCGAGCGGGAAAGGTGAACCGTGCCCGAGCCCCGACTCAACTGATATTCTCTTAGCTCGCCATGCCCACATTTGCTGCGGTCGACATTGGTTCCAACTCGGTGAGGCTCAAGATCGCGAAGGCGGTGCGCGGACGGCTTGAGGAGCTGCACGAAGATCGCGAAGTGACGCGCCTGGGCGAGAGCGTCTTCGCCAATGGAGCGCTCGACCCCCAGGCGATGGCGCACACGCTGCGCGTGCTGCGGCGCTATCATCGCGCGGTGCAAACCTACGGCGCCGACCGCGTGCGCGTGGTTGCGACCAGCGCTCTGCGCGACGCCCGCAACAGCCGCGCCTTTCGCGATTGGGTGCTCACGGCCACGGGATGGAAGCTTGATGTCATCTCCGGCCTGGAAGAAGGCCGGCTCATCCACCTCGGAGTGCTTTCCGGCGCGCGCATTTCCAAGAAGCGCGCCTTGCTGATCGACCTCGGCGGCGGGAGCTGCGAATTGACGCTCTCCATCTCCGGCCACATTGAAGACATGGTGAGCCTGCCGATCGGCGCCATGCGTCTCACCCAGACCTTCCTGCACCACGATCCCCCATGGCGAATCGAGTTGGAGCAGATGCGCGGCGTCATTCAGCGAGAAGTGTCACGCTTCCAAAAACGTATCATCGGCGCCAAGCTCCAGATAGTCATGGCGACCTCGGGGACGCCAGCCGCACTTTCGGGGCTCTACGCTGCCAAGGTGCGCGGCTACGATGAGAATAAGCCGCACACTGTGCCGCAGGCCGCCGTGGCTTCGCTGCTGAAGGAACTTGGCCGGCGCAATCTTTCACAGCGGCGCGCGTTGCCCGGCATCGGCCCGCGCCGCGCCGAGATCATCGTTGCCGGGGCAATGGTTTTTGCCGAACTGATGCAGCTTTGCCAGTTACGCAGCTTTCGCTATCTGCCCCTTGGTCTGCGCGATGGTTTGCTGGCGCAGATGATGGCCGACTACAACGCCAGCGCGGCCATGCGCGAACGGGTGGAATCGGAACGGCACGACGCGCTGCTGGCGGTGGCGAAACATTATGGCGCTGATTTGCAATTTGCCCAGCGCATTCGCGATTTGGCATTGCAGCTCTTTCAGCGTCTGAAAACCGTACATCAACTTCCCGCCGAATACGAAGATTGGCTGGAGGCGGCGGCCATGCTGCACGAGGTGGGCGCGTACATCAATCGCTCGGGACGGCGCCGCCACAGCTACTATGTTATTTCCAACTCCGAACTGTTTGGCTACACGCCGCTGCAGCGCCGCATCATCGCCGCTATCGCGCGTTACGTCGGCAAATCACTGCCCTCGCCCAGCGACCGGGTGATGAGCATCTTGCCCGGAGTGCACCAAATCCATGTCGCCAAGGCCGTGTGTCTGCTGCGCCTGGCAAGAGCGCTTGATCAGGGCCGGCGCGCGGTTGTCAGCCAGTTGAAGGTCCGCCTCCATCAGGACGGACAAGTGCGCCTGCTGCTGACCCCACGGCCGCCGGAAGGCATCGAGCTGGAGCTGTGGGCGGTGGAGCAGGAAAAAGACTACTTCGAGACCGTCTTCGGCCGGGAGCTGTTGGCGGAGGCTTGCTGAAGCGAGCGCACAACTTTCGGCGTCATGTACCACTTGAGCACAGCCGGCTTGCGTTCGGCCTTCTCCACTTTGGCGATGGCGCCTTTCTTTAATTCGATGACAGGGGGCGCGGCAGCCTCGCTCAGCAGAAGTTGGTTCAGGAACTCGGTCAGGCTGGGATCGTGGCCGACCACCAGGATCGCATCCTTACCGCTGAAGCGGCGCAGCAAGTCCTGAAACTGCTCGTAGGTGGCTTCGGAGCGCAGCGCGGCGTCGGTAACGATCTTGTCTTCATACCTAATCTGGTTGGCTACAACTGTCGCGGTTTGCATGGCGCGCCGCAACGGACTGGAGACGATGGCGTCGACGGCCACATTCAGAGCCGCAAGAGCTCGTCCTACATTGTGGGACTGCTCGATGCCCAGCTTGTCCAGCGGCCGCTGCTCATCCTGGGCGGGATTTAGTTTCGCTTCACCGGCACTGGCGTGGCGCAAGAAGTAGATGTCCATGATCACTATTTTGCCCTAACTAACCGCCAACGGCACGCTGGCGCGGCGCCGGCAGTTCCCGAACCGGGTCGAGCGTGATCTCTTAGCTGCATCTTAGCTTGACACACCCAACACGTAGGGCACACCATTGACTTGTAATTTACGGGTGCACGAATACGCCACTCGTGCCTCTCTTCGAAGGAAGGTCAACCAGTCGCTCCCCATTTGACCTCACTTCAGTGCTGAAGGACGCTCCCAAAGGAGACTTGGATCGCCCGATCTAGCGGCCAGGAGCAGATTGTCGGCAACTGGTAAAACCTTGGAGCAAGCGGTAAACGCGGCCAAGGAAAAAGGAAGCAAACCGTCCAGTTGTAATCAAGATGTTCCCCGTTAGCGCGCTGATCCTGTAGGTTCCCTGGCAATGAGATTTCGATACTCGATCCTTCCGGCAGAACCGGATGCTGCCTTTCCGAATCGACGGTCGATAAAGCGCCCCCTTCTGCCCGTTCTGTTGGAGAAAGACGGTAAGGCCATCGTTGGGCCGGCGATGATCGATTCGGGCGCCGATTACTGCGTTTTCCCGGCGTCAATTGGTACTGCCCTGGGAATCGCAATGCCGAATCCCAATGGGTATGTTTTTTCCAGGACAGGAGACCCCCCGCACATAGCGTACTTCGATACGATTAACGTCACCATTTGGAACGGAGACAGCGCCCAGCAGCCATTTCGCTTTGAGCTCTACGCCGGTTTCTGTGACAGTTTGGATCATGTTGGCTTCGGGGTACTCGGGCAAGAAGGGCTTTTCTCCCGCTTTCAGGTCCAGCTTTACTACCAGCAAAATTACTTCGATATTTTCTGATCCTCACATCCCAGTTCAAGCTGACCTACAACTCCGCCGTTTCGCATTGCGCCGGTCCGAGTACAACCTGTAAAATCTAGAGTCACACAGCCCGTCTCATAACTACTTTCCCAGAATTCAGGCTTTGGTTGCGAACCAGCGGCGAGTTGTGTGTGGATGTGCGCGGTCGCTGGATGGATTGTCCCAGCGTTTTCTGCACGGGTTCGGGTAGAGCAGGCCTTCAGGCCTGCGTTCGCCGGACGTAGAAGAGAACCGCTACAGCCGCTGAGGTCCGCGACCTCAGCGGCTGTAGCAAGAAGTTTGGTCAGCTTCGACGCGGGCCGAAAGGCCCGCTCTACCCGATCTGCGGGAAACGTTCTATCGAATTTCCACGATCGCGAGCGGAGTGCAAGTTGAAAACTGGCAAGACAGCGGTGATCGTCGGCGCGCAGTGGGGCGACGAGGGCAAAGGCAAAATTGTCGACGTGCTCTCCGAGCGCTTCAAGGTGGTGGCGCGCTATTCCGGCGGCCATAACGCCGGACACACGGTCACCATTCACGGCAAGAAGTTCGTCCTCCAGCTCATCCCGTGCGGCGTGCTGCGCGAAGGCTGCCGCGGCGTCATCGGCAATGGCGTCGTGCTCGACCCATTCGCCTTCATGAAGGAGGTGGATGCCTTGCGCGCCACCGGCGTGAAGGTTGACGGCAATCTCTTAGTCAGCAATCGCGCCCACGTCATTCTTCCGTACCATCGCATGATCGAGCTGGCCGCGGAAAACGCGCCGGGACGAGTCAGGATTGGTACTACCTCGCGCGGCATCGGTCCTACCTACGAGGACAAGATGGCGCGCAGCGGATTGCGGGTGCAGGACCTGCTCGACAAGGCACTGCTTCAGAAGCACATCGAGAACGCTTGCCGCGAGAAGAACACCATTGCGCACGCGCTGTTCAACAGCGAGCCGCTCGACCCCGACAAGATGTTCGCCGAGTACTGCGCCATCGCCGAGCGCGTTGCGCCGTTTGTGGCCGACACCGCGCTGCTGCTGAACCGGGCCATCGCCAACGGCGAGCCGGTGATGTTTGAGGGCGCGCAGGGGACGATGCTCGACATCGACCATGGGACGTATCCGTTCGTTACTTCGTCGAGCGCAACTTCTGGCGGCGCCGCGACCGGAACCGGTGTGCCTCCGACATCCATCAACACCGTGATCGGCGTTACGAAGGCGTACTGCACGCGCGTGGGCGAAGGGCCGTTCCCAACCGAATCGAAGGATGCGATCGGCGAGGCGCTGCGCAAGAAGGGCAACGAGTTTGGTGCGGTCACGGGGCGTCCGCGGCGCACTGGCTGGCTCGATCTGCCGCTGCTGCGCTACTCCAACATGATCAACGGTACCAGTTGGCTGGTGGTGACCAAGCTCGACGTGCTCGACGAGCAGCCGGAGATTCCTGTCTGCGTCAACTACAAGATCGATGGCAAAGAGACGCAGCAAATTCCGGCGCAGATTTCCGGCTTCGAAAGGATCGAGCCGGTTTACACCCAGCTTCCGGGCTGGCAAACCAGTACGTTCGGCATCGATGACTATGACAAGCTGCCGGAGAAGGCGAAGCGCTATCTGGAATTCGTGGAGAAGGAATCGGGCGCGAAGGTCGGCATTGTTTCCACCGGACCCGACCGCGAGCAGACCGTGGTCGTCCCTGAGTTTGCCCGGATGCTGGATGCAATGAGCGGAACGACCAACAAATAATTTGTACGGAGGACGATCATGCTGGTCTTGGCCGTGACTTGGATGGCGCACGAAGGGCACGAGAACGAGGTGGCCATAATTTTTTCCAAGCTTCAGGCCGCTTCGCGCCAGGAGCCGGGATGTTTAATGTACGTGGTGCATCGCCATATTGATGATCCCCGCCGATTTTTCATCTACGAGCAATATCGCGATGCCGCTGCGCTGGAGGGGCATCGCAACTCGCCGCATTTTCAGCAGTACGCGGTCAACGCACTGCGCAACATCGGCGAGCGCCAGCAGGGTGACCTCTACCGGCCGCTCGGCCAGGACTGAGCTCAACCCGGGACCGGCTCGCTCAACTCCTCTCGCAAAATCGCGAACAGCGCTGCCAGCACCGACGCCACCACTGGCCCCAGAAACAATCCCAGGAATCCAAACGCCTTCACCCCGCCCAGGATGAAGAACAGCAGCACGATGGGGTGCAGTGCCACGCGGCCGGCCACCACCCACGGCCGGATCACGCTGTCGATGGTGCTGACCACCAGGATGCCCCACAGCAGCAGGAACACGCCCTTCCAAACATGGCCGCTGAATAGCAGGTAGGTTCCCACCGGCGCCCAGACGATGGCCGACCCGACCACCGGAATAATCGACGCAACTCCGGCGCCCAGCCCCAACAACAGCGACGATGGCATGCCCACAATCTTCATCGCGATGCCGGTCAGCACGCCCTGCGCGGCGCCCACGCTCAGAATGCCGTAAACATTGGCGATGATGGTGTCCGAGATGTTCTGGTAGAGCCGCGCTACTTGCGCCGCTGACAGCGGGATCATTTGGCCGGCGCGATCGGCCAACTCCTTACCTTCGCGAAACAGGAAGAACAGGATCACGAAGGTGATCAGCGCGTCGACGGTGAACCGCGCCAGATTGCTCAGAACATCCGCGCCGAAGCCGACCAGCGCCACGCTCGCCTTCTGAACGTTGGAGCTCACGATGGCATGCACGTCGTACTTCGACAGGTCAACCCAGCGCCCGATGACGTGCAGCAGCGGAGCGGCAAGCTTGGTGACAAACAGCGTGAAGCCGCCCTCCTCCGCGCTTCTCCGGCTCAGATAATGCGCCGCGCTCATCGCCTCGTTCGCCGCCAGCGTGGTGATGATGAAAGTGGGCACTCCGAACAGAAGAATGACCGTCAGTGTGGAGAGCAGCGCGCTCAGGCCATGCCGCTGCCGGGTGGCCCGCAACATCCGGTTGTGCAGAGGATAGAAGACCAGGGCCAGGATGATGGCGAACGCAAACGGCTCCAGAAACGGCCAGGTGATAATGATCGCGAGGCACAGCACCAGCACCACCAGCACAGTAAGGAAGACGATGGTGGTGCGCTTGCTGTTCATGGGTAGGACGTTCTAAGTTGTAACACGAAGGGTAGCAGGGGAATAGTAGCTGCCGGCCAGCATGCTTTCGCCCATTATTATGCGACGAGTTAATGGGCATGCAGGGATTGCGACAAGCTCTCCAGATTTTGCGGTACTGACGCAGACGCCGCCCGATGTAGGTCAGGTGGAAGTAGCAGCACCTGCGGCCGCGCAGCGCTGGCGATCCGCCGCGCTTGCCGCTGGGTTTGGTGTGCTCACAAAGAGGAACAGTCATGGGGGTACCCCCCTTAAAAAATAAAGTCTTGCAATACAAGGGCTTACAAACATGAAAATGCAAAGTATTCTGCTCGAAGGACTTAGGACGGGTAGCAAAGGTCGTGTTTGGAATACTTTGCGAACTTCCGTGCAAAGTATTGAATTCCTTGGCTCTTCGCGCTGCGTGTAAGTGCCGTGTCTGGAATACTTTGCGGGTATTCGATGCTGACAACTGAAAACCCGCAACCGGCAACCGGGGACTGACAACTGACAACCGAGAGCTGACAACGGTCTCTCCATAAACACAAAAAGGGCAGGAGCGCCGGGGTGAAGGCGGATCCTACTCTAACAACTGAATCCTAACTCCTTTAGAAAAGCTGTCAAGTTACGAAAGTACAATACGAGTAATTGTACCTTCGTAACTAGCGCCGTCGCAGGTAACCTCGGATGGGCGGGATGCCCACCCTTCTCGCCTGCCCTTTGGCCAGAGGGGCGGGCCGGATTGGGAATCAGGCGAAAGCTGGTCGCCCGCCCTAAGGTGATACGCCAGTCTTAGGGGTCGGCGACGGTACCTCATGTTCTTTCAGGAGCTCCCCTAGGAATCTGTCTCTTCCTATTGTGATAACCCGCCTCAGAGGTTTCGGCGCTCGCGGCTTCTTTGCGGTGGCGTCCTGCACGAATACCGCAGAGATATTCGGAGGTTTCAGCTCCTTGTAGGTCCGCAAATCCGCCTGGTAACCCACAAAGATACCGTCATCGTCCTGATGCTTTCGGTATGCGAACATGTACCAATATAAACCTCCGCCCTTGAAAAGTGTTCGCGTGACGTACCAGTACAACAAGATCTTTCCCGCGAATGCGAGGGTGAGGATAACCAATTCCGCCTTATCTTGCAGCACCCCTAAGTGGTCCTGCCCCACAGGAGTCAGATCCGCCTTCGCTAACAGGTTGGAGAGAGCGCGCACCAGCACGATGTACGCTACCTGAAGCAGCGCGTACGTATAAAGGCCAGCCGCCACGGCGTGTCTGCTAATTCTTCCCGGCGATCCGATCAGCGGACTCTCCAGGCGGCCGGCAAGCAGCGCCAGCGTGACTCCGGTTAGGAACCCCTCCAGCCCCTGGAAATACATATGGACATGATCGGAATCGGAAATCATCTCAGCCGCCACTAGTACCCCGCTCACCAAGACCACCGCCAAAACGACCTTCCACACGCTGAAGGTGTCCTCGCTCCTCTCTTTTCCCCCCGTAGCCTCGTTTTTCTCCCCCGTAGTCCGAAACACCATCACGAAGTAGCACAAGAAAAACGCGCCGGCATTCAGCATATTCAACATATCTTCGATGTAATCAAGCGGCGCCAGCGACGTAGCGCCCGCAGTAGGGGACGGGCGGCAGGGAACGGAAACGGGAGTGGAGGCGCACTTGATAGCCTTAAGAGAGAAAACAGAATAGAGGCCTATCCAAACCACCCACAAACAAATCCAAAAGACGTAAAACTGCCGCGCCGCCCTCTTGGCGTTTTGTGTCCGCGTCCAGTCGGGGTCTGCCATGGGGACGAGCAGTCCCGAAGTCGCGTCTTGTACAGCGTTGAAGTCCCTGGTCGGGGGAAGCGACCGCATCAACAGCGTAAGGCAAACTATCGTGAGCAGTTGAACCAGAAGCATGTTTCGGAGGGTGTCGCGTATCTCAAGAGGACCCGGCTGCACAGGACGCGGCTGCCAAGGATGTATGAAGGGACTATACAGTACTAGTATGCTGACCACTAGTATTATTGTTTCCCGATGCTTGCGCAGAAAATCTTGGAAACTCCGATACATAGGGACTCCCTCATTTATGGGGACCGCTATCCCGGATACCTAACACCCGCGTCCAACAAATTGGCAAGGGCAGCTTGGACCCAAACCCGTCAGAACGAACTCAAGCGGAATTTTTGGCTTCAGACAGCCAGAGACTATACACCCATCGAGCGATTCCATCGCAAATTTTTTTCTTTGCCCGGTGCCCGGTGCCCCGGTTCGCGTCCTTTTTTGGGACCCGAACCTCGGGCGCCAGGCGACGACGGTTTTTGCTTCCTACTCGGCGCGGGTGCCCCAGCCAAGCTTCCCTTGCTTGGCTGGGGATTTTCGTCGCAAGCGGAAATTCCGTAGGGCTAATCGATAGAGAATGGGCGTTTGTGCCCCAGGTTCGCGTCCTTCTTTTGGACGCTAACCTGGGACCGCTAGCGCGAAACTTCCCCCACGTACACCGAGAACGGTTCCAGCGACATCTCCGATAGTTTCACGTTACCTTGCATCTCTGTCATGGTCGTCAGCAGTGTCTCCGCCTCGCTCGAAGAGAATCCCTCTGGCGCAAGATTGAAGCTCACCTTCTTCGCCTCGGCTGACATGTTCAGCACCACCAGCACTGCCTTGTCCTTATAGCTTCGCAGGTACGACATCACATTGGGATCATTCTCGTTGAGAGCAACGTAGTCGCCATCCAGCAGCGCCGCATTCGTGTGCCGCAGTTCCAGCAAGTGGTGGTAGAACACCAGAATCGAGTTTGGATCTTTCAGCTCGCTGGCTACATTGTGGCTCCTATAATTGGCGGAAACCGGTAGCCACGGCCTCACTCTGGAGAAGCCTGCGTTGACTTTGTCCCCCTGCCACTGCATGGGAGTGCGCTCGCCATCGCGGCCTTTGTCCTTGGGCCAGCCTAGCTTGCCGATTGGGTCCTTCACGTCCCGCTTGAACCTGGGATCGTTTTGCTCGATCCCAATCTCCTCGCCGTAATACATAATCGGCGTGCCGCGCAGCGTGAGATACAGTCCGGCCATCACCTTCGCAATGGCGTCATTGTGCTTGCCGTCGCCATAGCGGTTGTAGGAGCGCTCCAAGTCGTGATTTCCGATCACGTAAACCGGCCAGCCGCTGGCGGAGTTCACCGCCGCAATCTGCTTGCGTAATTCCTCCGGCGACAACTTGTTCACCTCGGTAAACATGAAGTCCATCGGCATCTGCAATTCGTCGCCGTGCTCGCCGTAGTACCTCTTGAGCTGATCGATGTTCTCCGTCCAGGTCTCGCCGATGAGCACCGCGTCGTACTTGTCAGCGACCTTGCGCAATCCCTTCAGCGCGTCATGCAACTCCGGCAGATTGCGGTTGTACTTGTCCTCCATGTTCGGATCGCCGTAGGCGTTCTTGCCCGGCAGTATGAGATTGTCGTGCAGCTTCGGGTCCTCGAATAGGGTGTCAACTGCATCCAGCCGAAAGCCGGCGACCCCGCGCTCGTACCACCAGCGGGTCACATCAAACATCGCATCCTTAACCAGCGGGTTGCGCCAGTTCAAGTCCGGCTGCTGGGGATAGAAAAAGTGGTAATAGTACTGTTTGGTTTTGCCGTCGAACTGCCACGCCGGTCCGCCGAAGATCGAAAGCCAGTTGTTGGGAGGGCTGGTTGGTGCTTTGCCGTCGCGCCAGATATACCAATCGCGATGCTTCGACGTCCGCGAGGTGCGCGAGTCGATGAACCACTGATGCTGGTCGGAGGTGTGGTTCAACACGAAGTCAAGGATGATGCGAATGCCGTGTTGCTGCGCCGCGCTCTGGAGCTGGTCGAAGTCGGAGAGGTTGCCGTACATCGGGTCGATGTCCTCATAGTTGGACACGTCATAGCCGAAGTCCACTTGCGGCGAGGGAAAACAGGGCGTAATCCAGATTGCATCGATGCCCAGTTCCTTCAGGTAATCGAGCTTCGACGCGATGCCGTTCAGGTCGCCGATTCCGTCATTGTTGCTGTCGGCAAAGCTGCGCGGATAAATCTCGTAGAAGACCGCGTTCTGCCACCATTCGTGCCCGGCAGCATCGACGCCTGCGGGTTTCGATTGCGCCGCCGCGGATTTGGATTGCGTTATTGCCGGCTTCGCTCGCGTTATCGGCGATTTCGATTGCGCGGCAAGAGACGGGCAGAGATAGAGTCCAAGGAAGAGAAGAAGGATGGAAATGCGTCTATGCATTTACAAAGCCTTGGTCTGCGACTATCCTCGCAACGGGCCGCCGTACTTCATTCTCCCGAATCCGGCGGCAACGTAATAGTTTTGTCATTTCGTTCGCAATCGTGCCGCATATCACGGAAACCGCTGGCCCTACTTTCTACGATTGAGACATGATTTCGACCGCGAACTCCGATTCGATTACCCCACACCCCAAAGGCATTCAGGCGCGCGTGCTCTTGAGCTCGGTCTTCGGCCCCTATGCGCGCGACGACGAATTTGGCAGCCGCGCCATCAATCCCATGGAGCTGTATCACAACCAGGTCACGCGCGCGCAAGGCAGCTTCTCGCTGCGCATGTTTCATCGCTCCTGGGGCCTGATGATGATTCAGCGTAACATTTCGGCGCCCAGCACCCTGCTCGACTTCCCGACTCTGGAGCGCTTCGAGCGCGAACTCACGTCGACTGAATACGACGTCGTCGGCATCTCCGGCATCATCCCCAATTTCGGCAAGGTGCGCGAGATGTGCCGCATCGTGCGCAAGCTCTCGCCTAAGTCCACCATCGTTATCGGCGGACACGTAGCTGCTATTCCCGCGCTCGACAAACTGATTGATGCCGATTTTGTGGTTCGCGGCGAAGGCATCGCCTGGATGCGCCGCTATCTCGGCGAAGATCCCGCGGCGCCCATTACTCATCCCGAAATCCTTTCCGGCTTCGGCATGAGGGTGCTCGGCATGAAGATTCCTGACACTACGCGCGACACCGCGGCCACCATCATTCCGTCAGTCGGATGTCCCATGGGCTGCAACTTCTGCACCACTTCAGCCTTCTTCGGCGGCAAAGGCAAGAGCGTTAACTTCTATGAATCGGGAGACGAGCTTTTCGGCGTGATGGAGCACATGGAGCACTCCATGAAAGTCAGCTCGTTCTTCATGATGGACGAAAATTTTCTGCTCAACCGTCCGCGGGCGATGCAGTTGCTGGCCCGCATGAAGCAAGCAGGCAAAAGCTGGTCACTGTACGTCTTCTCGTCGGCCAATGCCATCCGCAAGTACTCCCTCGAAGAACTGGTGCAGCTCGGCGTCTCTTGGATCTGGCTCGGACTGGAGTCGCCGAAATCTTCCTATTCAAAGTTGCACAATACAGATACTCAGGCGCTGGCTTCCGAACTGCGTCAGCACGGAATCAAGCTGCTGGGCTCGACCATCGTTGGGCTGGAACATCACACGCCGGAAAATATTCGCCAGGAAATCGAGTACGCCGTCGGCCATGGAACTGACTTCCACCAGTTCATGCTCTACACCCCGGTGCCCGGCACGCCGCTCTTCCAGCAGATGCAGGAGGAAGGCCGCATGATCGACGGTATCGATCTGGCCGACATTCACGGCCAATTCAAGTTCAATTTCGAGCACGCTGCCATCTCGCGCGACGATTCCAAGCGCCTGCTTGATTGGGCCTTCCGCTTCGATTTCGAGCGCAACGGCCCCAGCCTGTTCCGCATCTGCGACACCATCTTCCAGGGCTGGAAGCGCTATCACGATTATCCCGACCTGCGGGTGCGGCAGCGCGTCGCCAACGAAGCCGCCAAGCTGCGCACCACCTACGATGCCGCGCTCTGGGCGATGGAAAAGCGCTTGAAGAAAACGAACCTCTCCGTATCGGTTCGAATTCGCGAACTGCGGCGGGAAATCGAGCACGAATTTGGCGCAGCCACTTGTCTGGTCCGCGCGATCACCGGGCCGGTTCTGCTCTGGACCTCGAGACGCGAAGACCGCCAGCTCGCGCGCGGCAAGACCTATGAACCGCCAACGTTCGTCGACCGCCGCAATTGGGCGACGTAGCAAGTTGAGAGCATCATCCTGAGCGGTCGAGATGTGTCATCCTGAGCGACGTGAGGTCGCCCAAGGGCGACCGAACGGAGTCGAAGGACCCCTACTCAAGCAGGAATCATGGCCACTCGACGCGAGCATTGTTACGCGGTTTATATACAGGGAGTATTAGTGGCACGCTGTACGTTGGAATAACCAGCAATTTGCAATTTCGCGTCAGACAGCACAAAGAGCATACCTTTCGCGGTTTTACCGCAAAGCACGAGGTGGACCGCCTCCTTTACTACGAGACTTACGGAGAGGTTCTGGCCGCGATCCGCCGGGAGAAGCAGCTACAAGGTTGGAGACGCGAGAAGAAAATCTCGCTTATTGAAACGATAAATCCTCAATGGAAGGACCTGAGCCGCCGCTGGTACGATAAGCCGGTAAGGACCACGTTTAACAGATCGTCACAACTATAGGGGTTCTTCGACTCCAGTCCGCCCGCCGGGGCGAACCTACGCTCAGGATGACACCCTTAAACGGATTTATCGATAGCTCGCGTGCTCGGATCGCCACCAATTTCTGGAGAAGAACTTACCCAACGGCGACTTTGTGCAAGTCTATACCACAGGAGGGTGTTTGGGGGTCAGATTGAAATAGCCAACCATGAATGTTGGCTCCGTCCAACCCACAAGACGGGCTGATGGTTTCGTGATCTCTTTGGGCCATGAGAAGTACGTCGAAGAAGTCTGTTTCGTTGGATGCGTCACAGACATTGCCGGCGTGACAAACGTCGCATTGCCACTTCATCTCCAGCATGGTTTACCCGCCTTGGATTGCTACGATCACGTTGCAGATCACCAACACGAGGAGAAAGCAAAAGTACAAAATCACTATCCATGGAAAATTTTGGAAGCGTCGCTCCACCAAGCGGACTCCTTTCTCATCCGAAGGCTTGAACCGAGTATCCCACGGCTACTAGATCGCTGCCTGCGACAGCGTTCACGCCTTGTAAGACCTCAGTTAAGGGAAAGGCCCGCTGGCCGAGATCGATGTCACCTTCCGTTCGGAGGTTCCCGATGAAGGGCTACCCATGCGGGCCCTTTCCCTGCGCAACATGGCCAGTATCCACGGAACCGCGGATCGCTGCCAGTGGTAGGCGATCTCGAAGAACACGAAAGTAATTGGAGAGAATAGTTACCGTGCGCGGGTAGTGTCTGATTTCAGACACTACCGGCAACCACGTAGTGTCTAGTATCAGACACTACCGGCAACCACGTAGTGTCTGGCATCAGACACTACCGGCATCCAGGCTAGTGGCGCGAAACCTTCGCCAACCGCTATGATCAATCTCCCTGCTTAATTTCTCCGAGGAAGGCGCAATGATTCATCTTCGCCGCCGCTTGTCGGCGGGTCTTGCTGTAGTTCTGTTCAGCGGCTTACTGCTCGCACAGCCGCAAGAAGGCACAGAAAATTTCCCAGCTTCCCAATCGACATCGCAAGCGCCGCAACGTCCGGCGAAGCAGCGTGAAGCCTATCGCAAGGCGATGGAAGGCGCGGATCAGAAAATTGCCGATGAGGTGAAGGCCCACTCCGAGCTGATCGAAAACCTGGACTACCTGTCGACCCAGATTGGTCCGCGTCTCACCGGCTCGCCGCAGATGCAGGCTGCCAGCAAATGGACGCGGCAGCGCTTCCAGGATTACGGCATCGACGTGCATTTGGAAACTGCCGAGATCGCGCACGGCTGGACCCGCGGCCTGGAGACTGCCGAGATCGTCAGTCCTATCCAGCAGCGCATCGGCATTCACGCGTTTGGCTGGAGCAAAGGCACGGACGGAGAGGTCACCGGCCAGGTGATCGCGCTCAACCTCCAGAAGCCCGCCGACTTCGACCCGTACAAGGGCAAGCTGAAGGGCACGATTATTATGATGCGCAAGCCGGCGGATTTGTCGAAGCTCGATCCCAACCCGGCAAACGCGTACGATGCGGTGATTCCTCCGTCGCAAGGCACGCCGAAGGGCGAGATGACTTTTCGCCAGCGCATTCAACTGCTGCAACAAGCGGCGGCCGAGCAGCCCGCCCTGATCGTGGTGGACAGCGGCAAGACTGACAGTCTGTACACCATGGCCGGCGGTTTTGGAGATTACGCTCCCACTCAGGTTCCCATGGCTTTCCTCACGCATGAAAATTACGATCTGCTCTATCGTCTGCTCCAGGCCGGGCCGGTGACCATGAAGTTCAATCTGCCGGACACCTTCACCGACAAGTCGGTGCCGGCGTCGATCACCGTCGCGGAAATCAAGGGCAGCCAGCATCCCGACGAGCGCGTCATTATCGGCGGGCACCTCGACTCGTGGGACCTGGGACAGGGCGCACTGGACAACGGCACCGGCGCAATGGCCACGCTGGAAGCGGCGCGCGCACTAAAGGCGCTGGGCTGGAAGCCGAAGCGTACCATCACCTTCATCCTCTTCACCGGCGAAGAGGAAGGCGGCATTGGCGCCGACACGTTCATCAAGAACCATGCTGCCGAGATGAGGCAGGTCGACGCAGTCCTGATTCACGACACCGGCACCGGCAAAGTGTTCAGCATCGCACTGGAGAACCTGACCGAGACTGTTCCTCTGATGCAAGAGATTTACACGCCTTTGCAGAAGGTCTTCGAACTGGAGCCGCTCAGCACGCGCTACTTCGGCGCGTCTGACCACGTGCCTTTCCTGGAGCAAGGCATCCCCGCCTATTTCTGCGTGCAGCTTCCCGCGCACTATCGCGAAGTCCATCACAGCCAGACCGACACCTTCGACAAGGTGATTCCCGATCAGATCAATGAAGGCGCGGCGCTGCTTGCCGCCTGGGCGTGGAACGTTTCCGAAATGCCCGAGGCGCTGCCCCATCATCCTCCGCCAACGCGAGCAGTGGAGTGATATCTCCTCGCACCACTCGGGCCGCAAATGCACGCTAGAGGTCGTCTCGTAAATCGTTCTTGAGTTGTATCAGGGCACGACTCTTAGTCGTGCCGGTACGATCGCATTACTGATCAGGGCTTCAGCCACTGCAAAAACAGCGTTCTCGGGGCTAAAGCCCAGGTCATTCAGGGTCCGCAATACGGCACGGCTGAAAGCCGTGCCCTGATACAAGGTATTGCCAAGCGAAAACATTTACCAAAAAGTGATTCGCCGAGCCTCAATTTGAGATAGATTATTTCTTGCGCTGTGGTGACAGTACCACGGACGCTTAAGCCCCGCGGTGAATAGCGAGCCCGCGGGGCTAAAGTTTTCTAGCGACGGCTAATTTAAGTGTGTCATCCTGAGCGGAGGCCCGTTCGCGCAGCGAACGAACCGGAGTCGAAGGACCCCTATTTGATCAAAGATCGACGCATTGACGACACAACAACCATCCGATCGTTCTTCCTCCACGGCCCCGCCGGGCGCCTGGAAGCGCTGCTGAACGCCGGAACTCCGGCCGCGACCCACGCCGCTTTGGTTTGTCATCCCCACCCGTTGGGCGGCGGCACCATGCACAACAAAGTCGTCTTCCATGTGATGAAGGCGTTGAACTCGTTCGGCTTTCCGGTGCTGCGGTTTAACTTCCGCGGCGCCGGACTTAGTGCCGGCCGGCATGACGAAGGCCGCGGCGAGGTTGCCGACGTCGAAGCCGCGCTCGCCTGGCTGACGCGCGAGTTCGAGCTGCCCATCATCTTTGCCGGCTTCTCCTTCGGCGCGGCCGCCGGACTGCGCGCCGCCTGTCCCCATCCCGATGTGAAGGCCCTGATCTCGATTGGCACGCCGGTCGAAGTCGAGGGCCGCCTGTACTCCTATTCGTTTCTGCGCGACTGCGCCAAGGCTAAGCTGTTCGTCAGTGGCGATCGCGATCAGTATGGTCCGCAGGCGTTGCTGCAAGAGGTCGTCGCCCAAGCCGCGCCGCCGAAGAAGCTGGTGTTTGTTCCCGGCGATCATTTCTTCCATGGACACCTCAGCGAATTGCGGATGACCATGGAAAGTTGGTTGAGGGAGTTCTTGGGCAGCTTTGAAGGGGCGCACCTTTAGCCACGCCCGGAGCTTGCCGAATGGGTGCGCCGTTTCAATTCCCTTTAATGTGTCATCCCGAGCGACGAGCCCGCTTCGGGCGAGGAGTCGAGGGACCCCTATAGCACGAAGAATCCTTGATTGAATAGGGGTCCGTCGACTCCGGTTCGTTCGCTGCGCGAACGGACCTCCGCTCAGGATGACACGGGTTTTGGGGCGCCGTCGCGGCTCGGGCTCTGTCATTTTCAAACAGCACCACTACCGGCGAAGAGCGAATAGCGAATACCGAAAGCGAATCGCGAGCCGCGGCATTCTATAATCACCCCTCATGCCTCCCGAGCCTCAATCTCCTGCTGACCCCGCCTCGGCTGCCCTCTTCCGCGAAATGCGCGATCGCGTGCGCGACATGTTCGACCACGCTCTCGCCGAGTGCGCCATCGCCCCGGCTTTCCGCCGCAAGCTGCAATGCCAGGGAAGTTATCTCCAGAGCGGTGACGAGGTCTACGACCTGGGGGCCTTCGAGCGCATTCTGGTCGTCTCCATCGGCAAAGCGGGGCACAGCATGGCGGAGGCGTTCGCCAACATCGTCGACGCGGAGCTGGCAGGAATCATCGCGGCGCCCAACGCTCCGCCGGCAGAACTCCTCGGCTTCCGTTATTTCAACGGAGGTCACCCGCTTCCCAATGAGGATTCGCTGCGCGCCGGCGACGCGATCCTGCGGCTGGTGCATGAGCAATCTCCGGAGACGCTGGCCGTCTTCCTCATTAGCGGTGGGGCTTCCGCCATCGCCGAGAAGCCCATCAGCGCCGGTATCTCGCTGGCCGATGTCGTCGCGACTTACCAAGCGCTGGTACTTTCGGGCGCGCCCATTGCCGAGATCAATGCCATCCGCAAGCATCTCTCGGCCCTGAAAGGCGGACGTCTGGCGCGCGCCGCGGTCCCGGCTCATCAGTTGTCGGTGCTGGTCTCCGATGTTCCGGAAGGCTCGCTCGACGCGCTGGCTTCGGGACCGACCATGCCCGACAGCACTACCGTAAAGGAATGCTACGACATTGCCCAGCGCTACCAGTTACTCGACCGCTTTCCGCCGTCGGTGCGCTCGCTGTTCGCTGGTCAACAATTGCAAGAGACGCCCAAGGCCGGAGACTTTGCCTTCGCGCGCTCGCACTACGCCACCGTCCTCTCCAACGCCACCGCGGTCAACGCCGCGGTGGAGCGCGCCGCCCTCGGTGGCTTCGCGGTGGAAGTGGACAACCGTTGCGACGACTGGAACTATCAGCCTGCGGCCGATTATCTTCTCCAGCGGCTGCGCGAGCTGCGCCGCGGCGTGTCACGCGCCTGCTTGATCTCCGGCGGAGAAGTCACGGTGAAAGTAGGAGCGGCATCGGGACTGGGAGGACGTAATCAACACTTCGCCCTCTACTGTGCGGAGAAGATTGCGGGCGAGAACGTCACCGTGCTGAGCGCAGGGACCGACGGAATTGATGGCAATAGCTCCGCCGCCGGTGCGATTGCCGATGGCTCGACAGTGGAACGAGCCAGGCAACAAGGTTTGGCCGCCGCCGACTCGCTGGCCGGCTTCGACAGTTTTTCGCTCTTCCATGCCATCGGCGATGCCGTCATGACCGGACCAACCGGCACTAACGTCCGCGACCTACGGATTATGCTCGCCTATTGAGCGCGCTCGCGCGCCCTATACTCCAAAAGGCACGGACAGTGTCCGTGCCTTTGGAGCAGTCGCGCCAAGGAGCGGAGCGGCGCGGCTGAGTTCGCAGCGGCGCCGCCGCGAACGCACCTCAAATCCATCTCTGCAAAAGATTCAGCTCTACAGACTAGTGGATCGGCGGATAAGCTATTGCCTAGGGTACCTCGTTCACTTCCACCTAATCTCATCCGCCGATCTGGCGCTTATGAAAACAGCGTACTTCGCCCGCTTCTGCGATTTGTCAACAAACGGTAAACGATTTGTCCAATTCCTGTGAACAAAGGAACAAGACGTCTGTTTCGCGCGACCTCCTGGCTGGTCGAACCTACGCAGTACAATGGTCGCCCAGAAGGAGGGTCTATGAAGCGCTGTCTGCTAGTGGGAGCATTTCTAATCGCGTCAAGCGTCATCGGGTTCAGCCAGGAGGCCAGGAACGAGAGTTCCCCGTGCGCCTCATTTCCGTGTGTCGTAGCGTCAATCGCGCTGACTGATCAGACCATGTCAGTTTATCAAGTGCCAATCTACACTCCGCCTACGAGTGGGCTCTTTCGAGTTGTCTACTACGAAGAGTCCCTCCCGACAGGTTTTGGTTTTTGGATTTTTACCTGGAACTGGACGGATGACTTGAAAACAGAATCCTTCGGTCCGTTCGAGTTGTATCCGGGGGATTACTTCAACGACGGCATATGGGGAATGCGGGTTTTGGCTGGAACGCCCATTACCTACACTGTGACACGTACGGCTGGTCCAGGGACCTATAACCTGTTCGCTACCGTAGAGCAGCTCCAATAGCGACTAGTAGCGGCACGGGTACTGTCCCCGAGCCTGGCGGCCTGGGTTTGTTTGCTTCCGGCTTCGTTGGTTTGGCTGCCATGCTGTGGCGCAAGCTGTTCTGAGCTCAGCCCGCCTAGCGCCCGACAAGTCCGTCGGCAGCGCGCTGCGCCTCTGGGAAGCCAGGCATATTTCGCGCCTTCTGTAGCGCCGCTTCCGCTTCCTCGGAGCGGCCGCTGCGATGCAGCGCGCGCGCCAGCAACAGGTATCCCAGTGCACTAGCTCGAACCTGATTGGCGTGGCTATATAGCTCAATGGCCTTGGCCAGGTCGCCGGACTTTTGCGCCAGCACGGCCAATCCGATCCATGCCTGCTCGGTATCCGAAGAAAGTTGCAACGCCTGCTGGAAACTATCGCGGGCATTGGCCTCGTCGCCCGCATAGTTGTAGACATATCCCAGATTGCTGTAAGCGTGGGCCAGAATATCGCCCTCCTCAATTTCGCCGATGCCCTGCTTGTAGGCCGCAATTGCCTCCGGCCAGTGATGCTTTCTTTCCTCGTAGACGCCGGTGTTCAACTCGCTGAGTCCGTTGTGCGGCTCAATCGCGGTAGCGCGGCGGAAGTGCACGATGGCCTGCTCCATGTCATGGCGATCCAGCAGGCTCGTACCCAGATTGTCCTCGGCAACATAATTGTCGTTGGTGGTCTGAATGGCGTGTGACCACAAGCTCACCTCATCGCTCCAATAGGCAAGCTGATGGCGAGTGACGACTGCCAGAATCAAGAGCAGGGCTACGCTGAATCCCGTCACCCAGGCATGCGAAAGATGGCGCGCTTCGGCAAGGTCAGCCACTGCCCAGCACAACATCACAAACAAGCCGATGAAAGACAAATAGGCGTAACGGTCGGCCATGGCTTGCACCCCGACTTGCACCAGCCCGATCATCGGCACCAGCGATCCCAGAAACCACAACCAGCCTACCGTCAGATATCGATATTTCCTGCCCGCGATGACCACGCCGCTGATTGCCAGCAGGACTGCCAGCGACGCCGGCAATTGCCACCCCGGCGGCGCCGATCGCGAAAAGGGATACAACGGCGACAGCGGCGAAGGCCAGGCCGCCTTCGCCAGATAGCGCGCATAGGAAATGATCGCGTTCTCCAGCCGCAGGGCTAACGAAAATCTCATCAGCGGCTGCACCGAGCCGCCCGCCTGTTGCGCTTTCACGGTAATGACGGCGCTGACGGCGCTGATCGCGAACAGGGGAAGCTTTTCCACTACCAGGCTGACCATGCTGCGCGCCGGGTAAAGCGCTGCTGTTTGCTTGCCGTCAGCCTGCGTCCTCAGGGTCATGCGCTGCAAAGGCCAGTAATCCCACAGCAGCAGAAGGAACGGCAGGGTGATCACTTGCGGCTTGGCCATCAGCCCCAATACAAACAGCAACGCAACCGGCACATACCGCCCGGCGCGCGGCTGTTTTGCATACCAGCCATAGGTGGCCAGCGCCAGCAGCAGAAACAACATGCTAAGCAGGTTCTTGCGCTCCGCCACCCAGGCCACCGTCTCCACGTTGATGGGGTGCAGCGCGAACAGCCCGGCCACCATGGCGCTGCGGCCCACCATGCCCGTGGCCCGCTCCAGCACCCACAACAGCAACAGCACGTTGATGACGTGAAGCAGAACATTGACCTCGTGCGGGCCCATGGGATCCGCACCGAACATCTGCCAGTCGAGCGCGTGCGACAGCCAGGTCAGCGGATGCCAGTTGGAAGCGTAATAAGTGGTGAACGCCCACTCCACCGTGCTCCAGCTCAGGCCCTCCTGAACATGCGAATTCGCCGTCACGTACTTACTGTCGTCAAAGTGGAGGAAGGGATGGTTCCTCGCCGGATAGTAAGTCGCGACGGTAGCAACTACCAGCAGCAGGATATAGATCAGGTAAGTTCGCGTAGCTTGCGCTGGCTTCCCCGGTTGGGATGCCGGCTTCGCTCGCGGCGCAAGATTAGCTTGCTTCCGTTGCGTTGACTGACTTGCCTGAGTTGGCCGCGCCGATTGATTTGCCTGGTTTGATCGCGCTGATTGATTTGCCTGCGCCGCCGCCGCTGAGGATTTCGCGGGCGGCGCGCTCGTCGCTTCACTGGTCCTGCTTGTTCTCTTCGCCAACCGATGTCACCCGCGCGCCGGAATGCTGTTCATTATAGCGGGAGGGTAGGGCGGTCTCTTGGCTAAACCGGGACAACGATAGCCCAAGCAGTGCGCCCGGCCATGGTCGCCTGGACACGTTTTGTGCGCGAGAGCCGTTGTCCCTCTAGCCCTCTCTCCTACTGCGTTGGGGAGCAGACGGAGGCGTCGTAAGCTTCGTTGGAATCCCAGGAAAGCTCAAATACCACGCCATATCCGTAGGCGCCGCCCTGGGAGGTTGTGCCATACATATTGCCGTCGGGGCCGAACACGACACCGCCGACGGGATTGGCGCCCGACTCCTGAGCATTCCAGAAGTCCCAGAGAGACGCATAACTCCAGCCCCAGGGAGGGGCACACCCGTCTGGCAGCATCGTGAAGACAGAACCAAGCAAGTAGCGGCCGTCGCCATAGGTAGTGCCGTAAACAATGACGTGAGTGAAGTTCGAACTGCCAGTCAGAGTGCTCCATGGCCCATTCCAATAGTCCGAGGTCCCACTGAAGCTATAGAAACAGCACGAGTTGTTTATCATCATCGCGGTGCCGCCGCCGCCCGCGCCTTGCATCGTGGTAGTCACGATCACGTTACCGCCTTGCAGGAGCACGCCTCCGTAGGGGTAGGCGCCATTGCTCCCGCCCTGGAATGTGTACAGCGTCTGTTCCCCTTGGCTGGTTACCTCAAAGACAGTGCCGTAACCAGAGCCGCCCTGGGAAGCTGTGCCATACAGATTACCGTAAGCGTCCATGACCACCCCTGAGTAGGGGTACGCACCGTCATCTCCGCCGGTGAACATATAGAGAACGTCTTCCTGCCAACCGCCTGAAGAGGGTCTTAGCCTGAAAACGTTGCCCGCAAGCGAATCCCCGCCCTGGATAGTGGTGCCGTAAAGATTTCCCGCACCGTCGAAGACCAGATCGCCCCACGGAGAATACCCATCAGCGCCGTAGAAGCTGTAGAGCATGGACTTTCTCCAGTTGCCTAAAGCGTTGGGAGGAGGCGTAAGCCTGAAGACTGTACCAGTGCCCCTTCCGCCCCATTGAGTTGTGCCGTACAGGCCACCATCTCGTCCGAAGATGACCGGCGAGCCCGGGACGGATCCGTCAACGCCTCCCTGAAATTCGTACAACGTGGTAAAGGTCCAGCCCGAGCCACTCTTCAAAAGCTCGAAGACAGTTCCGGCGCTGTTGCCGCTTCCGGTACAGCTTGATCCGCACGTGGTCCCGTACAGATTCCCCGCAGCATCAACCGTCAACGTAGCGACGGGGAAGCTGCCGTCCGGCCCGTTTGTGAAGTTGTGCAATATGGTGTAGGTCTGCCCGTGGGCCGACTGCGCAAACCACAGCACCAGCGCTAGTACGAAGGCGACGGTAAGCAGAATGCGAGTTACATGCCACGCGGTCTGGGAACTCATACTGTGGTGCTCGTGATAGGTGTGCATGGCTACCTCCTGGCAGTGGCTACTGCGCTATGCGGCCTGGGTAAGTTGGAGAAGGAAGCTCGGGGTCTGTTTTTCGCCGCGCGGATCGTGGACCTGGGCGCACTGGTGCTGAACATCAAGAGCGTAAGCTGCGATCCGGAGGGGTCGGAAAAAGGCGCACAACACTCCCCTCAGCACTTGCGGAAATTTTGCCGCCCGCATCTGCCTCTTGTCCGTGATACAGGGCACAGGTGCAAGTGACGAGCTTTTGGGGCCGATTCCACTCGCAGCCCTTCGTCGAAGGACCGAGCCCGGCAGGGAGGAACAGTGGTTAGCCTAGGACCCTTCGACTCCGCTCAGGGCAGGCTGTAAGTCCTGGGTAAGGTGAGTAAGAGAAGTCCTGAGCCGGCTTCAGCCGGCGGTAGCCCAATGCTCGCCTTCGCAGTCATTCGAAAACCGCGAAAGAGTGTGGCACCCGGCAATTAGCAGCTGCCGTAATGCCTACAGTTGCCCTGGAGGTTGAGTATCGGCGGGCTGCCGTCCCGAGAGTTGGTTGTCACCTGCAACGTACCTAGTTCCCCATAGATACTCGCACTGTACTCCACGACAATGGTGCAAGAGCCAAACGGCGGCAGCGTTTCCGGCGACATGGGGCAAGCGTTCGATGATATGGAGAAATCGGGCGAAGGCGAAGCCGAGACCTGGGAGATCGTCAGGGCCACCGACTGCTGGTTGACAAGGGTCACTGTACACGTAGGGGCATCCTCACCCACCGGCCCGCCGACATAGACATTACACGAGATGTGGTGGGGGGGTGTGGTGAGCGGAACTAGCGAGACGTCGTATATGCCGTTGGCCATCAGGCTAGCAGTTAGCATCTCTTGTTGGTGGTTCGTCGTCTCATAAGTCACGGTCAAGGTCCCGGGGGTCAGCCCCACAGCGGAAGCGTTGAATTCTACCCAAATGGTGCAGGCACCTCCTTGCGATAGGGTGCTTGGACAATTGTAGGGAGGGTTGCTGAAGACTAAATACGGGCCGCTAGGGCTGACGGTGATACTCTCGATTGTGATTTGGGATCCCTGATTGTATAGGGTGAACGGCGTACCGGCTGGGTAGCCTATCGCTTGATTGCCCAAGTTGGACGGGGAAGAAGGATCCAGTGTCACTTGAGCGAGAGCGAGCATGGAGACCATGCATATGAGAAGCAGCAGACAAGGATTTCTCACGGTTACCTCCTGTGGTTGTCCGTTTTTTGAAATCCGGTGGCCCCGGGCAGGCCAGATCATACACCCGTTTTACAGCTACGGTGCAAGAATATTTCGTTACGAGAATTCGGGTGCGGTAACGGCAGGCCGTGCGCCCGTTAGCGTAGCGATATCGGGTCAGGAGATCTTCGCAAGCTCGGCTCTAGCTTGTTTGTCGACAGGGACGTCGGGATCGGCATCTTTCCAAATGGTGAGGAAGTCCTGGTAGGCGGCCTTTGCTTTCGTGGTATCACCCGACAGCGCGTAGGCGCGGGCCAAGCCGAGGCGGGCCAGCGCTCCCCAGGGAAAGTTCACCACCAGGCCATAGTGATCGATAAACTTCCGAAATTCCGCGGCCGCTGCACTGCCGTTATGCAGCATGAGATAAGCTTCTCCGCGCAAATAAGCCGGGCATAGGAATACATTGACTTGCGCAGGCACGCCGAATTCGATCCCGCTCGTCACTTTCAGCAGTTCGACAGCGCGGTTAGGGTCTTTGCGCTCCAGGGCGACGGCAGCCCGGACGGTGGGCAGCCAATACCTGTGCACTAGCGTGTCCTGCGGAAATGTCTTGTCGAGTTCGGTCGCCAGCTTCTCGGCCGCTGCTGTATCGCCTGCCCGCGCCAGAGCCAGTGCCGCCATCGCCCGTACGTCGCGGTTTGGCCCCAGCTTCAGCGCCGCGTCGGCATCGTCACGGGCCTGACTTCCGTAACCTGATTCCACCTCGCGCAGCGCTGCCGCTGCCTGATACGTTGCGGCAGTCTCCTTGGCGTCGTTGCGCCGAGCTGAATCCATCGCCCGCCGGGTCAGCTCGCCTGCATTCTTTAACCTCCCGTACCAGCCTTCGGTGTCTGCTTGCGTGGCCAGCAGCAGATCTTCTCTGCCCGGCTTGCCCATGGCGGCAGCTGCAAACTGCGCCATCTGTGCCGCGTCACCTTTCAGGAAAGCCACCTCGTAGGGGCTGTAGAGCAGGAACTCATTCGCCACCTTGCGCTCCTCCGCCTGCTTGAACACCGCTTCCGCGTCATCCAGCCGATTGAGGCTTGTATAGACTATGGCGAGGTTCGGATAGTTGCTCGCAGTATTCGGTCTAAGCCGTATGGCCGCGCGGGCTTCCTCTAACGCCTTGTCCCAGCTTCCAAGGCATATATAAATGAAATTCAGGTTGGTGTACGGCGTGCCGTCGCGCGGATAATCCTCCTGCCACCGTTCGTACACCTGCGCCGCCTTCTCTAATTCTCCCGTTGCCAGTATGTAGTAGAGCGACTCGATGTTCAACCGCTCCCGTTCGCTCACCTTTTCCCGCAGCGCGTACGCCTTGCGTGCATTCTCTGCCGCCCGCCCAATTTCGTCGAGGTTGTTGTAGGACCATGCCATGCCGACATGGGCCACAGCAAAATTCGGATCGAGTTCAACCGCCCGCTGGAAGAAGGGCATAGCGGCCGAGTCCCCTTTTGCGACCATCGCCTTTGTTCCCTGGCTGTAGGCTTGCAGCGCATCCAGCGATGGCGTGGTTGCTTCCTCCAAAGGCGTCGCGTATTTCTGTACCGAGCTGAGCGATTCTCCCAGCTTGCTCCGTATTCCGATGACCGCTACGTCCAAAGCCTTGAGCACCGATTCCTTGGACGCCGCCTGCTCCAGCGCCTCCGCCAGCACATCTCCCGTATTGCAGTCGACAGCCCTGAGACCAATCACGTATTGGCTGCCTAGAGCGGCGATCGCGCCAGCCAGCATTGCTTTGCTGCCCGTTCGCTGGCATACCTCGCGTGCCACTTCCGGAGTTACAAGGTCGCCAGAGGAACGGCCCATCAGCTTCAGGGTCTGATTCACCTTGCCTTGGGAGATCAGCTCGAGGAACGGCGATTGCTCCAACTGGATTGCCAGTCCCTGCTTCAGTGTGTCGTTGAATACCGGGTCGCCGGTCTTGTTGTCGAAGTCGGCGAGCACGATCGTGTCCTTATCTGTAAGTACAGGTGCCTTGTGCGCCCGCCAGCGCCAGTACAGTCCGCCGCCGACGGCCGCAACAACCAGCACCGCCAAGCCGATCCAGGCGAAACGAACCCGCGACCATCTAAATCGTGCCTCCTCCGCAGGGTGAACTTCTGTCGCCGGCTCTGCCGCGGTTCTTGCATCCGGCACGGCGGCCGGATGACTGGCCACCGCGACTTCCGCCGTGGCCGCTCCCGTCCCGCCGCCGATCAAGACTGGAAGTCGGCTCCTTTCGCCGGAGTCGGACTCGATCACCTTAGGCTGCGGCGCCGGAATGGTCTTGGAAACTACCGGGGCAACGAAGCGGTATCCACGGCGAGGAAGGGTTTCGATGTAGAGCGGATGGTCGGCATTATCGCCCAGCACCGTCCTGATCTGGTTGATGCACTTGTTCACCCCGTGCTCGAAGTCAACAAAGGTTTCCCCAACCCATAGCTGTTGTTGAATTTCGTCACGAACCACGACCTGTCCGGCGTGACTGGCAAGCAAGACTAGAAGCTTAAAGGGTTGCGGGGGCAGCTTGACGGGTATGCCGGATTTGCATAGCTCTTCGGTATCGACGTTTAGTTCAAAGACGCCGAAGCGAAGCAGTTTTTGCGTGGCGCTCACAACCACAACCACCCCCAGAAGGGAGAAGCCTGCGCGTGATTATAACCCGGTTTCTCCCATTGAGTTCCGCGGGTTCTGGTTACCTCACCTTCTAAGCCTCGCTGGAGCAGTAGCTTAGACGGTAATCCGAAATCTACCTAGAAGTGACCCATTGGGCATTGTTCATGTGCGGCGAGCTGTCCTACTGTGCGCACACGAGAGCGGGAAATCGGGAGCAGCTCGACGACCTGCCTCAGGGAACGCTTCCTAACAAGGCAAAACTCGGTGCGAAGCAGCTACGCGGTGAAGTTGCTTCTCACCCTTCGAGATCAATCGCCGCCACAACCGATGACCAAAGGAGGTCAATATGCGAAAAAAAAGTTTCTCGCTAGTGCTTCTCATGTTGTTGATGGCCACTGCCATTTCCCTCGGAGCGCAGGAATTGGGGCAGAACGGCCCCAACCCTAGCCCCCAGGTGCAGCCGAGTTTCGGCGCCAGCCCGCGCAACGGCGTGGGGAACAACATCCAGATCGGCGGGTCGCATACCCTGTACGCGACATATGCCAAATACAACAATACGGTCACTTTTAAGCCGTCCGGTTACGCGCAACTTGACGATGCGACCACGGTAACGTGCCCTGGCCCTAGTTCGTGCTTGATCGAATTCGACCAGTTCGTCGAGGTAGGTGGTAGCGGTTCGGATAACCCGTGGGCCATCTGGTCCGCGGTGGACGGCAATCTCGTGTCCGAACCCGACGGCCCATGGCAGGGCTACGTCAACTTTGGGGGGAACTACTTTTGGAAGACGGGCTCGGGCTTCCAGTTTGCGGGCGGTGTGTCACCGGGCCAGCACACGGTTCAAACCTACGTCTACTCGCAAGATGGGGTGGAGGTGGGGATTTGGGCCCTCAAGTACCAAGTCTATCAACCATAGGTCGGCATGAGTTGGGTAGGTATCCCAACCCCATGTCGAGTCTACAGGGTGAGGGTCAGCTAGGCGGTAAAGCTGCTCCTCACCTTCAAGACTAATCGCCGCCACAACCCATGACCAAAGGAGGTCACTATGAAAAAACTATCTCTGCTGTTTATCTTGTGCATGGTTTCCATGCTCGCTTTTGCTCAAACCGACTCTCCCTCTCCGTTGTCCAACCCTTGCCGGGTTCCCCACTCATTCGCGGGGTTCGAATGAGTGGGACCAGGTGACATGCCTGCTGCCTCATCCGCCAGTTCTGCGGACAGGACGAGCCCTACCGTATCTCGATCACGCTGCCGCTGTCGGCTGCCTGCAATTCGTTGGTGCGCTCAATGACCTTGCGTGTAAACGCGAACATCGACTTCGCGTGGGGCGACTGATCGCCTTCCAGCACGATGGGATGGCCGCTATCGCCGCCCTTGCGGATGTCGGGATCGAGTTCGATGGAGCCGAGGAACGGCACGCTGAACTGCTGCGCGGTGCGCTGGCCTCCGCCTTTGGAGAAGATGTCGATCTCCTGATGACAGTGCGGGCACACAAAGTAGCTCATGTTCTCGACGATGCCGAGGATGTCCACCCTCACCTGCTTGAACATCTCGATGGCCTTGCGCGCGTCCTGGAGCGAGACGTCGCTGGGCGTGGTAACGACGATGGCGCCGGTGAGCGGCACCGTCTGCACCAGCGAGATCACCACGTCGCCCGTGCCCGGCGGCAGATCGACGACGAGGTAGTCGAGCTGGCCCCACTCCACCTGGCTGAGGAACTGCTTGATGACGGAGTGCAGCATGGGCCCGCGCCACACCAGCGGCTTGTCGCCCGGCGAGAGGAAGCCGACCGAGATGACCTTCATGCCGTAGCGCTCGGGCGGCAGGATGCGGTTCTCGCCGATGACGCTGGGCGGCTCGCTGGAGCCGAGCATCAGGGGAACGTTGGGGCCGTAGACGTCGGCGTCGAGCAGCCCGACCTTGTTGCCCAGGCGCGTCAGCGCGATGGCGAGGTTGACGGCGAGCGTGGTCTTGCCGACGCCGCCCTTGCCGGAGCCGACGGCGATGATGCTGTTGACGCCGGGAAGCGGCTGCGGCTCGGCCTGCGGCTGGCCCGGCATGTGCGAATGAGAGCTCACGTGAGTAGTCCTGATGCGGCTAGAATGAAGTGCGCAAACGTCGATTATACGCGAGGAAAGCGGACTCTCTGGAATGAAGATCGAGTGGTCGCCGGACCGAAGTCAAGCGTGAGCCGAGCGCTCACATTCCCGGCAGTCCCATGCCGCCGAGCATCCCGCCCAGGCTGGATTTCAGCGCTTCGTCCACTCTGCGCGCCGCCTCGTTGACCGCGGCGACCACCAGGTCTTGCAGCATCTCGACATCGCCCGACTTCACCACTTCCGGCTCGATGGCGATGCTCAGCAACTGTTTCTGTCCGTTCATGCGCACGGTCACGCTGCCGCCGCCGGAGGACGCCTCAATCGTGATCTGCTGCATCTTCTCTTGCAGCTTTTCGGCTTGCTGCCGCGCCTGCGCCAGCATCTCCTGCAAATTGAATCCGCCCATAGACCCTCAAGTGGTTAGTGGCTAGTTGGATTTTCTGCGGCACCGATCCTCGCTGACCACTGGCCACTAGCCACTGTTTTTGTGATCGATAACGGTGCGAATCTCGGCGCCAAATTTCTCCTGCATGCGCTGCACAATCGGATCGGCCATGGCACGGCTGCGCGCCCCTGCTCCATTCGCCGGGCGTGGAGGCTGCTCCGTTTTTGCCGCGACCGCCGTTCCGCCACTCACCATTTTGAATTTCAGCGGCCGGTTTGCGGCATGGCTGAGCGCCCCCTGGATGATACGCTTCGGCTCCGCTCCCAACGCCACATCGATCAGCACTTGCGACATCCCAACCTTCACCGCAACTTCAGCGCCGCGTACCGACCACTCGCCTTCTTCCAGATTGTGCGCCAGCACCTGCTGTCCCGCATTTTCTAGCGCCCCCAGGACCGCGGTGCGCAGCGCGTCCGGGGAAACCTCGCCGCTGGCTTGTGCTGATGGCTCCGCATCCAACGCCACTGCGGTTGCCACACCGCCCGATGCAACCGTATTTTGCAGCGCTGAACTGACAACAGACGATGTCGCACTGACCGGGACATTCACCACCGGCAATGACTGCGCTGCATGACCCGAGGTTTCCGACTTGGGCTCGCTCTTGCGCTGACGGTCAGCCTCAAACGGGGAAGGCCGCGCAAAAAGCGACGCCCCAGAAGAGTTCGGCGAACTCGGCGATCGCCGGCCGGCTTCGCCTGTCTCGCCTAAATCATGGGCCCGTTTCACGGCAGGAGGCGCTACGCGTTCCGGCGCGCTACGCGTTTGTCCGGATGAACTCGCACCTGGCTTCCCAACTTCCCCGCTCAGCAACTCTTCCAGCGGCAACAGCCGTTGCGCGTGCACCAGTTTCAACAGTCCCAGCTCGAGATGGAAGCGCTGCTCCTGCTTGTAACCAAGCTCGCTGTGGGTGCGCAGCATGATCTGCATAAAGCGCGACAGCTCTTCCTCGCTGAAGCGTTCCGCCACGCGCGCCACACGCTCGCGCTCGTCGGCGGAAATCTGCAGCACCGGCGAATCGCTGCCCGCAACTTTGGCGACCAGCGCATTGCGCAAAAATCGCAGCATCTGCCGCGCGAAATGCTGCGCGCTCTGTCCTTCCACCAACAGCCGGTCGATGGTCCGCAGCACATCCTCGCTGGAGTTGCGCGCCACCGCGTCCATCACGTCTTCCAGGACGTCAGACGATACCGTCCCCACCAGGCCGCGCACCACCTCCGCGCTCAGCGTGTTGCCGCAGCAGGCAATCGCCTGATCCATGATGCTGAGCGCGTCGCGCATGGAGCCGTCGCCGACCTCGGCCAGCATGGCCAGCGCATCGTCGTCAGCCTCGATGCCCTCCTGCTTGGCGATATCGCGCAGTTGCGCGACGATGTCGTCGAAGCGTACGGCGTGAAAGCTGAAGTGCTGGCAGCGCGAGCGAATGGTCTGCGGAATATCTTCGGGCTGCGTGGTTGCCATCATGAAGACGATGTGGCCCGGAGGCTCTTCCAGCGTCTTCAGTAGCGCGTTAAACGCGGCGTCGGTAATCTGGTGGGCCTCGTCAAGAATGTAGATTTTGAAGCGATCGCGCGCCGGACGATAGCGCGCCGCTTCGCGCAGCTCGCGAATTTCGTCGATGCCGCGATTAGTAGCGGCGTCGATTTCGATCACATCCACGGAATTACCTTCGCGAATCTCCCGGCAGGAATCGCAAACCCCGCACGGCTCCGCCACCGGATGGTCCTGCGATTGGCAATTCAACGCCATGGCCAGAATGCGCGCAATCGTCGTCTTGCCAATGCCGCGGTGTCCGCTGAAGATGTATCCGTGCGCCACCCGTCCCTGCTGGATGGCATTCTTCAGCGTCCGCGTGACGTGGTCCTGGCCGATGACCTCGGAGAATTTTTGCGGCCGGTATTTGCGCGCCAGGACCTGGTAACTCATGGAAGGAAGTCTCGATTATACGGTGCGAAGCTGTGGAACGGGAGAATGCGCTGGGGGTGGTGGCCTCTTTTGGATTTAGTGGTCAGATTTGCGGTCGCCGAATAGGGTCTGGATCCTCGTGTGATCCATAAATCCTGTGCCGAACCCGCACCACTCCCAAAACTTGAGGCAAAGGCGTAGCCAGAGAACAAGTCCGGCCAGAATCAGGACCACCGCGGCGATTACTTTGAGGACGGCCATAATTAGGCTGCGGCTTTCGTCGCTCCCTCCTCTAATAGTCCCACCAATTGGTCCAAACTCCAAACGTGATCTGTGGGCCCGCTTCCATTGTGGGTGCCGGTGCAACACGCAGCGTCTGGTGGACGCGTCAGAAATTGCAATATGTGAAGATTTAAAGCAGCTCACCGCCACGCTGCGAGATAATGGAGCTCATTTCGCGGAGGAAGTTATGTCGACACCAGATTCCTACAAAGCCCGCATCCTCTCTTACGTGGAAGGCAAAGATCCCGTGGTGGTCCAGAGCGAGACCCTGCGATCGCTGGCGCAATTGTTGCAGGCGGCGCCGGAGAACAAGCTGCGCCAGCAGCCCGCGCCGGACAAGTGGTCCGTGGCGGAGTTGTTGGCCCACCTTGCTGACGCCGAGATCAGCGCTTCCTGGCGCTACCGCCAGATGATTGAACACAATGGCGGTCCGTTGTCGCCCTACGATCAAGAACTGTGGAACAAGCTGGGCGACAATGCCTCGCGGCAGCCCGCCGAGTCATTACAGCTCTTCCGCCTGCTGCGCGAAGCCAATCTGCGCATGTTCGCCCAGCTTACTCCGGAGCAATGGCAGTGCCACGGTATGCACGCCGAGCGCGGCGAAATGAGCGTCCGCGACCTGGCGCTCCAGATTGCCGGTCACGATCTCAATCACGTGGAGCAGATCCGGAAAATCCTGACGCAGTAAAGCGCTGGCTCCGTGCTGAACCGGCTCGGCGCTTGAGGAGAACCATACTGCGAGATAATGAACTCGGCTTTGTGAGGTGACGAATGGAGAACATATCCGTACTCCGCGTGCTGATTGCCCGCCTGCCCGACCGCCTGCGGGCGCTGCCCGCCGACAAAGTTGAACACAAGCCCGCGCCCAACACCTGGTCGCCCAAAGAAGAGGTGGGCCACCTGCTGGATTCGGCGGCCAACAATCATCAGCGGATTGTCCGCACCCAACTCGAGGAAAAGCCCGCGATGCCGGGATACGATGGCAACGAGTGGGTGGCGCTGCATCGCTATCAGGAGCGGGATTGGCAGTTGCTCATCGGCCTGTGGGTAGCGTTGAATCGCCAATTGCTGGCCGCCGCCGAAGCCGTGCCCGATGCGGCCTGGTCGCGCACCTGCACCATTGCCGACTCAGCTCCGCTGACCCTGAAGTTCGTCTTCGACGACTACGTGGGTCACATGTCACACCACTTGCGTCACATCGGCGTCGAGATCGACGATATGGTGCCGGCCAGGGCCGCAGCGCATTAGAGCGGGTTCGCAGGGTGCCCCACTCATTCGCGGTTTTCGAATGAGTGGGACCGCGCGCCATTCCTTTTGGCCGCCAGTTCTGCCCGCTTTTTCTTGCGCGCCTCGGAGCGGCGCTTCCTCCTCAGCTCCTCGGGAGAATACATGCTTCCCCGGCAATTCTTGCTGCCGCAGGAACAGGGCTCGTCGCCCTCGCCGTCATAAAGACAATAGTCGTAGGTGAGCTCTTCTCCGGCGGCGATATCGCGAATGCTCTCAATGTAGACCCGTCCGTCTTCTTCATTGGTTTCGCAGTTGGGATCGCAGGAGTGATTGACGAACATGGCCATGCCGTGGCCGTCGATCACCACCTCGCCGTCGCCGATTCCGAACAGGTAGGTAAATGGCCGCCCGTCGTAGCGATCGTCGCCCTCGGTCTTGGTGATGCGTTCGCCGGTGTATTCCAGCACCCGCGTGCCTTTGCGAATGTCCTCCAGCGTGAAGCATCCTGCGGCATGAATGTCCGAGGAACGAATGACCAGGCGTGGCAAGCAGCGGTTCTCCCCTGTAATGTGAAATGCAGTATAGCGTATCGCAACGCGGTCCTTTTTCTTCTCTGTGTCCTCTGTGTCTCTGTGGTGAAAATTTCGCTGTGCATTTCGCAGTTCACATTCCGCCGGTAATTTCGTATCTTGGAAGAGAGCAATTGATTTTGGGGAGGGCTTCATGGTGCATGTCCTTGTCTGCCACAAGGTCGCTGATTACAACCGCTGGAAGGAAGCGTTCGACTCTCACCTGAACGCTCGCAAACGCGCCGGGGAAACCGGATTCCGCCTGTTTCACAATGTGGAAGATGCGCACGAAATATTTGTGCTGTCGGATTGGCAGAGCAGCGAAGAGGCGCGCAAGTTCATGAACTCTGACGACCTCCGTAATGCCATGCAGAAAGCCGGCGTCGTCGGCTCGCCCGAAGTGCACTACCTGGAGGATGCGCGCAGCGTCCGTCGCAGTTCCGCCGACTAGCAGCGGGGCGGGGCGTCACGGCAAAATTTTCCCCGCTCCCCTCTTGACATCGGGCAGGGTCTTGCGCTCCAAATCGCGCTCCCCAATCGGTCGCTAACCGCTCCGTTCTCCACCGCCGCGGATGATTGAGAATTCGCCGGAATGGTACGACTGACGCGGGTTTCGCGCGCCCCTGCTTCTTGTCAAGAGATTTCTGGAAACAATTTTAGAGACCCTGAAAAGACCTGTCCGGGACAGATTGACAAACGCTTCCGGAAAATTAAAATACCCGACGACTCTCTCGATCGATTTGCCAACGTGACCAGTTCAACTCAAAGTTACGACCTGCTGCTGCATACCGATTTTCCTGAGCTGAAGCTTTACGCCAGCGGGAAGGTCCGCGATCTTTACCTGGCCGGCAGCGACCGCCTGCTGTTGGTGGCGACTGACCGCATCTCCGCCTTCGATTATGTATTGGCCACCGCCATCCCGCAAAAGGGCCGCGTGTTGACCCAGCTTTCGCTGTTCTGGTTCGACTTCCTGAAGCATATCGTCCCCAACCATCTGGCGACCGCCGATGTGCGCCAGTATCCGCACGAGCTTCAGAAATATGCCGGCCAATTGCACGGGCGTTCCATGCTGGTGCTGCGCGCCGACATGATCTCCATCGAATGCGTGGTGCGCGGCTACCTTTCCGGGTCAGGGTGGAAAGAGTACAAGACGAACGGTTGCGTGTGCGGCATCGCGCTTCCGGCGGGGCTGCGCGAATCCGACAAGCTGCCGCAGCCGATTTTCACTCCGGCGATCAAGGCCAGCAGCGGTCATGACGAGAACATCTCGTTCGAGCGCATGGTGTCGCTGGCGGGCCGCGAGTTGAGCGAGCAACTGCGCGATTTGAGCATCAGAATTTACCAGGCAGCCGCCGATTACGCCGAGTCGCGCGGCATTATTATCGCCGATACCAAGTTCGAGTTCGGCCACACGCCCGGGGGACTGGTGCTGGCCGATGAAGTGTTGACGCCGGACTCGTCGCGCTTTTGGCCGAAGGAAAAATATCAGCCGGGCGGTCCGCAGGACTCCTTCGATAAGCAGTATGTGCGCGACTACCTGGAAGCGATCAAGTGGAACAAGCAGCCGCCGGCCCCGGGATTGCCTCCCGAGGTGGCGGCCAGGACCAGCGAAAAGTATGTGGAGGCTTACACCCAACTGACCGGGCATCCGTTGCCGGCATAAGGGAGAGCCGATGCTGGGCCTTTCAAATGTCGATTGGGTGGTGGTGCTCATCATTTTGTTGTCCACCATTCAGGCGGCCTTGGAAGGATTCTTCCACGAGTTCTTTTTGCTGGCGGGAGTGGTAGTCGGATATCTGCTGGCGGCGTGGGAATATCCGCGCGTGGCCGCGTGGATTGCACCCCATCTGAAATCGCAGTGGACCGCGGATATCGCCGGCTTCTTTGCGATTTTTTGTGCTGTTGCGCTGCTGGCGGGAATGCTGGGACGACTTTTACGCCGGGCAGTGCGGGGCATTGGGCTGCGATGGTTCGATCGTTTTCTGGGCGCGGTGTTCGGTTTGCTCCGAGGCATTGTAGTTAGCGCGGTGATAGCGTTGGCGCTGGCTGCCTTTGCTCCGCAGTGGGGCGGACTTCAGCAGTCGCGCATTGCGCCCTTCATGCTGAGTACCAGCCGGGCTTTGATTTGGGCGGCGCCGGCGGAATTACGGAAGCGTTTCCGGGAAGGCTGGGACCTTCTGCGCGGCCTCCCCGGGCACATCTCGACGAAAGAAGACAGCAACGGCAGCAAGCCATAGGGCGGCATGGGACAAACACTAGCGGAGAGAGGCGTCGTGAAAGATCAACTGGAAGCTTTGATTGTGCACATGTACAGGAGCGGTATTACCTATTCCGAGGCCGTCTGCGAATTCAAAAAGAAGTTCATTCTTACGGTTCTGCAAGACTGCAACGGTAACCAGTGCAAAGCTGCCCGTCAGCTTGGCATGCACCGCAACACCCTAAGCCGCACCATTACAGACCTCAAACTTGACGCCAGGGCCTTGCGCGGAGGCCGCCGTCCGCCGCGCAGCGCTCATACCATTCCTCTCGATAGAAAGGCCGTGCGATAGAAGAACAGGCGCGCCTCCCTGGTCGTCGCAGCCTGGCAGTTGCGGGGGCTAGAGCGGTTTCAGCAAGGTGTATCCGGGTAGAGCGGACCGTCAGTTCGCGTCCGGGCCGCGCCCCAAATTTCAGGCTTTCCGCCCACTGCGCCGCAGTGGGCGGAAAGCTACATGAGAGGGAACGGCTCTACCCGGGTCGCGCACGCATAGCCTCTCTACTGTTGTGGCGGCCGGTTTGCCGGCCTTCTCATCTTGGTCTGCGGATTTGGTTTCATCGCCCCCGCCGGCATAAGCTCGTTGACGAGTCCGTCGGCGTGATAGATGTTGCGCAGCGCTTCGGTAATCGCGCGGGTGTCCACTTCCACCGAGCGCGCCACCTTGTCGCTGTATTCAAAATCCCAGGGTAGCGATTCAATGTTGCCGTCAAAGATAATGCCCACCACTTCGCCTGCCCTATTGATCACGGGACTGCCCGAGTTGCCGCCGATAATATCGGGCGTGGAGACAGTATCGTAGGGCGTCTTCAGGTTGATGGCTGACTTGTATTTCAGCCAGCTCTCCGGAAGCTGATACGGCGGCTTGCTGCCGTGCTGCGCGGCATGCTCGTAGGCTCCGCCCATGGTGGTGAACCAGGGGACATTCTTGCCGTTGAGCTCGTAGCCTTCCACCGCGCCATAGCTCAGTCTTAGGGTGAAGGTCGCGTCCGGCGGCACACTCAGGCCTTTCTGCGCGAACAGTGCCTTGCCGATATCCCCGCCGCTTTGCCGCAGGACGGACTGCACCTGATCTTCATCGCGATTATGGATGGCAGCGGCGGCCGGCTCGACTTCGCGCATCATTACGATCAGCGGATCGGTGCTGGCGTTGACCGCTGCCGCGCCACCTTCATAGAGCTGCTTGCGGACGGCGACGTCTTCAAGCTTGGTTCCCGCGATGACTTCCTTGGCGCGCTCGTCCGGAGTCTTGCCGGCCAGCGCCTTCTGAACATCGGGATTGTCGGCGCCGAGAACATCTTGCATTTCGGCCAGGCTCTCGCCCAGCAAAAGTTGCTCGTACGACTTGTAGATAGGAGCGGTAGAGAACAGCCGCTGCTCCAGTGTCGGCAACTGCGAATCCTGGTAGTCGTGCATGCGCTGGTTGCTGGGCATCTGCTTCTCATACCCAGCACGTACGATGAAACGAGCGTAGCGTGCCAGGTCGCCGCGGAAACCGCCCATGAGGTCGAGATACAGCAGCTGCTTGTAGATCTGCTTCTGAATATCGACGGCCTTGCCGATCTGGGCCCAGGGGTCGGCAAACTCCTGCTTCCGTTTGGGACTGGAATTCACGAACTCTTGCAAGCTCTTCTCGTCGGCGGCTTTCTTCGCCATCAGCTCTTGGTCCTTCAATCCCGCTTCGTAGCCGGTGATCGCTTTGAACGAATTCTGTATCCCGAAGACATCGCTCTGGGCTTCGCGCGCGTTTTCCGCCGATTGCTCACTGAACTTCTGCAGCACGTCGATTCGGCGCGTATAGGACTTGAGCCGCAATGGGTATTCGTCGTCGCGCAAATACCCGAGCTGGTCCATAGTGAGCAGGCGCCCGGTGCGGCCCGGATGTCCGGAGACAAATATCAATTCGCCCTGGCTTGCGCCGTTGGGGGACCATTTCAGATAGTTCTGAATCTTCGCCGGCTCGCCGTTTTCGTAAGCGCGGAAAAACGAGATGTCGAGATCGTAGCGGGGATACTCGAAGTTATCGGGATCGCCGCCAAAGAAAGCGATGTCGAACTCCGGCGCAAAGACCAGCCGGATGTCATCGTATTTCTTGTACTTGTAGAGGCTGTACATCGCCCCCGAATAGAGGGTGACGATGTCGCAACGGATATCGCCGCTGGAACATTGCTTTTCCAGCGAGGCCATCTCTTCGCGCTGCGCCTTGCCGGCGTCGGTGGTCGACATTCCCGGCTTGGCCGCCGCATTAACCTTCGCGGTGACGTCTTCCATGCCCTCCAGCACCACAAATTCCATCCCTGGGCATTTGGCTTCGTCGGCATGTGTGGCGGCGTAGAATCCTGTCTTCATGTAGTCCCTGCCGCTGCTGGAGAGATCATGAATACATTCCTGCGCGATGTGGTGGTTGGTAAAGATCAGCCCGTCAGCCGAGACAAATGACGATGAGCCGTTAGGAGCACGGGCTGAAGAAAGCCGGACGTGATCGAGCCATGCCTGGTCCGGCGCGAAACCGTACTTGGCTTGCACTTTGTCTTTGGGAAATGCATTGAACAACCACATGCCCTCGTCGGCATAGATCGAGTTGCCGAGACAGAGCACAAGAAGAGAGAGCAGAAGGACAGTTCGTTTCATCATGATGACTCCGGAGGCGGAGAATCCGCGCAAGTTGGCTGCAAGTTGTGTCCGGCACAGGGAGCTCCGGACGGATAAGCAAACCCTTGACTATAAACTCCGGAGCAGGTGATGGGCAATGACATAGCCAGCAGTACGCACCTGATCCGCGCGGCCCGTCCCCTTTACAATAGAAACCTGTGATCCCGGCTTCGGTGAAACTGGAAACTCGAAATTTGAAACTCCTTATTCTCCCAATCATTTTGGTTATGACAATTACTGTATTCGCTCAGCAACCGCTCGCCGCCCCGCAAGCCATTACCGACCCAACCAAGCTGGAGAGCAAGCAACTTGCCGAGATGCAGTCCTTCTCCATCGAGAAGCTGTACATGACGCGCCAGATGGGAGACTCGACGTGGTCGCCCGACGGCAAGCAAGTGGCCTTCATCTCCAACATCAGTGGGCGCAACAACCTGTGGCTGGTGCCGGCGACCGGCGGCTGGCCCACGCAGTTGACCATCAGCGACCAGCGGCAGGCTCAACCGGTGTGGTCGCCCGACGGCGCCTGGATCGCTTACATTTCCGATCACGGCGGCGACGAGCAGTGGGACATCTTTCTGGTCTCGCCGAAAACCGGCGAGGTGGTGAACGTGACCCTGTCGCCCGACTCGGCCGAAATTGATCCGGCGTGGTCGCCCGACAGCCAACAGCTCGCCTACGCCACCAAGCCGAAGACCGGATCGAGCTACGAGATCGAATTGATTGACGTGACGACGCGTCACGTTCGCCACCTGACGAAGAACACGCCCAAGGAACTGAGCAGCACCGGCCCTATCTTCTCGCGCGACGGCAAATTCATCGTCTATACGCAGTCACACGCAACCGGGAAAGACGCGAATGTCTTCCTGCTCGATCTGGCCAGCGGGCAGAGCACCAACCTGACGCCGCATCAAGGCCAGCACAACTACCTCGCCGCCGACATCTCGCCGGACGGCAAGACTGTGCTCATCACTTCCGACGCGCACAATGGGTACGACAATGTCGGACTCGTTGATATCACGTCCAAGAAGATTGACTGGCTGAGCGATGAGAAGTGGGAACTGAATGCGGGCAACTTCTCGCCCGATGGGAAGTCGCTCACGTGGACAGCGAACGTCGATGGTACGACGAATATTTACTGCTACGACATCGCCGGCCGCCGCGCCGACGCGCTGCCGATCGCGTCAGGCGTGAATTCGCTGGGCGGTAATCCCATGCCCTACACGCGCCGCGACGGATCGAAGCTGCTGTATTACCACAATGGCGCCAACGCTCCCGGCGATCTCTGGGTGTATGACATCGCCTCGAAGCAGTCGGAGCAGATCACGCACTCGCTGGTCGGCGGCCTGCGCAGCGCCGACATGGTCGAGCCATATCTTGTCCACTATCCGAGCCGCGACGGCAAGTGGACGATCTCGGCATTCGCCTACGTCCCCAACAATATTCGGCGCAACGGCAAGTTTCCAGCGATTGTCTACATTCACGGTGGGCCGGCGGCGCAGTCGGTCGACTCGTTCAACCGCTTCATTCAGTACATCGTGAACCAGGGTTACCTGGTGATCGCGCCGAACTATCGCGGCTCAACCGGATACGGCAAGCAGTTTACCGACGCCAACCTGGGCGATGCCGGCGGCCAGGAGCTCAATGACCTGCTCGATGCGGCGGAGTGGATCAAGAAGAGCGGTTTCGTCGATCCCAAAAAGCTCATCGTGATGGGCGGCAGCTACGGCGGCTATCTCAGCATGATGGCGGTCACCAAAGCTCCTGACATGTGGGCCGCGGGGGTGCCGATTGTGCCGTTCGTGAATTGGTTTACCGAGATCGCCAACGAAGATCCCAGCTTGCGCGAATACGATCTGGCAACTATGGGCGATCCGGTGAAGAACAAAGCGCTGTATGAGGACCGCTCGCCGATTAACTTCGTGGATCAGATCAAGGCGCCGCTGCTGCTGCTGGCGGGCGGCAACGATCCGCGTTGCCCGGCAGAGGAGTCGCAGCAGGTGGCCGACGCGGTCAAGAAGCGCGGCGGGACGGTCCAGGTGAAAATCTACAACGATGAGGGCCACGGCTTCGCGCGGGTGGAGAACCAGATCGACGCGTACCAGCGCGTGTCGGATTTCCTGAAGGTGCATGTGCCGTCGCCGGGGTGTGGGTGCTCGGTATACGAGTAGCCGCTGTTCGCTCTTCGCTCTTCGCAAACACGTAACAAGTACGTGTCATCCTGAGCGGAGGCGGCCCTGTGTTGGCTGCCGGAGTCGAAGGACCCCTATGCCTGCCTAAGCAGGGGTTCTTCGACTACGCTCGCCATTCGGCTCGCTCCGCTCAGAATGACAAGCGAGAGCCAGGCCAGCTCTACCATGTGACGCGGACTGAAGATTCGGATCCGACTAGGAATCTATCGCGTCGCTACCGCTTCCTGCACCTCGTAGATGCTGTACCACGGCGTGGCGGCCCTGAGCGCGTTGTTCACGTTGTTGATGTTCCGCACGCCTTCGTCCTTCAGCCACGCTTCGAAGGCCTTGCCGCCCTGCTGCGCGTAGATCGGAATGCCGTCCTTCCAGGTGGCGCGGCCGCAGAGCACGCCGTTGAACTTCACTCCGGACTCGGCGGCGAACTCCAGGTCCTCGATGAACTCGGAATTGCTCACGCCGGCCGACAGGTAGATAAACGGCTTATTGGTCGCGCTCGCCGCGGCGCGATAGTGTCCCAGCGCCTCCTGCTTGCTGTAGACCTTCGTTCCCTTGAACGATCGCGCACCCTCGACGAACTGCATGTTGATGGGAATCTCCACCTTCAGCACGTCTACGCCGTAGCGGTCCTTCGAGAACTCCGCCATCGACTTGCTGACGACCTCGGGCTTCAGCTTGGCGAACTCGGCGCCCTTCTCGTCCATGCCCTCTTTGTAGCCGACCAGTTCGAGGAAGAACGGAATGTCGTTAGCGCGACACTCGTCGCCGATGCGCTCCACCCATGCGTGCTTGTGTTCGTTGATCTTCTGCTCGTCGTAAGGCGTGTAGTAGAGCAGGATCTTGATGCAGTCAGCGCCGGCTTCTTTCAGGCGTTTGGCAGACCACAAATCGAGCAGGTCAGGCAGGCGGCCGGGCAGTTGCTTGTCATAACCGGTCTTCTCGTAGGCCAGCAGCAGGCCGGAACCTTTAGCGCGACGGCGCGCGGCCGGCAGTCCCCACTCGGGATCGAGCAGGATGGCGCTGGCATGTTTGGTCAGGACTTCGGTGACGTAAATTTTGAACTCTTCCAGTTGTTTGTCGCCGGCATCGGCGCCCAGGGCTTTCTTCA
>Ga0181530_10000641_pt1 | contig 45091 bp, 43 predicted proteins | sample PEATcosm2014_Bin_42_FD_119769 | JGI IMG/M metagenome (GOLD analysis project Ga0181530, IMG submission 119769) | Peatland microbial communities from MTU Mesocosm Facility, Houghton, MI, USA - PEATcosm2014_Bin10_60_metaG | ecosystem: Environmental > Terrestrial > Soil > Wetlands > Peat | place...
CCTGTTCGATGTCAGGCGGGCGGCAACCGTGCAGAACCTGGAGGTCATCGACCGCCGCATCGTTGCAGCCCTCCCGTTTCAGAGGGCCGCGTGATTATTGAGCTTTCAAACCGTTCGGTGCTCTAGTGGCCCGTTTTACCTCTACTCCCGATACCTTCTTCGTCGAGGAGGTGCCCGTCTATCTTCCGGTGGGCGAAGGGCCGCACACCTTCGTCTGGATCGAAAAGCGCGGCCTGACGACCCTGGAAGCGGTTGCGCGACTGGCCCGCGCGTTGGGCGCGCAGGCCCGCGACGTGGGTTACGCGGGCATGAAGGATCGCAACGCGACCACCCGCCAGTGGATGAGCCTGCCCGCGGTCGAGCCGGCGCTGGCCGCTGTCGTCGAACTGGACGGCCTGCGCGTACTGGAGGCGCGCCGCCACCGTAACAAGTTGCGCGTGGGACACCTTCGCGGCAACCGCTTCGAGGTCGTGCTGGGCGAGGTGGTCGCGGGAGAAAGCGATGGTCTGCGCGCGCAACTCCTGCACATCGCCGCCCACGGTCTGCCCAACCGTTACGGCCGACAGCGCTTTGGCAGCGCGGGTGACAACCTGCAGGTCGGCCTCGAGATATTGCGCGGCAACCGACGCGAGCGGGACGGTCGCCGGCGCAAGCTGCTGCTCTCGGCGGTACAGTCAGCGGTGTTCAACCGGGTGCTCGATCTGCGCGTAGCCAGCGGCGGACTCACGCTGGTGCGGCTGGGGGACATCCTGCAAAAAACCGACAGCGGAGGTTCGTTCGTGTGCGAGGAACCAGAGCGCGATCAGGTGCGCGTGGATGCCGGCGAGCTTGTCCCCACCGCGCCCCTGCCCGGCAGCCGCAGCATGGAACCTCCTGCGGGCATGCCCGCACGTGCGCTGGAGGACCAGGCCCTGAGCGATCTCGGGCTCGCTCCTGCCGAGTTCGCCCAAGCTGGCCGCGATCTGCCTGGCACCCGCCGGCCCGTGGTGACGCCAGTCACACTGGGGGATCCGCCGCTGCAGGAAGAGAGCGACGGTCCAGGCACGGTTCGCCTGCGTTTTTCCCTGCCTGCAGGCAGCTACGCCACTGTGCTGCTCGAAGCCATGGGCGTGGCCACAAGCTGAACCTCGGCCGGGACCGGTTGCGGTCATCGGCGGCGCGCCCCTCGGCGACAAACCTGTGCTAGCTTTCGCGACGGAACCGGCCTTTCCGGCTGGTCCTTCCTGAACGTGCACCATGCGCATCACTGAACGCATCCTCGCTGCAACCCTGGTCGGCTCGGACTGGGTCCTGTGGCTGCTCATCCTCCTGTCCATCCTGTCGGTCACCATCATGGTCGAGCGGGCCATCGTCATGTCGGGCCGTGCGCCGACACTCGACGATCTCGGTGAACGCCTGCTCAAGCTCCTCGCGGCCGGCGACTTGGGCGGCGCGAGAGATCTCTTGGGTCCGCCGCGCTCCCCCGAAGTGCGGGTGGCCCTGGTCGGCCTGGGCGAGCTGGCGCGCGGTCGCGTCGCCGCGGCCGAAGCTATGGCCAGCGCGCGGTCGCACGAGCGCCTGGCCATGGAGAAGCACCTGGGCATCCTCGGCACCCTGGGCAACAACTGCCCCTTCATTGGCCTGTTCGGAACCGTGCTGGGCATCATCAAGGCTTTCGCCGATCTTTCGCACAATCAGGGCGGCGGGGCTGCCGTCGTGATGGCCGGGATAGCCGAGGCGCTGGTGGCCACCGCGGTCGGGCTCATGGTCGCAATCCCGGCGGTCATCGCCTACAACATTTTCCAGGGCCGGGTGCGCCGCACGCTGGGTCGGGTGGACGCCATGGCGCACATGATCCTGGCCCGCTCGCGCGAAGAGAACGAAGCGGGAACCGCGGGATCGTCGAGCAAGGGAGCGTAGGTCATGGTGAGCGCGGCCAGTCGCTTCGAGGACGATGATTCGGGCCGGATGATCACCGACATCAACGTCACGCCTCTGGTGGATATCACGCTGGTTTTGCTCATCATCTTCATGGTCACCACCACATACATCGTGAACCCGTCGATCAAGGTCGAGTTGCCCAAGGCCGCGAGCGGGACCGAGCAGACGCGCACTACGCTGGCGCTGACCTTGACAAAGGAAGGCGTGCTCTACCTCAATGGTGAGCCCTCGGACGACGCCGGGGTTGTCCGCTCCATCGCGGCCGATCTGCCCAAGAACCCCGACCTGCAGGCCATCATCGCCGCTGACAAGGTGGTGCCCCACGGCAACGTCGTACACCTCATCGACCTGGTCAAGCGCGCAGGCGTGCGCAAATTCGCCATCAACGTCGATGCCGCCTACCAGACAGGTGTGCCCCTGCCTGCGGGCAGCGTGCCCGTAGCTCCCACACGCTAGGGAGAACCACGGTGGCCAACGGCGTCGCGCTCGGCGGGTGGCGTTCTCATGCGACCCTCTGGGGCGCGATGGTGGCACTCGTCGCGCACATCGCCCTGGCGCTGATGGTGTCCTCGATCCTGCTTCGGCCTAGGACGGGGCGGCCACCAGTCACCGTCGAGATCGACACCATCGAGAGACATCCCGCCCCGCTGGAGCCGCCGCCCATCGAACCAAAGATCGAGCCCCCGCCGCCCGCACCCCGCGTGACAAATCGATGGCCCGCGGCCAAGCCGCCCGCGCCGCTGCCGCTCCCCAACCGCGAGGTGCCTCCAGCGCCGCCCAGTGCAGAACCTCCGCCGGTCGTCTTCGGCGTCACGCCCGAATCAGTCGTCGAGGGTGAAAGTGGGGTGGCGGTGCCGGTGGGAAACACGTTGATGACCAAGGATCGCACGCCGGCCAAGGAACCGCCTGCGCCGCTTCCGCCTGCGGTCGACCCTAACGCCTTCGCGCCCGTGGCTGACAACTTGATAGCCGAGGATGCAGCCAGGATCGTCGAGGTCAAGCCCGAGTACCCGGCCGAGGCGCGGCGGCTGCAAATCGAGGGCCAGGTGAAGCTGCGCGTGGCCATCGATCGCCAGGGCAACATTCGGTGGACACGAGTCATCAAGTCGGCCGGCTACGGCATGGACGAGGCCGCGAAGCAGGGCCTGGCTCGGACCAAGTTCAGGCCTGCCCGTGCCTACGACGGACGCGCGGTCGACCAAGTCATCACTCTCACCTACACGTTTCAGCTGCGAGACTGAAAGGTGGACAAGGCCGCGCAACGCCGGTTATCCTCGGTGTGGATTTTCCTGCGCGCCATGCGTGGAGCCCCCTTTGCCCTAGCCTGTTTTGTCAGCGCCCTGTACCCGGGCGCGTCGGTTTGGGCACAGGGCGCAGCGAGCGGCCCGACTGCGGATCGGTCGTTCGACATCCAGCTTTTCCACCCGGCGGTTGGCCGCAATAGCTACGTCACCCTGGACAGTGCCGATGTTCCGGGGCACCTCCTGTACAACGTGGGCCTGCTGACCAACTATCAATACGGCGCCTTCGCACTCGACTCCACCATGAACGGCAGCACCCAACAGCTCGATGTCGTGCGCCACCAGGCCATGGCCGAGCTGTACGGGGCGGTGGGACTCTTCAACCTGTTCGAGGTCGGCGTCGCTCTGCCCATGACCTTGTACCTGTCGGGTGACGACTTCGATGCCACGGGCCAGGGCACCGGCACCTCGATCGACGCCCATGGGATCGGCGACCTGCGGGTCGAGGGTAAGGCTGCGCTGTGGGCGTTTGGCCGCGATCAGGCCTTCGTGTTCGGCCTGTCCGCAGGTGCGACCTTTCCCACCGGCGGTTCGGCGAACTTCCTCGGCGACAAGACCGTCACCGGCCGGGGCCGGGTCTTGCTCGAATACCAGAGCTCGGATCGCTTCCGCGCCCTGGTCATGCTGGGAGCCTTGCTGCGAGAGAAATCACATTTCTTCGACGCCGTGCAGGGGGACCAGATGTTGTACGGCGCAGCGGTCGACTACCGCGTGCTGCCCGACATGTCGGTACTAGCTGAGCTCACCGGTCGGGTCGGTTCGTTGAGCTACGTCGACGCCAATCCGGCCGAGCTCGACATGGCCATGCGCGCTTACCTGCCCTCCATGTTCAGTCTGTTGATGGGCGTCGGCGTGGGCCTCGACCACGGCATCGGCAGTCCCATGTTCCGCGGTTTCGTGGGTCTGGGCTGGGCACCGGATTTTCGCGACCGGGACCATGACGGCATCATCGATATTCTCGATCGCTGCCCCGACGAACCCGAGGACAAGGACGGTTTCCAGGACGACGACGGCTGCCCCGACGAGGACAACGACAATGACGGCATCCCCGACGCCCTCGACAAGTGCCCCAACGAGCCCGAGGATTTCGACGGCTTCCAGGATGAGGACGGCTGCCCTGACCCTGACAATGACCACGACGGCATCCCTGACGTCGACGACGCCTGCCCCAACGAGCCCGAGGACGGCAAGGGCAAGCGTCCCTTCGACGGCTGTCCGAGCACGGTGGAGGACTCCGACGGCGACGGCATCCCCGACGTGAAGGACCTGTGTCCGGAAGAGCCCGAGGACAAGGACGGTTTCCAGGACGACGACGGTTGCCCCGACCCCGACAATGACAACGACGGCGTCCCCGATATCTACGATGCCTGCCCCAACGACCCCGAGGACATGGACGGCTTCGAAGACGACGATGGCTGCCCCGACCTGGACAACGACAAGGATGGGATTCCGGACAAACTGGACAGGTGTCCCAACGAACCGGAGACGCTCAATGGCTACAAGGACGACGACGGCTGTCCTGACCCAGGCGCGCCGATCGTCGTGCTCCGTGAGGACAAGATCGACATCATTGAGCGCATCACCTTCCTGCCCGGTCAGACCGAGCTGAGTCCCGCGGGCCTCAGCATCGTCAAGCTTGTGGCCATGGTCATGCGCGGGCACACCGAGCTGGCGCGCGTGCGCATCGACGTGCGCGCCGACGGCGTGACCGAGGACACCATGCGGGGACGCGCCCAGGAGGTGGCCAAGGCCCTTACGGCCCATGGCGTTGATGCCAAGCGACTCAAGCTGGGCAACGTGAGTTCCGGCTCCGGTCGCGTCCAGTTCATCATCGAGAGCCGCTCGGCGCCCAGGAATATCAAGGCCCGTTTCCCAGCGGCGCCCCAGACGGCCCCCGAAACGCCGCCACCCCAGGCACCACCCACTGAGACGGCTCCACCCCAGGCACCGTCCCCTGAAACACCACCACCCCAGGCGCCCTAACCCGGTTCGGTTTACACTGGTTCAAGCGACATGAAACCCCGAGGCTGGGCCGTCACCGACGTTGGCCGCAAGCGCGAGCACAACGAGGACAGTTTCCTGTGCAGCGATGAGTTGCAGCTCTACGCCGTGGCCGACGGCATGGGTGGCCACCTCGGGGGAGAGCGCGCCAGTCGCATGGCGGCCGAGATCCTGGAACGCGAGATGGCCGCACGCCTGGCGAAGGGCCCACGCGCGGAACTGACCGGCGAGGCGATGGCGCAGGCTCTCACTGAATCGACTGCGGCTGCGTCACGGGCGATCTTCGAGAGTGCCCAGTGCGAGCCGAACTATGCGGGCATGGGCACCACCCTGACAGGCCTGTGTTTCCACGGCGGGAGCGTGACCCTGTGCCACGTGGGGGACTCGCGCGCGTACCTCTTCCGCGACGGGCGCGCGCGCCAGCTCACCAACGATCACTCGTGGGTTCAGGAACAGGTGCGGGCGGGCCTGGTCTCTGCTGACGATGTCTTGGTTTCCCGCTTTCGCAACATCATCACGCGGTCGGTGGGCTTCGAGCCTGGCGTTTCCCCCGACAGCCTGACGGTGCTGGTGGAAACGGGCGACTGCTTCCTCTTGTGCTCCGATGGCCTGTGTAACTACTTTTCCCCCGAAGAACTGGCCAGCGTGCTGAGCAAGAATTTCTATGGCGAAGCCGGAGCGGCCCTGGTCACCATGGCCAACGAGCGCGGGGGCGACGACAACATCACCTGCGTGATCGTGTACGTCGCGAACGTGCTTGCTGGGCCTACCGATTCGACCGCCTGAGCTGCGGAGGCGCGCTTGGAACAGCTAAGGGCCACGAGGCCAAAGAAAGCTCATGTGCAATGCCGCCTGACCCACCGCATAGGCCAGCACCACGAGGTGCGCCCGGCGAGACTTGACGTAGTCGTCTAAGAATACAAATACGATGAAGATGAATCCCAGTAGAGCTGGCATCACCAACCGCGCCAGCCAATAGCCCGCCTCATAGACGTACCCAATATAGGGCAACAGGCACGCGATATTGGCGAAAAACGCCAGACTGAAACCCAGGACGATCACCTGCTCGCGCAGCGGTCGACACGCGAGTTGGGATCGATCGCGCCACAGGAAGAATAGGATGCGCAGCAGGCAGGCGACGACTGCGACGACGGTCAACGCGCTCAAGAGCATGGCGGACTTGACCGTGAGTGCCATGCGCGATTGGTTCTGTCGCTTCGCGCCCCGAAGTACCAGTCGGTCTCGTCGTACTGAAAGATATTCAGCACGTCCGTGTACATCGACAAATGAAGCAGCGCGGGGTAGCTGTGCTTATTGTTGATCGAGAGGTTAAAGACTGGCTCTCCATTTACCAAGATGGTTTCGTCATAACTCGGCGCATGCAGGATTTCTCGGTCGGCCTGCTTGAGGAAAACCAGATTTCGCCATTGCATTTCGTGTCGCCATGTCTGCTTCCACCGTTCATCGGTGCGTGAATCTCGGTAGTGTCGATACTCGCTGCGCGCGAGTGTTGCCGGTATCGCAACAATCAAGAACAGGGCGACCACCCAAGTCGCGCGACTCGCAAAACTGCGGCGGAAGAAGACCAGCAGCAAGAGCGTTACGGCCACCGCCGAGACCATCGTGTATTTTGCCAACAGCCCGAGCATCAGCGTTGCCGAAAGCAGGGCCGCCAGTACCAGTTGTTTTCGTGGGTTTCTCGTGCGGAGCATCCTCGCGAATAGCAAGATCACGAGACTGAACGGCAAGACGGCCAGCCCATCAGTGGCAAGAACTTCCGAGTGGATGAGTCGGAACGGTAAGAACGCCAGCGTGAGCAGGGCAGCGATACGCAAGAGCGGACTCCGGATGATCGACTGACTCAATTTGAACCAGGCATAGAGCGCGAACATATTGAGAATCACGAGAATCAGGCTGAGCACTGCCTCGTAATTGGCGGACAACGTAATATGGTGAATGAACGCCCCCAACCAATACAGAAGAGGAGGATTGCTGGTTTCGTGGAGCCACCAGTGTGCCGTTTGCATCGCGTGCAGGATGCTATTGGAATGTTGAGGATAATCCTGCCCCATGTAGCCATGGTGCAAAAGGGCATTGCCCTGTACCAGGAAGCTGACCAGGAGGATGCCCACCATTGCGCGCACCTCCCACCGTCTGCTTGGGGAAACCTGAGGTTGAGTTTCTGTCGGCTGCGCGCTCATCGGGTCGGTAGCAGGACCCAGTTTACTTCCCTTCATGCAGCAGCGCCCCTCTCATTCATCCAAGAAGGGACAATGTGTCAGCCCCTGCTTCCCACTCCGAATTCCAGAACCGCCCGCCGCAAGGGCGCGCGCGCATCGGACGTGCTATGAAACAGCCTCTAGCAAAGGCGCAAGACCATGCTGCACCGAAAACACGTGGACGCCAAGGGCAACTGGGTGACCTTTCGGCCCGACATCAAGATCCTCGACTGCACCATCCGCGACGGCGGTCTGATGAACGGCCACCAGTTCGACGAAACCTTTGTCAAGGCCGTCTATGATACCTGCGCGGCCGCCGGCGTGGACTACTGCGAACTGGGCTACAAGGGGTCCAAGCGCATCTTCGCGCCGGGCGAGCACGGGGCCTGGAAGTACTGTGACGAAGACGCGCTCCGCCGCATCGTGGGCGAGGGGCCGCGCCCGCTCCGCATCTCGGTCATGGCTGACGTGGATCGCACCGATTACCACACCGACATCCTGCCCAAGGACAAGAGCGTCATCGATTGCGTGCGCGTCGCCTGCTACATCAACCAGATTCCGGGCGCGGTCGACATGATCAAGGACGCCCACGACAAGGGCTACGAGACCACGCTCAACCTGATGGCCATCTCCAAGGTCCAGGACCGCGAACTGGAAGAGGCGCTGGCGGTTCTGGCCAAGAGCCCGGTGGACACGGTCTACGTGGTCGACAGCAACGGCGCGCTCTACTCCGAGCAGATTCACGACCTGGTACTCGGTTTCCTGTCAGCGCTGGACGGCACCGGCAAGCACATCGGCATCCATGCCCACAACAACATGCAGCTTGCCTACGCCAACACCGTCGAGGCGCTCATCGTGGGCGCCGACCGTCTGGACGCCACCATCGCCGGGCTTGGGCGCGGCGCGGGCAACTGCGCGCTCGAACTGCTGCTGGCGTTCCTCAAGAATCCCAAGTTCCACCTGCGCCCGGTTATCCAGTGCATCGAGCAGCACTTCGTGCCCTTGGCCCAGGAGCTGGACTGGGGCTACAGCATCCCGTACCTCATCACCGGCATGCTCAACGAACACCCGCGCGCGGCCATTCAGGTGCGCGAAGGCGAGCACAAGGACGCGTACTTGGCTTTCTACGACCAGATGGTCGAGAAGGACTAGCCAAGTTCCGCTTGAGGCACCGAGGTGACGACGGCCGACGATCCGTGCCGCGCTGAAACGCAGCGAAGATCGACACGTCGTTATTGAAGTGAGGCGCTCGACCTTTGCCAGTCGACAGTTGCAAGCGCTTGCTTTCGGCGGCCACAAGGAAAGCTTCTCTGCTGGCGACGCTGGTTTGCGTTCTGGCGCCGGGCAGCGCCGTGGCCGGCGAGTTGCGTGCGGCCTCGCCCGGCGAGCTGACCGCTGCGCTCGACGTTCTTGGCGACGCCGACCTGATCGTGCTGACCGATCCCGGTCAAAGGCCGGCGCACCTGCGCTTGGCCACGCGGGTGATCGCCCCGGTGGACCGCGTTCGGGCCATGCTGGTGGACCTGGCCGCCTACCGATCCGCCTTGCCTGCCCTGCGCCGGCTCGAATTCGAGGCGGCGGACAAGCGCCGCTCGGGGTCGGGCCGACTGTCGGAAGGCATGGTGGCCTGGGAACTGGAGGTTCCGCTGTGGAATCTCGACGGCAAGTTCTGGATGCAGCCCACGCCCACGGGCGCCGACCTCATCGTGATGGAAGGCGACTTCTCTCCCGGTTTGGTCCGACTGTCCGCCACGCCAGAGCCAGCCGGCACCACCTTGCTGTCGATGGATGCCCACGCGAACCTGCGCGACGCGAACTGGATCACCAAGCGGATGGTCAAGCGCAACGCCCTGGCCGAGCCGGGCCTGGCCGCTGCCGCCTTCTACGTCGTGCTACGGGCCCTGCGCTTGCAGGCCGAACACGTGGGCGACGCGCCGGACGCGCGCCGGCACCCGGCGACGGCGCCGTCGCCGCCTGCACTGTCGGAGCTTGATGGTGCGTGCCTCGCCCGACTGGCAGGTGCAGGATTCCAGGCTCCTGCGCTGCTGGCCGCGGTTCGCAGCCGCGGCAACGGCCGCCTGTTCGTCGTCCAGATCCTCGCTCTTTCCCGACTTGTTGCCGGCGCTGCCGCGAGCCTGGTCGCCCGACCTCAGACCTGGCAAGTCCTGCCTGGCTGGCACAAGCTCAGCCCTGGCAAGCCCGCCGGAGATTGCAGCAACGCCACCTGCTGGAAGGTCGATGCCAGCCTTCCGTTTCTCGATCTCGACGCGACCTGGAAGGTCGGGACGCAGCCTTGGCGCGCAGTCGCCCTGGCAGGGGCCTGCCAAGGGGCAGAGATGGGTCTGGATCTCGTTCCTTCCGGTGCAGTCACGGCGGTCGTGCTGTCGCTCTACCCGCGCCTGGAAAAAGCCGGCTATGTTCCGCGCAAGTCGATCGAGTCCGAGCCGCTGTTAGAGCACGGATTGTCGCTTGGCCTGGCCGTGGTCTATACGATCAGCCTGCTGCGCGCGCTGGACGCGAACGAGCGGTAACGACGCCACATCAGGCGGTGAGCGTAGCTCGTCGGCGGTCAGTTCGAACAGAAGCCAACCGTGTTTGACGTCCCCAGCTTCTGGCAGAGGGGCGTGGTGCTGCCCTCGCATCCCGTGATGGGCTGATTCATCTGGCATATGCTTGCACAAATGAGACTCGGAGTGCAGGTCAGCCCGGGCGCGCACAGTGCCGGCCCAGTACACTGCGCTAGCGCGGGAAGAACGCCGGCTGGTTGACAGCTCCCTGTACCGTCCGGGTTCGGGTAGCACCCGTTGTTGGCTCCGCAGCTCGTCGTGACGAGGACGTTGCAAGCTGATCCTATGTTGCCCACATCAGGCGGCGCTACCTCAGGTGACGCATCTGACACTCCCCCGCCGTCAGGGGTGTTCGCCCCCACGCCCCCGATGCCCGTCCCTTCCGTGCCATCGCCCGTGAGGGTGACCACACCGGAGCCGGGGACGGTGCGCGTGGGCGGAGTTGTCGCCGCGGGCTCCGGCGGATTCGGGAAGGTCGTGTCGTCATGCACAATGCACGCAAGCAACACTACGCAGGCTCCTGCGAACGCGATTGCCAATGGTCTCATTAACCTGATGTGCATCTTGCCTCCTCGCACACAGCCGACGCGGCAGCACAGGAAGGAACCTTTGACAGGCCCGCTACCACTATCGCCACCTTCCACGTGAGTCGCATACGATTTCTTCTAATTATACCGGGTTCGTCAAATTGCGGCACCATCCTACATTCTCCCACTTCCCGCTTTTGCCCGATGTCTTTGCGGGCGGAGACGAAGAAACCTTTTTGCTTCGCGGCCAAAGACGTTCAAAATCGTGCCTGGTTGTTTGCGAAATTGTCTATCCAACTCCCCGGAGTGCCTGCATTCATGCCTAGACTGATCGTCTTTTCATCTATCGCGTGCTTGTCACTCGTCGCCGCCTGCGTAAACACCAGCCAGCCCGCCAAGGTGGCCGCCTGCGCGCCAAATTGCTCTGACAACCCAGGTGGCTCAGGTGGAGGCGGCACGTCGGAAACTGGGGGCGTGGGTGGCAAAGGCGGAACCACAAACAGCGGTGGAAACACGAACACCACCGGCGGAACCACAGGCGGCGGAGGAACCACGGACACCACCGGCGGAACGACAAGCGGCGGTGGTTCCACGAACACCACCGGCGGAACGACAAGCGGCGCCGGAACCACAAGCAGCGGTGGATCTACGAGCAGCGGCGGATCCACGAACACCACCGGCGGAACGACAAGCGGCGCCGGAACCACAAGCAGCGGCGGATCCACAAGCAGCGGCGGATCCACGGACACGGGCGGCGCAACCGCTGGCACCGGCGGCAGCTCGTCGGGATCGGATGACGCTGGCACGGACGCCCCGGTCTCGGGCCCAGAGACGGGATCCCCCGCCGACACCAAGCCGTTCCAACCGGATGCGTTCGTGCAAACCGACACCCCGCCCGGCACGCCCGACGCAAGCGGGCCGGAACCCGGACCTGAACCGGGACCGGATGCCGCGCGTGACATCGCACGAGATCTCGCGGTCGATCTGACGCCTGACACTTCACCGCCACGCCCCGAGGCTGGCCTCGATGCAGGCACTTGCATCCAGAGGTTCCAGTCCAACGGCTACTCCCTCGGGACGGACGCGAGCCCCGCGGCCTGCAGTGGCTGTATCGAGAACTCAACCTCGAAGGAGTCGCAGTGCAAGGCGATGATCGATTGCATTCAGCCTTCGTGGCCGTCCTGCACGCGAGGCTCTTCTTGTTGGACCAACTGCCAAAACACGAGTGGTAGTGACTCGGTGGTCGAGACCTGCGTCGCGAATCTCGTCAGTGCGGCGTGCGGCACGCACTGACCCGTCGTCTTTTCGTGACTGGCCCGTCCCCTGCAGCGCCGCGAAACCGTTGGCGCAAGATCCTCCACCCGTGGCACAATAGCGCCTTGTTCCGTCAAAGAATCTCTTTGCCAGCCGCCGGATGGCGCATGACCTTCGCCAAAGTGAAACCGACGCTTCAAGAGGAATGGACCTCTTCCGTGCGAACACTGCTCATCGCCACGTCGTTGTGTTCGCTGAGCCTGTTCGCTTCCTGTGTGAGCCTGGACAAGCCGGCGCCCGTCGCCGCCTGCGAGAAAGCCGGTTTTTGCCCGGCCCAGGTTGACAGTCCCGTGGGCGTCGCGGGCGATGTTCCGGTTGCGCAGAACGAAGACGGCGGCGCGCTGGACGAATACCCGGAAGAAACCTCGACCGGCGTGCGCCTCGATGGCGCGCTGGATGGAGTCGACGCCGCCGGTGATGGCCTGCCCGATGCGCCGCAGGTTGGCCTGGATGCCATCGGCACCGGCACGAACACGTCCACCGGCACCGGCACCGACACAGGGGGAGGCACGTCGACGCTCACCACGACCGGAACGGGTACCGATACGTCGACCACGACCCCCGACGCAGCCGTCGATGTTCCACCAGACACGCTGCCGGACGCGGGACAAGGCGAGGTCCCCATCCTCAGCGGAACCTGCGCCATCGACGGCAATCCGGCGCCTGCGCAAACTGTCTGCCGGGTGGCCGCCGGACCCTGTGATGTCGCCGAGGTCTGCGACGGCGTGAGCACGGCTTGTCCCCTCGACAAGTTCCAGGCCGCCACCGTGGTCTGCCGTCCCGCGGCCGGCGCCTGCGACGTGCCAGAGAACTGCACCGGGTCGTCCGCGGCGTGCCCCACCGACAAGTTCCTGGCCAAAGGCGCCGTGTGCCGCGCAGCGGTTTCGCTGTGCGATGTGGCCGACTTCTGCGACGGCGTCAGCGCCGCTTGTCCTGCCGATGCCTTTTCGCCGGCAGGCACGCCGTGCCGCGCCTCCACTGATGGCGACATCTGTGACCCGCCGGAATCCTGTGCCGGCACCAGCAACGCGTGCCCGGCCGACGCCAAGTACACCCGACCAGCGGCACCACCCACGGGGGTTGCCGTCGAGCCCGGAACCCTGCAGGCCGACGTGTCCTGGAGCATGATCACCGGCGACGCAGGCATCGGGGTTACGGGCTACAACGTCAAGAGCAGTACCATCTCGGGAGCTGGCTACGCCATCCGGGGATCGCCCGCCGCTTCTCCCTTCACCGTGACCCCTATCACGGCCAACCAGACCTACTATTTCGTGGTGTCGGCCTACTCGGGCCAGCCTTCGTGTGAATCTCCCAATTCCTCCGAGGTCAGTGCCATGTCCTGTGTGGCCACCGCTCCCGCTGCGCTCACGGCCACCCCGGACAGCGAGGGCCACGTGGCCTTGGCGTGGACTTCGGCGGTCGGCGCGGTTTCCTACAACGTCTCGCGCAGCACGACCTCGGGCAGCGGATACACGGTTGTGGCCAGCGGACTTTCGACGACGACTTTCACGGACAGTCCAGTCGTTCCCGCGAGCGGAAGCACAACCTACTACTACGTGGTGCGGGCCAACACCGGAAACTGCAATTCTCCCTATTCGCCGCAAGCGACGGCCGTGGTCGCATCCGCGCACGTAGACGCGGGCGCGGACGGCGCCGCGGACACCTTCGAAGACTGATCACCCGAAGATATCGAGACACTGGCCGGTCATGGCCGTCGGTGCGTCTGCGGCCAGGAACAACGCCGCCTGCGCCACCTCGGCCGGCGTCATCTCGGGTTTGGCGCCGGGCCGACCGACGGCCAGCATCGCGGTGTCCACTGATCCGGGGCAGATAGCGTTCACCGCGATGCCGTCGGACCGCAACTCCTCGGCCAAGGCCCGAGTCAGTCCGACCACGCCGTGCTTGGCCGCGCAGTACGCGCCCAGAAGAGGCGTGCCCCGACGGCCGGCTATCGATGCAAGGTTGATGATCCGGCCGCGACCTCGACCGCGCAGCGAGGGCAAGAACGCCTGGGTGACTAGGAACACGCTTTTCAAGTTCGCGGCCAGCACGTCGTCCCAGGTTTCTTCTGGCAGCGTCTCGATGCTTGCCCGCGCGACGCTGCCGGCGTTGTTCACCAGGATGTCGGGTGCGCCCAGACGGGCGAGCACGAAGTCGCGGAAGCGAATGACCTCTTCGCGGCGTCGCACGTCGCAGGCGGCGACCAGATGCCGCGCGCGTTCCGCGCGATCGAGTTCGTCAAGAAAGGTTTCCCCGCTCACCTGGCGCGCACATCCCGCCACGGCTGCGCCCTCGCTCGCCAGCAACGCCGCGATGGCTCGGCCGATGCCACGCGAGACGCCGGTGACCACCGCCACTCTGCCCGCCAGCTTGCCTGCGCTCATCGCACGCGCCCACCCAAGTTCGCGGCGGCCAGCAGCCGCGCCTTGAGGTCGGGCCGCTCGCGCATCTCGCCCACAAAGGCGCTGGTGACCACGCCCGACTGGTCGTGGCGTTCACCGGGCAGAGCCAGGCAAAGCTGCTCGGCCTCGATCGCGCAGCCAGCGCCGCGCGCACCCAGGCCGTGCCACAGTGCCTCGGCGATTTGGTGGGTGGCCCGTTCCTGCAGGGTGAGACGCTTGGTGAAACACTCGACCAGATCGGCCAGGCGGCCGAAGCCGACCAGCTTTCCCGCCGGCAGGTACGCCACGTGCGCGACTCCGCGGTAGGGTAGAAGGTGGTGGGGGCACATGGCATGAAAGCGCAGTCCGCCCACCACGACCACGTCGGGGTCAGCCTCGCCCAGCACCGGCTCGCCGAGAATCTGCGCCGGATCCATGTCGTAGCCGGCGAGAAACTCGCGCTGCCACACCTCCGCCACGCGTTCCGGTGTGCGCGCCAGGTCGGGATCCTTGTCCACATCGCGGCCCGCGGCCCGAAGCAGCGCCTGCACCGCCGCACGCAAGGCTTTCGCATCAGAGGCCACGCTGCTCCTATAGCCCGCCGTCGAGGTGGACCAGCGGATAGCCAGCCGCGGTCCACGCGGTCATGCCGCCGGTGAGCTCCCAAATGTTGCGATAGCCATAGGGAGGAGCAACCAGCGTGTCTCCCGCCTGCTTGCTCATGCCGCCCATGAGACAGGTGAGTACGACCTTGGTCTCGAGGTTGGGGCCGATGAATTGAACCAGGGCAGGGATGTTGTCGTAGGCGATGCGCGCGTCGGTGCCGGGAATGCTTCCGGCGTTGGGGTAGTGGACGTCGATGAGCAAGAAGTCCTTGTTGGCGAGGGCGTCGTGGAGTTGCTGGGGCGACATCTCGCCCAGGGTGGCCAGAAGGCTGTCGATGGGTGTCCCGCCATCAAACGGCGCGGCCGCCGTGTCAACGCTGCCGTCGGAAGGCGAAATCGCTGCCTCGGATCCCGCCTCCACCGTAGCGATTGGCGCGTCGATTGAAGTTCCAGCTTCGCTGGGGTTGCCGGCATCGGCGGGCGAGGCCGCCTCGGCGCTCGCGACCCCGCTATCGACAAACGAGGCCGCGCCGTCGGACCCGCTGCGGCTACCCGACCCGCAACCGGAAAGGTCCACGCTGATGATCAATAGCAGCACAAATTTGATGTTCATGCGCAGGAGTCCCTCTCTGCCGCGAAGACTAGCACCGAACCGCGCCCACGCGCTCACTCGCACACGTCGTAGGTTTCGAACTGCATGGTGTAGTTGGCGCGGCCCTGGGTGGCCGAGCGCAGATCGGTCGAGTAGCCGAACATGCGGCGCAGCGGCACCTTGGCGATGATCAGGCGCTGTGAGCCGCGCACGCCCACGTCCTCGATGCGAGCCCGGCGCGCGTTGAGATCGCCCACCACGCCACCCACGCTGGCCTCGGGTGCGGTGACCTCCACCTTCATGATGGGCTCGAGCAGACGGGTGCCCGCCTCGCGCGAGGCCAGGCGCAAGGCTTCGCCCACCGCGGCCCGCTGGCCAGCGGGACTGGAGGCGTCGGGCCGGTACTCGATGCCGATGACCGACACCTCGATGTCCTCGAAGGGATAGCCTTCCGGCCCGGAACGCATGGCCTCGGTGGCGCCCTCCAGTGCGGCGTCGAGGATGGCACGCGGTGTGTCTGGAATGCGAGGCGCGCCCGGTAGCGACTCGATCTTCGCCAAAGCCAAACTGACGTGGTTACCGGTGCCACGTGGCCTCGGCGCCACCCGCACCCGGGCCTGCCCGAAGACTTTCTCGTCCTCGACCTCGCGCTCGAAGCGCGCTTCGGCCTCGGCCGCCTTGGCCAAGGTTTCGCGGTACACGACCTGGGGCCGGCCCACATGCGCGTCCACGCCGTACTCGCGGCGCAGGCGGTCCACCATGATGTCGAGGTGGAGCTCACCCATGCCCCGGATGATGGTCTGGCCCGTCTCGGGATCCTCGCCGGTGCGGAAGGTGGGATCCTCGTCGGCCAGCTTGGCCAGGCCGAAGTCGAGCTTCTCCTTCTCCGCCTGGGTCTTGGGCTCGATGGCGCGGGCGATGACCGGCTCGCGCGCGGCGATGCGCTCGAGCAGGATGGGTGCCTTGGGCGAGCATATGGTGTCGCCCGTGCCCGCGTCCTTGAGTCCCATCGCCACCACGATGGTACCCGCGCCCGCGCGCTCGATGCGCTCGCGTCGGTTGGCATGTGCGGAAAAAAGGCGGCTGACCTTCTCGTTGCGTCGGGTGCGCGCGTTCTGCACTTCGTCGCCCGGTTTCAGCACGCCCGAGTAGATGCGCAGGTACACGGTCTTGCGTCCCTCGTCCATGGCCACCTTGAAGGCCAGCGCGCAAAAGGGCGCGTTGTCGTCGGAGGCGCGGGTGACGACTTCATCGTGGCCCGGCACGTGTCCGGTGATGGGCGGCACCTCGGTGGGCGCGGGCAGAAAGTCACAAACCGCATCGAGCAGGGGCTGCACGCCCTTGTTGCGCAGGGCCGAGCCAGCCAGCACGGGGACCATCTTGCAGGCAATCGTGCCCTTGCGCAGGGCCGTCACCAACGCAGCCGTCTCCACCGGCTTGCCCTCGAGATACGCGGCTGCGATGCTGTCGTCGAAGTCCGCCGCGGCTTCGACCAGTTTCTCGCGCGCAGCGGCCACGGCCTCGACCATGGACAAGGGCACGCCATCCTCGCGCGGTGGATCGTCTTCTGCGCCCGAGAAGAAGATGGCGCGCTCGCGGATCAGATCCACCACCCCGGCGAACTGGTCCTCGGCGCCGATGGGAAGCTGGACCGGCACCGGCCGCGCGCCCAGGCGGGTGTGGATCTCGTCGACCACGGCGCGAAAGTCTGCCCCGGGACGGTCCATCTTGTTGATGAACGCGAGGCGCGGCACGTGGAACTGGTCGGCCTGGTGCCACACCGTCTCGGACTGTGGCTCCACCCCGGACACGGCACAGAAGACGACCACCGCGCCGTCGAGCACGCGCAGCGAGCGTTCCACCTCGATGGTGAAATCCACGTGGCCGGGCGTATCGATGAGGTGGATGTCGTGCGTCTCGCCCGAGCGCTTCCATTCCAGCGTGGTCGCAGCAGCGGTGATGGTGATGCCGCGTTCGCGCTCTTGCGGCATCCAGTCCATCTGCGCTTCACCGTCGTGAACCTCGCCGATCTTGTGGATGCGCCCGGCGTAGTACAGGAAGCGCTCGGTGACCGTGGTCTTGCCCGCGTCGATGTGGGCCACGATTCCGATGTTGCGCACGCGCGCCAGCCTGGACAGCTTGCGGGGTTTGGCGACTGGGCTTGGTGTTTCGTCGGACATGGACGCGCGGATTATAGGAAGTCGACCGGCGGCCGTCGACAGGCAAGCGTCTTCGGTTAGAGCGGGAGCGAGAAGGGGACCGGGCGGGGACGGAAACGAGGAGTGACTGACATCGCAACAGGCAACACATGGGAAAGACGCGATAGGGTAGAATACAACCATGGTTGCGAATGTGACTTGGCTAGAAGGCCGTAGGGAGAGCCGTCGTGCTGGTTTCTAGGCTGCGGCTCAAGAACTGGCGCAATTTCAGGGAACTCGAGGTTCCCCTGCGCGAGGTGTCCTACGTGCTGGGGCCCAATGCCTCGGGCAAGTCCAATCTCCTCGACGTGTTTCGATTCCTGCGGGACGTGAGCAAGCCACGCGGTGGCGGCCTTCAGACAGCCATCAGCGACCGTGGTGGCATCAGCAAATTGCGCTGCCTGCACGCCCGCGCACATCCCGAAGTCGTGGTGGATGTGGAGCTCTCTGAGACGGCGGACGGACCAATGCAATGGCGCTACCGGCTGGGTTTCAAGTCCGAGGGCAAGGGCCTCCAGCGGGTTTTGGTTTCGCAGGAGGAGGTTTGGAAGGGAGGAGAGCAACTCCTGCGACGTCCGGAGGCAACTGATCAGGTCGACTTGGCCCAGCTGACCCAGACCCACCTGGAGCAGATCCAGGCCAACAAGACCTTCCGCGACCTGGCCACGTTCTTTGCCGACACGACCTACCTGCACCTGGTCCCGCAGCTGCTCAAGTACTCGGAGAAGATAGGCGGCCGGCAGTTGGCAGACGATCCGTTTGGGCAGGGATTTCTCAACCGCCTGGCAAAGACGCCGGAAAAGACTCGGAGGGCCCGGCTCAACAAGATCAACCTGGCCTTGAGCAAGGCGGTGCCACAGTTCCAGGAGTTGAAGTTTGAAAAGGACGAGCTTGGCCATCCCCACCTCGAGGCTCTGTACCACCATCACCGCCCCAATGCTGGCTGGCAATCGGAGGAGCATTTTTCGGACGGCACTTTGCGCCTCATTGGGTTGCTTTGGTCCCTGCTGGATGGAAACTCGATGCTGCTGCTCGAAGAGCCCGAGCTGTCACTCAACGACGCCATCGTTCGCGAAATTCCACGGCTCGTCGATCGACTCCAGCGCAACAGGAAAGTCAGGCGTCAGATTTTGGTGAGCACGCACAGCGAGGTCTTGCTCAGCGACCTGGGAATCGATGGACGGGGAGTCGTATTGCTAGAACCGTCAGCTGAAGGGACCCAAGCCCGCACGTTGGACGAGAGAGAGGCCGGAGCACTGGGTGATGGATTTAGCGTTGCCGAAGTGGTGCTGCCCAAGACCCGCCCAGAAAGGGCGGACGAGCTTGGCCAGTTGAAGCTGTGGCCGTGAGATACTGGGCGCTGGCGACGGAGGATCCGCTAAGCGAGGCCGTAGGGCGTCGACTGCTAGCGGAATTGCCTGGACCAATCGAGGTGTCTCCCACGCTCCAGCATCGAGGGCGTGGGTACCTGCGCGCGAAAATGAAGAACTGGACGCAGATGTCCCAGCGCCAGGGGGTACTCATTCTGACCGACCTCGATCGACTGGAGTGCCCGTTGGTGTTGCTTGGGGATTGGCTCAAAGGCCTGACGCCGCCACCGAGCCTTGTGTTGCGAGTCGCCGTGCGAACCGTGGAATCGTGGGCGCTCTCTGACCACGAAGCGATGCGTAGGCTAGTCGGCCCGAGAGTAGCGCTGCCTTCACGCCCTGATGAATTGCCGAATCCAAAGCAACATCTGCTCAAGCTTGCCCAGCGGGCCCCGCCGGAGGTCCGCCTCGATTTGGTGAAGCAGCAAGCCGCCATGGCGAGCCAAGGTCTCGGATACAACGCCCGCCTATCAGAGTGGATACGATCGGCGTGGTCACCTTCGAGAGCCGCAGAGATCTCCCCCAGTCTGCGACGTGCGCGCGAACGCTTGCGCGAAAGTAATGCGCAGCTAGCTGTTCGTTCGTAGTCGGACGCACAGGTGGCCGCGGGCAGTGCTGCCGAGGTGGGTACCGCCTTGGCCCTGGCCACGACCTGGGGCTACGTCGCCCAGGCCCAGGCCGCCCCGGCCTACGCGCTGCTCGACCGCATCGTCGCAATCCTTTGGCGCCTGACCCACCCGAAACACTGAAACCCCTTCCGGACGGGGCCCCATCCCGGACCCCGTCCCCGTCTCGGTCCCCGCCCCGGCCTCCTGCTCCGAATTCTAAAAAAGAGACTTCTGACCGCTCGCTGCGGGTGGCGCCAGGCAGTCCGGATCGTCGTTTCTGACCGAGTTCACGCGCAGGGAAACCGGCGTCGCGACCAGCAGCTCTTCGGGCTCCCGGTGCAGGAGCTTCTGCGACGGCTCGGCCAGCCAGGCCACGGCCTCCTCGGGCGAGAACAGGGCGGGCATGCGGTCGTGCACCGGCGCCATCAGGCGATTGGGACCGGTGGTAAGGATCCCGAAACGCGCGTGACCGGGGCACTCGTCGTCGAAAAGCCCGGCCAGGAGCAGCAGCCGGCCATCCGGCCGATGAAACCACAGCGGCCGGCGCCCGGTGGGGCCGGACTGCCACTCGAAGAAGCCGTCAGCAGGAATCACGCAGCGCCGGCTGACGAAGGCTTCCTGGAAAGCGCGTTTGAACGGCGCGGTTTCGGCGCAAACGTTGATGGTAGGCGGCTTGCCACGACCGCAGGCCACGAGGCCCCACTCGGCAAAACCCAATGCGGGACGCCCGCTGTTCTGCCGGACGATGGGATGGCGCTGGCTCGGAGCCACGTTGTAGCGCGGGCGATATTGGGCCGCTGCCCCTTCGTCGACGGCAAGCGGGCCAGCGCCGGCGAGGAGCGCCGCCAGTTCGGTCAGCACGTCGTCCCACTCGCGACGCGTCAGGGTCATGCGGCCACACATGGGTCGGCAGGCAGTATAGTCGTGGGCCATGACCCGCACGGAATTTCAAACCGAGTTGCAGCGCCTGCGCCGCGAGGCCGGCGTGCGTGAGGAGAACGCGGGCAGCTTCCGCAGCCAGGATTGCCAGGGCTGCCTGCGCTGCATGTTCTGCACTGGCTGCACCAACTGCTACCGCTGTACCCACTGCACCGGTTGCGAGGCCACCACGGGCAGCTCGCACTGTCTGCGCTGCACCGGCTGCCACGATTGTTCGCACTGCCAGGACTCGCAGGGTTGCACCGGTTCGGCCTATCTCGTCCAGTGCGCTTCGTGCAGCGACTGCACCTACTGCACGGGCTGTGTGGGCCTTGCCAAGAAGGAATTCCACATCCTCAACCAACCCTACAGCCGCACGGAGTACTTCGCGATCATCAAGACCCTCGCGCGCTGAACCCTGTGGTCGGGACGTCGCTTTGATGGCGCTGGGATTCGGAGCGGCGGGCCGTGGCGGGGAGGGAGACCGGGACAGGACGTCCACCGCATGGTGCTGCCACTCCATCCCATGCCAATGTTTGAGTTCTCGCCACCTCGGCAAGGCTGAACGTCCCCTCGAATTGTCCCAGCTTCGCGCGGCTCGTTGATCGGATTGGCGCTGTGCTATCCCCAGTCCCGTGATAGCCGCAAAAACCGGGGCGCCGAGAGAAGCAAGCCCCCACCGCATCATCGCCAGGGCGTCTCACCCACCCGAAACGCCAGGCGCTATCCTGACAGGGTCGTCTCTGCCCCGACCTGGTCCCCTGCTCCGAATCCCAGCAATAGCTGGTACTGTCCTAACTTGCCCGCCGGTGTCCTAGTTTCAGCTTGGCTATCGCGGGAGCCGTGCGCAGCGTGCCGTGGACACGGCACAGGTTGTAGTAGCAAACCTAGAGCGACACCGAGGCTACATGGTTGCGCTATGTCTTGCTGAAGGCATTGGTCGGGCGCGTGAAGCGACGGTTTCCCATGCGGACGTTCAGATGTTCGCGCTCGACGTAGGACGTGGAAATCTTGTCGGGGTTAGGTTGCCCGGCAACTTTTATCCTCTCCGGGCGCACGACGCGCGTGGAGAGTTGCGGTGGGAGACGGGAACCACTTCCGTTCCTCCTGCGTATTCCTTCACGATTTGGCTGTAGTCCACGTCAGCCCCGAAAGCTTCCTCGACGGCATCAACATAAGGCTGGCGGCCGTCCTAGTTAGGACAGCACCCAATAGCTGGCACCCGCGCGCGGATTTCGCCGCTGTGATAGAATTTTCCGAGGCCATGCACGGGAGCCCCGCCTGAACATGAGAATCCGATTCTGGGGTGTCAGGGGCTCCTTGCCCGTCCCGGGACCGCGAACCGAGCGGTACGGGGGCAACACCTCGTGCGTCGAGGTCAGCTCCGCGGCCGGAACCCGCATCATCATCGACGCCGGCACTGGCATCCGCCGCCTGGGCAAGGAGCTGATGCGCAGCGAGTTCGAATCGGGCAAGGGGGCGGCGCACATCCTCATCAGCCACACCCACTGGGACCACATACAGGGCCTGCCCTTCTTCGCTCCTTTCTACCGCGCCGGAAACAAGCTCTTCGTGTACGCCCGCCAGCGCGACGACCAGAACCTGCGCAGCGTGCTTTCCTTGCAGGTCGACTCGCCCTTCTTCCCGGTGCCCTTCCACAAGGCGCGCGCCGACGTGGCCTTCCGCGAACTGCACGACGGAGCGCACTTCGAGATCAATGATGTAGTGGTTTCCTGCACTCGCCTCAACCATCCCTACATCGCCACGGCCTACGCCCTGTCCGCCGACGGAGCCAAGGTGGCATATATCGCGGACACGGCACCCTTTTCGGACATCCTGTTTGGGCACGAGTTCCTGGCCGGACCGCCATCGCCGCACTCCCTGCTGAGCAAGAGCGATCACAAGACGCTGCGGACCATGCGCAGCCAGGTGGTTCGCTTGTGCGAGGGCGCGGATCTGGTCATCTACGACACCATGTTCACGCCCGAGGAGTACCGGCAGACGCCCCACTTTGGGCACTCGCGTCCCTCGGATGCGGTCGACATCTGTCACGATGCGGGCGCGCGGATGCTGGCGCTGTACCACCACGCGCCGGATCGTTCGGACACTGAAGTGGACGCCGTGCTGGCCTCCACGCGCAAGGAAGCCACGCTGACCGCGCGCAAGCTGGAAATCATAGCGGGATTCGAGGGGCTGGATCTGGCCCTGGGGAAGCAGGGATGATGGACGTCACCTTCTGGGGAGTGCGTGGTTCCATTCCTTCGCCGGGCCCGGGTACGGTACGCTACGGTGGCAACACCGCCTGCGTGTCGGTTCGCCTGCCCGACGGCGAACTCATCATCCTCGATTGCGGCACCGGCGCGCGCAACCTGGGCATCTCCCTGCTGGCCGGACCCTTCGGCAAGGGCAAGGGCTCGGCCACGCTGCTGCTCTCGCACGCGCACTGGGACCACATCCAGGGCTTCCCGTTCTTCGGTCCGTTCTACGTCCCGGGCAACAGTTTCACCGTGTATGGCGGCAGCCGGGGCGAACGCCTCCTGGAAGACGTGCTCGAGCGCCAGATGGCGGCCCAGTTCTTCCCTGTGCAAAGCTTCCACAACATGGGCGCCCGTATCGAGATGCGCCCCCTGGGCGAGGACAAGGACGTGCGAGTCGGCAGCGCGACCGTCAGGGCGCACGCCAATCCGCACGGACCCACGCCTGCGCTGGCTTTTCGCATCGACGCTGGCGGCAAGTCTCTGGTCTACGCCAGCGACGCCGGCTATGGGACAGGCGGCCCGCCCCAGGCAGCGTTGGACCTCTACCGCGGCGTTGACCTGCTGATCCACGACAGCACCTTCACCCCCGAGGACCGGGCCCTGCGCCTGGAGAGGGGCTTGTCGTCGCTCGAAGATGCGGTGGACTGTGCGGCACGTGCCGGGGTCAAGAAACTGGCGCTTTTCCACTATGACCAGGACTACAGCGATCACGACGTGGATGAGCTGGTGGCTCGCGGTCGGCGCTGGCTGGAAGGGCGCGCCGCCGCGGGGATCGAGGTGCTCGGCGCAGCCGAAGGGCTCACCCTTTCGCTGTAGCTCGGCCCGTTCGCCAGCCGGAAGTTACCTGCTTCGCGACCGATCCACGCTATCCAGGTCTCGGACATTCCGCCCGACCCGTGCTAGCTTTCGCCGCACCATGAAGACACTGCTCGAACGTATCGGGGATCGTTCTGCCCGGGTGGTCGTGGTGGGCGCTGGCTACGTGGGTCTTCCGCTGGCGGTGGAGATCGCCCAGGCCGGATTCCTCACCACGGCCTACGATCGCATGGCCGCCAAGGTGAACGCCGTCAAGTCTGGCCAGTCCCATATCGCGGACGTTCCCTCCTCCGTGCTGGGGCCGCTGGTCGCTCAGGGCAAGCTGCAGGCCAGCGACGATGCCGACGTGCTGGGCCAGGCCGACGCGGTGATCATCTGCGTGCCCACCCCGCTCAACAAGACGAAGGATCCGGATAACTCGTTCATCCTCGACGCAGCCGAGATGTTGCTGCCGCGCATGCGCCGCCCGCAGATCGTCGTGCTGGAGAGCACCACCTTCCCGGGCTTCACGCGTGAGGTGCTGTTGCCCAAGCTGTCGTCGACCGGACTCAAAGTCGACCAGGACTTCTTCGTCGCCTTTTCTCCCGAGCGAGTGGATCCAGGCAACCCGAAATTCCACACCCGCAACACGCCCAAGGTCATCGGCTCCACCAGCCCGCAGGGACTGGAGGCCGCGGTCGCGCTGTACAGCGCGTTCATCGAACGGGTCATCCCAGTGTCGTCATCCGACACGGCGGAGATGGTGAAGCTGCTGGAGAACACCTTTCGCGCGGTCAACATCGGGCTGGTCAACGAAGTCGCCATCATGTGCAGCCGCCTGGGCCTTGATAGCTGGGAGGTCATCGACGCCGCCGCCAGCAAGCCTTTCGGGTTCATGCCCTTCTATCCTGGCCCGGGCCTGGGCGGGCACTGCATCCCCATCGATCCCCTGTACCTGTCGTGGAAACTCAAGACCCTCAAGTACAACGCGCGCTTCATCCAACTCGCGGACGAAGTCAACTCGTCCATGCCGGAATTCGTTGCGGTCAAGGTGGCCGACGCCCTCAACGACCGCGGCCTGGCGGTGCGGGGCGCGAAGATCCTAGTGTGCGGGGTTACCTATAAACGCGACATTGATGACGTCCGGGAATCCCCGGCACTGGACATCATCGAGCTTCTGCAGCGACGGGGCGCCCAGGTGGCATATTTCGACCGGCACGTCCCCCAACTCGACCATGGCGGCACCGCCGTCCCGAGTGCCACGCTGGACCGACTGGCTGACTTCGACTGCGTCGTGATCGCGACGGATCACAGCGACGTGGACTACGCCGCGCTGGTGGAAAACGCCCGTCTGGTGGTCGACACCCGGAACGCCACCCGAGGGCTACGCGCGCGTTTTCCGGGCCGAATTGTGGTGCTGTAGTAATGGGAACCCTCAAAGGGTTCCCAAACCCTCCCGCGATGGTGCGCCGCCGGCAGAGCCGGCGGGCTCCCCACGCGATTGACATCGTTCTTGGTGGGGAAAGACCGCACCTGCCCGTCGGCAGGAAACCTGGCAGAAACGAGGATCGCGCAGTTTTCCCGCGAATTTCATCGCACTCCGATCGAAAAATCGGCTACAGTCTGCTGCTAACGCCTGTTTTCGTGGCGCCCAGGGATGGTGATGTTGGCCATTCCCGCCGCGCAGAGCAGGTGGTTCCAGGCCCACCCCAACACGAAGGAGATACGATGGCTAAAGGTCCCATTTCCAAGTCTGCCCTAATTCAGATTCTCTCTGACAAGTCTGCCAACGAGCTCACTCGCAAGGACGTCAAGGGCGTCCTTGAGAATCTGGCCACCGTCGGCCAGGCCGAGCTGAAGAAGAACGGCGTGTTCGTCGTACCCGGACTCGTGCGCATGGTCGTAGTCAAGAAGCCGGCCACCAAGGAGCGCAAGGGCATCAACCCGTTCACCGGCCTGGAAACCGTGTTCAAGGCCAAGCCAGCCCGCAAGGTGGTCAAGGCGCGCGCTGTGAAGGCGGCCAAGGACGCCGTAGCGTAGGCTTGCGTATGCCCGCTTCAGCCGACCGGCTTGAAGTGGGCGCTGACCGACCGGGGCGCCTTCGGGCGCCCGCGGTTGGTTGTGTTGCGGGAAGGGGTTGGCGGTGAAAGGCGCCGAGGGACCGGGCTCAACGTCGCGGGTTGGCTGTGCCAGGGTGCGCCTTCTCCGGCCCTCCAGCAGCGGTTCTTCTCCCCGGTGCCGGCGATGCTAGAAGCCGCTGTGATCTTGGACAGTGCCTGCAAGTCATTCGGTGACTTGCGCGCGGTTGCCGATCTTTCTCTATCGGTTGTGCCGGGTGAGATCTATGGGCTGCTTGGCCCCAATGGCGCGGGCAAGACCACGGCCTTGCGCATGCTGGCCGGTCTCGTCCAGCCGTCGAGCGGCCGCGCTCTCTTGCTCGGCCTCGATGCCGGGTCCTCGCAAGCCAAGACGCGCATGGGGTTTCTGAGCGGCAGCACGGGCCTTTATGCCCACCTGACCCCGCGCGAGACCTGGCAGTACTTCGGCCGTATTCACGGCCTGTCCGCCAGCGACTTGTCACGGCGGATCGCCACCCTGGTGCGCTGGCTGGCCCTGGAGAATATCCTCGATCGACGCTGCGAAAGCCTGTCGGGAGGCGAGAAACAACGAGTGTCGCTGGCGCGCGCCGTGCTGCACGACCCGCCGGTTCTGATTCTTGACGAACCGACCAGCGGCCTCGACGTATTGGCCAGCCGATCGTTGCGTGACTTCGTGGGCAGCGAACGCGCCCGCGGCAAGGCCGTGCTCTTCTCCACCCACTACCTGGCTGAAGCCGAGTTGCTGTGCGACCGCATCGGGCTGCTCTTTCGCGGCCGCCTCCTGCGCGAAGGCACGCCCGCAAGCATCCGCGCGGAATGCGGGACGACGACCCTGGAACAGGCCTTTCTCAAGCTCGTGGACGGCGAGTGATTCGACATGTCCAGGCGTCTGTCCCATGTGTTGCTCACCCTCGGCAAGGAACTGCGAGAGTCCCTGCGCGACCGCCGCACGCTGGCGATCATGATCCTCTTTCCCCTGGTCGTGTACCCGCTGCTCTCGTTGCTGGCGGCGCAGGTGGCGGTATCGCGCGACAGGGCGCGGGAGGCCCGGCCTTCCCTGGTAGCCGTGGCGGGAACGGGCGACGCGCGCGACGATCTTGCGGCCCGGATTCGCGAGCGGCCCAAGCTGCTCGCCCTGGTTGAGCGGGGCAGCCGGGCCGATGTCGTGGCCGGCAGGCTGGACGCCCTGATCCAACTCGGCGAGACCAGCGCCAGCCGCGCCGAGATCCTGTACGACGCTGGCCGCGAGGAGTCCCGCGAGGCAGCCGAGCGGCTCGCCGACGTCATCGCCTCGGTCTTGCCCGAGGGCTGCGCGCCCCGATTTTCGCTGGACAAGCGCAACCTGGCCCCCGAGGCCAGCGTGGGTGGCTACCTCCTGTCCAAGGTGCTGCCGCTGCTGGTCGTCCTGATGGTGCTGCTGGGCGCTTTCTACCCAGCCATCGACGTCACCGCGGGCGAGCGCGAACGGGGCACCCTCGAAACCATTCTGTCATCGCCCATTCGGCGCTTCGACCTTCTGCTGGGAAAGGTTCTGGCGGTGACCGCCCTGGCTGCACTCACCGGACTGCTCAATCTCGCCTCGATGTCGGTCACCTTGATCCAGGTCATGCACCTGGCGGATCCGAGCGCGACGCTGCCGGTGCCCTGGACGCGCGCCGCCGCTGCCGCAACGGTGGTGCTTCCTTCGGCCTTCTTCTTCGCATCGGTCTTCGTGGCGGTGGGCGCCGTCGCGCGCGGATTCAAGGAGGCGCAGCACCTTCTGACCCCGGTGTACTTCTTGTCCATCGCGCCGGCGGTCGCGGGAGCCGTTGGCGAATATCGGCTGGCCGGTCTGGCCGCCTGGATCCCCTGCATGAACGTGACCCTGCTCGCGCGCGAACTGCTGCTCGGACATACACCCTGGTCGGGCGCGCTGGCAGCCGTGGCCTCCACCGTGGCCTGGGGCTGCGCTGCGCTGGCGGTGGCCGCCCATATCTTCAGCTCCGAGCGTTTTGTCGACCCCGGGCCGCGCGAAAGCCGGCACGATTTCAGCGCTCCTTCGCCGCAATCAAAGCCGCCCACGGCTGGCCAGGCCCTGTTCCTCTTCGCGCTGGCCTTTGTCCTGCTCTATTTTCTGTGGCTGCCTTTGCAGCGACGCAACCTCGTGCTCGGGCTCCTGGCCTCGGAGTGGGGCGGCCTCTTCGGTCTGGTGGTGCTGTTTGCCGCATTCACGCGCCGATCGCTTCCGGGTCTGCTGCGCATCGTGCGGCCGCCGCCACGCTGCCTGGCCGGCGCGGCCCTGGTGGGTCTGAGCGCATGGGCGGCGGTGGCCATTTTGAGCGAATGGCTGAGCCCGGTGCCCAAAGAAGTCATCGAGCAGCTTCGGCGCAGCCTGATTCCCACCGACGGCAGCCGCGGCCTCCTGGCCACGCTGGCCCTGGTTGCGCTGACCCCGGCCATCTGCGAGGAGGCCCTGTTCCGCGGCCCCATCCTGCGCGGGCTGCGCACGCGGGCCAGCCCTGCGGCGGCGGTGGCCCTGACCGGCCTCCTCTTCGGCGTCTTCCACGTCGAGCTGTCGCGCATTCTGCCCACCGCCCTGCTCGGGGTGCTGCTCTCGCTGGTGGCCCTGGAAAGCGGGTCGATTCTCCCCGCCATGCTGGCCCATTTCCTCAACAACGCCAGTCTGGTCGGGTTGGCCTACTTTCACATTGACGAGAAGGTGGCCGAGGTTGGCACCGCCACGTCCGTGCTCATTCTGATCGCTGCCGCTGCGCTGACTGCGCTCGGCTTACTCCTGGTGCGCAGCGGCGCTCGCCACGGAAAATTGTAGTCTGCCTGACAATCTGCCTTGTCGGCTCCGCGTCGGGTCTGCTAAGGATTCCCCATGGCTCACGCGGAAGAGAAGAGGATCCTGGGTATCTTGCGCAAATCCCCGGTACTCGCCGACGCGTCGACTGATGCGCTGGCGCGGCTCGCGACGGCCGCCCAACTGCAAAGCTACCAACCGCGAAGGGTGGTGTTCCTGCCGGGTGACCGGGCCGTGGGCGTACACTTCTTGGCCAGCGGCCGTGTGAAGATCTCCAAGGTTACCCGCGACGGCAAGGAGCTGACCCTGGCCTACCGGACAGCCGGGGATTTCTTCGGCGAGAGCGCCTTGCTCGAAGGCGGCCCACGTGAAGAGATGGTCGAGGCCATGGAGGTGACGGCCACCGTCGAGGTCGAGCGCAGCGCCCTCGACAAGCTGCTCCTGGGCAATGCCAACGTGACCTATCAGTTCCTGCGCGCCATGATCAACCGTCGGCGCGAACTGGAGACCAAGGTGGAACAGTTGGTGTTCAAGGACGTGGGCTCCAAGCTGGCCGAGTTGCTACTGCGCCTTGGTTCGGAACATGGGCTGGAGCACAAGCGCGGCCTGGTCCTGGGCCTGAAGATCACCCATCAAGAGATGGCGAATCTCATCGGTTCGACCCGCGAGACGGTTTCGTTGACCCTGTCGCACTTCAAGCGCAACGGGCTCATCCAGACCGAAGGTCGCAAGGTAATCCTGGTCGACCGCGAAGGGCTGCGGTCGCTGGCGTGAACAGGCTGTAGACTCTACTCAGCTACCAGCCGCCGCCCCGGCGTCCGCCGCCGCCCCGGCCGTGATCGTCGCGGTCGCGCCCACGGCCGCCACCAAATCCCCCGCCACCACCGCCACGCGCCGCCCGCTCGCGGGCTTCGCTCACGTTGATGGGCCGCCCCTGGATCTCGCGCCCGTTCAGGGTTTCGATGGCCTGGGCCGCCTCCCCGTCGCTGCCCATCTCCACGAAGGCGAAGCCGCGCGGCCGCCCGGTGTCCCGGTCGAGCACGATCTTCACCTCGGCCACGTTCTTTCCCCCTTCAGCGAACACCTCTTTCAGCTCTGCCTCGGTCACGTTGTACGACAGATTTCCAACATACAGCCTGTTTCCCATTTCGTTCTCCTGTTGCTTCTCAGATTGCCGCCGCTGGCCGGCCTGCAAGCATCGGCCAGGTGGGGGATCCCGTGTCTCGCTCTGGGCTCTCGGTCGAAAGCGCGCCGCTCGAAAGAAGGGCGTCGAAAAAATGGCGGCCGGAACTCACAGAGAAACTCGCTACGAGGGAAACAGTAGCAAAACCACTGGCCTCCTGTCGAGCGTGCGGATCTGCGCGCTTCTGGCGTAACGCACAAAGAGGACTTCCCCTTGTTCGCCCCGGCTCCGCCGTGCTATCAGCGGGGACATGAAATCGTACAACATCGCGCTGATTCCAGGTGACGGCACCGGGCCCGAGGTACTGGCCGAGGGCGTGAAGGTGGTGAACGCGGCCTGCGCCAAGTACGGCGTCAAGCTGAACTACCAAAGCTTCGATTTCGGTGGCGAGCGCTACAAGCGCACCGGCGAGATCCTGCCCGACAGCGCGCTGGAAGAGTTCAAGAAATTCGACTCCATTTTTCTGGGCGCCATCGGCCATCCTGACGTCAAGCCCGGCATCTTGGAAGTGGGCATCCTGCTCAAGACCCGCTTCGCTCTCGATCAGTACATCAACCTGCGGCCGGTCAAGCTGTATCCCAACGTGGAAACCCCGCTCAAGGACAAGGGGCCGGAGCACGTGGACTTCGTGGTCGTGCGCGAGAACACCGGCGGCATCTACACGGGAATCGGCGGCGTCACGCAGAAGGGAACGCCGCTTGAGGTGGCGACGCAGGTGATGCAGTACTCGCGTCCGGTGGTCGAGCGTTGCGTGAAGTACGCCTACGAGTACACCCGGCGCCGCAACAGCAAGAAGAAGATGCTCACCCTGGTGCACAAGTGCAACGTGCTCACCCACTGCGGTGATCTGTGGGTGCGCGTGCACAAGGAAATGGGCGACGCGCACTATCCTGAAATCAAGCAGGACTACAACCACGTCGACGCCTGCACCATGTGGTTCGTCAAGCAGCCCGAGTACTACGACGTGATCGTCACCGAGAACCTGTTCGGCGACATCATCACCGACCTGGCCGCCATCATTCAGGGCGGCCTGGGCATCGCCGCCGGCGGCAACATCAATCCCGGGGGCGTGTCCATGTTCGAGCCCATGGGCGGCAGCGCGCCCAAGTACACCGGCAAGAACGTCATCAATCCGCTGGCCACCATCTGCGCCGGCGGCATGATGATGGACACCCTGGGCGAGCCGAAGATCGCGCAGGCCATCGACAAGGCGGTGCACGACGCCCTGGCGTCCAGGCAGATCAAGAGCCTGGCCGCCGGCAAGATGGGCATGGGCACGCGCGAGGTCGGCGATCTGATCGCCAAGATGGTCAGCTAGCGATCGGGCTGCGGGTCACGCGCGACACGCACCTGCTGTGACCGGCTTGCCGATAAGCCTCCTCGGTGGAGGCAACGGCGCGCGCACAGCCTGCGTCTGCGGGTCCTTGTGCACGAAGTGCCAGTCCCAGCTCCACCTCATCGCCCTCATCCAGACCGAGGACATCGCCAAAGAGATCCTGACCGCGATGCACCTGCCGGCGGAAATTCCCGCGCTTCACCCTCCCAGGGTTTCCATCCTGACATCGCGTGAAGTACGCCTACGAATACACCCGGCGCCGCAGCAGCAAGAAGAAGATGCTCACCCTGGTGCACAAGTGCAACGTGCTCACCCACTGCGGTGATCTGTGGGTGCGCGTGCACAAGGAGAGCTGGCTAGAAAACCTGACGAAAGCCGAATGACATGCGGCCGGGCCAGCCGGCGGGCATGCCGGGCGCCGGCCGCAACGGGAAAGCCCAATCAGCGCGCAGGGCGTAGGTATTGAGCTGGGGAATGAGCAGGCGCAGGCCGAAGCCCGCGTCGCTATAGAAGGTCAGGTTGCCGGCGTCGACGGACGCGTCGCCGGCGTCGAAGAAGAGCAGGCCGCCCAGACGCAGGAACGCCAGCTTGAGCGCCATGGTGCGCGCCTCGAGGTGGCCGATGAACTGGGCGCCGCAGCCCACGAACTCGCCCACCGGGTAACCACGCAGGCCGGTGTCGCCGCCCTCGACGAAGTAGCGCTTGCGCGTGTTCTCGTAGAGAAAACCCACGTTGCCCGCGGCCACCACGCGCAAGAGGTGCGCCAGCACCGGCGTGGCCAGGGACGCGTGGCCTTGCACGAGCTGGTTGTTCACCTGACCGTCCTCCAGCCTGCCTTCCCACGATCCACCCACGCTTTCCAGTCCGCCCCACCAGTCTGCCGCAAGGTCGAGTGAGGTCTGAAACAAGCTGAAGTCCTTGTCAGAGCCGACCAGCGTGCTGGCCCGGCCTGCCTTGAGCGACAGCGTGGGCCCCAGCCGCACGTCCTCGCGAAAATCGAAAGTGTTGAGATCGCGGTAGGTCCGGTAGCGGGGCGTGAATAGATCGTAGCGGAGAAACAGGTCCGACGTGCGCTCGGACAGGGGGAAGACCTCCTGGGCGAACTGTGTCCGCTCGGGCGAGCCGTCAGGATAGGGAAAGTCGGAGGTGAACGACGGCCGCGTGAGCGCCAACTCGTAGCCGAGGCTCACGCGCTGGATGACCCAAGGTCTGGGAAACGAGCGGGTGACCGCCTCGCTGGTATTGATGGTCTTCAGCCGATACACCCAGGGAGCGGTTTCCACCCCGGGGGGCTCGGCGGCCGGACCCAGATCGCAGGCACTGCGGACCGCACCGTCGAGCGGAACCGCGTAGAGCTGGGTGCCGAGAAATTGCCGGTACACGCCGTCGTAGTGGCTGAAGTCCGCGGTTGCGCCCCACCGGCTGGCCAGCGAGTAGAGCGGATACTCCAGGTGAAAGAGCGACGAAGTGCCCTCCTGCGGCCCCGCCGCGATCTCGCCGATCTGGCGCGCCCAGATTACGTAGAAGGCCGCTTGCAGCTTGAGCCGCGTGCCCAGGATGTTGGGATCGATGTAGTTGGGCCCCACGGACATCTCGCCTTGGTTCATGGCGAACACGGCGGCCACGTTCTTGCGCCAGCCGAACAGGTTGTTCTCCGAGAGCGAGGCCGTGAACGAGAGGAGCTGGCCCGCCTGCGCTTCGAAATCTTCATTGAATCGCAGACTCCAGACGTCGCGGGTCACGATGAGCACATCGACCATCCCCGGCGTCGCGGACTTCACCGGCAAGACGGCCACGACGTTGGAGAGTGTGGGATCCTGCAAGTTGCGCGTGGTCTCCTCAGCCAGATCCTGGTCGTAGCGATCGCCGGCCTGCAGCAGCGACTCGCGCCGGACGTGGTGCTCGCGCGTGGTGCGGTGAAAGATGTTGGCCCAGACCAGCGGGACTCGTTCGCGCGCCAGAAACACGTCCAGGTTCACCACCTGGACCGCGCCGATGATTTTGCCCTGCGGCTCGGGTTCGATGGTCAGGCCACGCATGGCGAGCGCATCGTCCACCGCTTCTCGTTCCAGCATTCCCAGATCGGCATAGCCCGAGGCCGCGGCCGAAGCCGGCAGGAGCAGCAGCAGACACAGGCAGGCGCCGCGCATTTGCGGCGCATTCTACGCGCGAAACCCTCGCTGCCGCTTGCTCCTCATCTTGGACGAGGCCAGCTACCCGTCCCGCATTGGCTGTGCGCGGCGTGTTTGCGGAGAGTTTGCAGAGAAAAAGTGACAAGCCGGCCACTTCAGGCCAACATTCCGCCCGACGCCGGAAGAAAAGCCGGTGCATCCAAGAAACAGCCAGATGTTGGCTACAATCGGGAGGGATTACTCGATGAAAAAGCTCCGAGGGAAACTAGTCGCAAGTTTGGCCGCGATCGCGTTTTTGGGCTTGCTGGGCTCGGCCCAGGCTCAGGCCCCGGCCCCAGCCATGGACACGGCCGCACAGCCCATGATGCCGGCCCCAGCCGCAGCACCGATGGGCTCTGACAACATGTCGGGACAGTTGGGTATCGGCGTGGGTGTCGGCGCCGGGACCGATCTCGTCACAACGAAAGATACCGAGATCAATATGAAGTACTGGCTCAGCGATATGCTGTCTGTCATGCCGCAACTGGCACTCACTCTTGCCAGTGCGAGTGGCTCCAGCACAGCATGGAAGATCGCTCCTGCTGCACTCGCGCTGTACTGCCCGTGGAAGACCACCTCAACCCGACTCGGTGTCGGCGGAGGTCTTGGGCTGAGTTTCGGCAAGGCCGCTGTGGCTACCGGCACCCCTGCTCCCGACACGGCCATCACTATCAGGCTGCCCATCTATGCGGGGGTGGAGCACTTCTTCACCAGGTGGTTCTCCATGGGAGTCGCCGTGCAAGAAGATTTCTTGAACTACACGAAGACGGGACCCACCCACAGTTTCAATCTGGCCATCGACAACACGGCCACCACTCAAGCGGTCGGATTCCTCTTCTTTTACACCGACTAGGAACGCACCGGTCGGGCAATGCCTGACCAAACTGTCTTGCAAGGCGGGATCCTTCGGGGTCCCGCTTTTTTTGCCGTTCGTCGATCGGATTACAAGGCTTCGACCACGGCCCGGCCGGCCTGCTCGGTTGTGACCGCAGGCGCTCCGGGCGGCGCCACGTCGGCGGTGAGCACGCCGCGATCGATGGCGCGCGACACCGCGCTCTCGACTGCCACGGCTTCTCTCTCCAGCCCCAGCGAGTAGCGCAGCAGCATGGCCACACTGAGGATGGTGGCATAGGGATTGGCGATCCCGCGGCCCGCGATGTCGGGCGCGCTGCCGTGGATGGGCTCGTACAGGCCGCGCGGGCCGTCGCCCAGCGACGCCGACGGCAGCAGGCCCATGGATCCGGCCAGCACCGAGGCCTCGTCGGTGAGAATGTCGCCGAACATGTTCTCGGTCACGATCACGTCGAAGCTGGCCGGCCGCCGCGCCAGGTACATGGCGCAGGCATCGACCAGCACATGTTCGAGCTGCAAGTCGGGGTATTCCTTGCGCACCAACTCGTCGGTGATCCGGCGCCACAGGCGCGAGCTTTCCAGCACGTTGGCCTTGTCCACCGAAGTGAGTTTCTTGCGCCGGCCGCGCGCCAGTTCGCAGGCGCGCCGGACCACACGGCGAACCTCGTCGCTGGTATACACGCACAGATCGCTGGCGCGGTCGGGCTCGCGCTTCTTCTCGCCAAAGTAGATGCCGCCGATCAGCTCGCGCACGACGAGCAGATCCACGCCCTCGAGTACTTCCGGTCGCAATGTCGACGCGCCCACCAACTTGGGATGGATGGTGACCGGCCGCAGGTTGGCGTACAGGCCCAGTTCGCGCCGTATCGCCAGCAAGCCCTGTTCCGGCCGCACGTCGGCCGTGGGATCGTCCCACTTGGGACCGCCCACCGCGCCCAGCAGAATGGCGTCGCTGGCCCATGCCATGGCCAGCGTCTCGGGCGGCAGGGCGGTGCCCGTGCGATCGATGGCGATGCCACCCAAGAGGCCGTCGCGCAGGGCGAAGTTGTGGCCGAACTTGGTGCCGACGGCGCGCAACACGCGGGTGCCCTGGGCGGTGACCTCGGGACCGATGCCGTCGCCGGCCAGAACCAGAATCGAAGCTTTCATGGGCGGCACATTTACCACGCGCGATCCGGAGTTTCACCACAGAGCGCACAGAGGCCACAGAGGCCGGAAGGAAAGGGTTCCTTCGGCTTCTGGCGCGCGGCAAGCTCATCCCGCCACTGGTGCTCCGAAGCAACCCTTTTCTTCTCTAGGGCGCGCTGGAGTACACTACGTATTGTGGTCTGGGCGAGCGCATGATCGGGTTCTTCGCCCAAAGATTCACCTGCTGACTATCACTCGGGAAAACGTAGCATGAAGATCTGGATCGGCGTCACCGACCGCAGCTGGTTTGAACAGCAGAAGGCCCAGGCCCCCGAGGAAGTCAACTTCTGGCAACCCGGCGGTACCAGCACTTTCAAGGTTCTACCTGAAGAGGGCTTGTTTCTTTTCAAGCTCCATCACCCCGATAACTTCATCGCCGGGGGAGGCTATTTCGTTCGCCACTCGTTTCTGCCGGTTTCGCTGGCCTGGAAAGCCTTCGGGCTGAACAACGGTGTCAGGGATCTGGCCGAGTTCCAGGCGCGTATCCGAAAGTATCGCCGGGACGACGCCGGCCACGATCCAGTCATTGGCTGCATAGTCCTCGCGCAGCCATTCTTCTTGGAGCAACACGATTGGATACCCGTGCCGGAAAGCTTCAAGAAGAACATCGTGACCGGCAAATCCTACGAATCCGAGACCGACGAGTGTAGGCAGCTCATTGAGATGCTGCGCCTCCGCCTGGCAGGGCCGAGCGTGTTGGCACGGGATTCTGCCTTGGACGATCAGAGTGGGTACGGCGACCAGAATCGATACGGTAATCCATTGATGGTTCGCCCTCGGCTTGGCCAGGGTTCTTTCCGTGTTCTTGTGACTGAAACCTACCAGCGTCGATGCGCCCTCACCGGTGAGAGGACTCTCCCCGTGCTCGAGGCCGCACACATCAAGCCCTATGCGGAGCAAGGTCCTCACCGTATTCAGAACGGGCTGCTTCTGCGATCCGACCTACACATCCTCTTCGACCAGGGCTATTTCACGATCACGCCGGACCATCACGTGCTCGTCAGCAAGCGCATCCGCGAGGAGTTCGAGAACGGCAGGGATTACTACGCGCTGGGTGGCAAACCGGTCAAGGTGCTGCCTGATCTTGAAAAGAACCGGCCCGCGCCTGAGTTCCTACAGTGGCACAACGAACAGATCTACCTCGGATAGAAGTCATCGAGCCGCATGTTGGTCGTCACATCCAACTCCAACGCCCGCCCCACCTCCAAGAGCTCGGTCCTACTCAATACCGAAAGCGCCTTGCGTTTGAACATCATGAACGTCTCCGAGTACCAGCCGAGGTTTAGCTTCCGCGGCATGATACGCGGCGACGGCGGCCATGGGAAGCAAAGGGCACCGTCGGCGCGACGAGGTGAATCGATGAGGGAAACGTCGTTGCTGGTGCGGTTGCGTGGTACGCTTCTTCACCATGCAAACCAGGCAGTTGACGGCGATCATCGAACGGGAGGGCGACGGCTATGTATCCCTGTGCCCGGAAGTGGACGTTGCCAGCCAAGGCACGACGATCGATGAAGCACGCGTGAATTTGATCGAAGCCCTGGAGCTGTTCTTTGAAACGGCCGACGCTTCGGAGATCCAGAGCCGCATGCACAGCGAGGTATTCGTGACCCGGCTTGAGGTGGCTGTTGGGTAGACTGAAGATCTTCTCGGGACGACAGCTCTGCGCCGTTTTGGAGCAGCATGGATTCGTCAATGTCCGCCAGCGCGGCAGCCACATCGTCATGCAGAAGCGCGAGGGCGAAACAACAGTGACGATACCGGTGCCCGATCACGCCGAAATCAAGATCGGCACGCTCTTGTCCATCGTAAGGCAATCGGGCCTGCCAAGGGCTGTCTTCGAGCCCTGACGTCGAAGAAGTCCTCGACAGCCCTCTCTGGCTGAAGTCAGTCGTTGATGCCGTCTTTTGAGTAGTGCGGATTCACCGCCAGCGACAGCTCGAAGGGCTCGCCGTAGAGCAACCGATAGTGCGCGTACACGGCCAGCACGCGCTTGATGTACTCGCGCGCCTGATCGTAGGTGACCAGTTCCACAAATTCGTCGAGCGGCCGGCTGCCCCATTGGTCACACCAGCGCATCATGGCGTGTGAGCCGGCGTTGTACGCGCCCGCAGCCAGCGCGATCTGCCCGCCGAACCTCTTGAGCAGCGCGCCCAGGTAGGCGGCGCCGAAGCGAACATTGACCTCGGGATCAAACAGCTCTTCGGTAAACAAGGGCACGCCCAGGTGCTTGGCGATCTCCTGGCCGGTGGCCGGGATGAGCTGGAGCAATCCGCGCGCATCCGAGGGCGAGAGCGCGTGGGGCAGAAACGACGATTCCTTGCGCATGATCGCGTAGACGAACAGGTCGGGCGCGCTGGCGGCTGCCGCCAGCGGTTCCACCATGTCGCGGAAGCCACGCGGATAGGCGGCTTGCCAGAAGATGCGCGCAGGCCCGGTCGGTGCCGAGGCCAGGGCCGAGGCGCCGTGGGTCTCGGCCAGCCGGAGCGCCCGGTGAAAGGCGCGCATGCGTGGGTATTCTTCCAGCAGCAAGGTCGTCCCATTCGCCTTGCCCATGTGTTGCAGCACGCTCGCCTCGGCCCGTCCCAGCTCCTCGCCTGCCTCCACGTCCAGCCCGGCGGCGAGCAACTCGCGCGCGCGCTCCAGCGCCGGATCGCGAGCGGGCTTGCCGTGGGCCTCCGGCGCCGGAGACGACGAAGGTGGCCATTCGATCGTGACTTTCTCGCCCGCTTCGCGCAGCCGCGCCGCTGCCAGCAGGCCGTAGTAGCCGAACCGCGAGCGCTGCACGCACTCACGCAGTTGGCGGCGCGATTCGTCGACAAGCCCGGCCTGCGCCAAAAATCGCGCCCTCCAGTAGCGCACGCGCAAGACCGCATCACTGTCTTTGCGGGAAAGGCGCTCATACTGGTCGAGGGCGCGCAAGGCTTCGGTGGACTCGCCCAGCAGATGGTGTGCCAGCGCGACATACCATGCGGCGTCGTCGGCAAACGAGCTGTGCGGATAGCGCACCAGGGTGGCCTGCAAACCGGGCAGGGCCTCGCGGAAACGACCGCGATTGACCTCCAGCCACCCGGAACGGAACTGGGCCTCGGCTGCCCATTTCGAGCCGGGGTAGCGCTCGACCACCTGGCGGTAGCCGGCGATGGCCTCGTCGTTGCGTTCGATGCGGGAAAGCGCGCGCGCACCATGAAACGCCGCGAAGGCCGCTTTCTCCCCGGCTAGCTGGGGAGCCACCTTCTGCAGCAAAGCCGCTGCCCCGGCATAGTCGCGCCTCATCTTGTACTTGCTCATGCCGATGGCGAAGTCGCGCTCGGCCGCCAGATCCACAGGCAAGGCCGCAGGCAACAACGCGAGCTCGTCGAGCGCCGCCTGGTACTCGCGGCCATCGGCCAGCTTTTCCGCACGTCGCAGCCGCTCTTGCGGCGAAAGATCCGTCACCGTGGCCACGGCCGGCGTGCCGAGAGCCACGGCTCGCTTGGCCGACTCGGCGGCCAACGGGTGCGACGGAAAGTCCAGGTGTACCTGCAGGTAGAGGCGGCGCGCGTCCTGCGCAGCGGTCCCTGTCTTCGAGGCCGCTGCCTCGGCAGAGAATTCCGCCAGACGAAAACGCGCCACTGCCGGATCGGTTCCCGCCACTCTTGTTGACAGCAGGCTCCGGTACGCCGCTGCGGCTTCGCTGCGCTGGCCCTGCATCCACTGGCAGTCCGCCGCGCGCCAGGGCGCGATGCCGGCGAAACGCGAAGACCTCAATTTGGCCAGCTCGGAAAATGCGGCACGCGCCTTGGCGTAGGAACCGTCGTAGAAAAGGCTTTCGCCGAGTAGATAGAGGGCATAGTCCCGGTTGCGCGACAGCCTGTGCGGCAGACCGTCAAGCGCGCGCGCTGATTCGTGGTAGTCGCCTGCGCGCAGGGCCAGAAAACCGCGCGCCAGGGCGGCCACCGGACCACGCGCGGGCGGCCCTGGCGCGGCAGCGGCCAGGAAAACAAGAACGCCCAGCGTCGAGATCGCCATGAAGGAAACCACTATATCGTGGCCGAGACACGAAACTGGAAGACCTCTTTGCCGATACCCTGCTAGCGGTGATTGACCCCCCGCTTGGAAAGTGAAAGAAGGAACTCAGGGCTGCCAAAGGCAAGGAGGCAAGAACCCCATGGGTAGCGTCAACAAAGTCATACTGGTTGGAAATCTCGGGGCCGATCCCGAGCTCAAGTACACGCCGAGCAACCGGGCGGTGTGCAATCTGAGCGTCGCGACCAACGAGGTGTGGAAGGACAAGAGCGGCCAGAAACAGGAAAAGACCGAGTGGCACCGGGTCAACGTGTGGGGCGAGCAAGCCGAGAACTGCTCGAAATTCCTGTCCAAGGGCCGCATGGTCTACGTCGAGGGCCGGCTGCAAACTCGTTCCTGGGACGACAAGGACGGCAAAAAGCGTTACAGCACCGAGGTGGTAGCCGACCGCGTGGTCTTCCTGGGCGGTGGCGCGGGTGCCGAGAATGGCGGTGGCGGCGGTGGCGGACGACGCGCCGGCGGCGGCCGTCCGGGCTGGGGTGAAGAGACGCAGCAGCCGCCCAGCGAGCCCAACGACGGGGGCGGACCTCCGCCCGCGGGGGACGACGAAATTCCATTCTAGAATCGGCTCTACGAGGCGTCAGCAAAATCGACGTGCAGCCTCGCTGACGCATCCGTATACGCTAAAGGAGCGGGGCGATCCGCCGTTTGATATGATCGTTAGGGATCGTGCTGCGCGAAATCCTTGCTTCTCTCGCGATGATGGCGCCGTTGTGCCTGTCGGCCAGCGGTGGGAGCGTACTGCCCGAGCAACAGGCACCACGACGTTTCTTGGCCAGTTCCGCGGCCAGCGGCGAAGGTGACGGCCAGCCTACCGACTCGCGCCAAGGCTTGGGGAGTGAGCCGGGGGCGAGCGCGCCAGTGCATGCGGCCGCGTCCCCGACGACATTCCCACACTACTTGATTCCTCTCCCGGGCGAAGGGCCGGCCGCGGCCCACGGCCCGGCAGAGCGCCTGGTGCTGCTGACCTTCGACGACGGCCCTGACTTGCAGGGCACGCCGCTCATTCTGGACGAGCTGGACCGCCGCAACTTGAAAGCGGTGTTCTTCGTCATGGGCCAGCACATCGTGCGCAACCGGCCCGAGGATCTGGCGCGGCGCGATCTGCTGCGCAAGCTGGCGGTGCACGGGCACCACGTGGGCAACCACACCATGAACCACAAGGATCTCTGCCAGAACCCCGGCGCGCTGGCCGAGGAAGTCGACCACGCCGCCGAGCTCATCACCTACGCCACCGGCGTGCGGCCGCTGCTCTTTCGCGCGCCCTACGGGGCCCGTTGCCGTTCGCTGGATCGGGCGCTGGCCGAGCGCGATTTGATCCAGGTGGGCTGGAACGCGGACCCGCAGGAATGGCGCGGCGACGGCGAGAGCGCGATCTTCGCCTACGTCACCAACCGACTGGCCCACGCCTCTGCGCCTGTGATCTTGCTCCTGCACGACAAGAACCTGGCTGCCGTGCATGCCTTGCCGCGCATCCTCGACTGGATCGAGCAGGAAACGGCGCGCGTGGCACGTGAAGGCGGCGTGCCCATCCGCATCGTGGACTACTCGGTTCTCTTGCCCGTCCAGCAGACGACGCTTCAAGCGCGTTCGCTCGCGCGGTAGATTCATGGGCCGGACAAGCCCATGACCGCGACCATCCTGATCGTCGACGACGAGAAGAACATCCGCCGGACCGTGCGCATGGTGCTCGAGGGCGAGGGCTACACCGTGGAAGAGGCTGCCAGCGGCGAGGAGGCGCTGGCCCGCCTGCCTGACGTCGTCCCGGACCTGATCCTCCTCGACGTGCAACTGCCGGGCATCTCCGGCCTGGACCTGCTGGAGTCGCTGAAGAAGGCCAAGGCCGCCTTGGTCGCTCGCACGGCTTCGCTGCCCGACCCTGGCGTCATCATGATTTCGGGCCATGGAACCCTGGCCGATGCCGTGCGCGCGACCAAGGCGGGCGCCTACGATTTTCTCGAGAAGCCAATCGACCGCGAGCGCCTGATGGTCACCCTGCGCAACGCGCTCGAGCGCCGAGCCATGGCGGGCGAGGTGGCCGGGCTGCGCGCGCTCACCGAGGGCCGCTGGGAGATGGTGGGCCGAAGCCCGGCCATGACCGCACTGTTCTCGCAGATCGACAAAGTGGCTCCCACCCGCACGCGCGTGCTCATCACCGGGGAATCGGGCACGGGCAAAGAGCTGATCGCGCGCGCCATCCATCGCGAGAGCGCGCTCGCCGACCGGCCCTTCGTCAAGGTGAACTGCGCGGCCATTCCGCCCGACCTGATCGAATCCGAGCTGTTCGGGCACGAACGCGGCGCCTTCACCGGCGCGGCGGCCCGCAAGAAGGGACTGTTCGAAATTGCCGACGGAGGCACGATTTTTCTCGACGAGATCGGCGACATGGCCCTGCCCGCGCAAGCCAAGGTGCTGCGCGTGCTGCAGTCAGGAGAGCTGTCGCGGGTGGGCGGCGAGCAGACCCTCAAGGTCGACGTTCGCGTGCTGGCGGCCACGAACCAGGACTTGACCGCGGCGGTGGCAGCGGGACGCTTTCGCGAGGATCTCTATTTTCGGCTGGCCGTGGTGCCCCTGCGGGCTCCTCCGCTGCGCGAACGCAGCGAGGATATTCCGCTGCTCTGTCAGGCATTCGTGCAGCAGTGCGCGCGGGAAAATGGCCTCAAGGAAAAGTCGATCGCGCCCGAGGCGCTGGCCGTGCTTTCTGGCTTCGAGTGGCCCGGCAACGTGCGCGAGTTGCGCAACGTGATCGAGCGTCTGGTCATCCTGTCCGAGGACCCCATCGGTGTGGGCGATCTGCCCGAGGAGATTGTGACCGAGGTTTCGCGCAAGAACCGGCCCGAGCGCGCGGTGGCCGCCCTGGCTCTTCCGCCCGAAACACGCAGCCTGCCCTTGCGCGAGCTTCGCGATCTGGTCGAGCGGCAGTACATCCTATCCAAGCTGGATGAGAACGGCTGGAACATCTCGCGCACCGCCCAGGTTCTCGACATCGAGCGCACCAACCTGCACAAGAAGATGCGGGCGCTCGGCATCTCGCGCGACGACCGACGCGAGCAGGGCCAGGGCTGAGCGACGCACCGGCGCAGGGGGCTTCGCAACGGGCGGGCTTCGTGCTACCGATCATGTATGCCCGAACGTAAGGCGCGTGCCAAGGCGGCGGTGCTGGCGTCCAGCCAGAGGATCGAAAAGATGCTGGGCGACAACTCTGCCTATCGCAAGGTCGAGGATGGTTTCTTCGTCATCAAGCAGGGGTCATCGCGCGTGATGATTCGCGTGCACCCGTGGAAGGACCACGCCGTGATTCGCCTGGCCGCCCAGTTGGTCAAAGGCGTGACCATGGAGGCGCCACTGGCCCTCGAACTCCTGGAGCTGAACGCGGTCCTGCGCTTCGGATCGTTTGCTTACGTGCCTGCCGGAGACGCGGTGATCCTTTGCTACACCTTGGTCGACCGCGAGCTGGCCTCGCGCGAGGAGTTTCTGGAAACCATCCGTGACTTCGCCTTCGTGGCCGATGAGTACGATGATCGCATTGCGGCCCGCTACGGCGGCCAGACCATGGAGGATCTGCTGGAAGAAAGCGTGCTCGATCATCTGCGCGAACCGGGCGGCCCCGAGCCGCGGTAGTACCGGAGGCCGGAGCCGGTTCCGGATTCGGATCCTGCTGCCGGTCCCGGCCCCGGAACCGGATCAAGGCTTCTGCGGTGTGGATCGTAGAAGTTGCGCGCGCTTCAGGTCGTCCCGCGCCTCGTCCTCCATCCCGAGACGGTGGTAGACCAGGCCGCGTTTTTCAAAGAAGGCCGGATTGCCCACTGGCGACGCCGCGATGGCGCGATCGAAGTCGTCCCGTGCTTCGGGGTAGCGGCCGGCCAGAAAATAGATGTTTCCCCGGTTGAAGTAGTTACTCGCTTCCATCGGCCGCAGACTTATCGCCTGGCTTTCATCGGCCAGGGCCTCCGCGTATCGGCCCAGGCGCACGTAGGTGACGGCGCGGTCATTGAAATAGGCAGACCTGCGCTTGCTGGCATGAGCAGGGCCCAAGGAAGGCTGTACGCGCAGGGCCGAGTCGTAGTCCGCCAGTGCTTTCTCGTATTCACCCCGATCGTAGTAGTAGGACGCGCGATTGTTGTAGGCCTCCGTGTTCCATGGCTCGTGTGCAAGAACGTGACTCCACAGGGTTTCGCTGTTCTTCCACACGCCGATCTGTCGCACCGACTGCCAAGACAAGAGACCGAGCAAGAGCAGACCTGCCGTCAGCACCGTCGCCTTCTTCCACCAAGCGGACGCGACGGGCAGCCCGTCCCAGAGAAGACCGAAGCCGGCTGCGACAAAAGCGACCAGCGATACGCTGGGCAGGTAGGTGTAGCGGTCGGCCATAGACTGGGGCCCGATCTGAACGATGCCCAGGACCGGCAAGAGCACGACCAGGTACGACGCCAACACGGCGGCAAACACCGGCTGCCGCTTCACCGTTGCCAGGCATGCCACCACCGCCGCTGCCATCACCACGACGGGGACGCCGAAGTCCCACGACAGCAGCGACACATGCATGGGATACGAATAGAAAGGCAGCAGGCCCCTGGGCAGCACCGTCTTGGCGAGGTACATCGCCGCCGCCTTGGTCGCCACCAGAACCCTGGTACCCAGGGTCACCTCGGCCAGCGGTCGGAAGGCGCCACTTGCCCTCTGCGCCAGCACGGTCACCGTCGCCAGGCCCAGATCCAGCAGGAAGAAGGGGATTTTCTCCAGCAGAAGGCGGCGCACACCGGCGTTCTCCAGCCGGCGCAGCGGATACCAGTCGATGATCAGCAGAACCAAGGGAAAGCTCAGCGCCATGGGTTTGCTCAGCAGCGACAAGACGAAGCACAAGAGCGTCGCGAGATAGCACTGATCGGTCCACGGCCAGGTTGCAACCGCCGCGCGTCGCGCGTAGCGCAGGTAACTGAGTACGCCGAGGAGATAGAAGAGCGCCGACAGCAGGTCTTTGCGCTCCGATACCCAAGCCACTGACTCGACACGGAGCGGATGCAAGCCGAAGAGCAGGCCGGCCGCAGCCCCCGCTGCGAGCACGGCTGTCCGCGATAGCGCACGGTCTGCCGCGCGGGCCTGCAGCAGTCGCATTGCCACCAGCACGACCAGAGCCACATTCAACCCGTGCAGCAGAATGCTGGTCAGATGATGCCCGAGCGGGCGCAGACCCCAGATCGCGTAGTCCACGGCATGTGAAACCATGGTCAGCGGGTGCCAGTTGCCGCTGGCCGCATGGACATGAGTGAACGCCCGCAACAGTGAGGAAGGGGCGAGACTCCTAATCTGCGGATTGTTGTAGACGTAGATGTCGTCGTCCCAGCCGACGAAGCCGTTGCGCAGCGCCGGCAGATACAGCAGGACCACTGCGAACGCTACGGCCAGTGCGGCCAACCGAAGCGGGAGCTGCCCTTCTGTTTTCTCGTTGGCTGGCCGGCCTGGCTTGGGAGCGAACATGCGGGTCACGGAACGCCTGCACGCTGGGCTACAGGTGCCTGCAAGCCAGGCCATTGTGCGGTTTCGTGCCCTCGGCCGCAACCGACGGAGCGAAAACGGATGCCGGCATGCCAATCCACAAAACCGACGGCGCGGATCGAAAGGGTAGCATATTCACGACCGTTTGACGCGACTCAGCCCGCAGTCTACGCTGTGGGTACTCACGAAAGATTGCGATGCAGCCCAAGAGGCTGCTCCGGAGGCGAAGTCCAGCTCGCTGTTGAATCTCAGTGGCGGCTGGGTGGACATATCTACGCGGCCTTCGTCCGCGGTTCAACCTGATTGCGCGTAGGTTCGTAGGCAGCGAGAGCACGGACCAGCCTC
>Ga0181530_10000642_pt1 | contig 45074 bp, 43 predicted proteins | sample PEATcosm2014_Bin_42_FD_119769 | JGI IMG/M metagenome (GOLD analysis project Ga0181530, IMG submission 119769) | Peatland microbial communities from MTU Mesocosm Facility, Houghton, MI, USA - PEATcosm2014_Bin10_60_metaG | ecosystem: Environmental > Terrestrial > Soil > Wetlands > Peat | place...
CACCGGGCCGGCCGTGGCGATCATCCTTGTCGCCGCCTCCCCCGACGGGTTCGCCATCCTGGTCGTGGCCGTTACCGTCGACCCTGGCCGATAAAAAAGGGACTTCAGCAACGGGCTGTTAGATCATGATCAGGCGATCAGAACGGATTTTCCGTTGGCTAACATGGTGTGCCATCGTGGCGCTCGCGATCCTGTCTTGGACGCCTGGCAATTATATGATCCGACCCGGTTGGGGGCACCACCTCGAACATGTGACGGCGTATCTGATGTCGGGCGTAGTTGCCTCGCTCGGTTATCGGCGCCGGATAGGTTACGCCCGGGTCGGAGCGTTTCTTTGTGTGTATGCGGGGATATTGGAGATCGGTCAGAATTGGTCGCCCGGCCGCACTCCGGCATTTGATGACTTTGCCGCGAGCTCGATCGGAGCGTTGTTCGGCGTGACGTTGACTTGGCTTTGGCTAACCTACCGCCCGCTTCGCTAGTCAGCTGTGTCCGCACCCCCAAAAGGTTCAAGCCTTTCGATGACAGCCCAGTTGGCTGAGGTCTCGTTCCACGGGCAGCAAGGCTAACACGCGTGGCGCTTAAGGGTCCGCCGTTCCTGAGGAACGGGTTGGGGCGGAATCGGGCTCCAGTCCGCGTCTCCCCCCGGCGCAACGCTCCACGGTGCGGCAGGCTTCAAAGCTCACGAGGACAGCGGTTGGAGCATGGGGGTAAAGAAAGGCTTCGCGACAGCGTCGCGCCAGACGGTCGCGGATCAGCCGTCGGCGATCGCCTACGCCAGCCACTTCGCCTGCGTTACGGCGCCGGTGCTGCCCCGGGCGAGTGCATCGTCGAGTTCTTCGAGCGTGCGCCCGCGAGTCTCGAAGCCGAATGTCAGAAATATCAATCCGCCCAGCGCGTACCAACCGGCGAGGTAGTACATCGCCGGCTCGATGGCGGCGAGCGTCGCCTTCGGCGCGATCACGTCGCTCGAGCCGACAATCAGCGCCAATCCGAGCGGCCCGATGATCTTGCCGAAATTGCCGATGCCAAAGCCGAACCCCATGCCGCTCGCCCGCAAGCTAGACGGCCAGACCTCGGCCGAGTACGGGCCGACGACCGCGTAGCCGCCATCGCCGAAAAACCGCTGGCCGAACAGCATCAGATAGAACACCGAAAGCGGGCCGATATAGTCCGCGTGCCAGTATCCCGCCCCGGCCAGCGAGGCGGCGGCGCCAAAGCTCAGCAGGACGCCGGATGGCTTGCGGCCGATCGCGTCCGAAAGATAGGAAAAGGCGAACCGGCCGGCCAGCCCGGCGAGGCTCGCCCAGATCAGCAGGTACGAAGCATCGGCCGGCCCGATCTTGAGCAGCAGCACGAGCAGCGTCGCGCTCCACAAGCCGATCCCGATCGAGCCGGACTGGGTGCACAGGTTGGTCAGGCACGACAGCACCACGCTGCGCGGGTAGCGGAACAGCTCGGTCCACGCCGCCCGCTGCGGCTCCGGCGCGAGCGCCGGTAGCTCGATCGCGGCCGGGTCCACTTCGAGCGCCCAGGCGAGCGAGCGGCGCGCCGCGTCGATCCGCCCCATCCGCATCAGCCAGCGCGGCGATTCGGGGACCCAGGCCCGGATCAACAAAGTAATCGCCGCCGGCAGCAGGCCGATCGCGAACAGGCCGCGCCAGCCGATCAGCGGGGTCGCGAACGCACCTAGCGTCGCGCCCATGATCGCGCCGATCGGCAGCAGCGAGGTCACCAGCCCGCCGACAAACCCGCGTTTCGAGCTCGGAACGAATTCCTGCACCAGCGGCAGGTCGACGGTGAACAGGCCGGCGACGCCGAAACCGACGAAGAAGCGACAAACGCTCAAGAAGATCCAGCCGCCGGCGTCAGGGGTCAACGCCATGATCCCCGTCGCGATCGAGAAATTGAGCGCGGTGACGATGAACACCGTGCGCCGGCCGATGCGGTCGGCGAGCCAGCCGTAGAACAGCGCCCCCGGCACCCCGCCGATTCCCGAGGTCAGCAGGATCATCGCCGACTGGCCGTAGGTCAGGTGCCAGGGTCCGACGATGAAGGCGAGCGCATAGCCGATCAGGCCAAAATCGAAATAATCGAGCATGTCGCCGATCACCGCGGCGGCCACGATCTTGCGCTGATTCCCGGTCAGCCGTGTCTGCTGCTCGAGCAGTTCCAGCATCGGCGTCCCTCCCGCGTTTGCCGAAATGATCGGCCCGCCGTGCGGCCGCGAGCCATGCCCATTGCGCAGGGTGGGGGCGCTCCGGCAAAAAGCCGCAAGCAGCGGTGATTCGCGGGCTGAAGTTGCCGGCACTCATCAGCGAGCGTGCGGCACGTACCTCGTTGAATTGAATTAGTGGTTATGCTCGACCTAGCCGCAGCACTTGCGCCGCCTGCCATTTGCCGCCCCGGGCCGAGGGGATGCCGCGTTCGTTCAATGCCTTCGCGATGCCGGTAGCGCTGGTAATACCCTCGGCACGGATGGCCTCAATGACCGGCGCCGGATCCTTCGCGCGCCCGGCCGCCTTGGCTCGTCGTGCTTCGATGCCGCGTTGCCGCCCCAGTTCCGTATTCTTGAGGCTCTCCGCCCGGCCGCCGAGCTCGTAAGGGGCCGATTGCGGCTCATCAAGGTTGGACCACCCAACATTAAGGCCTGCGAGAACTACTTTTTTGCGGCCCCGCAAGAATGTAGATGTATCGAGCATTCTGGGGGTTGGTTTGGACTCGCTCAAGCTTGTTGTCCCCAGGGCCGATCTGATCCGGGCGCTCCGGGTGCTCGGTACTAACCGCCGACGTCGATTTTCCGGGGTCGTTCGTATCTGGTTAGCCTACGAAGGCGACAGCAGCGAGCGGCGGCTCCGGGAGGAGCGTGGTGGCATGACGGCGGGCCTGCTAAGCTGAGCTATGGCCGCCAGCTCCCGCTTGATGATCACCGAATTCATCTGGCCGATGCCGCGGGCGATGGGCAGCGCCGACATCGCTCGCCTGCCGGTGGTCCACGGCTAGGCAGTGCCGAGAGGGCGCCTCTTCGTCTGGCCGACTCGGGTAGCCGCTCGGGTCGGCAGCTGGATAGGCGGTCGGGCGCACATGAGCCTTCTTGTTATCGGCCTGTCGGGCTGCGCGCAGCTCCCGATGGTCGGCGCCGGCGGCGTTCCGCCGATTCCGCAGCAGCAGGCACGAATCTGGGTGTACCGCGATCTAGAATCGTCGATGATCCCGGCGGTTCCGTTTGTGCGGTTCAACGGTCTAATCGCCGGCGCCGCCAACCAGGGAGGCGCGTTTTACCGCGATGTCCCGCCGGGTTCCTACCATGTGACCGTCGACAGCCTGGGCACGGACGTCAACCAATCGAGCGACGTCAGCCTTGCCGTTGGCCAGGAAGCGTACATCCATATCGTGCAATTGGATAATTGGTTCGAAAGTGCCGGCTACAAGGTCGGAGTTCAGCGCCCGACCTTCTACGCCTGGCTCATGGGCGCCCGAGATCCGCTCGGCCGAGGGTCTTGCTCAGCAGCGATCTCGGCGGCGGGCCGCTGACGGCGGCTCGTTAGGCTAGGCGCCGAGCGATCCGGTGGCGTCGCGGCCTCCTGGTTCCTTTCGACGGCTAATCGCCGCCGAGGCGGGCGCCCTGTTATTAGTGCTGTCGGGCTGTGCGCAGCTTCCGACCGTCGCGGCGACCGGCATTTCGCCGATCCCGACGCTGCAGGCGCGGATTTGGGTCTACCGGCAGCCGGAGTCTTCTGCGATCCCGGCCCGGCCCTATGTGAGCCTCAACGGCAAGATCGCTGGCATCGCCGATCTGGGCGGCGCGTTCTATCGCGATGTCCCGCCCGGGCATTACCACATCACCGTCGACAGCGTCGGCACGGACGTCAACCAATCGAGCGATGTCACGCTGGCCCCCGGGCAGGACGCCTACATCAAGATCGTGCAGCTCGATAATTGGGCCGAAAGCGATTGGGAGCCGACGTTTCCCACCTTCTACGCTTGGCTGATGCCGCCGCCGACCGGCCGAGCCGAGATCCAGATCAACCAATTCCATGGCGGCGGCGATTTGAGCGCTGCTCCCGCGAGCTGAGGCTCGGCGCGGGTTAGAAATTTTCGCGGCTCAGCACCGCGTCGTCGATGCCATAGGCAAAGATCTCTCGGCATGGCGGCCCCAATTGATCAGTGTGTCGAACACCCGCGCGGCCTCCTCTCAGGAAAGATGATCCTCAAGCTCGCTCAGGAAGCGCGCGGCTGGCGCGCGGTGCCCCGGCCGCTCGTCGAGCACGCGGCGGATATGGGGCTAGCTCGTTGGCGAAAGTCGGGTCACGACTGGTAAGCGGTCGTCGATTGACGCCCAGACGGTTGGGAAGATGAACCATTCCCGTCTCCGCGCGCGTTGACGGCTCTGCGCCGAGAGCGGTCGCTCACGGGAAGATGTGCCTCGAACGCTCCCCTTCGCCAGGTCCCTTATACCAACCTGATTAGAGACTGACCCGTCGACGCCAAGCCGGGCCTCCCTGCGAAAACCAACGCGAGTCAGCGCCAAGTCAGGCCGGTATTAGCCCGATGCGATGTCAACCGGTTCGAACTCACTGCCAACCTCGGCTGCGACGACAGGGGTAGCGTGTTACGATGCCTCCGGCCGGAAAGGGAGCGACACGAATGGAACGCGCTGAGTTCGAGCAAAAGCGCCAGGCCGAGGGTTACACGGAGCTCTTCGACCGACAGATGGAAGCTGGCGGGACCGGTCCCGAACACAGCCATGAGTTCGATGCTCTCCTATTTGTGCTCAAAGGCGAGATGACAATCGCCTGTAATGGTAAGCCCGAGAAGTTCCGCGCTGGCGATTTGTGCTCGGTACCGGCGGGGACAATGCACACTGAGCAGTTCGGGTCTGGCACCGCGGGCGTGCATTATCTCGCCGCGTGGCGGTATCCCTCCGGTGTGAAGACGCAGCCCTAGTCGATCTTTGTGCATCGATTGACAGCGCCGCGCTGGCAACAGGCCCGTGCGGGTCGGCGACCATGACCCGCCGTTGAGCTAGGTTGCGCTGCCGGTCGCCCTAAATCCGCGTCGCGAGGGACGCCTATGCGCCGATCGCCCCTCTGTTCGCTGACCATCCTTTAATTGGCGTCCCAATAATGCGCCCCCTTTACGCCGCCCGCTTCTCCTGCAGCGTAGCCGAAAGGTCACCTGTGCCGGGCGGAGGGCGCTTAAGGATATTCCTTGCTCCGCCCGGTCCTGCCTCGAAAGCATCTCCGCTAGGGGCTGACGTCCTCGCGCTCGGGCACTCTGGTCATTGCCGATTTTCGAATGACAGGATGTCGCATCGGCCGCGCCGCTCACATATGCTGACCGGACGGCACGGAGCGGAGCGATGGCGGATTTGGTCGAGGTTCTGACATTTCTCATCGAAAAGGGAACACCTCGAACACAGCGCGAGCTTGCTGAAGCGATCTTCGGTAAAGGCACTCGTCCGTCGCGTCTGCAATATGAACTTGGCGTGGTGGTTAAACGCGGACTGGCGGTTCGGCGCGGCGATGGCAGCCCCTCCGATCCCTACAAGTATTTTCCCGCCGAAAGGTAGTAGGCGCACAGGTCGCGATGACCAAATCGGAGCTTATCCGGCGATGGGGGGAGAGCAACCCGCGGCTCAACCAGCACTACGTCGGGATCATCGTCACCGTGATCCGGGCGAGCTCAACCAGGAGCCCGGCTAACGCCTTCCGATCTATCCCGGTCTTCGATGAGATCGCGGCGGCACTGTGGCGACCGGTCGGAGCTGCGCGGCTTCGGCGCGTTATCGGTCAGAGGGCGCGACGCCCACATCGGCCGCAATCCACGCACGGGCGATACTATCGTCTGGCTGGATAAGTGACGCCCTAGTCGTCAGCCCGGCCGAAGCCGGAATCCGGGGAGGATGAAGATGCCATTCAGAGGACGGATTCTCGCGCTTGCCGCTGCACTTTCGGCGGTGGTCGTGTCCAGCGGACCGGCGCTGGCGCAGAACACGATCGACATGATTGTTCCCGACCTTGCCGAGAGCTGGTCGTGGGATGCGGCCAAGACCGCGCTGACCTTCAAGCTGCGCCACGGCGTAAAATGGCATGACGGCCTGCCCTTCACCGCTGCCGATGTCAAATGCACCTGGGACCTGCTGCAAGGCAAAACGACAGAGAGGTTCCGCATCAATCCGCGCAAGGCGTGGTACCGCAACCTGGACGAAGTCACCACTAACGGCGGCGACGAGGTCACCTTCCATCTGAAACGACCGCAGCCTTACCTCCTGGTGCTGCTGGCGTCCGGCGTGTCGCCAGTCTACCCGTGCCATGTGACCCCGGCGCAGATGCGCCAGCACCCGATCGGGACCGGCCCGTTCAAGTTCGTCGACTACAAGCCCAACGAGTATATCAAGCTCACCAGGAACCCGGAGTACTGGAAACCGGGCCTTCCCTATCTCGACGGCATCGAGGTACCGATCGTCGCGGACGTCGCCACCCGCAACCTGATGTTCATCGCCAACAATGTCGACATGTCGCTGTCCTACGGGTTGTCGATGACGTTGCTCAAGGACATCAAGAACCAAGTCGCGGACGCCGTTTGCGACATCGATACCGACAACGGTTCGCGCAATCTGATCATCAATCCGGCCAAGCCGCCGTTTGACAATCCCGAGCTGCGCCGCGCCTTGTCGCTGACGCTCGATCGCCAGGCGTTTGTCGATATCCTCGCCGAAGGACAGGGCCTGCTCGGCGCCGCGATGCAACCGCCGCCGGACGGGCAATGGGGAATGCCGCCGGAGATGCTGAAGACCCTGGCCGGCTATGACCCGGACGTCGCGAGGAACCGCGCCGAGGCGCGCGGCATCATGGAAAAGCTCGGCTATGGTCCCGATAAGCGGCTATCGGTCACAGTCTCGACGCGCAACACCGCCGGCTACCGCAATCCGGCGGTGATCGCGATCGACCAGATGAAAGAAATCTACGTCGACGGCACGCTCGAACCGGTCGAGACCGCCAACTGGTTCCCCAAGGTGATCCGCAAGGACTACACGGTCGGGGTCAATGTCAGCGAAACCGCGGTCGACGACCCGGACCAGATGTTCTACGAGAACTACGCCTGCGGCTCGGACCGCAACTACACCGGCTTTTGCAGCCCAAAGGTCGATGCGATGATCGACCGGCAATCGGAAGAAGCCGATCCGCAAAAACGCCGGGAGCTGGTCTGGGAGATCGAGCGAGAACTCGCCCGCGACGCGTCGCGCCCGATCATCTTCTACACCCGCGTCGCGACCTGCTGGCATCCGTGGGTCAAGGGGCTAACAATGACCGCCAACAGCGTGTTCAACGGCTTCCGCCTGGAGGATGTGTGGCTGGATAAATGACGTCGTCGGCGACCGAATTGCCTGTGACCTTGCCGGCGTCGCCTTAGCCGAGGTGGTTCGCGTCCTTCGCCCAATACGGGATCGGACCCCAGCGCATTGTCGGGCCGGCGCAGCCCGTAGTCGGGATCACGCCGCACGATCTGGATTGGGTCTGTAGGCGCGAGATTATAGGTGGGCGCGAAGTTCGGCGTCGGCCAATTAGCGCGGCTGTTTGGGTGATTCCATCCACGAGATGATTTCTGCGATAAGTGGGAGGCAGGTTGTGAGTGCGAGTAGGCGCCAGCCAGCCCCGGCAGCGAAGCAGTTTACGCTAAAATCGCGGGGCCTGTCGTTCGACGAGACGGCGTCGCACCCTCGTTTCTCGTGTTTCGGCTGCCGCCCGAAAACAACGCCGGCGCAAACCGACCTTCGAACCCGCCCTTAATCCGGTCCGGCCATCTGGCCGCCCCAGGATTTTCGGAGCATCGGATCTGCTTTGGGGTGGCGGAGGGGCGCGGAGTAAGTGAGCGGCGCGCTGGATTAGACCTTGATATACCGTGACGAATTTTTGATCGATCTGTTGGTGAGTCGTTTCCCGATCCAGCACGCGGGGCTAAGCTCGCAACCCATATCCCGGTTGCACGCGAGCCGGAAAAAATCAGGGAGGCGACGATGCGACTTGGTACTTTTTCAGGATCGCTGCTCGCGCTGACGATCGCCTTGCTGTACCTGGACGGCTTACCGGCAAAGGCGGCCGATCCGGTGATCGACGGTCTGTTGCGCAGCCCGGTCGGCAAAGACTGGGTGACTAATGGCGGGAATCTGACTAATCAGCGCTACTCCACTCTGAAGCAAATAAACGCCGAAAACGTCAAGCAACTGAAAGGGGTATGGATGACCCGGCTCAAGGGCTCGGGTTACGGCGGTAAGTATTCATTCGAGGCGGCGCCGCTGGTCAAAGACGGCATCATGTATGTCGTCACCGGCAACGACGACGTGTTCGCGCTCAACGCGAAGACCGGCGAGATCTTGTGGGAACGCTGGTCCGGTATTGACCAGAAGATCTCCACGGTATGCTGCGGCTGGGCGAATCGGGGCTTGGCGATGGGCGAGGGTCTACTGTTCCTCGGTCAGCTCGATGCGAATGTCGTCGCGCTCGACACGCAGAGTGGGAAAGAGGTGTGGAAGACGCCGATCGAGGAATGGCAGAATGGCTATGGCATCACCAGTGCGCCGCTCTACTACGATGGCGTCGTCTACGCCGGCATCACCGGCGGCGAGTTCGGCACTCGCGGCCGGTTGACCGCTCTCGACGCCAAATCCGGCAAGATATTGTGGCGCTGGTATACGACGCCGGCGCCCGGCGAACGGGGTTCAGATACCTGGCCGGCCGACGGCGAGGCGGCGATGCACGGCGGCGCGACGATCTGGAACACCCCGTCTCTCGATCCCGAGCTCGGCCTGATTTATTTTGCGACCGGCAATTGCGGTCCCGACTACGACGGTTCGGTGCGCGAAGGCGACAACCTGTTCTGCGCCTCGATCGTGGCCTTGAACGCCAAGACCGGCGATTATGCCTGGCACTTCCAGGAAGTTCACCACGACATGTGGGACTATGACGCCGCCTCTCCGACGGTGTTGTTCGACGTCATGGTCAACGGTCAACCGCGCAAGGCCATCGCCGAAGCCGGCCGTACCGGCTGGGTCTACATTCTCGACCGCACCAACGGCAAACCATTGATTGGCATAGAAGAGCGGCCGGTGCCGCAAGAGCCGCTGCAAAAGATGGCAAAGACCCAACCCTATCCGATCGGGGATGCGGTCGTGCCACAATGCGCCCAGCCGTTGCCGGGGTATGACCGAGCCGGCTGCATCTTCCAGGCATATTGGGAGACCCCGGTCCTGATCCAACCCTCCGGTGTGGGTGGCGTGAACTGGGCGCCGATGGCGTACAACCCTGACACTGGTTTCCTCTACGTCGCCGGCACAGTGCGGACCAGCGCCTTCACGCGCTATGCCGACACTTACAAAAAGGGAGCCCGCTATTTTGGCGGCAGCCAGGCGGCCCCGATCGGCTCGCCGATGAGCGGCACCTTCACTGCGATCGGCGCAACGACCAACAAGATCGGCTGGCAGAACAAAATGCCGTATCGCATCGGTATCGGGGGCGGATCGAGCACGACTGCCGGCGGTCTGGTCTTCCATGGAGAGCCGGACGGCAACGTCCTTGCCTTCGACGTCATAAGCGGCGCCGAATTGTGGCGCTTCCAGACCGGCTTTGGGGCCGACGCTCCGCCAGTCTTTTACGAGGTCGAGGGCGACGAATACGTCGTGATCGCGACTGGCGGAAATCAGCTGGGCGGCAGCTCATACGGCGACGCGGTATGGGCGTTTTCGCTGAAGGGCCAGGTGCAACCCCTGTGGCCGCCGCCGGCTCCAGCAACTGTCGCCGGACCTACAGGGCCGATCGCGGACAACGTAACTACCGTGAAAATCGGCGACAACAACGTCGAATACTCGTTTTCCCCCGGTCGCACCAAAATCAAGGCCGGAACGACGGTCACCTTCACCAATGTCGGCGATATTCCGCACACCGCCACTGCGTTTCAGAAAGGTGACTGGGACACCGGTGCGTTGAGCAAAGGGGAATCGAAGGACATAAAATTCACGGAACCTGGCGTTTACTACTACATCTGCACCCCGCATCCCTGGATGTACGGCCAGATTATTGTCCAATAGCGGGGGATCTTATCCGACAGCGTCCCTGGAGGGTGAACCTCGCAGCGATACGTCGATCGCCGCGTCCGGAATCGGATCGACGTATTTCGGTCTTCCAGCCCAACTAAGCCATTCTAGACCAGCGGGGCGAAGGTCCGCAGTGGGGCAAGTTGAGCCCATCCGCCACGAGCGGTTCGCCGCTTCCGGTTGAAAAACGAGCCGGCGAGACAAAGTCGGCTTAGCGATCGAGACCTGTCATTCAGGTAGATTGCTCGCCATGCGTTCGAATCTCCGTGGCGCGCGACGGCTCAGCGCCGATAACGGCCGAACGGCCATCAACGATCGGCAGCCCGCCTGTTTCGCTCTGCACAGGCGGTTCACTGTGCCTCTGCACGCAAAGGTGTCTTTAGAAGAGACGCTATTTCGCCTCGATGCGCGGGAAACTATCTTTATGAGGCGGCATACGAATTTAGGATGCCGCGGCCTGGGGAGACAGCTCCGATGCCCGAAAACCCCGTCTCCGATCTGATCGAGTTCCTGACTGATCGCAACTGGCCGACGCCGATCTTCTGGCTGCTGGTCATCGCCAGCATCGCGATCGCCGTCATCGTCTGGCAGCGGCGGCCGGAGCAGCGCGATTTCTCGCATCTGGCGCAATGGGGCTTCCGCTTCGTGATGGGCGGGTTCTGGTGGCAGCAAACCCTATGGAAATTACCGCCGACTTTCGCCCAGGACCCCGCGAACCCGCTCACTACCGGCTTGGCCTACTGGATGAGCCAAATGGGCAAATTTTCCGCGATTCCGCTGCAGGGCGAGGTGTTCAGCAATATCGTCTTGCCGCATTTCTATGTCTTTGCGCCGATCGTCTACGCCGCTGAGGTGCTGGTGGCGGTGTCGTTGATGCTCGGCCTGTTTACCCGCCTCTTCGGGCTGTTCGGCGCCCTGCAAATCCTCAATTTGTGGCTCGGTCTCTACAACGCACCGGGCGAATGGCCGTGGACCTATTTCTTCCTGCTCGTGCTGCAGCTGGTGTTCGCGGTGCACTGCTACGGAAGGAGCCTTGGCATCGACGCGCTTCTGTTACCGGCTGAGCCGAGCTCCGGGCGCCAGGGTGCGAGCCGATTGCTGCGCGCCGTCTCGTGAGCAGCGGTGTCGCGAGCGAAAGGACATCCCATGAAGCACCTTGCCCTGATGTCCGCGGCAGCGTTGACAGCATGCGCCATCGCTTTCATGCCACTCTGCGCCGGTCGCGCGGATGAAGAGGCGGACCCGGTCTTCGGTATCAAAATGCCGGCTGGGTACCGCGACTGGCGGTTGATCTCCGTCGCGCATGAAGCCGGCAAGCTCGACGATCTGCGCGCCGTTCTCGGCAACGACATCGCAATCGAAGCCTATCGGGCCGGCAAGTCGGAATTCCCTGACGGCGCGATCATCGCCCGGCTCGCCTGGGCCTACACGTCGTCCGAGGAGAACAACAAGGTCTTCGGCCAGCCCCAATCTTTCGTAGCCGGGCCGCCCAAGGAGGGAGCCCAGTTCATGGTCAAGGACGCGAAGAAATACGCCGCGACTGGCGGCTGGGGGTTTGCCCAGTTCAACGACGGCAAACCGCTCGCCGACGAGGCAGTGATCAAAGCTTGCTTCCCCTGCCATGAACCGGCGAAAGCGCATGACTTTGTCTTTACGCGTTACGCGCCTTGAGAGGCGAAACCCGTCGCAGAGAAGGAGCACCTCGATGCCAAAGTCAGTCCGCTTAGCGACTATCCTTTGCTCGTGTTTGGGTATGCTGGCGGTCGCGGCGCCGGCCCGGGCGCAGAACCCGAATATCGGCGAACAGCTCGCCAAGAGCGTCGGCCTCGACGGCTTCGGGCAGATCGATGCGATCCGCTTCACTTTCAACGGTCAGGTGCTGGGGCACAGCGTCTCGCGTTCCTGGGTGTGGTCGCCCAAGACCGGCCAGATCTCCTATTCGGGGAAAGACAAGGACGGCAAGCCGGTAAAGGTGACCTATGTCGAGTCGCAGCTCGACACGGCGCCAGCCATGGTGAAGGGCTCGATCGAGCCGGCCTTTGCTAACGACAAGTACAACCTGATCTTCCCGCTGCAGGCCTACTGGGACGGGGCCGCCTTCGACGATAAGGGTACGCAGAAATTGCCGATCGGCGATGGCTCGGCGCGAGAAGTGGTGGTCAGCTACGCGCCGGGCGATGTCTGGGACCTCTACGTCGGTTCCGACAACCGTGTTGTGGCTTTTGTCTTTCACCGCGGCGAATCCGGCCTGAAGCCGAGCCTCGCGATCGCCAGCTGGGGCGCCTACAAGAAAGCCGGCCCTTTGATGATCTCGACCGATCGCCGCGGCACAGGTGACGGCCAGCCGCTGCGCGTCTGGCTTACCGGCGTGGCGGTGAAGCTGGCGGGGTCGGACGCCTGGGTGAGCGCGAAATAGGCGCAGCCACGGCAACGCGGCGTTCGGCAGCGATGCGCACGAACGCCGCAAGGATGCGCCAACTCGCGCGCAGCGTGCCGCGCAGGTTGCCCGACACCTTCGACTGCCCGCCGGCGCGGCGACGATGCGCGACCGGCAGCTCCAGGATGCGCAAGCCGGCGCGGGCGGCGCGCATCTGCATCTCGAGGTTCCAGCCGTAGGTCTCTTCGCGCATGCCGAGCCGCATCAACGCATCGCGGCGGATCGCCCGGAACGGACCCATATCGGTATAGCCGACGCCATACAGGACTCGCATCGCGGCGCCGAGCACCCGCCCCGCGATGAACTGGTGCGGCGTCATGCTCCCCGGTTCCCGTTTGCCGTGCGTCCGCGACCCGATCACGAATTCGCACCGCCCCTCGGCAACAGGCGCGATCAGCACGGGGATCAATTCCGGGCAATCGCTACCATCACCGTCGAGAAAGACGACGATGTCGCAATCGGCCGCAGCTTCGGCCCCGGCTCGGCACGCCCGGCCGTAGCCGCGTTCTTCGAGGCTGATGACATGTGCGCCGGCCGCTTGGGCCCGGTCGACGGTGCGGTCGCGGCTCGAGCTATCGACGACAATGATGCGGTCGACCACATCGCGCCGCACGGCAGCGATCACACCAGTGATCGCGTCCTCCTCGTCGAGGGTCGGGATGACCAGCGCAACGCGGGGTCGCGCGCCCGGTCGCACCACCGCCTAAAGGCTCCAGCGCAGCCCGCAACTCGCGCAGGCGCGTGGCGGTGCGTCGCTCAGCAAGGCGCTGCGGAAGTCCTGGTAACGTGGGCCGTTCCAGATATCGCGCAGGCTTTGCTGCGTCGCATCGCCCAGTGTGAAGCTGTCGTACCCGCGCAGCGAAAACGGCGCGATACAGCACGGGATCGCGCGGCCATGCGCGGTGAAATACATCAGCGTCCAAGGGCGACGGCAGAGCGACCAGGGTCGCGCCTCCTCCTGTTGTGTAAGGCTTGTCGCAGGATCGGTCGCGCCCGAGGCGTTGAACTTGATCCCAAGCTCGCGCGCCAGCGCCTCCGCCTCCGCGACCAACCTTCCCTCGTCGTCATCGCCGCCGGCAAACAGCGCCGATTCCGGCCGGGCCAGTCCCTGCCCTTCCGGAAAATAGACGAGGCGCTGCAAGTAGACTTCCGCGACATCGATGTCGCGCGCGAGCCGGACGAAATCAGTCAGCTGCGCGACCGTCTCCTTGAGCCCGGTCAGCCACAACGACACGAGCGGCCGTTCGACCGCAAGCTCGCGCTGCATCGCCCGGAAGGCACGGATATTGCGCACAATGCGGGCGAACATGTCGCGCCCGCGCACCAATTCGAAGGCGTGCGGCTCGGCCGCGTCGAGCGAAACGCGCAGCTCGTCTAGGCCGCTGTCTATCAGCTCGTGACCCTTGCGCCGGGTGAGCAAGGTGCCGTTGGTATTGAAGAGCACGTAGGTGCCGCGGTCCTTGAGGTATCGGATCATACGCGGCAGCGCGCGCACCATCAGCGGCTCGCCGACACCGTGCAGCACGACGCGGGCGACGCGCGGGAACTGGTCGACGATTCCGGTGAAGAGCTCCCACGACATGTCGCCTGGCGGCTCCAGCGCCTCGAACGTCCGCGGGCAAGTCGTGCACAGCAGATTGCAGCGGTTCGTCGTCTCGAGATAGAGGCACACCGGCTCGGCCTCGGCGAGCGGGCCCCGCTCGCTCGCGACATGCTCGAAATACCGATTTGGGTCACGCAGCATCGGCTCGCTCGCGCCGACCGACATGGCCTAGCTCCTCACAGCCTCGCGCCGACGATAGTGCCAGAAATCGACGATCGCCAACGCCGCAAACGGGACATAGATAATCGACTGGATCACAAGCTGCCGGGCGCTCGCGGCAAAAACGTAATCCGTCAGCAAGTAAAGCAGCAGGCAGGCGTTGGTGAGCCACAGCAGCGCCAGTGACCGCACGAAGCAGGGAAAGACAATCAGCCAAGCAAAATACCAGGGATAATGCGGCGACACGAAAACCATGAACAAGCCGACCAAGGTCGCCGCCATCCCGTAGGGTTGTGACGTGCGATGGCGGCGGAAGACAAAGGCGGCAGAGACCGCGACCAGGACCGCGATGGCGGCGAGGACGTAAATCTTTGCATCCAACGCCGCTAGCGCCGGTGCGTGGTGCAGCAAGTCCAGCAGGTAAAAACCCGCGCCACCCGCGTCGAACCCTTCTTGCCGGGCATATCCCGGCAGAAAACCGAGGATCCCCGATCCGGCGGAGACGAACGGCAGGTAGCCGACAACAATCGCCACCGCGAAGGCCACCGGCAGCCGCCAATCCCAGCGGCGATACAAGGCCGGCAGCAACGCTGTAGGGTAGAGCTTGGTTAGCGTCGCGCCCGCAAGGAACAGTCCGCTGAGCCCATCGCGCTGCCGCCGCGCTGCCCACAGCGCCGCGACGCAAAACGCGATCAGCGGCGCGTCAATGTGGCCGCTGCCCGCGAACTCCCAGACTGGCAGCGGGTGCCACCCATAACCAACAACCCGAGCGATGGGCAAAGCCTCAAGCGCCAGAAGACGTGTGAGCAGGATAAAGGTGATGATCTCGCAAAACACCATGGCGACTTTCATCGCTGTTACTGACGCGCTGATGCGCGTGACGAGCAAGAACAGGCCCTCGGCGACTGGCGGATAGATCGTGGGTGCCTGTTTGCTGGCGACCAGCGGGTAAATATCGTGGTCGCGTAGCGCCTCCAGTTTCGGGTCGTCCGGCGCGTGGAGATACGGGTTGAAACCCGCCGCCTCGACCTCTCCGTCCCAGACGTACCGGTAGATGTCAGCCGACAGATAGGGCGGGGCGAGCACCACGGGTGCCCGCATCAATATGGCCAGAGTCGCAATTCCGAGCATGAGACGCCGAGATGAGCCGCTGTTCCATGCCAGCCAGACCGCTGCTACGTAGACCGCAGCCTGCAACCCCGAGACGACCAGAAAGCGATCGAGATTGTCTTCGAGCTGAAACAGCAGGCCGGCCATGGTAAGCGCGACGAGCACCGCGCCACAGGCGATCAGCGCGCTGACGCGGCGTCCGCTCACGCGTTGTCGGGGAACAGGCGCCTCAGGAACGCCAAGGTGTGGCGTGCTGGGTGAATCGCGGGCCCGTCTGCGGTCGCCTGCCGCAATTGCGCATTGAGCCGTCGCAGAGAGCCTATGTCGTCGACGTCGTACCAGACCGGCAGCCTTGTCGTGGCGAGGCCGATCTCGCGAGCGCGCTCCTCGGTCTGGGCGAGAACTCGCGGGGTGCTCCAGGCAATGTCCTCGAACAAGCGGCGATGCGCCTGCTTGAGGCCGATCAGGTAATAGCCGCCATCCTCGGCTGGGCCGAGGATGAGCCGGTCTCCGGATAGAGTGAGCGCCCGCGCGGCGTCGATCAGGATCGACGTCGGCAGCGTCGGACTGTCCGAGTTAACCAGGCAGACAGCGCCGTAGCCGGCGCCGAGCAGATCGGCGGAGGCATCGTGAAGACTCGCGCAAAGTCCCTGGCGACGCGACGGCAGGAGACGTGTGTCCCGCGCCAGTAGCGGGCGAAATTCAGCTTCGGCGTCTGGCGGGGCAAAGGCGATATACCCGTCGAGCGGGGTTTGCTGGGCCGCGGTGGCGATATTCTCGGCTGCGTCGCGGATGAAGCAAGCGCTCAGCGCCGCCGCCTGTTCCGGCGATAGCGGAGGCACAAGACGGGTCTTGGCATCACCCACGCGCGGCGCTTTAGCCATGATCGCCATTGCACAGCGGCCTCGGCGCTCGTCGCTCACGGCAACCGGGCATCCCGATCGCGCCAGGCGCGTGCCGCTGCGCCAATGACCTTCAGCGAGGCATAGGCGCCGTCGGCCTCACCCTTTTCGAAATCCCCGGTGCGAACCGCCATCTGATTGGTCACATGGGCCAAACAAAGCACCGGCCGTTGCCGCGCGCAGGCAAAGGCGTACAGCGCCGCTGCCTCCATCTCGACCGCCAGAATGCCTCGTTCGCGGCATCGCTCGATCGCGCCCTCCGTCTCGCGAAACGGCGCGTCGGTCGTCCATGCCGCGCCGCGATAGACTGACAGGCCCCGATCATGCATGGCCACCATCGCCGCATCGACCAGGGCGGAGTTAGCCTCGGAGAACTCAGAAGGTGGCAGGTAGTGGTAGCTGGTGCCTTCGTCGCGCAACGCGCGCTCGATCACGACAAAATAGGGCGTCGGCCCCTGTGCAACGATCAGGCCCGCCGACGTGATACTGATCAGAAAACGGCAGCCCGAGACAAACAGCTGCTCGGCCAGCAAAACCGCGAATGACGCGCCGACCGCGCAGCCGATAATGCCGAAGCGCTCGCCCTCGTAGTCGAATTCATACAGCTCGGTGTGGTAGCAAGCCCAGGCAGTCGACAACGAAGCGCGCTGTTCCCGGCGGAGAGCCCGCAAGATGTCACCATCGGGATCGAGCACGCAGATGGCCGGAATCTCGGCCTCCGGTATCCCCCGCTGGCGCCGAGCCTCGCGTAGCAAATTCGCCGGTTCGAAGACCGACGGTGCCGTGAGCTCTTTGTCTGCCAGGATCGGCGGCGCTGCCGATAAACTAGGCTTGCTGCTGCTCATCCGCAAGTTGTCGGTGATCACAAATCAGGGCGTCAAGCCTGTTTGACTCCGCGCACAGTGGGTTGGAGGTAAACGCGGCGACCGGCTCTCGCCCGGCAGGACCTGGAAAGGCTGCGACGACCGCTTAGGGGCAACTGCGGGCGTAGAGGCTCGTGAGCTACCGGCCGGTCTAACCCCACCGTGATCTTTGCTTCGACGGCTACTCAGCGCCGACAGCGGACATCCGAGCTGGTCGATATTGCGGGATCCACCAGCGGGACGGCCCTCAAGTTGTTTTGGTGGTTTGCGCCTCCGCGCGCCGGAAACGCGCACTGCTGCGCTCGCGCAGGCTCTGAAAAGTGACGTAGAGCATTGGGATCACGAACAACCCGATCGCGCTCGCGGCGATCATTCCGGCGAAGACCGGCGTGCCGACATCATGACGGCTGATCTCCGCGGCGCCCTGCGCGACGACCAGCGGGTAGACACCAAGGATAAAGGCAAAGGACGTCATCGCCACCGCGCGAAACCGCATCCGCGCGCCGAGCACCGCGGCTTCGCGGATGTCCTTGCCCCGCTCGCGCTGGTCCTTGGCGAACTCCACGATCAGGATGCCGTTCTTGGCTGACATCGCGATCAGCACGACGAGCCCAATCTCGGCGTAGAGGTCGAGCGACAGGCGGAAAATCAGGATCCCGAGAAACGCCCCCAGCACACCGACCGGCACCGACAGCAACACCGGAACCGGGATCATCCAGCTTTCGTAGAGGCCGACGAGGAACAGGAAGGCGAACAGCACGGCGAGGCCGAGGATCGCGCCGGTCTGCCCCGAAGCCGCCACCTCCTGATAGGCCGTTCCGGTCCATTCATAGCCGTATCCTGACGGTAGCGTCTTGTCCGAAACCGCGGCCATCGCCGCCAGCGCGGTGCCGGACGAGGTGCCGGCGGACGGTCCGCCCTGTACCGGGATTGCCCGGTAGTTGTTGTACCGGGTGATGACCTGCGGTCCGACGACGACACGCGCGTTGGCGATCGAGCGCAACGGTACGTCGTTGCCATATTTGTTGCGGATGTAGATCTGCCACAGCGCGGAAACGTCGCTGCGGTCGGCAGCCTCACCCTGAATGTTGACCTGCCAGACCCTGCCGAATAGGTTGAAATTGTTGATATAGATACCTCCCAAGGTAGCCTGGAGCGCGCCGAACACATCGTTCATGCCGAGCCCCAGCGCCTGCGCCTTCTCGCGGTCGATGTCGAGCCAGATCGACGGGTTGCTGGCGGTGAAGGTCGAGTAGACGCGAGCGAGCCGCGGATCGTGATTGGCGCTGGCGACGAGCCCCTGCATGACGCTGTTCATCGCCGCCGACTCCTGGCCTTCGAGGCCTTCGAGGTCGTATTCAAAGCCGCCCGTCGTCGACAACCCGATGATCGGCGGTAGGTTGAAGGCGATGACGTTGGCGCTGCGCACCTGCTGGCCTTCAGCGAAAACGCGCCCGATCAGCGCCTGCGCCGAGTTGGCTGCGCCAGCGCGATCGGCGAACGGCTTCAACAGCGGAACGATGAAGCCCGCATTCGGCTCGTTGACCCCATCAATTATCGAAAACCCGTTTATCGTGAATACTTTGTCGACCTGGGGCATCTGCATCAGCAGCTTGGTGATGCGACTGACCGCCTCCCGGGTACGGAAGACCGAGGCGCCGTCCGGCAATTGCACGACGACAAAAAAGGCGCCCTGGTCCTCCTCGGGCAAAAAGCCGGTCGGGGTGCGCAGCGACAAGCCCCAGACCGCCGCCGCACTTACCGCGACCGCGACCACACCGAACCCCGAGACGCGCACCAGCCGGCCCACGACATCCGCATAGCCGTTGCGCACATTGTCGATGCGCCGTAATACCCAGCCCAGCGGGCCGCGCCGCGGTCCGCTGTGACGCAGGAACACCGCGCACAGCGCCGGCGACAGGGTCAGTGCGTTCAACGCCGAGATCAGCATTGCGACGCTGATCGTCACCGCGAACTGCCGGAACAGCAGCCCCGAAATCCCGGGGATGAAGGCGACCGGCACGAATACCGACAGCAGCACGAGCGTGATCGCGATGATCGGCGCCGTGATCTCGCGCATCGCCTTTTTCACCGCCTCTGCGGGCGACAGGTCCGGCTCCTCCTCCATGACCCGCTCGACGTTTTCAACAACGACGATCGCGTCATCGACCAGGATGCCGATCGCCAGCACCATCGCCAACAACGAGACGGTGTTAGCCGAATAACCAATAGCCAGCAGGACCGCGAAGGCGCCGATGACGCTGACCGGCACCGCGATCGCCGGGATCAGCGTCGCGCGCAGACTGCCGAGAAACAGGAAGACGACGACGACGACGAGCCCGAAGGCAATCGCTAAGGTGATCAGCACGTCGTGGACCGTATCGCGCACGAACGTCGTGGTGTCGTAGTTGACGACCCATTTGAGCCCGGGCGGAAACCGCTTGCTCAAGCGCTCCATCGTGGCGATGACCTGCGAGGCGGTGCTGACCGCATTGGCGCCTGGCGACAGATAGAGCCCGATCGCGACCGCCGGCTCCCCGTTGTAGCGGCCCTCGACATCCTCGTTCTGGGCGCCGAGTTCGACCCGGGCGACATCATGGATTCGCAGCAACGATCCGTCCGGATTGGCCCGCAACACGATGTCCCCGAACTGCTCGGGCGTCGTCAGCTGACCCTGCGTCTGCACGTTCATCTGGAACTGCTGGTCGTGGCCGATCGGGCGCGCGCCGATCCGCCCGACCGGGGCCTGCACGTTCTGCGCCTGGATCGCGGCAATCACGTCGGCTGGTGTGAGTTTCAGATTGTCCAGCCGTTTCGTATCGAACCAGATGCGCATCGAATAGTTGAGCGCACCGAATATGTGCGCCTGTCCAACCCCCGGCACCCGCGACAATACATCGAGCACATTGATGATAGCGTAGTTGGTGATAAACAGCGGATCCAGCTTGTCGCTGTCGCCGTAGAGAGAGATGAATTGCAGGATCGCGGCCGATTTCTTCTGGACCGTCAGCCCCTCCAATTGCACCTCTGCGGGTAGCTGGGCCAGCGCGGTCTGCACCCGATTGTTCACGTTGACAGTGTCGATGTCGGGGTCGCTGCCAAGTGCGAAGCTGACGGTCAGGGTGTAGCTGCCGTCATTGGCGCTGGTCGATTTCATGTAGATCATCTTGTCGACGCCAACGACCTGCGCCTCGATCGGCTGTGCGACGTTCGCTTCGACCACTGCGGCCGAGGCACCGGGGTACACCGCCGAGACCTGAACCTGCGGCGGCACGATGTCGGGCAATTGCGCTACCGGGATGCGGCTCAATGCCAGCAGGCCGGCGATCGTGATGACGATTGCGATGACGACCGCCAGCCGCGGGCGATCGACGAAAATCGCGGAGATCATTGCTTTGTTCCCGGCGCGCCGGAGGCGGGCGCGGGCGTAGCGCCCGGCGAGGCAACGCCGCTCCCGCCAGGCGGCTCGGCCTGCGGCGATGGGGTGGCCGGACTGGGCGATACGGCCTCGCCGGGCCTGACGCGCTGCAACCCCTCGCTGATGACCAGTTCGCCTTCCGCGAGCCCGTTGGCCACCACCGCAGTGGAGGGAGTCGATTGCCCGAGCTGAACCCGGCGAACCTGCGCCTTGTTTTGTGCGTCGACGACGTAGACGTAATCGCCCTCTTGATCGGACAGCACGGCGGCGCGCGGAATGCCGAGAACCGTGATCGGCTGCACGCCTTCAAGCAGCACGGTCACAAACTCGCCGTCTGTCAGCTCGCGCGAGCCCGGCTGCCCCGCCGTCGTGCCCGGAAATACCGGATTGGGGATCGCGCCCCGCAGCGTAATCGTATCGGTATTTTCGGCGACGGTCGGCGATACATAATCGAGCTTGCCGTCCGGCGCGTAGATCCGCCCATCCGGTAGGCGCAGCTTGATCACGACCGCGCTGTACCCGCCCTTGGCCGCATAGCGCGTGCGCAGATCGACTCCGGCGCGCAACGAGATCGGGAAAACCACATACATCGGATCCTGGCTGACGATCGTCGCCAGAGTCCCGCTCGTCAGCGAGACGACATTGCCCTCCGTCACGGCCGTGCTGCTGATCTTGCCATCGATCGGCGCGCTGATCTCGGTGTAGCCGAGGTTGATCTCGGCCGTCTGCTGTTGGGCCTGGGCGCCGAGAATCTGCGCCGCCAGCGAGCGTTCCTGGGCGAGCGCGGTATCGACAGTGGATTGCTGGCCTGCCGGCCCGCGCAATAAGGCCTGGGCGCGCTCCAGGGTCAGTTCGGCATCACGGTGCTGCGCCTCCAGCTGCTGCACGCTGGCTTTCGCAGCATCGACCTGCGCCTGAAACGGCGGCTGTTCGATCTGATAGAGCAGATCGCCCTTTTTGACCTCGGCGCCCTCGATGAAGAGCCGCTTTTCGAGGAAGCCGGTTACACGAGCGACGAGCGCCACCCGGTTCACCGCCTGGATCCGACCGATGAACTCGTCGCTCTGCGTGATTTTCTGCTGCTCCGCCCGCACCACACCCACCGCGGGCGGCCCGCCTTGCGCAGGTTGCGCCTGCGCTTGAACCGACAGCAATGCGAGCACGAAAGTCGCCAGCAAGCAGGAGGCCCCTACTCTTTGACTCATCCAAGCCTCCGTAGGCTGCGCGATGCATACCGGGGGCTTTCGCCAGCTGCGACACAAGCGCGGCGAAAACCTGGATGGGGGTGCGGGCCGGTCGAGGGGGTGCTCATTGGGCGCCTGCAATATTGTACAGACGGTGGATTCGCTCCGAAAACCAACTCGTCAGACCGCTCGTCGGCACGGTGTGGTCCAGCTCGGTGGCGTCAGCGGAGCGCCCCGCAGCCTGCCGTTGCGCCAGGGCGCGGCCAAGCTCTTGCACCACCTCCGGCTGAGCTTCGAGGATCGGCGTCAGATCCGCCTTGGCGAGTTCGTAGATGATAACAGGCGTCAGAGCGGTCACTTTGGCAGTGCTCAGACCACCGGTCAGCAGTCCGATCTCCCCATAATGGTCGCCCGGCCCCAGCCGCATCAATTCGGTATCGCCGCGGGTAAACGAAAGGACGCCACTGGCAATAAAGTATAACGATTGCAACACCGTTCCAGGTTCGAGCAACGTATCTCCCTGGTCATGAGCATGTTGCTGCAGTTTTGTTGCGATAGTGGTCCGCTCTGGGCTGGTCAGGGTCGAAAAAATTGTCACCATCTCGACCAGCATTTCTGGCCGCGTCTTCGATTTCCCTAAATTTGCATCTTCAGAAGCTCGATAAGCTTGGTTCAAAGGCGAAGCCAGATCAATTCCAGACGCTGCCAGGTGCCGAAAAATCAGGTCGAACAACTCATTCTGCGCGCGCACCGTCGACGCCAGTTCCTCGACAAAGAATGTCACTTCAAATTCGCTGTACGCCGCATTGGTCGCCTTCACAGCGATGGTCGGTGATGGTGCGGCCACGATCAGACGACAATTGAGAATAGCGCGCTCGAGGATCTCGATGCCCACCATCGGCGGTGTCTTAGCGTCGAGTTGAACGGTTATGCTGGCACCATGGATGCCGGACGGCGAACTGACGTTCACAATCTTCGATTTGGCGATGGTGCTGTTCGGCACGATAGCGAGATCCCGCCGCCCGGTCAGCACATGGGTCGCCCGCCAATTCATCTCGATGACCCGCCCCTCTGTTCCGCCCTCGAGGTTGATCCAATCACCCGGCCGATAGGGCCGACTAAAATTGAGCACGATGCCGGAAAATAGATCGCTCAGCGTACTCTGGAGGGCGAGGCCGAGGATTATGGCAATAACCCCCGAGGTCGCGAGCAAACCTTGGATCTTCAGATCGAAGACATAGGCGATGATGGCGAAGACGGCAGCGAGATAAATAAGACCGGCAAGCAGGTCCTGGAGCAGCTTACCTTCGCGCGGCCGACGCTCGACGATCACAAAGGCACGCAGAAAGCCGACCAGGAGCCACGCCGCCCAAAACCACCAAGCGATCTTTAGGGCCGCATGGACCGCGTCGAGAAGCGGCGTGCCGGTGAACTCCAGCGGTTGGTAGGGCACAATGTTGGCATGCAGGAAGGCAATCGTCAGGAGGACCAAAAAGACGACCCGCACGATTGCTTTTCCGAACGGGTATCTCCGAAACAGCAGATGCGCCGCGGTCCCGCCCACCGCAAAAAGGCCGAGGATACCGACGAGCGGGTCGCGTGCAGCCGCTGTCAAACCCGACAGATCGATCATCGTGGTGCTCCAGCCGGCAATGGCGGGCCGAGTTATGGGCCAGCTTCATGACGGCGGTCAAAATCCGCAACCGTGAGGGCCGCGGTGCCCTAGCGGCGCTGCCGCATTTCAATAATAGCGGGGGATCGGACCGTTGTGCGGCGTAGCACGATCGCTGAGGTCGAGCATGACCTCGTCGATGAAACACCACCCCCACCCCTCGGGCGGGTCATAGCCTTCGATGATCGGGTGGCGCGTCTGGTGGAAATGCTTCGTGGCGTGGCGGTTCGGCGAGTCGTCGCAACAGCCGACGTGGCCGCAGGTCCGGCACAGGCGGAGATGCAACCAGGGCGAACCGATCTTCAGACATTCCTCGCAACCGAGCGCGCTCGGCGTCACGCCGCGGACAGCGTCGGCATGGGTGCATTCGTCGGACATCAGGGTCTCCCAGTGCTGATGGACAGCGCGGGCTTGTCACCGGTTTCCGCCAGGAAGGCGTGGAGCGCTGCTACCACCTGCGCGCCCTCTCCCACAGCGGCGGCAACGCGCTTCACCGAGCCCGAGCGCACGTCGCCGATCGCAAATACCCCGGGGAGGATAGTTTCGAGCGGCCTGTGGATATTCGCACCCGTGCGAACGAAGCCGCTGTCATCGAGCGTCACACCGGACCCTGACAACCAAGCGGTATGCGGCTCGGCGCCAATGAACAGAAAAAGATGGCGGATCGCGCGCTTTACCTCTTCACAAGATCGATGAGAACGGCAGCGTATTGCCTCCAGAACGCCGTCCTGTCCTTCGAGAGCGGCGACCGCCGTCTGGGTTAGGACCTCGACATTCGGAATTGCCGCAATGCGGTCGACCAAGTAGCGCGACATGCTCACATCCAGACTAGGCCCACGAACGATCAGCCAGACCTTGGCGGCTTGGCTGGACAAATACACCGCCGCCTGACCCGCCGAATTGCCGGCCCCTACCAATGCCACCTCCTGCCCGGCGCACAACCGTCCCTCCAGCGGCGACGCCCAATAGTGAACGGATGTACCCTCGAAGACCGCGAGATTGTCGACATCAAGGCGGCGATACTGCGCACCGGTGGCGATGACGACGGCACGTGCCCGGACGCGTTCCTTATTCGCGAGGGTGAGCAAAAAGCGCGCGCCAGCCAAAGCTGTTTGAGCCTGCAAGCCCGTTACCTCATCTGGGATCGCCATATCGACCCCGAATTTCTGGGCCTGGTTGTAGGCTCGTGCCATCAGGGCCAGGCCGGTGATGCCGGTCGGAAAGCCCAGGTAGTTCTCGATCCGCGCCGACGCGCCGGCTTGGCCGCCGAACGCCCGGCAATCCAGCACCAGCACCGACAGCCCCTCGGATGCCGCATAGACCGAGGCGGCAAGGCCCGCAGGACCGGCTCCGACGATGACAGCGTCATAAGTCTTGGCCGGATCGATCGGTTTGACGAGACCCAAGCAACGGGCGAGTTGGTCTTCGCTGGGATTGCGCAGCAGCGCGCCACTAGGGCAGAGAACGATCGGCAATTCCCGGGTTTCGATGTGGAACCGCTCGATCAGCGCATGGGCGCACGGATCGGTCGCCGGGTCCAACCGCTGATGTGGATGACCGTTTCGCGCGAGAAACCCCTCGAGCCGCAGGACATCGCCGCTTTCAGCGCTGCCGACGATAATCGGCCCGCCACCTCCGGATTCAAGGAGTACGACGCGTCGCAAGATCAGGGCGCGCATGATCCGTTCGCCGAGCTCCGCCTCCTCCACCAGGAGGTCGCGCAATCGCCGCGGCGGGATGACCAGCGCCTCGACCGGCTCGATGGCGACCGCGTCGACCAAGGACGGACGGCCGGAGAGTTGCGCCAGCTCGCCCATGAAGGAGCCCGGACCATGGGACATGATTGGCTCGGTTCGATCCAACCTGTGCTGGCTGGAGTCGGCCCGTCCGGCCAGAACGATGAAGGCCCCCGGCGCAACTTCACCGGTGGTGAAGATGCGTGCGCCCGAAGGATAGGATTTGCGCTCGCCAAACCGCATCAGCCGCTCGATTTCGGCCGGCTCCAGCACCGGAAACATCTGATCATGGCGCGCCTCAATCGTCGAATGGGCGGTCTGCGCCATGATGCCTCCCCTCGCCAGCCTTGCTGCTGAACGCGGGCGGTCAACCCCGCGGCAGATCACATATGGGCGCTAGAAAGTCGCTTGCCCGCGTCCACAAATAAATTCTGCAAGAACGGATCCAGGAAGGCGCCAGTCGTAGGATTTCGGGCCGTCAGCAGAACGGCCCCCTGGCCCCTACCGGCCGTCGTTCCACGGGGAGCATCGACCGCTTGCGAGCTCAGAGCTGCCGTTTGCTGGCACGGTGAGGAACAGCTGGGTTGGGTGTTTTCGATCCTTCGCCGTCACGCGCGCCAATGGCAAGGTTGCGCCGATTCCGGTCATACGTAGCAACGCGATCTTGTCGAGTTGCGTCTACTCACGCAGTGCCGCGAGCGTCTTGGCGAGCAAGCCCTCGAGCGCTTCTCTGGCGGCTTCATCCGGAACCACTCCGTCGCGGCTTGTTAACTCCAGTTCTTCCGCCGCCATGGCGACCGCCTTCGCCCCGATCGTGTGACTCATCGATTTAAGTGCGTGGCTGACCTTGGCAATGTCCTCGATGCCGCCCGATCTGGCTGCCGCTTGTAACTCGACGACGCAACCCGGCGCGTTTTCGCAATACAACCTGACAACTTTTTCGACAAATTAGGCTGCGCCCGCTCGATGCGAACCCTTCGAGCTCAGCCACCACTTCCTGATCGAAGAGATCATCCCGGAGACGAAGGAGCGGCAGCCTCACCGAAATCGGCTCCTCGAGTGATTGGGGACGGTCGGTCGCGACCGACGGAGCAAGAAACTGGGCTAGAGTCTCGGCCAGGCTCTCGAGCGTAAACGGTTTGTGAAGGACGGCGTCCATCCCCGCGGCACGCCACGCATCGGCGGCGACGCCGACGACATGGGCGGTGAGTGCGACGATGGGCACCCGTTGTCGCTCATCAGCTTCCTCCCAACCGCGGATTTCTCGCGCTGCCTCGTAGCCGTCCATCTCGGGCATGCTGCCGTCCATGAGTACGAGGTCGAAATGCGCAGAGCGCACGGTCTCGATCGCTGCGGCCCCCGATGACACGACCTTCACCTCGACGCCGAAACGCCCCAACGCTTCGATCGCGACTTCTCGATTGACGGCGCTGTCGTCAGCGACAAGGACACGCGACCCTACGAACCGCGGCAACTCCTCACTCACATTCATCGAGTCGGAGTGGTCGAAGCCCAGCTCCAAAGGAGCGCCGCTCGCCAGGCACTCCAGAAGCCCCCATAACTGCTGCCGCCGGATCGGTTGCGGCAGCACAAGCTGCGCGATTCCCGCGCGTATGAGCTCTTGCGGGTCGGAGTCGCCGTAGGCACCGAGGCAGATCGTGGTGGCCGGTATAGCATCCAAGCTGCGCAACCCTGGGGCGTCCCCGATCGCGACATGAGCGCTCGCCGCATCCGAGGTCGCGTACCCGGCCCGTTCGAAATACGCCTTCAGCGTGCGCGCCGCGAATGCGCCCGCATGTGCGATCGCGACACCCGCACCGACGGCTGGCGCGCGAGGCCAAGCGGCCACCGCATCGAGAACAGGGGATGGAAGCAGGACCGTGAAGCGCGATCCGTGCCCGACCGTGCTGGTGACGCTAAGCTGGCCGTCCATGGCGTCGACCAGCCTCTTGCAGATCGCGAGCCCCAGACCGGTGCCGCCGAAGCGGCGAGTGGTTGTTTGGTCGGCCTGTGAGAAGGCGCCGAAGACGCCCTCAATTTTATCGTCGGCGATGCCGATCCCGGTATCTTCGACCGCGATGCAGATGCCGCCCCCAGCGCCCGGGGTGATTTCGACCAGCACGCCGCCGGTCTCGGTGAACTTGATGGCGTTGTTGACCAGATTGGAGATCACCTGGCGAAGCCGCGTTGGATCGCCGGCGATCGCGGTCGGCGTCTCCGGGTCGATGAAGCCGGCGAGATCGAGGCCTTTGCTCGATGCTCGATCCCAGAATAGGCTCAGCACGTCGTCCACAATTTCGCTCAAGTCGACCTTGACCGACTCAAGCTCGAGCTTGCCTGCCTCGATTTTTGAGAAATCGAGGATGTCGTTGATGATGGCAAGCAGGCTGGTGCCCGAATTGACGATCACGTCGGCATAGCGACGCTCTCGCGGCGGCAATTGTCCGCCGGCCAACAGCTCCGCCATCGCCATGACTCCGTGCATTGGGGTGCGGATTTCATGGCTCATCGTGGCAAGGAAATCGGATTTTGCGTCGTTCGCGGCCTCGGCGGCGTCTTTGGCGATGACCAGATCGGCGGTCCGTGCTTCGACCTCACTTTCAAGGCCCGCTACCTGCGCCGCGATGCGTTCATCTCGCGCTCGTATCTCGAACAACATGCGATTGAAGCCGGACACCAGCGCCTCGACTTCGCCGTCCGCCGCGACATCGACATTTCGGTCGAAATCGTGGGTTTCCTGCACGCGGTGCATGGCGGTGGTCAGCGCCAGAATGGGCCGCGCGATCCGCTCTTGGAGCCGCCATGCGATCAACAGGCCGACTAGCACAGCAGCGGCGGCGACAGAGAGGCTTTCCCCCAAGCTCACGACGAAGCGCTTGAGGATACCCTCGGTCCGTCCCAACAGAACGACCTGGCCGATCTCGACTCCGTCGGATGTGACGGGGGCCGAAACTTCGGAGCTCCTGCTGAACAGTTGCCCGAAGATGGAGGCTGCTCCCGCGTCTCTCCCGGCTTGGACATCGCTGACGAGGCGGACACCCGCGCCCGTTTCGACGAGCAGCACGCCGCTCGGGGCTTCGATGCGGCCGTATTCGACATCGTGCATCTGGCCGATTGAGCGGAGCGCTTCAAATCCGCCGTGTACGTCGCGTTCAGCCGCCGCTTTCGAAGTCATCGACGCTACGACCAGCGCGGCGGCATTCAGGCGCGCCGTTTCAAGCGCGATTTCGCGCTCACCGTCGCGCCAGGCCAGCACGCCGGCAATCGGGGTCACCGCCACGCCGACAACGCAGACGATCAACCAAACGAGCCGGCGACGGAGAGTCCGCGTCTTAGCCTGCAAGTGATAGGGCCCTGTTTCTATCTTGACGGGCGCGAGTGACAACATCGCGCATGGTTACATTGGGTTAATTACTTTCCTCTAAATTTGGCCCCAGTGAGGACCGGCCTTGATAGCTGTTGACCAAGTCACAGGCAATTTGACGATCGCTCGACAAGAGCCATTGAATCTGCTCTTCGTCGATGACGACGCGATCTTGCGCGAATTCGCCCTGGAAAATCTGGGCGTACACTGGTCCGACATGTCTGTTGCGGCTGATGGTGTCGAGGCGCTCGCTTCCATCCGCAGCAGCACGCCGGACATCGTACTCCTCGACCTTGAAATGCCGAGGATCGACGGCTTCGGAGTGCTGAGAGCGCTGCGTGCGGATCACGCGACCAGAAGCCTTCCCGTCATTGTCATCACCGGGCGGGCCGACGAGCATTCGATCGAGCGCGCCTTCTCGGCGGGCGCGACGTCGTTCTTGGTGAAGCCGATCAACTGGCGGCTGCTGGTTCACCAGATCCGTTACGTAAATCGTGCGGCGCAAAACGAGCAGTCGCTCACGCACCACATCTACGAACTCGAACATAAGAAGTGCGAGCTTGAGACAACGTCGGCGGCCCTCGCGATCGCCCTCAACGAGGCGGACGCCGCTAGCCGTGCTAAATCGGAGTTTCTCGCGACCATGAGTCATGAGTTGCGAACGCCGTTGAATGCCGTCATCGGCTTTTCCGAGATCCTCGATGCCCAGCGCGATGGACCGCTGGGCAGTCCGAAGTACCGGGGCTATGTGCGCGACATCCTGGACAGTGGCAAACACCTATTGTCGCTCATCAATGACGTCTTGGAGTTTTCGCGCGGAAACTCAGGGAAGTTAACGCTTGCCGACGAGGAGTTCTTGCCTGACGCGGTGATCGACGACGCGCTGCGCAACGTGACCAATCAGGCAACAGTGGCAAGTCTCAGCCTCACGGTGGAGCCGGCGCCCGCCGGTGTGCGGTTGCGCGGTGACCGCCGTCGCGTCACCCAAGTGCTGATCAATCTTTTGGCCAATGCCGTGAAGTTCACGCCGGCAGGTGGACGGGTCACCGTCGATACAAGTCATGACATCGACGGCCTCGCCATCTCCGTGTCCGATACCGGTATCGGAATTGCGTCCGCGGATATCCCGAAAGCGTTGGACCGTTTTAGCCAGGTCGAGAACAACCTCGTCCGCAAGTACGGAGGAACCGGCTTAGGTTTGCCGCTCGCGAAGCAACTGATGGAGCTGCACGGCGGCAGCCTAACGATCGACAGTACGCCTCAGGTCGGGACTACGGTCACGGTGAGATTCCCGGCGGAACGCGTGCTCATTGAGCCCGCGGCGGCCTGAGCGGCTGTCCGGAGGCTTTAGCGTCGTCCGGAAAACTACTGCGTCAGGTAAGTTCGCGAGGCGCCGTTTGGTCCGACACCGGGCGGCACCTGTACCCCGGTACTTGAATAGTTCGCGTTCAGGGTCAGATCGGCACCGCCGCTAATCGTCATGGAGTTTGCGACGATGACGGTCAAGCTCGACGCCTCGGCCACCTTGCTGTTGCCGTTTATGCTGAGCAATCCGTTCGGGATGTAGACGACGCCCAATAGGGTATGCGCGGATGTCGTAGAGATATCGAATGTCTGCGAGTTGTCGCGCGTGGTCGCAATTACGAAGCCGGCGAGAGGGCCGGATTGCCGGCCTTCGAGCTCGATGTCAGCGTTGTGTTTGAACGAGAAGCTCGAAGTCTGGTCGAACACTAAAACGACGTCCGTTCCTTGCAGAACTGCCTGATTATCTAAGGTCAATACGGCTGCGAAGAAGTAATGCTCTCCGGGCTGTAATATAAGAGTTGCATTGTCGCTCACGATGATAATGCCACAGTGAACTCCGGGTGTTAGATACTGAGTGCCCGTGGTGAATGTCAGGTTAAAATCCGTACACAGCGTCGGAACGTTGATATTTATCGAAAAAAATGGGTCGGGCATTGGTGCCGCGCCGGTAAGTGGCGTTGGCGAGATTGAGCCGGTGGCTGCGCCGACGGCCTGAACCGCACCGGCGGAAATTTGCGCGCTGTTTTGGGCGGCGATGTTTTGATCGGACTGCATTAGGCAATTGGGAGCAGTTACTTGCGCCTTCTGCGTCAGATTGATGACGGCATTTGCGCCACTCGTGCTCGTACCGAGCGCGCAGAGCGGCATCTTAGCTTCGGTCTGCGCGGTTGCGCTGACGCTGACATTCCACCCTCCCTGCGGGAGCATGTTCTGCAGCAGCGCGGGCCGGGTGGCGGATATCAAAACCTGCACCGCGGTACCGTCATTGACGATCTGCGACGTGATGGTCGTGGTCCAGTCGCTGAGAAGCCCTTTCAATTGCGATTGAGCATAGCTCTCAGCCCGCTGCACGGTCGCTGACGAACTATCGATGGCGAGCTGCGTCGCCGCGGCGAGCGCGGATGCATCCGCCACACCTTGCATTTGGCCGCGATCGACCATGGCGTCGGTGAAGTCGAGCGCGCCCGTCGCCACAAACGCGAGTGCCGGAAGAGCAATGGCCAAGGCTATGGCCATGCCACCTGCGCGATCCTGGCAAGTGCGGAAGAGAAGAGAGGTGATCTTTTTGGCCAGCGAAGACATCACATACTCTTAGGCGATCGTCCCGCTTTTTTTATCACTTTATTCATGGGCAAATCGTAAACGCGCCTTGCCGTCACATTGGGGATTTCAAAATCAGATCACAGGACGACCTGGCAAATCGGAAACGACCATAACCACCCGACCCGGCGGTTCGACGGTATGGTCTCGAATGTCTCAAAAGGGGCATAACCAGTCGGGCGAGTAGCCGCGACGACCGACCGGTGTGGGTCAGATAGCCGACATCTGGGGCCGGCCTGGCGACGTCACTATATATGTGATAATGTCCTTTATCTGATATACTGTACGTTGCGCCGGGGAGGGGGAAGGGTGACCGATCGGAACAGCACTCATTCGACCCTGCGCGAGCGGATCGTCGAGCCAGGCCTGGAGATGGCCTCGTTTTTCTGGTTCGGCGGTTCGCCCGGCGAACCGCTGCCGCCAATCGCCGAGTACCATGCGCCGCTACGCGCAACACACAACAGGCTCGGCGAAAGGCCGCCCCGACAAAATCATCGCTTGATCCCGGCGGCCAAATTTCGGGCTATGGACTCGCTTGACGACGTGCTCGAAGCGCTGTTTGGCGCGCTTCCCGATGCGGAGCCCGTGTAATGAACCAGCTCGTCGCGCTTGCATCGCCCGCACTGCCGGCACTTGTCGCCGCCGCCGGCAAGCGCGCCTCGATGCGCTTCCTCGAATTCTTCGCCGCCAACATCCGCAACCCGCACACGCGGCGCGCTTATTACCGGGCGGCCGAGGAATTCCTAGCCTGGTGTGCGAGCGTCGGCGTGCCATCGATCGCCGACGTCCAGCCGTTGCACGTCAGCACTTGGATCGAGGCGGCGACGCGCGAGCTGGCAGCGCCAAGCGTCAAGCAGCGGCTCGCCGCGCTGCGGCACCTGTTCGATTGGCTGGTCAACGGCCACGTCATGCTGATCAACCCGGCGCACACCGTACGCGGGCCGCGCCATGTGGTGACGACCGGTCAGACACCGGTGCTCGATCCCGCCGAAGCGCGGACGTTGCTCGACAGCATCGATATCTCGACGCAATCCGGGTTGCGCGATCGTGCGCTGATCGGGCTCATGGTCTATTCGTTCGCCCGGATCGGCGCGGCGCTCGGCATGGCGGTCGAGGATGTCTATACGCAAAACCGCCGCCTATGGGTGCGGCTGCGCGAGAAGGGCGGTAAGCGGCACGCGATGCCGTGCCATCACAATCTCGACGAATACCTCGTCGCCTATCTCGACGGGGCGGGCCTGCGCGACGATCCCAAGGGGCCGCTGTTCCGCACGATCGGCCGCGGCACCGGCCAACTCACCCGCACCGTGCTGCCGCAAGCGAACGCCTACGCGATGATCCGCCGGCGCGCCGCATCGGCTGGCATCGAAACCAAACTCGGCAACCATAGCTTCCGGGCAACGGGGATCACCGCCTATCTCAAGAATGGCGGCACACTGGAGAAGGCCGCAGCAATGGCTAACCACGCGTCGACGCGCACGACGCAGCTTTACGATCGCCGGCGCGATGAGGTCAGCCTCGATGAGGTCGAGCGAATTGTGATTTAACTCTAAGCTGAAAGCGCAGTGTTCCTGTCGCGCGAGTAGAACAGCTTGGCGCACGATGTCTTCATCAGCTACTCGCACAGAGACAAGCTCATCGCCGATTCCGTCTGCGCCATCGTCGAGGGGGCAGCGGTCCGGTGTTGGATAGCACCGCGCGATATCCGGCCCGGTGCTGATTGGGGCGAGAGCATCGCCGAGGGCATCGACCAGTGTCGCGTTCTCGTGCTGATCTTCTCGTCGAACTCCAATGGGTCGCGGCAAGTTCAGCGAGAAGTGGCGCGCGCCTTCAACCACGGCCTGACGATTGTGCCCGTCCGAATCGAGGCTGTAGAGCCGAATAAAGCACTAGCCTTCAATATAGAAGGCTTTCATTGGCTCGATGCGCTGACCGAACCACGGGAGCAATATCTTCGGGAACTCGCCCGGCATATCAAAGCGATACTCGAAACCCAGCCGGAAGCTATCCAGGAGCGGCAGGAGCAAGAGCAGCGCCGGGTGGAGGAGGCGGAAGAGCGGCAACGCGCGGAGAAAGAGCACCAGCGGCAGAAAGAGGAGGAGCGGCGGGCGCAAGAGGAAGCCGAACGACGGCAGAACGCGCAGCGCCGGGTGCGCGAAGAGGAGGAGGCGCGCCGCTCTGAGGAGGCCCGAAAGGCCTCAGAAGCCGCGCGGGCAGCCAAAGCAGGACCAGCTCAGAAACTGGAGTCGACGCCACCGAAGGGTAAGGAGCCGAAACAAAGCCCGTCTAGAATACAGATTGCAGAGTATATCGGCCGCCGACCCTTCGGGGCGGGCCTCGCCATTAGCGTTATGATTGGGGTCGGCGTGCTTGGGCAAGCGTTTCGCAAATCACCAGATAAGCCAGCAGCAACCAGTCCCGAGCCTAGTGACGCCGCTCCAGCTCGCACTTTAACTGGGCAAACCGACACCATTTGGTCGGTCGCGTTTTCGCCAGACGGACGTACGCTCGCTTCAGGGAGCAACGACAAGACGATTAAACTGTGGGAAGTCGCTAGCGGCCGGCTGCTCCACACGCTCTCCGGCCATAACGAGGCTGTTCGGTCCGTAGCGTTTTCGCCAGACGGGCACACACTCAGTTCGGGAAGCGACGACGCGACCATTAAAGTCTGGGACGCCGCGAGCGGCCAAATGCTGCGCGTGCTAAACAGCGGCCGAGCTGTTAATTCCGTGGCGTTTTCGCCCGACGGGCAGACGCTCGGATCGGGAAGTGACGACAAGACGGTCAAGCTGTGGAATTTCGCCAGCGGCCAGATGCTGCGCACGCTGGAGGGTCATACCCGTGAGGTGATGTCCATCGGGTTTTCACCCGATGGCGCGATGATTGCCTCAGCGGGCAGAGACAATGATCGTAAGATCAACCTGTGGCAAACGGCGAATGGCCGGCTGCTACGCTCGCTCACCGGCCACGAGGAGGCCATCTTTTCCGTCGGGTTTTTGCCAGACGGACGGACACTCGTCTCGGGAAGCGCGGACAAAACTATCAAGCTGTGGGAAGTCGCTAGCGGCCGAGTGCTACGCACGCTCACCGGCCATACCGATGTCGTTTCGTCCGTGGCCTCTTCATCTGATGGCCGAGCGCTCGCATCAGGGAGCCTGGATAAAACGATCAAATTTTGGGATCCAGCTAGTGACCGCTCGGTGCACACGCTGAGCGGCCATACCGATGCCATTTGGTCGGTCGCGTTTTCGGGTCCGAAACGGACCAAAGGCGTCGTGCTGTTTTCAGGATTTTCGCACAGTCGATCGGCCGCTGTTGCCCCAAATGCGTCATTCGAGAACGCACCCTCGAATGATCAATCCAAACGATGGCGTGGTAATGGCCGCTCATCAAGCTGCTCCTCTCGCGCGTTACGGTGACGCCCAATCGCCAAGGGCCAGACGAGGCCGACTATTGACGGAACTGCCCACCCGGTAAATGCCCCGACATAAAACGCCTCAGACCGGAGGCGGGTGATGCAATCACCCCGATCTTTACCGGCTCCTCGTCAACGGTTTCCCGTTCAATGCTCTCGGCGCCCAAGAATTTTTCGCAACCAAGCCATGGATCCCTCGTCTTTTGCAGAAAACTCTTGCCCCGAGAGGGTATCCGGAACGCCACGATTACCGTTGATCTGGCCGATGCGAATTCGAAAATAGGCGCACTCCAGCGGACGCGTTTTCCCATGGAGCACCGTCTTCACATAGCCGGGCTCCCACCACACAGGCCTCTCTTGCAGTAGGTTGTGCGCGTACTTCTGGTGTTCGGGCTTATCAAGTAGCTCCTCGTACTTGCCCATAACAATGACAGTGGCCCAATCATGGGGACTGACCAACTCGTCAGCCTCCACGCAAACGAGCGGGTTTGCGCGCATCCAGGTGATCTTTTGTCCGAGCGTCGCAGCCGTCGTCATACGCAAAATACATCGGGGTGATGTAAGGCTGCCCCTCGTAGGCACAGGCCAGCCTGCCCAATCGCGTGCGCGCCAGCAGGTCGAAACTGGCTTTCCTGGTCATGTCATGGATCAACATTGCGGGTATCTCGCTTGGGGATTTCCGACAAGCGAGTTCAGGCGCCATCGGCCGACGAAGGATAGGAATGTACTCATACACACCACTTCAAACCCCTAGTTAATCCCGCGGCCAATGGGGCCGCGTACGCCCTCAGCGTAGCGTCCCGATATAGGCGATCAGATCGTCCATTTTCGAGCCGTGCGGACGCGTCAGAAAGGCTTGCAGCTGATCGGCAGCCAGCCGGCCGCGCGCGACCGCGCGGAAGCTCGGCGGACCTTGCAGAGCCGTCTGCGGCGGAGCACCGCCGATCACATGGCAACTGGCGCACCACTGTTGCGCCAATTGCGCCCCCTTGCCCGCGTCGGCGGCCAGCGACGGAGAGCCGGTGGCCATGTTGGACATCACGACAGGGCGAGAGTGAAAACTCCGCGTTTGATCGTTCGACCACGCCCTGGGCACGGCGCGGCTCGGTCGATGTTACCGCCGAGAATGGGGTTGTCGATCTGCACGGCGTCATCCGCGACGAGCGGCGCCGAGCCGTCGGGTGCAAGCCAGGTTACGCCCCGGGTCATCACATCGACTGTGTTCATCGTCATGCTCCGAGAACCTGGCTGCGTTTGCTGGCTGCGCGCGACGCCTATCACTGAGCGGGCTTTAACGAGATGATGTAACCGACAAGATCGTCCGTGGCGTCGGGTGGAAGGATGAAATTCGGCATCGTTGCATGTTGGGTGTGCAGGAACACCCGCAGCGTGTATTCGGTGATCGATGGCTGGGCGGCCAGCTCCGGGAAGGGGGGAGCCTTCGGGTTGGGCGAAACCTGGTTGGGCTTCACCGCGTGACATTGCGCGCACCAGCGCTCCGCCAGGCTTTCCCCTGGAGGCGCGGCCAATGCAGGTCCGATAACCGCGAGCGCAAGCGCGGCCGCGAACGTGATGGTGGCCCAGATTGTCGTTCTACGGTTCATGATTCCAACAGTAATTCGCCTGAGCATAGAAGGACCAGGATGGGGCGCTTTGATCTGGCGCAATCGTGCGCTGCATACTGTTGGGCGTCGTTGACCCGGATCAAAGCGCGGCGCCCGACGGTGACCGAGCATCGCAGCGGATCGAAAAGCGACCCGATGGCCGAGCCAGGATGGATGCAAGCGGGGTCGCGCCTTCCTGGTCGGGGGTGAAGTCAAGGCCCGCCATTAAGGGACCTCCTTGGCGGTGCTCGGAATTTGCCGGAGGCTGCATCACACGACCTTGACCTATGTCAACGATCGCCAGGGAAAACCGGCGGTGGCCTCGCGCACGTGCGAACGTCCGCTTTTCGGCCGACACGAATGGCCGTCGGCCTAGGGAAGCAAGAAGGGTAGAGGAACAGCCGAGACTTGATTGCCGAGACTAATGACGCCCGTACCTGCACCACAAATCCGTCAGGGTGTTGCGAAATCCATAGATGTCTCAAAGAACTCGGTGAGCGCTTGATGGCACCGTTCATCCGGCGCCGGTTAATTAGCTTCAGCTGTAGGTGCGACAACGGCGAGCTGGCAAAGCGCAGGAACCCCAGCGGCTCGATCTGGCAGCGGCGTTGAACGAGACCAAATTCACAGCTTTGGCCAAGGCTTTCAAAGCGCATGAGCAGATCGCGCGCTGGCATGCACGCGGGATCGCCAGAGCTCGAGCGATTTGTCTCGAGAACACCGGCTGGTCCGGGATCCGGCATTACATAGCGATCGCGATAGAGGGCGAGGGAGCTGAACGCCACGGCAAGCACGCGATCGTCGTCGCCGACTGCAAGCGCGGAAGGCGACGCCGCATCTGGGGTGCGGAAGGTGATCTCCAGCTCCCGCTGGCCATCGAGGAGCTGCCACGGCAGGTAGCAGACACGGCTGGTGCGGTCAGTTACCCAGAATTCGCCGACGACGGACCCATTCACGACGATCGAAAGATGCTGACCGTTCAAGCGGCCGGGAGCCTCGAACGGGCGCAACTTCAGCACTAAAAAATAGCTGCCCGGAGCAGTAGGGCTCGGAAGGTTCAATCGGCTCTCCGACCCGATCGCCCACCGTTCATCCGGTTCGAACCCCGACCAGCCGGCAGCGCAAAACAGCCTGCTATTGCCGTGCTGGCTGAAGTCGACCACCACTCCGAGATCTTGCGCGGTCATTTGCGTACCCAGACCAATGTTAGGGATCTATTGCCTTTAAACACAAGACGCTACCGCTTGTGTTTGAGGCATCCTCGCCCCACGAGCCCAAATCCGGAAGTACGGATTGTCCAAGCGGGGGTCGGCGGCCGTTCCCAACGGCCGTGAAAATCTCTTGGCGTGCTGAAAAACCAACACGCCAAGGATTGCCGCCTTGCCAAGCCACTTCGAGCCCAATCCCAGAGAACGTCTCTGGGCGATGGCTCGGGCGGCGTTGACATCGGCGTGAATCGCGTTGCCGCACCAACGGCAAGCGAACTTCTTCTGCGACCGGCGGTTCCGGGCATCGACGTAGTGGCACAGGGAGCATTCCTGCCTCGTGTACGGCGAGGGAACCTCAGTCGCGGTGATCCCGAATTTGTCTTCCAGGTCGGCCAGCTTGGCGCGAAACACAGCGCGGCCGCAGTTCGTCACGAGGCGGTTCATGCGTCGCGACAGAGCGGGAAGCCGGAAGTCCAGGCGCTCGACCTCAAGCGCGGCGGGTTCGTGCAACGCCACGATGCGATTGAGCGTGGCGTTGATGCGGGTTTTCAGCATCCCGCGCAGGCGAGTCACGATCCTCCGGTAGCGCAGGCTGTCGCGTGGTTTGCCGCCCGAGCGTTGGCGATGTCGGGCGATGCCTGCAATCTGCTTGTCGATCCGCGTGAGGTCAGAGATGAGGCCACGGCCGAACATCGTTCCGCTGCTGGTGGCGATCAGCGTCGCAAGTCCGAAGTCGATCCCCAGGTGATCCATCCTAGGTTCGTAGTTCGCGCGCAAGGCATCGAACGGCCCAGTCATGTCCTGCATCAACCTGATGGTGATGCGGTTAGCATCGTCGGTGCAGAGTTGCACCACGGGGCAGAGTTCGCCGCCGCGCTGATTGAAGCGAGGATTGCCCAACAGCGGGATCGCCACAGCGCTGCGGTTGGGCACGCGCAGCACGGCCCACAGGTCTGCGAACTTGGTTTTGCGCGGCTTCTCGATGGTCGCCACGCGCATATCCAGGCGCGGAGAAATCCCGCGGAGATTGGGGCGGCGATGTTTGCCCATGACGTGCCGCATGATCGACCTAGCGAGAGCGCGCATGGCCGGGTCGATTCCGTCCATCGGCTCTCGGTCGAACCAGAGCTGCCGCCGATTGATGGTGTAGAGCTGCTTCTTCGGGGCATCCGGCAGATTTGAGCCCCGGACGCATTCGACGAAATCATTGGCACGGTTGCTCACCCAGCCGTCGATCTGCTCGGTGACCTGATATGACGCCATTTGGACGGGCGCCGCGCCGCAACGGTCGTTGAGGTGCTTGGCGGACGCTTGCTTGTTGGTGCTCCCGGCCCCGAAAAACAGCCGCCATTGTGCACGGCCGGCCTGCGCGGCCACCTCGCGATAATCACGGATGAAATTGAGGACGGCCCGTTCCTTCGCGGCGTGCTGCCTACCCCGCCCCGAGCAGATCGATTTCGAAGTGAACCTTCCGCGCCGCGAGCACAGGCCGACGCGCGCGCCCTTCGCCCTTATCGAGCCGCACGACTCCGGCCGCGGCTAGCTTGTTGAGCGTGCGCAGCACGTTTTGCTCGGCCCGGCCGGTCATGGCGGCCAGCTCGGTTACGGATTTCGGCGCGCGCTCGGCGATCGTACGCAATAGCGCTCGGTTTTTCGCCGACAGCAGCTTGGCGCCCGCCTCCAAGGAGGCGAACTGCACCCCCTCCTCTCCTCGCTCGCTGCCCTCGATCCGCTCCACCCACACCTTGGGCTCGCTCGGATCGACCTTGCGCTCACCGCGCGCAACCGCGAGCGTGTAGTCCTTGAATTCCTGAAATGTCCCGGTCCTGCGCTTCATAGGGCACCTCGCTCTCGCAAAATCCGCTCGGCCTCGCGGTAAAAATCTTCCAGCAGCTCGACCGGCCCCCGATAGGTATAGGGCACCAGCCGCCGGCGGCCGTAGACGTGCCGGTGATCGAACTCCGGCCGGCGCCGCCGCGTGCCGTGGGCGTTGTCCAGCCCGTAAATCCGCCGCCGCATCGGATCGTGCAGGGTGAGGCTGTATTTGATCCCGTGTGGTCGCCCCTTTGTCGGCTCGACCCGCTGCGCCTCGATCTTGACCCGATAGCCGCGGCCAAACTGAAATTCGAAACCATCGAGGCTGAGCAGCACCTCAAGGGCATAATCCTCGCATATAATCATATCAGGATTTGATGTTTAAGTCAAAACCGCCCGGTGTTTGACCCCGCCCGGCGGGCGAGGGTTGCCGCACGAATTGAGTCGCCGCCCCGTTCGAGCCCGCTTGGTGTAGGCTTCTCACTGTCAGCGATCGCGCGAAGTCAGACGATGAGGCCGCTATCAAGCTGTCGTGAGCCGCATCGCATAGGCATTGCGGCAGATCTTGATCCAATCGTCGAGCAGCAAGTTGTGCGCGTCCTCGCTCGGGGCAAACCGCTCAATGTAGCCAACAAGAAAGCCAGGAAGACGCAATTCGACCGTGCCGCTCGGATGAGCGGCATCGGCTAGGGTCACGAACAGCAATGTGTTCGGCCCAAAACGCCGCACAGCCGCGAACAGCGGCATTACCACTTCTTCGGGCAGGGCTCCCAGGCCTCTAAAAACGAAAATCTTTCCGGCATCCTGAAGATCCTGCCGCAGCTTCTGTACGAGGAACGGTATACGGCGGGTTTCGCGACGATGGACTTCTTCAAGGCTCATCTCCCCAATCCTGACCCAGGCGTGGTAAGTCAAGCCATATCGCGGCGCCTTGCTAAGACGCACCGCGAATTAGTCGTGCGCTTTATCGATCTCGAACTCGGTTGCGCGCGGGTGCCAAATCCGCTCGAGAGCGATGAGGACGCAGCAGCGACAACCGATTTCATTGCCCAATGCCAAGCGCACATGAGAAAGGCCGAGGTCGCCCACAAACAGGAGAAGGAATATTTCCTTAAGGCGGGTCGAATGGTCGACGGATTTTTCAAGCGCCGCTGCACGAAATTGACCGGTGCCTTGGCGCCGGTCGCGGTTCGTCTCAAAGCCTATCGCGACCAGATCGCCGAACTTGACGCAAAGCGCCACGAAACAACGCGACAAGACAGCGAAGCAGAGGCACAGCGCGCCGCAGAGGAAGAGGCCGAATATCGTACTGCGGCCAACCGATTGGCGCAGGACGCGAGGTCTCCAGCCGAGCGCCAGCGTGCTGCCGAGCACTGGCTGCTAGCCGAGGCGGCGGCGACCCGCGCCGCGGCAGCACAAGCGGCCGCAACAGCAAAGCCCGAACCGACCCACATTCGCGGCGACTACGGATCGACCGCCTATGTACGCAAGTTCTGGACCTTCGAGGTGGTCGATCTGGACGCGGTGCCGCGCGACTACATGAGCCTTGATGTCGATGTGGTGCGGGAGGCAATCACCAAAGATGCGGTTCGCGACATCCCGGGGCTGCGGATCTATCAGAGCGAGACCCTGCACGTCCGAGGGGCCGCGTAACGTGGCCGATGGGACTGGCACGTCGGACCTGAGAGCGGGCAATGGGCTCGACCACCCGATCAACGAAGAGCGGCATCACGATTCAGCCGTGACGTTTAACGTGCCGGGCTTCCTGGCGCCGAAGTCTCTGGGCGAGGTCAAAGAACTGGCCCGGATGATAGCGCTCGCCGAGTGGGCGCCCGACTGCTACCGCGATCTCGATGGCAATTACGATCAGCCGAAGATCGAACTGGCGATCCTGCATGGCGCGACGGTGGGGCTGGGGCCCATCGCCGCGGTCCACGCGATCGCGCTGATCGGCGGGAAGCCGAGTATCTGGGGCGACGGCGCGCTCTCGGTCATCGAGCACTCGGGTCTGCTCGAAGACATGGTCGAGGATTATGAGGTCGACGACGATGGTTTGGTGGCGGTGTGCACGATGAAGCGCCGGCACCGGGCAACGCCGATTGTCACGCGCTTCTCGATGGCGATGGCAGAACGCGCCGGACTCACTCGCAGTGAAGGTCCGTGGCAGACTTATCCCGAGCGGATGCTGCGGATGCGTGCCCGCTCATGGACGATGCGCGACGCCTTTGCGGATGTGCTGCGCGGGTTGCAGCTGCGCGAAGAGGTTGAGGATTATGTCGGGAGTAAGGGAGGGCGGTCAGGACGCGCTCCGCAAGGGGAGCGCAGCCCGCTCGGGAGCCTACGCGAGTACCCTTCACCCCGACCAAGGCGCCCTCTTGATTCCAGCACCACGAGCCACTCCGACGGCTGCCCGACTGCGGCGCCAGGCGGGCACAGAGAGGATCGGCCGATCGCCGAGCCGCCTCCCGCCGAAGAGACCTTCACCCTCATCGATGCCGACGGCGTCCTGATTGAGGTCATTGGTCGGGACGCGTTGCGCGCCGGGTTCGAGCGGCTGGTCTTCGACAAGCATCTATCGCCAGAGCAGGTTGCTGGCGTCTGGGAGTCCAACGAGCCGACGCGACAGGCGATCGAGCATTTGTTCGGGCCGGAGGCACTTGTGGACGCCGAGGAGCATCTCAAATCCTTTGACGGGGTGAGATACGCGCCTGGTGATCAACCCGAGGAAGCCGCTGCGCGCAGCGAAGGAGCCGGGCCCGTTCAGCCTTCCGAGCCCGATCGGGCTTTAACGCTGGAGATTAGCTCGACCTGGGGCCTCCAGAAAATCTTCCAGCAGTACCGCGCGGCGCTCACCGCGCTTTCTGACAGCCCCAAGCGGAGCAAGCCGACAATCGTCCGGTTCCGTCAGACCAACATCAGCGTGGAACAGCGCCTTCGTGCCAAGCTTTCGGGCCGCATGGAGCCGATCGATGCGATTTACCGGCGGGCCGGGCTCGAGCTCTGATCGGCGGAGGGTGATGCGATGCTCCCAGCGCGGCTAAAGCGGCCGAAACTCGGGGTACAGGTGCCGCCGCGAAAAGTCTGGCCGCGGCATCGCCGCTGGGTGAAGTCGCATGGCTGTTGCGTCCCGGGATGCGACGCCGCGATCGTGGACTTCGCCCATCTGCGATCTTGCGCCAATGCCGGCGTGGGCCAGAAGCCGCATGACATCTTCGGCGTGAGCCTCTGTCGGGCGCATCACGATGAGCAGCACCGGCTCGGGGTCGATGCCTTCGACCACAAATACGGCATCGACCTCTGGGCATTGGCCGCCGAATTTGCGCGGCGCAGCCCCGATGGTGAAATGCGCGCGACGCTCAAGCTGGTTCGCGCCGAAGAACTTGCGGATGCCTGACCTCTGCAATTTCCCCTGACGACACACTCTATGGCGGAACCGCGCTGCGCTGCGGCTCGGGCATCGTAGCTCGGTCGATTTCGACTTCTTCTCGGATGTGGCATTTGACCCCGATGCGCTCGCGCGCGGTTCCCTATCTTCCCGGTGCCGAACGTGTGCAGGTCGCCTCTCATACCCTCACCTGCCGGGTTGAGCGCGGTGGACCGGTGCTGGTGTCGTTTTTCGGTAATCGCGGGCTCGGGCAAGCCGCGCCTCGCGAGCGTGCGGAAGGTTCAAAGGTACGGGTTGCCTCGCTGCTCGATGTTTCGTGCTGTCGCAACTGCGGAGGCTGCAGCTTCGGGCCGGTTATCGTGATCGGCGCTCGCGGCGGCGACTCGCCGTTCTGCTGAGCCTCTCGGACGTCCCTGTTGCCAGTTCTTCCCTGCTTCCTATCGTTTTTGGGCTGGTTGCCAGGGCGAGGCACTGGAAGTCTGGCGGCAAATAGCGTACAAAAGCGAATGAACCGTGAACAGGTCATTGCGACATTGCGCGCGCACGAAGGCGAGCTTCGCCAACGCGGAGTCCAACGCGCGGCATTATTCGGCTCGATCGCTCGTGGCGAGGCGATCGCGTCGAGCGATATCGACATCATGATCGAGCTCGATCCCGAGGCGCCGGTTGATCTATTCGCTTATGCCGGGCTCAAGCGGTACATCGCGGAGCTGTTTGGCGAGTCGGTCGATGTTGTCAACCGGGACGCATTGAAGCCGTATTTGCGCCGGCCGACGGCCGCTGATGCAGTCTATGCGTTCTAGTACGCCGCAGGGAGCGCTCCTCGACATTCTCGATAACCTAAAATTGGCGCGCGAGTTCACCGTCGGTCTCGATTAGGAGCGGTTTCGGGACGATCGTCGCACAATCTATGCGGTGACGCGGTGTTTCGAGATCGTTTCGGAAGCCTCGCGGCGACTTCCCGATGAACTGAAGGCTCGGCATCCGGATATCCCCTGGCGGGATATTGCCGGCGCTGGGAATATTTACCGGCACAGTTATGAGGATGTACTCGAGCAAATCCTGTGGCGCACCTTGCAGCAAAGCGTAGAGTCGCTGCGGCAGGCCGTCGAAAGTGAGCTTGTGCGCCTGGCAGGCGAGAAAAAGAACATTGACGCGCCGCCTGGATGACGGGCGAATTCGGTCGTAACCATCGCCGCTCCCACACCGCTCAGGGCTCGATCTGCCTTTCAACGGTTGCTCTGGCAGGCAAGCTGTTTTCCGCGTCGGGGAAGTCGATGCGGAATTTTTTGATCTCGGGTTGCAGCGCCGTTCTGATTCCAGCCCCGCACCACCAACGCCACACGTCTTATGTCGAGGCGCTCATTTTCAAATCGATGAGCCTTAAAAATTCCCTGTTCTGCTGCTTGGGGAATTGGCCGATAAACCTGGGATCTGTTGGGGTTAAGGTCGGTAAGACCGTAATTTCGGTGACTGAAACTCACTAAATTTCCTGTATTTTCCCTGCAGATCAGGGAATTGCCCACCTTGGCCGCATGGCGAAATGCGCGCGGGTCCGCCCCCAAGGGGCTGCTGATCATTCGCGACGAACTGGCAGGTTGGATCGAGGGTATGCGGAACTACAAACTGCGCGGGGCGCGCGTTCTGGGTCGAGGCTCACGGCGGCCCGCCCTACCGGGTCGAACGGCAGAGACACCCCGAGCCGATCGTGGTTCCGCGCCTCGCCGTCGCCGTCTACGGCGGGACCCAGCCCGACAAGCTCGCCCTCTTGATGCGCGAGGCCGACGACGGTTTGCTCGGGCGTCTGCTGTGGGCTTGGCCGGAGCCGATCCGGTTCCGCTTGGGACGCGAGGCGCCGGGAGCAGAGTGGGCGATCCGCGCCCTCGACCGGTTGCGCGAACTCGATCTCCTACCGGGCGACCCGCCGTCGCCGATCATGGTGCCGCTTACTGATGAGGCGCGTGCGATGATCGAGAGATTCGGCGCCGAGATGCAGGATCGGCAATCGACCGCGGGCGGGCCCCTGCGCTCCGCGTTCGGCAAGGCACGCGGTGAGGCACTGCGGCTCGCGCTGGTTCTCGAATTGATGTGGTGGTGGTGCGGCGAGGAGGGCGCCACACCACCGCCGGCACAGATCAGCGCGCGGGCCTTCGCAGCCGCAGCGCACCTCATCGGGGACTATTTCATGCCGATGGCGGAGCGCGTCTACGGCGATGCCGCTGCGACCGAGCGGGAGCGGGCCGCCGCCATCCTGGCGCGGTGGATCGTCAGCACCCATCCCGCGGAGCTGCATGCGCGGCACCTACAGCGGGATGTGCGATTGCAGGGATTGCGCACGGCCGAGCAGATTCGAGCCGCCGCTAAGCAGCGATTCTCAGGTTGGTACACGGTAACCGTTGGCGCTCGATGTTCATTTCAGTGACGGCGTTATGAACGGCACGGTCGAGATGATCGGTGTCGGTGAAGGTCTGATGAGCCAGG
>Ga0181530_10000643_pt1 | contig 45066 bp, 47 predicted proteins | sample PEATcosm2014_Bin_42_FD_119769 | JGI IMG/M metagenome (GOLD analysis project Ga0181530, IMG submission 119769) | Peatland microbial communities from MTU Mesocosm Facility, Houghton, MI, USA - PEATcosm2014_Bin10_60_metaG | ecosystem: Environmental > Terrestrial > Soil > Wetlands > Peat | place...
AGCTGATAGCTCAAGACAAGGAGTTGATTATGGCATTACTTGATCGCGTGGCGACATTGGTGCGGGCAAACCTTAACGATCTGGTGGACCGCGCAGAGAACCCGGAGAAGATGCTGAAGCAAGTCATCCTGGATATGGAGAACCAGTTCATGCAGGTAAAAACGCAGGTCGCGATTGCGCTGGCGGACCTGCATGTTCTGGAGAAGAAGAAAAAGGAGAACGCCGACAAGCACAGCGAATGGATGCGCAAGGCCGAACTTGCCGTCGACAAGAAGGATGACGAACTGGCCCGTGCGGCGCTGGAGCGCGCTATGACCTTCCAGCAGCTTACGGAGAGTTTCGACCAGCAGATCGCGGACCACGAGGCCCAGGTCGAATCTCTAAAGTCGGCGCTGAAGAAGCTGGAGCTGAAGCTTTCAGAAGCCCGCGGCAAGGCTGACCTGCTGATCGCGCAGCATCGCCGCTCGCGGGCGGTGAACCGCGCTGCCGATGCCCAAACCGCGCCTCCGGGAGAGGACCGTACCTTCGAACGTATGCGTTCGAAAGTGGTCCGTGAGGAAGCACTGGGCCAGGCCAAAGGCGAGGTCTTAGGCGACGACATCGATGGACGGCTCAATGCTTTGGAGCGCGAGCAGAAAATCGACTCTCTGCTGGAGCAGATCAAGGCAAAAAAACGCCTCAGCGCCTAGTAGGGATAGGGACGCAGATTGGAATTCAAAGCTCGAATACGCTCAATGTTTTGGCAAAGTGGCTCAGAGAAAACAAAAGGGCCCGCAACGGGACAGGTCTCGTCAGATTTATCCCACTGCGGGCCGACCTACCACATGGAAGGAATAATTCAAAGCCAGTATCCACCGCCGAGTAGATCGCTGTCGGTGATATGCGATTCCTGAGGAGCACGAAGGTAATTAGGGAAACGGTTACTGCGCGTCAACGCATTTGGCAAACCGATGCGGGGACGCGACTGCTGCGACATCGTTGCTGACCATTTCGGTACGCAAGCGGCAAGAAAAACGCCACAACGAGCCTGCCCAACAATTATCTCGAGCAGGCGTCCAGACTTGTACCACAGCCCGTTAGGCCACCAAGGAGGAAATAAGCGCCCGAACCAAAGTTGACCGTGCGACTCTCCTGCACCGCAGCCCCAGCAATAGTCGCTGAACCGCTGAACTGAGATTCATTGTCCCGCTCGCAGTTATTGATGCTACTGCGTTAACCGCAAAAGAACCCTGGCCGCAATAGTTTGGAATACGGTATTGAGTTCAGCAGTGCAGGCCGACGAGGGACAGTCTGGTACATATTGAAATAACCCTGCTGGTTGGCCTGAAATGTAAGTTGAATAGGAAGGGTCATTTGCCAGTTGTGCCAGGAAAGCTTGCGTGCTTGGGCTTACGAGGTTGCCCAATCCGATGGTATAGATATAGGTTGGGATAGGGCTTTCGGTACGCATAGCATTGGCAGTTTGAATGGCACGCCACTGGGTTTCAGCGGTGACATTGGTCCGAATAAATGTCGTCTGTAGCCCCGTTTGCTGAGAGAGAAATGTGGTTACGGCCTGTCCCTCAGCATTCTTGCAAATGTCGCCGTTGGCGTCGTACGGGAAGCCGTTTGGGCAGCCGGCGCTGCCGTCGCAATAGCCCCACTCACTCTCATGGCCCACCTCATTCAGGCAGCCGTTGTTGCTGGCTGGAGTACTTGGGGTGCAGGTAGGATCGAAGAAGCCGACATAGTTGCCGCCTGTGTCGTAGCCTCCATAGTTGATCAGCGTTAAATTATTATTGGTCGTACCCCCGCAATGAAAATTGTCTTGCGAGGCGTTCATCAAGCCGTCAGTGAAATACACCAGAACTTTAATTACGTTCTCCCCCGGTTCGATGGGAACGCTGGTGTTCTGGGCATCGGCGAGCGCCATTGGGGGTCCTTCCGTATGACTTAGGACCGCTCCAGAACCTACCCCCGTGCCGAAAGTGCCGCCGACGAATTCCATATTCGCGACTTGCGTATTAATCGAGGACTGGAAGTTGGGACCGATGGGAAAGTTTATCGTCGAGTTGGAAGAGAAGCTAACCATCGCAATGTTATCGGTCAAGTCATTGAACATGTTGACGAAGGTGGGGACGGCAGATTGAAGCGCCACTCCGCCACCATTATTCGCCATTGAGCCTGAGCGGTCCAGCACGATGGTCATTATCAGCTTGCCTCGTGTCGACACAGCGGTGTCGCTCACCGGGACAGTTGCAAATACTGGAAGGAGCTGCATGAAATAAGTGTTTACGTTGGCTGTGGCCGTGACCTTGACCTGCTGGTCGCCGTATATATCGGTTGGGAACGTGACAGCCGGCGTAGGCGGATTGGCGCCATAATTGGCGTAAAACATATCGGTGGCCAGTGCCCCAGCGGTGGTCTGTCCTTTCGCCAAGTTCTTCATGCCCGTGAGACATGCGCCATCCACAGCCGTCGCCAGTTTGGCCTTTGTGACATAAAGACGTCCGGCGTCAATGGCCAACCCTGCGAACAGCACAAGGACGGACAGCATGAGAGCATAAAGAAGAAGGGTTTGACCACGGTCGTTCTTTGCATTGTTGGCATTGCACATATTTCATACCCTCGTTAGTAATATGCGACGGCATAAAGCTGGGATGGCAGTACGGTACCTCCCAGCAGACCCGTTATGGGCGTGATGGTCTGGTAATTGTAGAGGATTTCCGTCACGTAAATGGACGCTCCCAGGCCTTCCGATTGCAGTGCGCTAACAGCCGAAGTGGGGAGGGTAGCACTCGAGTTTTGGCAGCTTCCCTGTCCTGAGAGGCAGCCTACTTTACTGGTGCACGAGATCCCGCCCCCCGAAGCTTGGCCTGTGACCTGGAGAGAATTTGAGCCCATGTTGGTAACAACGGTGACCATGACGCATCCCTGAGTGCTTATGTTTAGGTCCGTTCCAGCGTCTGTAGTCACGGTTGTCACTGTGGTCCCGGGAAGGGTTCCCCGGGAAGCCAAGCTGGAACCCTCTCCAACGAGGTTTTTCATTACCTCAACGTCGTAGATGGCTCGACTGAAGTCAATGATCCCAAAGACTAAGACACACAACATCATGCACGCCAACGATAATTCGAGTAACGCCTGACCCGACTCCTCCGTATCCATCTTTGTCGTCATACGCCCCCTAACTTGCGCTCGGTGGAAACATTTCATTCTTAAAAGACGAACTCACCTTAATCGTGTACGTACCGCCCCCAAAGAACGCCCCGACTGGCCCGGTCATAAACCGATACGGGTATGCTACGGTGATAGTTACGATGTCACCCGGCCCGCCAGCGCCGTTGGGGCATCCTCCGCCGGTATTGGTACAGGTTATGCTGACGTCGCCAATGTTACCGCTGCTAAGGACGCCGGCAGAGGCGCCTTCGAGGGTTTGGATGATTGAGTTGTACCTCGATTCGGAGCAACCGCCACTCCCCGTTATACATTGCCCGGTGATGGCGTACCGTCCCGCTTGCCGTACCGCATTCTGGAGGGTTACTTTGGTAGAAAACAGAAATCCAAAGTCCATGGTTCCCATTACGAGTACAAGAAAAACAAATAATGAGATTGCGGTCTCTAGCATCGTTACACCGGAATCATTTGCTTTTGCTTTTGTCAATTTGTTAGGAACCTCCTCTATCGGCTTGAATCCTTCTTGTTGGCGCAACTGCCGTGCTGGAAAAAACTCGGTCACACCACTACCCTCGCTCGGGCGCTCCATTTGGACTCTGTGAATTTATCCGGATTCTATGCCTTGCGAAGCTATTAACGCAAGCATTTTTTTGCGTAACTTACTGTGCAGCTTGCAGTTCCGTGGGCTCACTAGTAACCCATATCTTGTGTTACCTTCGCGCAAGAAGACCGCTAGTCAAATAGTCGAAGGGGAATTAACTTCTCCTAGCCCCATAGTGTAGTAGTAGGAGCCATTTAGAGCCATATCGGGCGACTTGTATGAACCACCTAAGGCAGAGGACAAGTCTAGCCCAATGATGTATCCGTAATAAGGGCTTGCCGGGTTGCGTTCGAGTGGTCGCTTGTCAGGTGCTAATCCAGCCACAACCCGCCATCCCGACGTTTCCCGCACAGCCTGCGGAAATCCAACCGACCGCTACCGTTTTACTGCCAAAGTGCCGGTTTGCTTAGTTGTTGTATATTAAAGGTCTGTATCAGCGCTGGATTGCGCCGAGGAGTTCCCCATGGATGTGCCTACTTATGCGGTCGAAACTGGGCCGCTGCCGGAACCGCTGCAAGCTCCCGAAACTGTTGCCGACGCTGGAGTGCCCAGAGCGGTCCTCGAAGATCTGGCGCTAAAGAGCCTCGCGGTTGCGGGCTCTTCGTCGTTGCGGGAACTGGCGAAAAAGATGCGGCTCCCGTTCCGGGTGGTGGACGAACTGTTTCGCCGGCTGCGCACAGACCAGCTCTGCGAAGTTACAGGAATGACCGGGAATATCGCTGAGGTCGCAATCACTTCTCGAGGCAGATCGCGGGCATTGGATTTGTTGTCCCTAAACCAATATACCGGGGTTGCTCCGGTTTCTTTGCAGAGTTACGTACAACGGGTCCGCCAACAAAGCGTGCGCAATCTGGAAATACATCTTCCTGAGATTCAATGCGCTTTCGCCCATCTCGTGCTCGACCCCAAAATACTCGCAAAGCTTGGGACCGCGCTGAATTCGGGTGGCTCAATTTTCTTGTACGGCCCAACCGGCGCCGGCAAGACTACGATTGCGATGGCCCTTGCGCGGGCCGTTGCGTCCGATCTGGTATGGATACCGTTCGCGGTGGAAGTCGATGGGCAGATCATTTCTGTCTACGACCCTTATGTTCACGCCAAGATGGATGGGTTTTTTTCGCAAAGTTACGATGCCCGTTGGGTACCTTGCCATCGCCCGACAGTTTTGGTCGGCGGGGAGCTTACCATCGAAATGCTGGAACTGCAACTCAACCCCGTTGCAAGATTCTATTCGGCTCCGGTGCAGATGAAGGCCAACAATGGCGTCCTGATCATCGATGACTTCGGACGTCAGCGTCTGCGTCCCGAAGAACTGCTGAACCGGTGGGTCGTTCCCTTAGATCGCAGAATTGACTTCCTTACTTTGGCAGGAGGGAAGAAGGTCGAGATTCCGTTCGAGCTGTTTGTCGTGTTTGCCACTAATCTGGAGCCATCCAGCTTGGCCGACGCCGCATTTTTGCGGAGAATTCAAACCAAGATCAGAGTCGGGGCTGTTTCGCAACAGCAATTCCACGAGATTTTTGAGCGGGTTTGCGCCGGTTTCGGGCTTCAATGTGAGCCTGGCATCATCGATGAGTTGATGGGAGTAATTCGAACCAAGTTTGGGGAACCGTTGCGCGCATGCCATCCCCGAGACATTGTGAACCAAGTCCGCTGGGCGGCACGCTACCAGAAGAGGGCGCCTTGTCTGGATCGGGACGCGGTGCTGGCTGCGGTTGATTCATATTTTGTTTCCGAGACCAACGACACCGACAGCCAAATCGGCTAACTTCTTAAGCGCTGTTTTCGTATGAGGTTGAGTGTCCGCCCCTATGGATCGAAGCAGTAACGGCGCTAGTCGGGCCAGTCACGCGCCATAAATTTCGCAACAACCCCGTGGGCGGGGCCCGCAAACCTCCAGGGCCCGGGCCCAAGGTTCTGAGTCGACCAAACGTTGCCCGATTTATCCTCGATGATCGACGCACACGTTCCACCGCCGGGATCGCCGCGCACCGAGGCATGTCCGTCAACCGTGATCCTGCCCATCCAGCCGATTTCGCAGAACCACAAATCGTTTCGAAGACCGGCAGCGATGGAATGTGGGCTATCGTTGATCGCCGGACTGGAGAATTCTGTAATCTCACCAGACGGCGTTATTCGAGCAATCTTGTTCGCCGCTGACTCGGTAAACCAGATATTCCCATCAGGTCCAGCGACGATGCCAAGCGGGCGGCTTCCCGGCGTTGGAACGGCGAACTCGGTCACCTCTCCTCTCGGCGTTATCCGGCCGATCGCATCTCCGAGGGTCAACGTGAACCATACATTCCCATCGAATCCCAAGGCGATACGCCAGGGCTCAGGATGAGTTCCTGGCGCATGCGGTATCGCATACTCTCTGAGCCTACCGTCGGGGGTCAAATGCCCTATTCGGTCCGCACTGGTCTCGGCGAACCATACGCTGCCATCGGAGCCCACGGCAATATCTTGGGGGAATGCATGTGGTGTGCTAATGGTGTACTGTGTCAGAGCTCCCGACGGCGACATGCGGTATATGGCGTGAACTGGGTGTGGCCCGCGCTGCACGCCGGTGAACCAAATTACGCCGTCAGGTGCACTCGCCAATCCATTGATCCCCAAATGCAAGGAAGCTGCTTGCGGGAACACCGTCGCGGTTCCATCCGGCGTCATGCGTCCGATCACGTTGTCGAGCGAGTTCGGAGCGGTCGTAATAAAAAATATGTTGTTGTCGGTTCCTGCAACCAGCTCCTTTACCCATGGGTTTGTTTCGCGGAGGCTGATGAATCCAACTTGATGCGGCGGCCACGGCCACTGGGAACGGCAAGCGATCTGGCCCAGAACAAGGAGTGTAACGACAAGCGAGAACCTGGCGTTGGTTAATACAAGGTTGGCGAAATGCAGTCGGGTCCCGCTTTCGTCCTCGTAAGTATCGGTCCTTGGCAGCCAGCAAGATTCCACTGCTGCGGGTTGAGGTCGAGGCTGCACCACAATTTTATTTACACTGCTATCCTTGAGGTTTACACGCAAACTCTGCGGAAATACGCGGTTATGAATTATGTGCCGATCAACGGTCTGCGAATGCTGGCAGTGGAAGGCTGCATACTCTTCGCCGCATTTGTTGTCGGACTTGTTAGCTTGCGCTTTCTTCCATCACTCGGCCGGCCGAGATGGCTCGCCGGCATACTGGTTGGCAGTTCGCGGTCTGTACTGCTTGTCATTGCCGTCGCACTGGTTGGTCGGGCCCTACTGCTGCCGTTCATCGGCGTACCCGAACCTCGCATCGACGACGAATTTAGCTATTTGCTGATGGCTGATACTTTTTCTCATCACAGGCTTACCAATCCAACCCCGCTATCATGGCAACATTTCGAAACGTTCCACGTAAACCTCACTCCGACCTACCACTCGAAATATCCCGTCAGCCAGGGACTGGTTTTGGCTTTGGGGAAGATCGTTTTCCATCAGCCGTGGATCGGCGTATATCTAAGCACGGCAGCGCTATGCGGCGCAATCTGTTGGGCGCTTCAAGCCTTCGTCCCGCCGGGCTGGGCGCTGCTCGGGGGATTGCTGGCTGTGCTTCGCGTCGCACTCTTCTCGTATTGGATGAACTCGTATTGGGGCGGGTCCGTGGCTGCTCTGGGCGGCGCGCTCGCTCTGGGCGCAGTAGTGCGTCTTTTCCAGCCGCAGCGAACCGAGCTGAACCGCGTGCTGCTCGCATCATTGTTCGCGCTCTCCCTGTTGATCTTAGCTACCTCACGGCCGTATGAAGGCTTCGCATTCTCGATTCCGCTTCTGGTGTACTTCGTCTACAAGACAGTACGAGCCGCGGTTCGGCGGGAAGGGAAGCTTCGTGCAAACCTACTGCCTGTGGCCGCTATCGGGTTGGCTGGGATCGTTATGATGGGATACTATGACCAACGCACAACCGGCAATCCCCTCTTACTACCGCATATTTTGAATGAGCGTACCTATTCTCCGCTGCCATTGTTCGTATGGCAACGAGCCAAAGCCAACCCCACATTTCGGGATCCGGCATTTGCAAAGTTCTTTAAAGTCACAGAAGAAGAATATGGATATGAGAAGACAAAGTCTATCGGCGGACTGATCAATGTATTAGGGGGGCGCTTTCTTGCGGATTGGTTCTTCTTCGTGGGGCCGGCGTTATCGTTCCCTGTATTACTCGGCTTTATGTCAAGCGTGAGTCAGCCACGCCTGCGGATCGTGGTCCTTGCTGTTTTTACCATGGCTATTGCGCTCGCGTTGTGTATCTATACCATGCTGCACTATGCCGCACCGGGAACCGTCGCCGTCTACTTATTTGCGGCGGAAGGACTGCGTTATCTCTGGAGGCAGGGAAGGGATGGGGAGCGGGCCTTTGTCGTCGCTGTCTGCCTCACGGTTGTTGTGACTTCGCTGACCAGACAGACGGGGAGTGCTGCCATCAATTCGACCTTCGCACTTCCCGATACCCGGAAGTTGGTCACCCAACAACTGGACAATAAACCGGGCAAGCAGTTGGTCTTGGTTTCCTACGACCTCGAACGGCACTATCCGGGAGACGAACTCGTGCATAATGGAGCGGATTTCAACTCTGAAAAGATTCTGTGGGCGCGATCGAAGGGGGTAGAGAGTGACCGGGAGTTGTGCCAGACGTATCCGCGCAGGAGCTTTTGGATGGTGAAAACCGACGACATGAACTTTACATTAAGTCCTCTGGACCTCTGCCAACGCCCTTAAACGAAACCTTTTCCCGCTCCAGTGGCACAGATTCAGACCCGCCGAGTCGAGCATTCGCCGGCCGCCCGAAAGCTCTGCCCCAAGGCCAACCTTCCCCGCACCCTTTCCATCACATTTATTGGCTTTCCGCCTCGCTATAAAGTTTAAGCAGCGGGCTGCCGAAGTAATTCTGGGAGTGGCCCTTACCAAAGAAGAGGCGCTCACCGCAACAACGGACCCGAACTCAAGGTGGATCGCCTCATGTCCCTGGCCAGTTGCGTAGCTAATGAGAACCGTCATCGTCCGTCCATGAACCTAAATCGAAAACTCATTGCATTCCTGATTCTCTGTCTTCTGCAGGCCGGAGACCTGCTCTCCACTCGTCTAGCCACCAGCATCGGCGCAATCGAATCCAATCCGCTCGTGCACAATCTGGGGCTGGGGGAAGCCAAACTGCTGGCCCTCGGCGTTTCATTCCTGCTGGTATGGCGGGCGAAGAGAATGGGGCGAGTATGGGCGGCCTGTGGAATCTATGCGGCCGCCGTCGTGTCCAATGTGCTTTTATTTGTCATTCATGGCTGACAGTCGCAGACTCTATACCAACGCGGGGACTTATGATGCAGGGGCCAAAGTAGACCCGCATTCCCGTAGGATTGCCTTCGCTGTAAGCTTCACCAACCGTCGCACCGTCACTGCAGCGTAATGGATTTCTGCTGCAGGTTTCCGCCCACTTTGCGCTTGCCAGCGGCCGCCTGCACTTTGCCCTGCCACGTTCCGAAGTCTTTCTTGCGCAGGGTAATGGTGTGCTCACCCGGTGAGACCGCAAGGGAGTAGGGGGTTTTCCCGACGTACGTGCCGTCCAGAAGTATGTCTGCACCTGTTGGGCTCGACCAAAAATCCAATACTGCTGACCCTGAATCATGGCCTGCAGGTGCAGGCGCAGGTGCAGCTGCGGTGGGATTCGGAGGAAACTCGAGGGCGAGCGTCTTTTGCTCCAGATAGGCGCCGACTCTGTGCTCGCCAGCGTCCACCTGCATTTTGCGCTGCCATGTTCCGAACTCTGGCTTGTGCAGCGCGATCATATGTTCGCCCGGTGGGACGACCATGGAATACGGTGTTTTCCCGATGTGTTCGCCGTCTAAGGATATGTCCGCTCCCGCCGGGTTCGACCAAATGTCCAAGACTGCCTTCGGCGCTGGATTCTTGGGCACTGAGTCCTTGCCGGCAGCTCCCGGTGGCGCAGTATCGGGCGGGGCTTCTTTAGCTGTCTCGACGGCCGGACTATCTACATCGCAATTAACGTAGTAAACAGAAAGCGGTACTGCCATAGGTTTCTGTCTCTGCGGCAATGGTGCATCGCCAAGAATGTTCGCCAGTACGTAGTCCACCAGCTTCTCTTTGGAAAAAAATCCGCCCAGGCTGTATTTGGATATAAGCCGGCCTTGTTGATTGTAGGCGCGTACAAACAGCGATTTGGGCTTATCGTCGCGCCGCAGGTCAAGCGTGGTGGTCGTGGCGGGCGGTGGCATGCCGACGTATGAGTAACTCCAAGTTCCTCCGTAACTGCTGACCGCGGTTGCAGCGGCAGAGCCAGGCGTCGTACTGGTGTAGGTGTGGGCGGAGGGAGTGAGCCCTTCAAACATCGCTTCCGATGTCGAAAAGACCACCAAGTAATTATTCATGCTCGAGGAAGGTATTTGAGAAAAGCAAAGCGTTTTGTACTCCTGCTGATGCGACTTCTTGTCGATCAATTTCGCGGCAAATTTGGGGACGGCTGGAACCGGCTGTCCCCCCTCAGCCACCGCGAAGGAGACGTTCTTTGTGCAAACTTCTGGAGCGGAGGCCGTTGTCTGCCCCCAGACCACAGAACCCGTTACAAGCAAGAAGAAAATGAACACCGCCGGAATTTTCATGAACATGCTAACCCAATCAGCACTTTCGTGCCATACCAAAAAGAACGATGGACTTCCTGAAAAGATACTCCTACACTATTGGCATGTTATGCATGGCTGCCACCATTGTACTCCCGGTGGGGTGAGCTGTTGCTCATTTTTTCAGGACAGCTTGAAGTTTAAAATGGGATTTTCCGGCATTCTTGTTTTTCGTTCTTCCCTCTGGTCGAGCGTCACCTCGGGCACCGGCATGGCCATCTCAGATAGCGCGAGAGGGATAATTTTTAATACAACGGGTCTCCTCGCGGCGCTTATGATCGCCCGATTTCCCAATTACAGCAAGTACTACAAGTACTGTGCGGAATGCGTTTCGCGACTGATGTGGGGTTGGCAACCGACGGAATCCCAACCACTGGTGCAAGCGGAGGTGCTACTGTGACGAATTTCTTTGCAACCCGGCAACTGAGGCAATTCGCAAGAGCCGACCAGGGACAAGCTATTGTGATAACCGCCCTGGCGCTGTCTGTGCTGATGCTGATGGCCGGCCTCGGCGTCGATGTCGGTTTCCTGCGCTATCAGAAGCAGCAGATGCAGAAGGCGGCTGACGCCGGCGCCATCGCCGGCGCGGCTGCGCTCGAATATGGCGGGGGCTATCTTAACGCCGCTTACAACGATGCCGCGGCGAATGGGTTTACCAACGGAGTCAACGGGGTAAACGTTTACGTTCACCACCCCCCTACGACTGTGGGCGATCCATTTTACCTTGATACCAACTATGTGGAAGTGATTGTTGCCCAGGTACAGCCAACGTTTTTCATGCCGGTCGGCGGCTTCTATTCGGTGCCCGTTAGCGCCCGGGCAGTGGCGGCCGCGACCGCGAGCGCGTCGGGCTGCATCTATGTCCTGGATCCCACGGATAATGATACGTACAACAATAATAACGGCGGCACCGGCGGCATGGTCAATGCCACGTGCAACGTCTACGTTGATTCCAGTAGCAATCAGGCCTTCTACAGCAGCGGGAGCGGCACCTGCACCACCGCCCATTTGATCGGCGTCGTTGGCCAAGTGGATCAAGACAGTTGCGGCACAAGTCCGAAGACCGGCATTACTTCATTTACCGATCCGTTGATGGGGCTGCCAGCGCCAACCGGCTGGAGCTGCCACACGCCGCAGCAGTCGTCCCCGCCGACCGCTTGTACTTATACGTCGCCCAACGGCCCATTCACATGCACTGCAAGCGCGACTGTTTACGCTGACACCTATTGCGGAGGGATCGTCATCAATTCGGGCGTTGCGGTGACATTCTCCCCCACTGGTCCTGGCAACAGCACTTACATTCTTGCTGGCGGCGGCCTAACCGTCAACAGCGGCGCTAGTGTCGTCAGTGGTAGCGGGGGCGTCACTTTTTTCAATACAGCAGCGCCTGGTGGCATAGCGGGGTCCATTAACCTTGCCTCTGGAACTACCGAGAATCTGGTTGCTCCCACCAGCGGCACCCTCCAGGGGATCCTGTTTTTTCAAGACCGCAATCTCCTGCCGGGCCCCAGTTCACCGCCGGCCACCCTCGGCGGAAGTAACGCCTTTATTGAAGGAGCGCTCTATTTTCCGACCGCGGTTGTGAACTATTACGGGAACAGTTCAGCCAACAGTCCCTATACAGAAATTGTAGCGTGGAAGCTCAACATCTCGGGTAACAGCCAATTCAACGACACTTATTCCGGACTTGGCACTGGGCAGTCGCCGATCCATACTGCGACCTTGGTCGAGTGAGGGAACAGCGGCTACGGAATGATTAAGCTTCCACACTGTGGAATCGCAGCGAATGTGGCCCGCTCCAGCCGGTGTGAAAACCGGCGGATTTCGGGCGCGAAACAAATTCCAGGCAAGAGGTGGTACCTTCGCACCTGGCTTTGGCATTGCAGTGAGGCCCCATTGCAACACTCCACATAAGTGCTGACTGGGCGAACAATAGTGCTTGACAAGCCGTCCAAATCTGCTAAAATTTTCAGGGCAAGGTGTGCGAGTATGAGATATCTTCCTCCGGCTCGGCACCTTGAGACAATTCGGAAGAGCGGACAGAGGACACCTCCAAGTCGCAGGTAACAGCACGAGCAACGGCGACCATTCTCCGCTGGAGGGTCGCCATATCCACTGCGCGGTTCGGGCGGAGTGCGTGTAACAGGTGGAATCTGATGGAACATGAAATAGCACAGAGGCACAAGAAAACGGTCAGCCGTCCGCCTTTTGCATCTCCACGGCAGCGCAGGACCGCCGAATCCGGGCAAAGTGTGATGGAGTTCGCGGTGATGCTGCCGTTTATGATTCTGCTCGCACTGGGAGTGGTAGAAATCGGACGGGCGGCTTTCCTTCATATTGAGGTGGCCAACGCAGCTACCGCCGGCGTCGAGTATGGTTCGCAAAACGTTATCACTGCATCGGATATTTCTGGCATGCAAAACGCAGCCGTATGCGATGCCAACATCGCCGCCCCACCCCTGCCCGGGCAGAACTGCAGCGGAGGCATTCTGACACTGTCGGGTGTAACCGCGGTTAATGGGTGCTTTTGCGACATCACATCTGGGACGGGGTCTGGGATAGGCTGCAGTAGCACGACTTGGCAGGCCTGCTCGGGAATATCCTGCGGGAGTAAGCCAATTGTCGAGTGCGTCCAAGTCACTACCCAGGCAACCTTCAACTCGTTGTTTAATTATAATAAGTTGCCTTTTACCTCGTTCACGGCCCGCGGGAACGCAATCATGCGGGTGCGGAAATAGCAGGGTCGGACGCTATGAGATTTTCCCCAACCCAGGTCACCCCTAAGAGATCCATACTGCCGGAGGAGCGATAATGATGCGAACCCTCAGACAACAACATGGAGAGGCGGGTAGTGCTCTCATAGAATTAGCACTCTCAATGTTGGTGTTCCTCACCCTGCTGTTCGGAATCATAGACGTAGGCCGGGCGCTTTTTGCGTATGATTGGGTGTCGAATGCGGCACGACTAGGCTCACGCTTTATGATGGTGAGGGGAAAGAACTGCACGCTCTTGACGGGCGGCTGTCCAGCTACGGGAACTGGACCGGGATCTGACATTTATAATTACATCACGGGTCCTACTGTGGCGACGGGAGTAATTAACCCAGCTAATGTCACCGTGAATGCCTACTGCTATGTAACCGACACCATCGCAACGCCTCCGCCTTGTGCAGCTGGGGCAGAGGTCTGGGTCCAAGTGGTATATCAGTTTCAATTCCTTTCACCCTTGCTTCCCCGCCAGAGTTGGAATATGACCAGCGCTTCCGAAAGGGTAGTCCAAAACTAGCGGTGCGAGTCTGCGCAAGAAAAGAGAACAACTGCGGCCGCAGGCTGCCGAGGATAATCACTTTTGCTGCCTTGATTGCCAGGGATTTTTGGCAAGGGGCCCATCGCTTAGTTAGCGATGGACAATTGGTCCCCAACCATAGTTGAGGTTTGAGCGATGACCCCCGAAGGCAGTTCCAGCACACAACGCGCCTTCCAATGAAGTCCGGTCATGCGGAATGGAACCATGGTGGGCCGCAGGTGGATCACTCGCCAGTTGCGGTCCACGAAAACCACATCAATCGCAAACCGCATGGCTACCGTATGTATTGCTTGCGAGGGAATAATGAGCAGTCCCGTACCGGGTTCGAGGTTCCGTTTGCCCAATAATCCTACCAGGCGGCTGAGACTTGTCCCAGCAACCGTAATTCGTTCGCCAAGTACGGTATTTCTGGTCGTATTGAAAACTGTTACAACCTCAGTTTCCATACTACCTTTTCGGAGTCACACGCCTCGCGGACGCCATGCGTTTACGTCTGGCAACTACGATTGCCAGCAGAATCACGGCGACCACTGCCGCGCCAACCCGAATCATCAATACGCTGTCCATATAATCGCCTCCACGATATTTACTAGTCGAGATCTCCGAGAATTTTTATGATCGATAGTACTCCCGGTCCAAGCAGCACCACAAAGAGTGCAGGAAAAATGAACAGTGCCAACGGAAAAATCAGCTTTACTGTAGTCTTAGCTGCCCGTTCTTCGGCCAGCATCAGCCGCTTGGTCCGCAAAGCGTCGGCAAACTCGCCTAGCGCGCGAGCAATGGGCGTTCCCAGTCGCTCGGTTTGTATCAGCATGGCGACAAACTGGTTGACCGTATCGAGATCAACTCGGTCGGCCATGCTTCGCCAGGCATCAAGGCGCGGTTTGCCGGCCCGCTGCTCGCGGCCAATAATAAGAAATTCTTCACTCAGTTCCGGATTGGCCGGCGCTATCTCCTTGGCGATTCTGAGCACCGCCTGGTCTATGCCCAAGCCTGCTTCCATACAAATCACCAGCAGATCCAGTGAGTCGGGAAGAGCCATGGCAATTTTCGCCCTCCGCTTGCCCATGGCATAGAACAGATACAAATCCGGTACAAAGAACGCAACTACACCCAAGAACAGAGCGTAAAGGAGGATTAGATGCGGCTCGGCAAAGGTAGCAAGGAGTACTCCGACGATAGGAGCCAGCAGCTTTAGGCTCAGAAATGTCTCGACGTCTTCCGGGTTGCGATAGCCGGCAACGCCCAGGCGGTACGCCAGTTGTTCGTCATTCGATTTCAACCAATCGCGGAAAGGCGCCAGCGGACGCGTAATAAGCGCGAGCGCGTCATGGGCCCGATACGTAGTGGCGGCCTCGGTAGCGTCGGGGTCACGATAGCGAGACCGCAATTCGGAAAGCCGGACTTCGATCGGTGAGCGCTTGCGCGCGACGACCACAAGAATCAGAGCAGCTGCAGTAAACAGGCCAAGGGCCGCGAAAATCGCAATCAGTGCCACCATATCAGTACTTGATCCGAATGATCCGTCGTATCACGAAAGCCCCAAGAGCCATGCTCACCAAGGTTCCATAAACCATCATCCGGCCAGTGTCTGTCTCGAACAATGGGGCTGTGTATCCGGGCCGAATGATATTCAAAAGCACAAAGGCGAAGAACGGCATCAGTAAGAGTATAATCCCGGTCAGCCGGCCTTGCGCTGTATACACTCTCACTTTCTGCTGGAGATGAATCCGTGCCCGCAGCACGGCGGCGGTCTTGTCCAGTAACTCCGGGAGATTTCCGCCGGTCTCCTTTTGTATGAGAAGAGCGGCGATAAGAAATTGCAGATCGGGCAGCGGAAATCTCCGGAATAAATTCAGCAGCGCTTCGCGAAATGGCAGCCCGAAATTCATTTCATCGGCGCACTGGCGAAATTCCGACCCCAGTGGATCTGCAACCTCCTCGGCCACCGTCACCATCGCGCTGGCCAGTGCGTGTCCGGCGCGAAGGGCGCGAGCGATCAAGTCGACAGCTTCCGGCAGCTGTAAATTGAAGCGGCGAAAGCGAACTGAACGCTTATACAGCACCCAAACCATGGGAGTCCCACCCAATACCAACCCGATGCACCATCCCACATAGCCCACTGGTATCCAATAGTTGCCGATGATCGCACCCACCAACATCACGCATGCCGAGTAAAAGAAAAAGCGGCCAACCGTCCATGCCACCTTCGCCTGGTCAAGCAGTAGTTGCAGTTGCAGTGCGCCCTTAGTATTGCGAAGGAAATGATCAAGCCAGGCAATTCGACTGAAGGTGACGACTTTTACGATTCCCGTTTGGTCATCTTCATTCGTGAAGCGCCGATCCAAGCTGCTAAGCCGCTGCTGAATTCGCTTGTCGTTTTCAGAAGGCTCCGTGAAAAACAGAACCGTAGCGAACACCGCAACTAGGAGAATCAGGAATACCGTGATCATGGACATAAGTTCAGTCCGCTACACCTCAAACGAATGTTCAAAGATGCTTGTCGGGAGGACAATCCCGGCTTTCTTCAGCCTCTCGGCGAACTTCGGGGACACACCGGTTGCCTTGAACCGTCCCAGCACACGTCCACCGACGTCGATGCCGAGTTTCTCGAAGACAAAAATGTCTTGCATCGCGACTACGTCGCCAGTCATGCCGGTAATTTCTGTGACGTACGTTATGCGACGCGTACCGTCGCTCATGCGAGCGATCTGCACCACGAGGGCTATGGCAGATGCAATCTGCTGCCGCAGTGCTTTCTCCGGGAGATTAAGGTTCGACATCAATGCCATGGTTTCCAGTCGCGCCACTGCATCACGCGGGCTGTTGGCGTGAATGGTCGTTAGCGATCCATCATGACCAGTGTTCATCGCCTGCAACATGTCGAGAGCTTCCTCTCCACGCACCTCGCCAACGATTATCCTGTCCGGCCGCATACGCAAGGCGTTGATGACCAGTTCGCGTTGCCGCACCGCCCCTTTCCCCTCCACATTGGGGGGACGGCATTCCAGGCGAACAATGTGTTCCTGTTGCAGTTGGAGTTCGGCAGAATCCTCGATAGTAACGATGCGTTCTGTGTCGCTGATATAACCACTCAGCACGTTCAACAGCGTTGTCTTTCCGGCGCCGGTACCGCCGGAAATGAGAATGTTAAGTTTGGCTCGCACGGCGGCTTTCACCGCCTCAAAAATCGGGGCGGTAACAGTGCGATTGGCCAGGAGCTGCTCAGCCCCAATTGGAATTTTCCCGAAACGGCGAATCGAGAGGATCGGGCCGTCGACCGCAAGCGGGGGAATGATGACGTTAACGCGCGATCCGTCGGCCAAGCGGGCGTCGCACATCGGCGAGGATTCGTCCACCCGCCTCCCAACCTGGGAAACAATTTTATCGATAATGTGGCTAAGATGGGCATCGTCCTTGAAAACGACGCTGGTCTTCTCCAGTACGCCGGCGCGCTCGACGTAGACTTTTCTGTAGGTATTCACCAGGATGTCATTGATGGTGGCGTCCTGGAGTAAAGGTTCAAGCGGCCCCAAGCCAAAGACTTCGTGCAATACCTCGCGCGACAGGCGGTCTCTCTCGCTTGCACTGAGAGGAGTGTCCTGCTTCACGATAAGGCCCTGGATGACCTCCTGTACCGATGCACGGGCCCTGACATCCTCGAGCGACGTAAGCTTTTCCAGGTCGATCTGGGTAAGCAACTCTCGGTGAAGTGTGGTTTTCAGTTCCTGATAAGCCTTGGCGGAAACGCCAATGCTGCGTGGCGCAGTCCATGTGCCGCTGCCAACGCGCATATCAGGGCCAAAGGTCTTTGTGTTAGCCATTCACTCTTCCTTACTTAACCGCGAGATCCGAAAAGGCTCAGCAATCCGCGCGACCCTTTGGGGGCTTTTGCCGTAGCAGATTCCTCCCCGACAAGAAGGTCTGCCCAAGTGTCGAATGGCGCCGCCAAGTCCTTCCTATGAGCGAAATCGATTGGCGTACCAGCATTGATGGCGTTCACAACCGGGTCGTAGTTGTTTGGGACTTTCACTTTAACCGGCCGCCGCAAAGAAGCTTCTATCTCACGGTCACTCAATGCGCCCTTTCTTGAACTGCGGTTTAATACGATGTCAATGCTCTCCTCGGGATAATGCAGGCCCGTCAAGTACTCAATCGCGCGAATCGCATTGTGGATCGACGGAAGTTCGGGCGTGACAATGATAGCCAGCCGGTCCGATTGCCGGATGGCAGCACATGTATCGTCGCTCAGTCCAGGTGGACAATCAACGATGACAAATTGATAATTCTCCGCCAGAAATGCCAGCGTGTGCTCAATGGCGTCGGAAGCGGCGCTCGGAAACGCATGAATTGCTTCCGGAGAATCCATGACGTTCAATCCACTGGAGTGCTGCAACAGGAAGCCTTGCAGCAGGTCAGCATCCAGCCGGTCCATGTTGTGGACCAGTTCATAAAAACTGTACTGGTGCCGGCCCAAGCCGAGGTATAGGGCGAGATCACCAAGCGCGGGATGCAGGTCCACCAGCAAGCACTTCTGTCCATGTCTCTGCACTAGGTTCAGCGCCAAATGCAACGCCAGGGAGGTAACCCCGGTTCCTCCCTTGGCTCCCATCAAGGAAACAACTCGGCCTTTGTGCCCCGGCACCTTGGCTAGAAGCCGTGCCTCGACATGCGAAAGGGCATCCAATATCTGTTCCTGCCGGAACGGTTTTACTAGGTATTCCGAACACCCGGAACGCATTGCGCTGATGATCTGATCAGGATGAGAGTCACCCGAAGCGGCAAAAATAACTACGGCGGTATCGCAGCCGTCGCGAATCCGCTGGCTGACTCGGGCGCCCTCCTCAGCGTCGTCGAAATCGATCACGCAGACGCGATGCTGAAACTCCTCCAGCATCCTCATCACCTCACGCGGGGAGATATGCTGATCAACGTTGTCCACGACATGGGCTCCAGGCGTTTGAGCAACCAGGTTCTCCAGGTTTTCCCGGGAGCCCGGATCCATATTTATGCAGAGGACGCCGATACGCCGCTCGGAATTGCGTGAGCCTCTTATTTCTGTCGAACGGTCAGTCATATTACTTCGTTCCGGGATTCTGAATCGGGTTCGGCAAGCCTTTATCGAATTCGCCCTTATTAAGATTTTGAGTCGGCATATTGACCTGCGGCTCGATACTTGGCACCGGACCCGCTACTGGATCCACAATAGTGGGCGTAACCAGTACAAGCAGTTCCGTGTTCGTACGACTCACACTCCTTGACCGGAAAAGCTGTCCCAGAATAGGGATATCTCCGATTCCCGGAATCTTGCTGAGTTGTATGGTCGTGCGATCGTCCAGCAGACCGGCGATGCCGAAGCTCTGGCCATCCTTGAGCTCAATCACGGTTTCAGCGCGCCGCGTTTGCAGCGCTGGCATAGTGAAACCCGAAATTGTAATTGCGTTCGAATAGTCGAGCGAACTTACCTCCGGAGCAATCTTAAGCCGAATCGAACCGTCCGGCTGGATCGTCGGCACGAACTCCAGCTTGACCCCATACGGTTTGAACTGGATGGTGATAGTCGGAGTAGTGCCAGCGGTACCGATGGCCGCTACGACAGGGTATGGGAACTCGCCGCCTGCCAGGAAATGGGCCGGCTCCCCATTGAGAGCCATCAAGTTGGGCTCAGACAGGATTTGCAGTACGTTTTTCGTCTGGAGATCCGAGATGACAGCGCCCAAGTTAATATCGGAGCGGAACAAGAAAATATTCAGAAGATTCGATATGGTGAATTGCTGTGGGGTGCTGGCCGTTGCCGTAGTCCCAGTGGACATCTGCTGCGTGAGAGCAAGAGGGCCAAATTGCTGGGTGCTTACGGTGCCGATCGTATTGGTTGCACCGGTGCTGAAGAGATTGATGCCGAATTGGTTCAGCTTGCTGCGGTCTGCTTCGGCGAAGCGTACCTTAAGCATCACCTGTCTCTGGTGCGGCGGCGCCGCGATTTGCAAGCCGTCAACCACTTCCTTGGAAAAGTTGCCCGCCATCTTCAGGATCTGATCCGCAACGGCGGTTGAGGGCACGGTCCCGACCAGAGTTAACTTGCTTCCCTCCGCTTGCACGTCCAGACTGGTATTCGGAAAAGACTGATCCAGGGTGTTGCGCAAGGAAGTCACATCCAAGTCCGCATACACATCCAGGGTGCGGTTGCGTCCCGACTCATCCCACACCATCAGACTGCTGCCGCCAGGCTCCTTGGCGGTAATTACCAACTCATGGGGAGAGGTCGGTACTGACTCGATGACCGCAGGATTCCCGGTAAGAACGCGCTTGATCCGAGACGCGGTGTGGATTAATAGCGAATGTCCCACCACGATGTGGACGCTCTCCGGACCCTGCTCGCCTTGCTGCCCTGGCGCTGTCTGAGGCTGTGGGGTTGAGGCCGGGGCCTGCGCCGTATCTGACGCTTGCTGTGCAGGCGGTTGCTGCGCGGCAGCGCCCAACCCAGTGAGGCAAAGCGCCGTACCCATCAGCAGCACGAGAACCGCCCTTCGCCAGAAAAGCCTTTCCTTGGTAGATCTATTCCGTTGCACGAGATGCTCCGTTCTACCGTGTGTCAAAACTTGACTGTACTCTTCTTTGCACCGTCGTAGGTCTCAACCTCATAAACGCTGCTGCCCACCGGTTTGGGCGCGGCCTTCTTGGCCACAACTTCGGGCGCTGGACCGCTACCACCTTGCAGGTCCTTCATATTGACGGGGCGGCTCACCGGTTGGGCCTGATCGGAAGCATTCCGGAGAACGAACTGCACCGTCCCCTGGTTGCTGGCCAGCAAAAGTTTTTCTGCATCAGGGGGCGCGAGCAACACCGTCACCACCTTCACATTTTGCGGCTTGCCGTTCGGGTCCGGTTGCAGCCTCTCGCCAGTGCTCAAAACCTCGACATTCTGCAAAACGGTCGTGGTCATGGCGTCCTTGGCGCCTTCCGGACGAAAACTCACCAGCACGTCGACGTGCGAACCGGGGAACAGAAATCCTGAGACGTTGTTCACCTCATTGGTGACTACGGCTACCGCACGCATACCGTCGGGAATTTTGGCGGTCAGGCCCACGGTGGCTCCTGGAGCTGCCAACAACCCCTCGCGGACCGGTTCTTTGTAGGCGATGGGATACATCACGACCCTGCCGTTCAATTCTTCCGGCTTGTGGAAGGTCCCATCCAACACAACGGTACTCGGCCAATCAACCAGCGTCAGGTCGCCAGCCGACAGTGGCGTCCCCGTGTCCAACGGCTTGGCAGCAACCACCACCTTGATGAGCTGTGTGCTCCCATATAGTCGCTTAACGTGCCTATAGAGAAAAAATGTTATCACCGCCGAAAAGAGGAATGCCATCAAAAGAGCGACGCCTAGCCGACCCATTTTCATAAATTCAACTCCACCACATTGCCAGGAACGCGTACAGCGTTCCCGCAGCTATAGCCAAACCATACGGCATACGTAATGTCGCAGGATTGTCCAGATTCAATTCGGGATGGGCCTGCAGGCCCGCCGACGCATGAAACCGCACCACCGAGCCAAGGTTCCTGAGGGTCGCACCCATGCGGCGGCGGTAGACTGCATAAACGATGGCCAGCACTCCACCACAAATCGCCGTCGCCAGAAGCACGACGCCGGCCTGCCTTAGTCCCACCAGCGATCCCACTGCCGCCATCAGCTTTACGTCGCCCGCTCCCATGGCTCGCACCGCGTAAAAAAGGAACATGATTCCGCCCGCAAGCAAACAACCTGCAACTGCACTGCCCAGTCCCTTCAATCCGAACAGCCCGCCGCGCAGCAGCACGCCGCGAAGCACCACTCCCAGCCCGATCCCCGGATAGGTAAGCCAGTTAGGTATGCGATGCTGCTGCACATCCACAACCGCGGCCGTGATGGCCAGCGCCAGCGCGATAAAAAGAAGACTCAAATTCCGATCCATGATGCATCGCCAAGGAACGTTAGAGAAAAAAGCACGCTGCGAGGCTTACGACCAGTTCGCAGTCAACGGCGTTTCTCCTGGATCTTGCGTGCCGGTGGCGCCCACCATTCCGGCCACTCTGTCTGCACGCCTGCTTCCACAAACAAAACGTCGGTTAGGTGAGTTGAGCCGCTATCTTGCTGTACTCACTGCTGATGTCACTACCAAGGCTTGGCAGGAGGGCGACTGCGGCCAAGGAAAGCAAAACCGCAAGCAGGGCGTATTCGATCATATCCTGGCCCGATTCATCTTTGTGCAGGCTTTTCAACATCTTCATGATCTACCGACGTCTCCTCGCATTCTCTGACATTCAGTTTACTGCCCTGCCCGCGCGAGTCAAGCTCTCCCCAAAACCCACTTTGGACACCACAGCGCAATCGCCAAGCAGCGAGGCTACTGTAGCAACGCAAGCGATGATTAGCAAGGAAAAAGGGGCCCTTGTACCGCAGTGCGAACCATGGGAGCGGGCCACGCAAGAAGAGAAATATGATTCCGCACGCAAGGAAACAACCCGAAACTGCACTGCCCAGTCCCTTCCACCCGAACCGTCACCCGCGAAGCACCGCTCCCAGCCCAATCCCCGGGCAGGTAACCCAGCCCGTCAGGTATGCAATGCTGCACATCCAGAACCGCGGCCGTGATGACCAGTGCCAGCGCGACAAAAAAGAAAACTTAAATTCCGATCCATGATGAATCGTCAAAAAAGCTAAGAAAGAATAAGGAAGCAAGCTGCGAGGCTTACGATCAGCTCGTAGCTACACGCCCGGCCAAACGCCGCTTGTCCTTGCGCCCTGCGTGCAGACGGCGCCGGCGATTCCGGCCCCCTCTGCCTGCATAGCCTGCTTCCCCACAGGCAAAGCCTCGGTTAAGTCAGCTGAGCCGCCACCTTGCTGAACTCCTTGCTAATGTCGGTGCCAACGGTTGGCAGGATGGCGACGGCAGCTAAGGCGACCAAAAGCGCGAGCAGGGCATACTCGATCATGTCCTGACCCGATTCTTCTTTGTGCAGGTTCTTCAACATGTTAATCATTTACTGATATCTCCTTCTCCTCTACATTCAGTTTGCTGCCCTACCCGTGCGAGTTAAGCTCGCCCCAAACCGCAAGGGCTTTGGACACAGCGGCGCAATCACAATGGAGGGTAGCGCTGTTAATGTATCAGTGTGGACGACAATTCGCAAGGGAAAAATCTTTAAGAAAAAATCTTTTCGGTAGTGTCCGAAATCAGACACTACTATCTTTTCCCTGGCATGTCCTTCAGAGATCGCTGCTGCTCTTGTGACTTGCATGCAGACGGCGCTTGGTAATCCGGCGCCGTCTGCCCTGCATAGTCTGCTTCCACCAGCCGGACCTCAGCTAGGTGAGCTGAGCCGCCACTTTGCTGAACTCTGTGCTGATGTCGGTACCAACGCCTGGCAGGACGGCGACGGCGGCCAACGCAACCAAAAGCGCGAGCAGGGCATATTCGATCATGTCCTGGCCCGATTCTTCTTTGTGCAGGTTCTTCAACATGCTGATCATGGATTCAATCTCCTTCTCGCAAATTCAGCTTGCTGCCCCACCCAGAGCAAATTCCAGCCTTTTCAGGAGCCGAAGCGTCTTCGGACATACCGCCGACAAAGGCACTACAGCAACGGGAGCGCCGCTTGCCGCTAAGAGGGCCGCGATCATGAGGCATCGTCAACGAAAATCAAAAAGAGGAAGCAAGCTGCGAGGCTTACGATCAGTCTAGTAGCTACACGCCCGGTCAGGCGCGTTTATCCTGGGTCCTGCGTGCAGACGGCGCTGGCTATTCCGGCCCCGTCTGCCTACATAGCCTGCTTCCCACGGGCAAACGTCGGTTAGGTGAGCTGAGCCGCCACCTTGCTGAACTCCGTGCTAATTTTGGTGCCAACTGTTGGCAGGACGGCGACGGCAGCCAAGGCGACCAAAAGCGCGAGCAGGGCATATTCGATCATGTCCTGGCCCGATTCTTCTTTGTGCAGGTTCTTCAACATAGTAATCATTTAGAGGTCTCCTTAATTATTTCATTCAGTTTGCTGCCTCTCCCAAGCGAGTTGAATATTTCCTGAACCGCAAGGGCTTCAGACATGGCGGCACAGCCGCAATGGAGGGTAGCAAAGAAAATCTAGCAAGATGGAGAGCCAGTTAACAACTGTAAAGTGATCGTATCTTAAACTAAAGTAATCAACATTTGCCGAGTACTTAGCAAAGAAGTAATCTCATCAGCCGTAGTTGGCCGCGGTTTTTTCCCAACCTGGAAACTTACAAGTAGCAATTACAGTATCTTCTGCGCTATAAATATCATTCAGCTAGCTCACTGAGGCCAAGATGATGACACGTTCGCTGGCTCAAACGATGGCCCCGGCTACCACATCTGCTGCCCCGTCACGCGAGAAGACGATCGACATGTGGCGCCGCAACTTCTTCCCCTTTCCTGTCCTGTGGTTTTCCATCGTTGCACTGGAGATCTCGCTGTTGGCAGGCATGCGGATTGCCGAGGCCGATATATGGTTTCACCTGCGCAATGCGCAGGAGCTTCTCACCAGTCACACCTTCTTACATGCAGACCTCTACACCTTCACCAGCGCAGGCTCGCCATTGCTGAACCACGAATGGCTTTCCGAACTGCCATACTACCTCGCCTTTCAGGCTTGGGGCCTACGCGGCGTACTGGCCGTGTATCTGGTCGTTCTATGGCTGGTTTTCGCGGCCGTGTATTATCTCGCCTTGCGGAGGGGCGCCAATCCTGGCGAAGCAGCCCTGGTCACGATGGTTGGGGTCGCACTTGGCTCCTATTCCATCGGGCCGCACATGCACCATTTCGGATGGCTTTGCCTGATGGTGTTGTTTCTCGTGCTGGAACGTTTTCAGCGGACCGGCAGAGGTCTTTGGGTGCTCCCGCCGCTGTTTGCCCTGTGGATCAACCTCCACGGCTCCTGGGTCTTCGGATTCGTTGTACTAGGAGCGTACATTCTCTCGGGTCTGGTAGAAGGCCACTGGAACAACGTTATGTCCGAGCGCTGGACGCCCACACAGCTCAGGAAGCTCCTTCTGGCTACGGTAGCGTCGGCAATTGCACTACTGGCAAACCCCTACGGTTATAAGCTGGTCTGGTATCCCTTCGACTTGCTGTTCCGCCAAAAGATAAATCTCAACAACATGGGCGAATGGCTCTCGGTAGACTTTCATACGGGGTGGGGGAAGCTGGCGATGTGCATGATCTTCGCTGTGCTGGCGGCTGCATGGTTCTCCCCCAAGCCGTGGCCGCTTCGCGACGTCCTGCTGGCCACATTTGCCGTGTGGGCCTCCTTGAACCATCTGCGTTTTCTGCTGTTTGCCACCATCATCCTGGTCCCGATTCTTGCGCCCCGACTGCAACTCTTCTCACCTTACGATGCGACAAAGGACAAGCCCTGGTTGAACCTTGCCATGGCTGCTGTTATGACAGGCCTCATGGTATGGATGTACCCGAGTGCCGCGCAACTACAGAACAATATAGACAGCCAGTTCCCCCGCGATGCCCTGCGTTTTATACAGCAGAAGCAGATAACGGGGCGTCTGTTCAGTTGGTACGATTTCGGCGGGTATATCGAATTCTATGCGCCAGCAATAAAAACCTTTGCGGATGGCCGAACCGATATTTTTGTTTACAACGGCGTGCTTAATGATTACATAAAGATCAACTCCATCGAGAGGCCGTTCGAGTTGCTCGACAAATACAAGATTGACTACGTGCTTTTCCCGGTGGACAAGCGCCTTTCTTACGTGCTCGATCATAGCGCCGGTTGGCGCACGATTTATCAAGATCAAGTGGTCAAGCTTTACGGGAGAGTGCCCGTGAGCCCGACAACTTTGAAGGCACAGTCGAACTAGAATGGAGACCAACGGTGGGTGCCCAGGGCATGCTGGTTTTCACAAGGATCAAGAGGAGCGCTCTCTAGCCGGGTTTTCAGAGTTGCCTCACACTTTGGGATAGTAGACATAAATGGATATTCCACCAATAGCGCGAACCAGAGTGTATCCGTGGACGCGAAGTGAGCTTCTGAAAGAATCTCCCATTCGCCGCATTCTGTCGGCGTCTTCCGGAGTGGGCGCGGAGAGTTGGTCGCGTAGAACCACAACTCGAGCCACATGGGCGGCAAAACTGGTTTCGATTTCCGAAGGCGAAAGGATGTGATACTGCGCCCTCTGTTCCGGAGTGAGTTTCTCAGAGATGGGGAGTCCAAAATCATTTTCGAGTCCCGGGAGGGGATTTGCCTTTGTCTCGAAGATGTCCCCGGGCCAGAAGCTGGCCACCATTTCACCCGGACCGGCAATCTGGCTGATCGCGTGCGACACCTTGATGACTCGTTGCAGCCCCCAATCGTCCTCATCGGAAGCACGTTGTACCGCCGTCCCATGGTCGATGACGACATACTTGCCGAAATCGTTCACGGACGCCCCCAGATAAATCCCAAGGACGGCCACACAAGCGGCGGCTGCCAGCAGACGTTCTCGCTGCGACTCCATCTCCGAAAGCAAGTCGTTCACGACGCATACCGCAGCTACTAGGAGGAAAGGGAGACATAAGGAGAAATATTCCGTGAGAACAGGCGTGGGGAGAAAAGAAATAAAAGCGATAGCAATCCCGATTTGAAAGGCGAACCTCGGGATATCACTTTGCCTGCGTCTCGAGAAGATAAGTCCCAACGTGATGAAAAGTAAAACGCTGTCTTGAATCCCATTGCATCCGGCCCGACCCAGGAACAACATCATCAGGACGACTAGCTTTTCTCCCCACATCCCAACCAGGCCGGCGCTTGAACGAATCGCGTGGTATCCCAGGTTATCGAACAGAAATGCACTCGGGGAAGAGATGAAGAGGTATAGGCAGGGTACGACACCGATGATGAAGCCGCCGAGGAGCCAGAGAATGGATACCAGCCTCTTGCGCGTATCAGAGTTGTAACAGATCCACCACACGAACACCGTGGTAACTAGGAGCAAATAGGAGCGAGTGTCGACGCTCAAGCCAAGCAATAGCCCGCCAGCCGCGATCAGCCATCGGGAAGATTCTGCAGAGAGCCGGCTGGCAACGAGATAAGCGCAGAAAAGAAGTAAAGCGGCCAGGGAATGGGTCTTCACCATCGGGAACCACACGAAAACGAGTGTGCTCGAAGCAAACAAGATCACAACCACAAGGCCGGCAAGCCATCTTCGCGTTTGCTGGCAAACGTGACCGTACAGCAGCGTGCCCAGAAGCGCCGTCAACAATCCGGAAAACGTCCTTGCCGAAGCCCAGGACGCTGCAGTGCACTTCATCCACAGCGCGTAAACGCAAGGCAATAGTGGAGCCTGGGGAAAAAAGAAGTCCACATAAGGTTCTTGGTGCGTCAGAACCAGTCGCGAGGCCAGCAAATAGAAACCTTCATCTCGACCAATCAATCGATGGCGGGCGATGAAGATGAAGAAGAGCATCTGCAGGGCAAGTATGGGGACCAGCAGCAGCTTAGCTGTGCGCGTCATAGGTAGCATCCTAAACTTGCGTTGATGCGACTACAATCACGGCATAGTCAGTAACCATTTTCCCCAATTACCTTCGTGCTCCTAAGCATCGCCTATCACTGACAGTGATCTGTGGGCCTTCGATACTTAACAACATCAAAAGGCTAAACCCGCAGTGATGCACTACTTTCCTCCCAACTGCAAATCGCTCGGTGCTCCTGCGGGTTTCCCGGGAGTGCGCAGTTGCAGTATTAGTTCCGGTAGGTCGGCCCACAGTGGGATGAATCTGACGAGACCTGTCCCGCTGCGGGCCTTCGCTCAATGGTTGATAGCTCACAAGCTGTCTCATCTTCCACGCATGATCGGCAATCCCTGCGTCAACGCAAGTTTAGGACACTACCCGATTTTGAGGTGCGCCAGGGATTCGTCGAGTCTATACTACAGGACCTCGGGGCTGTGATACTCTCGACCCAAGATAGCGATGAAATTCGCCCCAGCAAACCGCATCCCCTCTCTCGATGGACTCAGAGCAATGTCGATCCTGTTCGTCATCGTCGGGCACTTGTGCGGCCGACACAATACGACGGATATGCTCTCCATCCTTGGAGTCCACGTTTTTTTTGTTCTTTCCGGCTACTTGATTACCAGGCTGCTGCAAACGGAACACGAACGGGCGGGACGAATTGATCTTGTGGCCTTCTACCGCCGGCGATGCTTTCGCATTTTTCCGGCGGCATTCACTTACATCATAGTGATCGCGCTGCTGGTGCCGGCATCCCGGTCCGCATTGCTGTATGCCGCCACGTACACGGTTTCGTATCACTTGTTCACCACGCCGGACATATTTTGGCACCTCTGGTCACTTTCCGTGGAAGAGCAGTTCTACCTCCTGTGGCCGCTGGCCTTGCTGCTGGGCTATCGCCGCCGCGCCCGGATCGCATGGCTTGCGATGCTTGTAGCTGCTATGTTTCGACTGGTGATCGCGTTGAGTCCCGCGCACTACCCTTTCCCTTACCTGCACTACTCTTTCCCCGGCACCATGGACAGCATTGCGGCCGGGTGCTTGCTCGCGATCTATGAACGGCAAATTCGTGAGCGCTGGAGATGGATGGCCGAGTCTCCCGTCATTGTAATCGCTGTCCCCCTAACTGCATGGGTCCTGGGTGCTTTGTGCTGGGGTAATGACACGTCCCTCGCGGCGCGGAGCATCACGGTGCTCTGGGGCGCAGTGCCGCTAATGATTGCTCTGTGGGTTTTTCTGCTAGTTGAGCGCCAGGACTGGATACTCAACAATCCCGCCGCCTCAACCATCGGCGTGCTTAGTTATTCACTATATTTGTGGCAGCAAGCGTTCACGGTGGGGCATAAGTACTCGCCCGTTGCAGCGGTGCTCATGCTGGGGAGTTGCGCGGTCGCTTCCTATCTATTGATCGAGAGGCCAATGCTCAAGCTTGGGGCGTCGCTCAAGTCGCGCAAACCGTTGCGCGAACACGTGGGTGCTGACCTTGTAGCCCCAGCCAGAGACTAGACGAGGGCACCAGTTGGCGATCATCTCATATCCGCAGTCACACACAGCCCCGCCGCCCGTCAAGATCTCTTGGACTGGTTTGGCAGCCACTGTCTTCTCTTTTCCCCTTATGTGCGTGTTTCTGCTCGGGGCAGCGATCTTATGGTTTGCCTCGCGATCCATCGCCGAACCAGATATCTGGTGGCATTTGCGCAACGCCGCCTATCTTTTCCAACACCACTCGTTCCCCCGCGTGGACATGTACTCGTTCGGGGCGGCAGGCTCGCCTTGGCTTGATCATGAATGGCTCTCAGAGATCCCATTTTTTTTGGGCTTCAAGGCCGCAGGACTGCAAGGCGTTCTGGCCGTCTATTTTGCGGTGCTGGTGCTGATTTACGCCGGCGTTTATTACCGCTCATTCCGGGTTTGCGCCGATTGCATTACGTCTACCGTCGTGACATTTCTGGCTATTCTGTTGGGGATCGTGTCCATCGGTCCCCGCCCGCTGCTGTTTGGCTGGCTGTGCATGGTGGGACTGCTGCTGGTGCTGGACGATTTCCAGCGCACCGGAAAGCGCCTCTGGCTGTTGCCGCCGTTGTTTGCCCTGTGGATCAATCTGCATGGTTCCTGGATCTTTGGCATGGTGGTGCTGGTAATGACCATCGCCTCCGGATTAGTGGAGGGGGAGTGGGGTTCGGTGGTGGCGCGGCGCTGGTCGCCCGGGCAATTGAAAACCCTTCTGCTGGCCTTGGCCGCCTCGCTGGCGGCGCTCTTCGTCAATCCTTTCGGCTATAAGCTCGTGCTGTACCCATTTGACCTTCTTTTTCGCCAGCCGAGCAACCTGAAGTACATCGAAGAATGGCATTCAGTGGACTTTAGCAAAGGCAGTGGCAAACTGGCGATGATCGTGATCTTCGCGTTGCTGGCGGCCGCGTTGTTCTCCCGGCGCAAGTGGAAACTGGATGAAGTGCTGCTGATGTCGTTTGCGCTTTGGGCCGCGCTGTCCCATGTGCGACTGTTGTTTTTTGCGGGCCTGATTGTGGCGCCGATATTTGCTTCACGGATGGAACTGTCGACGCCCTACGACCGGGAACTCGATAAGCCATGGCTTAACGCCGCCATTATGGCCGCGGTTGCGGGATTGCTGATCTTCCTCTTTCCCTCCGCGGCACAACTGCAACAGCAAGTGAGCGAAGCGTACCCCACCGCTGCGCTGGAATTTATGCAGCAACAGCACATGAATGGAAGAATCTTCAACAATGACGGGTGGGGTGGCTACATGGAATGGACGGCGCCGGACTTGAAGCCGTTTACCGACAGTCGGGCAGATATTTTTGTTTACAACGGTACCTTCGACGACTATATCAAAGCCGTATCAATCCAGGCGCCGCTTGAAATTCTGGACAAATACAAGATCGACTACGTTCTCTTTGAGCCAAAGGAGCCACTGGGGTATGTTCTTGAGCACTCTCCGGCTTGGCGTCCGATTTACTCCGATAAAGTTGCGGTGCTATTCCAGCGGAGTGCCGCAAGTGCGGAGGCAGGACAGCGTTGAAGGCGCGCCACGATCTGTGATGAACCCGCCATGCTTTAAATTTAGTCTCATCATATTTTGCCGGCTATCCTCTTTCCCAACGCACGGATCGGGAACGCAATCCCCTCGAACAGGATCTTGCGGCTGAATTTAGAGTTTCCGGCGCGCCGTTCCGAGAAGACGATGGGGAGCTCGCAGAAACTGACTCCCATTCGATGTAAATGGAACTTCAATTCCATCTGAAAGGCGTAGCCCTCCGAATGGATCCGGTCAACGTCGAGTTTGCGCAAAACGCCGGCTTGGTAGCCCACAAAGCCCGCAGTGAGATCGTGCGCCGGGACTCCGGTCAGCAGACGCGCATAGAGATTAGCGCCAAAACTGAGGAAGTGTCTGCAAAAATCCCAGCCCTGTGCCCCGCCGCCTTTTACATATCGCGATCCGATCACCACGGGGTGTGTTTTAAGCAGTTCGATCATGAGGGGCAGCGACTCGGGCGGATGCGATAAATCCGCGTCCATCTGTATCAGGTACGGAGCCAGATTCTCCAGAAGAACCTTCTTCATTCCGTCACGGCACGCCGAACTGAACCCGCCCTTGCCCGGTCGTGCCAGCAGATGGATATCGGGGTCGTGATCCTGGAGGCGCCGAATTTCGGTAGCCGTGCCGTCGGGAGAATTGTCTTCCACGAACAGAATCGGCTCGGCTCCCGCGGCGTTCCGGATTCTTGTTACCAGCGGGTCGATGTTGTCCCGTTCGTTATAGGTGGGGATGATCAGCATTCGATCGGCTTTTGAAGTATGTCATTTGGAATGAAACGAAGCACGCATCCTATCGGAATCGTGCGCGGCTTGCAAACGCTGATTCTCCGGCCTCGGCTGCGAGTGGTCCCAGCCAGGGTGAGAATCTTCCTTGGCTGGGTGCCCGGCAATTATAATGCCCGTGCAATTGTTTTCTTGCCAAGACACCGGCGACATATGTCAGAATCGTTAGCCGAAGCGTCGCCCTTACGTGACTACGTCCACTCCGCCCCCGCCAAGAATTGAACCAGTCCAGCCGGGCGTCACCGCTCCGTGGGCTGGGTTGGCGCGCACCGTCTTTTCTTTTCCGGTTATGTGCATGTTTGTGCTGGCCGCAGCAGTCTTTCGGTTTTCTGCGCGAGCCATCGCCGAACCGGACATCTGGTGGCATATGCGCAACGCCGCCTATCTTTTCCAACACCATTCGATCCCCCGCGTGGATATGTACTCGTTCGGGGCCGCGGGGTCGCCCTCGCTGAATCATGAATGGCTCTCGGAAATCCCATTTTTTCTCGGCTTCAAGGCCATGGGACTGCAAGGACTTCTGGCCATATATTTCACGGTGCTGGTGCTGATTTACGCCGGCGTTTATTACCGCTCATTGCGTGCCGGCGCCAATTGCAAGAATGCTACCGTTACCACTCTGCTAGCTATTTTTATGGGAGCCGTTTCCACCGGCCCTCGCATGCTGCTGTTCGGCTGGCTGTGCATGGTTGCATTGCTGCTCGTACTGGACTATTTCCAGCGCACCGGAAAGGGTCTTTGGCTGTTGCCGCCGTTGTTTGTCCTGTGGATCAATCTGCATGGTTCCTGGCTTTTTGGCTTGGTGGTGGTGGCGATAATCATCGCCTCCGGCCTAGTGGAAGGCGAGTGGGGTCTGGTGGAGGCGCGCCGCTGGTCGCCGACGCAGTTGAAGAAACTTCTGCTGGCCTTTGCCGCCTCGCTGGCGGCGCCGTTCGCCAATCCTTTGGGCTATAAGCTCGTGCTGGATCCATTTGAGATGCTTGGCCGCCAGCAGGGAATTACGAAGTACATCGAAGAGTGGCAGCCTGTGGACTTTAACGGGAAGAATGGCGAGGTGGCGATGATCCTGATCATCGCATTGCTGGCGGCCGCGTTGTTCTCCCGGCGCAAGTGGAAGCTGGATGAAGTGCTACTGACGGCTTTTGCTCTTTGGGCCGCGCTGTCCCATGTGCGGTTTCTGTTCTTTGCGGGCCTGATCGTGGCCCCGATACTTGCGCCCCGGCTGACGCTCTTCCCGCCCTACGAACGGGAACTGGATAAGCCATGGCTTAACGCCGGTGTTATTGCCGCTATCGTTGCGTGGGCGATCTTTACCTTTCCCTCCGCAGCACGACTGCAACAGCTAGTGAACGAAGAGTACCCCACTGCTGCGCTGGAGTTTATCCAGCAACAGCACATCAATGGAAGAATCTTCAACCCGCTTCTGTGGGGAGGATACATGGAGTGGTATGCGCCCCAACTGAAGCCTTTTGTTGACACGCGCGATGATATCTTCATATACAACGGAGCGCTCGAGGACTATCTGAGAGCTACTTCGATGAAGCGCTCGTTCGAAATCCTGGACAAGTACAACATCGACTATGCTTTCATACAGCCGGCAAGTTCGCTGGCTTACCTTCTAGGGCACTCTCCGGCATGGCATCCGATTTACACCGATAAGGTTGCGGTGCTGTTCGAGCGCACGGGGAGAAGCGCAGCGGCAGCGAACCCTGCCAGGAACTAGGGCAGTTTGTATGCGGTCCATGGGGACTCGAAGAAGCTATTGGGGCTGCGACGCCGGCTCTCGCCGCGCAAAGAATCTCACCGGCTTTGCCCCTTTTACCAGCGTCAACTGGTCAATCAGGACGTAGTTGTCATCGATAAACTTCCGCAGTTCAGGGTCGGATTCGTAGCCGTCATTCTCGGTCCAGTCGCGCCACATGAACGCATCCCGCGTGACGGCGTCGATAAACAGGTCAGGTGGCTGCGCGCGCAAGTCGCCAAGAAACCGGGCCCGGTAGTATTGCTGCAACGGCCCCTTGGTTATTGCGTGTTGTGTAATAGAGTCACGGGTTGCAGGCGGTATCCCGGTGAGAACATACACGCCCGGCGCCCATCCCCATATACCCAAGCTTCGAACCGGCTGGGTCCTTTGTCTTTGGCGCACGACCGCGAGAATTCTCTCGTTTGAATCCGGCAGCGCCCAGTGCCGCGGGCCGATGCAGACTTCGAGAAACTTCTCCAATCCTGTCTGCGAGTTTGTATTCGGAGGGACTGGCTCCCGGGCAATTTTGCTCGTCGCATCCAAGGGGATGTTAGATAAGCGGCGAATAGATTGGGTCATCTGCACATACCGAACTGCATAGGCGGCATAAACCGCCATAATCAGGCTCACCAGAACCAATAAAATACCGTTTCTAAGGTTGCGGGATGATTGGGAGTTTTGCGTCGGCACGGTCGCATGGGGCACCGCCAGTCCGGCCACCAGATAGATCATTGGCGGCACGAGAAAGATGGCGTGATGAGGAAACAAGTAGCTGACCCTGGATATCGCGAACAGAGCCGCACCGGCATAAACCAACACCCCGCCGAGAACCCACTTTTGCTTTTTGGAAAGAGCAGGGATCTCGTCACTTCCCGAAACGTAGATCAGCAGCGCGACGCCCACAAGCAGCAGTTGGTGAAGTGGCGAGATCAGGAAGATAAGAAAGAAGTTCACCATGCTCGTCATCAAACTCAGCTTGCCGGCATAGGCGAGGTTGGCGAGGACGTTGGTGTACCAGAAATCCTTTAGCGTCCAGTATTCAGCCCATAGGGCCAGCATGATGCAGGTAGTCAGGAGGGCCCCGCCACAGAACGCGAGCACTTCCATCACTCGCTGCGATGGGCTGGAAGAGGGAGTGCTGGCTCTGAAGATTGCTGTCAGTACCGCCAGGCCAAGGGCACCGGAAATCGGCACGGCCTGTACTTTGCACCAGGGCGCGGCACCCAGCGCCAGTCCTCCCAGAAACAGTAGATAGAGCTGCCGCAGACCCGGACCTCCCGCAGGCTGGTCCAGCCACGCCAGGAAGATGTAGAAGCCCAGCATCAAAAGCAGGGTGGGTAACAGTTCGGTGGAATAATGCAGGTAGTCCGTTTTGGTGGCAAGGCCATACAAAAGGACCATTAGGAACGCGCCGAAGGCGGCAGTCTTCTCCGAACCAAGCCGCCGTAGCGTCAGGTATGCGACGAGCACTTGCAGGCACACCAGCACACTTGCCAGCATGTGGACCAGAATGAACCCCGGCTTGAATCCCATTCGCAGAAGGATTGATGCCAGGTAGGAGTTCAGGGGCGTCAATGTTCCGCCATCAACCGCTTTCCAAGGCTGAGGATAAACCAGAAATTTCATCGCATAGCTGAGTTGTTGACTTTCATCGACATTCAACTCACGTGGCACGAGAGCACTGGGCAGGCGGAGCAGGAAAACGCAAATGAGGAGCAGCCCTAGCACAATCGCGGGAGGCGGAAGGCGGAGGTTCGAAAGTCGCTCCAGTACGTTCCGGCGCGGAGAGCTTGCACGGATCGTCGAGGAACTGGACATGGGAAAGCGATGGTTTCCTGTCATTTACACAGCAAATCGCAGGCTTCGATGAACATTACCACAACCTGTTGCAGCTTGCGGCGCAATTCTTTCGTTGCTGGACTGTTCTCCAGGCTCATCCTCTGTTGAGTAAGACCGTTATTTTCTTGGGGTATGGATTGTGTCTTTGTTACACTCTGTCTTCTCAGCGGTTCGGTCAACTGCCGGCTTGATGATCGCGATTGTGGTTCAGATGCCGTTAGAGCGGACAGGATACCAGTTATGTTTCGAAGAGCTGTGCCCCGGCAACCCGGTGCTTGGATCGGTCTCGATCGTGCCGTGGGACTCCGAAATCTTCGGATTTCCGGTGGCGGTCTACCGGATCGGAGCTGAACGGCTCGAGGCCACGGCCCGAGAAGAGTTCGTGGAACGGTTTCGCGTGTGGGCCAGGCAAAACCGTGTTTCTCTCTGCGCCTGTACAATTCCGGCCGACGAGTCTCATTCTTTCTCTAGGTGTTCCCTGAATGAGGCCGGTTTCCATTTTGTCGATTTCAGCCTGCAAGCGGCGCTCAACAGTCTGCAGAAGGCGCGCCTTCCTAAGGCTCGCGCAAAGCTGCGTGCGGCACGTCCTGATGACTACAAAATGATTGAGGCCATCGCCACGCGATCGTTCCGCACGGGCCGTTATCACGCCGACCCCCTATTTCCGCGCGAGCTTGCCGACAAGCGGTACTGTCAGTGGATGAGAAACGCGTTAGCCGCGCAGAATCCCATCGACCATGTATATGTGCTAGGCGAACTCGGTTTTGTGCAAGGCTTCTTTCACATCACCCAAGAGGAGGATTTTTCCGACCTGCGCCTAGTCGCCATTGCGCCTGAGTTGAAAGGAACCGTCATGGGGTTCGAAATCTATGTATCCGTCCTGAATCTGCTAAGGGGAAGGGGTATCCGGCGAGTGATGTCGGTCATTTCCGCGACGAATACCGCGGTCATGAACGTTCACGCCATGCTGGGGTTCTCGTTCTCCGCTCCAGAAATGATTTTTCACTGGCATGCGGAGGGGTCGCAGTCCTGAAGTCGCTGTTAAATCGGCACGCAGTTAGAAGAGCCAAGCACATTGCAGGAGCAAAGGGTGAGCGGAAAACCGGATGTCTCGGTGATCGTGCCGGTGTACAACGGCGAGCAGACGTTGCAGGAACTGGTACAACGTTTGCATGTGGTCCTGCCGGAGTGTTGCCGGCAGTTCGAAATAGTGATGGTCAATGACGGCAGCTCCGATGGGAGTTGGGCCACCATCTCCCGCTTGGCGCAGGAATACGCCTCGGTGCGCGGCATCAATTTGGCGCGGAATTACGGGCAGCACAACGCCTTGCTCTGCGGAATCCGGGCTGCGCGATTTGACCTCCTGGTAACCATGGATGATGACCTGCAAAATCCTCCAGAAGAGATTCCGAAACTCTTGCAGAAGGTCCAGGAGGGCTACGATGTGGTCTACGGTGTGCCACAGAAGGAGCAGCACGGGCTGTTGCGTGATCTCGCCTCACAGTTCACCAAGCTGGCACTGCGCAGCGCCATGGGAACGGAAATTGCTAGAAATGTCAGTGCCTTCCGCGTTTTCCGCAAGCGCGTCTGCGTGGCGTTCCAGCATTTCCAAGGCACCTTTGTTTCCCTCGATGTCCTCCTGACCTGGGGCACGACCCGATTTGCCGCTCTGCGTGTCCAGCACGACCCGCGTGAAAGGGGAGTTTCCGGATACTCGGTGGGCAAGCTGATCCGGCACGCGTCCAACATGATCACTGGCTTCAGCGTTCTGCCGCTGCAGGTGGCAAGTTTGGTGGGTTTTGCTTTCACCCTTTTCGGCATCGCAGTACTGCTGTACGTTTTGGGCCGTTACTTCTTGCAGGGAAGCCCTGTTCCTGGGTTTCCGTTCCTTGCATCCACGATCGCTATTTTTTCGGGGGCCCAATTATTTGCTTTGGGTGTGATCGGCGAATATCTTGCCCGCATACACTTCCGAACCATGGAGCGCCCTACCTATGCTGTCCTTGAAACCACTTCGAATGGAGAGGATCGAACATAGAAACCGAGACATGCAGCCGCATCGGCCAACATCAGCGACAACTGCGCAACTAAAGGCCGGCAAGTGAACCCTTACAGAATCCCGTTTAACAAAGCGACGCTGGTTGGTGCCGAACTGCGGTACATCCAGGATGCCATCCAGGGTTGGCACATCTCTGGTGACGGACCATTTGCCAAGCGATGTGAAGAGCTTCTGGAAAAGGAACTGGGTGTCGCGCGAGTTCTTTTGACCACGTCTTGCACGCATGCCTTGGAAATGGCGGCCCTGTTGCTCGACATTGCTCCTGGGGACGAGGTCATTGTCCCTTCCTTTACATTTGTCTCCACGATCAACGCCTTTGTGTTGCACGGAGCGCGACCCGTATTTGCGGATGTGCGTCAGGACACTCTCAATCTCGACGAGAAGCTGCTGGAAAAATTGATCACACCGCGAACCAAGGCTATTGTCGCGGTGCATTACGCAGGAGTGGCTTGCGAGATGGACGAAATCATGTCCATTTCCGGCCGTCGCCGCGTTGCAGTTGTGGAGGACAACGCCCACGGGCTCTTCTCCCGCTATCGCGGCCGGCATAGCGGCACTTTCGGAGTTCTGGCGACCCAAAGTTTTCATGAAACCAAGAATTTCACGTGTGGAGAGGGCGGAGCCCTGCTCATCAATGATCCGCAGCTGCTGGAACGGGCCTTGGTGCTCCGCGACAAAGGGACCAATCGGAACCGCTTCTTCCGCGGTGAGGTGGACAAGTACACCTGGGTGGACCTCGGCTCAAGCTACGTACCGAGCGATTTGCTGGCGGCTTTCCTGTATGCACAACTGGAAGCGAGGGAGCAGATCCAGAGCGCCCGCGAGCACATTTGGCTAACCTACTGGCGAGGGCTTGAAGCTTGGGCACAGCAAAACGACGTGCGCCTTCCCGTGGTTCCCGTGCACTGCGAACAGTCGTACCACATGTTCTACCTGCTGCTACCCTCCCTCGATCACCGCCAGGCTCTGATCGCCCACCTTAAACAACGCGGCATCCTCGCTGTATTTCACTACGTACCGCTCCATCTCTCCGATATGGCCCTGAAACGAGGCGCTGGCAGAGACGTTTGTCCGGTAACGGTGGAGGTGAGTGAGCGGCTGCTACGTCTACCGTTTTATACCGGCCTCTCGGAAGACGAGCAAACCAGTGTCATAGAAGCCATCCTCGAATTTAGGGTATAGACCATTGCCTGATTGGGTTGCCCGTGGCTGCTAGTAGCGCTAAGACCTGCATTGATCCCCAGCGTCGGTCGGAACTTCGGGAGCTTATCTAAGTCGTTTAGAAAGACGATTTTACCTATAAGTCCAATGGGGAGAAGATTTTGGCGGGAAATTTTCGGCATTTTCGTTTGTTATCAATGGGTTACAGGGGAAATTATAGGGGGAGTGTCGACCACTTTGGATAACAGCGCCTGCCAAAGGGGAAATATCCGCTCGACGTGCGCGGAGAGGATAATTCAGCTGGAGTTACTGCGGGGTGACACAACTGCTCAGAATCCCCGTCTTGGACTGCCGAGTGTACAGTATTCATACGTAATTTCTGATCGAGTGCACTGCCGATTGAACTCTCGAATTACAAATTCGTGGCGAAGATTAGCAGTGGAAGGTCTGAAGATAAAAGGGCACTCATGAGAATTCTGGTAACTGGCGGCGCTGGTTATGTCGGTAGTCACGCCATTCGCTCGTTGGCGCGGCATGGGCACCACGTCACCGTGTACGACAATCTGTCAACTGGCTACAGGTTTCTGGCGGACGGCTTCGAACTGATTGTTGGCGAACTCGATGACGCGACCCTGCTTTCCCGCGCTCTCTCTAATGTAGAGCTGGTCATGCATTTTGCGGGAAGCGCCTACGTCGGCGAGTCAGTCCAGAACCCTCGAAAGTATTTTCACAACAACGGACAGAATGGCCTGGCGTTGGTTAACGCAGCAATCGATGCCGGCGTTCGCCATTTCATATTCTCTTCCTCGTGTGCGGTATACGGCACGCCGGAGACAGTACCGATTACCGAAGAAACTCCGTGCCAGCCGGTCAGCCCGTATGGTGAAACGAAACTGTTCCTGGAACGCGTCCTCGATGCCTACAGCCGCGCCTATGATTTGCGAGCGCTTGCGCTCCGCTACTTCAACGCGGCAGGAGCGGACGAAAGCGGGGAAATCGGCGAGATGCACCATCCCGAGACCCACTTAATCCCTCTCGCGCTGGAAGCGGCTGCCGGATTGCGGCCACGACTGGAAGTATTCGGCAACGACTATCCCACCTTCGACGGAACCTGTATTCGGGATTACATCCACGTAACCGATCTGGGGGAAGCGCACGCGCTGGCGGCAGAATTTCTGCAAAGCCCAATCGGCGGCGCCTTCACCGTGCTAAACCTTGGCACCGGCGGCGGCCACTCGGTCCAGCAGGTGGTGACTGCGGTGGAGAATGTCAGCGGGCATTCCGTTCCCCTGCGCATAACAGCACGCCGGGCGGGAGATCCGCCAAGCTTGGTTGCCGATCCTACCCGGGCGCAGCAACGCCTTGGCTGGACCGCAAATCGGTCTCTGGAGGACATTGTTTCTTCCGCCTGGAAGTGGCTCAACAGCAGCAAGAGACAGCGTGTCAGTGTGGGAGCTGCGAGCATTGGGGACGAACATGCTCCTGGTCTCCTGCGATGAGGATGGTCCGCTTGGCGGCAGTGGCAGTCATGGTCGGTCTCAATTCTCGATTTTGCGTACCGATTGCCGATTGCGGGCGCGGGGCTAAGAGATGCCACCCGGCATTTCCCAACTCGCGGCCAGCCCGTGTAAACTTGATTGATCGTTCCCTCGGGCCGTGCGCGCCACGCGGAAGTTCCCAAATGTATTCTTGCGATGGATTGAGCTGCTGCGAGACGCAGTTTTTGAAATGCCTTTTACGCGTGGCAGGGAATAGCAGCCGTCCGAGGAAATGCAACCTACGAAGGAGCCTTAGATAGCATGGCGATTCCAGCCACCCAATTGCGTCCGGGCATGGTCATTAAGCACAACAATGATCTGCACTCGGTGTTCAGCGTGGAACACCGCACTCCGGGCAACCTGCGAGCGTTCATCCAGGCCAAGCTGCGCAACCTGCGCACGGGGGCAATGTTCGAACACCGCTTTCGCTCCGGCGATCCCATCGAGAAGATTACGGTCGACGAGGTGCAGATGGAGTTCCTCTACGCCGACGGCGACGACTATTACTTCATGAACATGGAAAACTACGAGCAACTGCACCTGGGCAAGGACATCCTGGGCGACGCAGTGGATTACCTGATCGGCAATCTGGCGATCAAGGTGGAATTCTTCGACGGCAAGGCTGTGGGCATCGAGTTGCCGCAGACGGTGGACCTTACCGTGGTTGAGACCGAGCCCGGACTGAAGTCGGCCACGGCCAGCAGCGTTACCAAGCCGGCCAAGACCGAGACCGGGCTGGTCGTCCAGGTACCGCCATTCATCAACGAGGGCGAAAAGATTCGCGTGGACACGTCGGAAGGGGCATACTTGTCGCGTGCCTAAGCCAGGCAACGCCGCACCGTCCTTCTGGCCTGGACCTCGTCCATTGACAAATCGGGCCCTGTCGCCGATAGTTGTACGCGTATCAGCCGCGCCAAAATCACGGTTGTGGATATGTGTGTTCACCGACCGTACGGGCGCGCAGTGGCTGCTTGGCCCTCTCGAACGTTTGGGAGCGGAAGTAATAAATGGTTTTGAGCATCAGGATGCGAAAAGGAGAAACATACAAAGATGAAAAGCTTGATTAAGAGATCCGTACCTTATTTGCTGATATCAACGCTTGTCTTGTTGGCTCTGCCTATGTGGGCTGCCGACAAGTCGAGCGACGAACAAACCCTGCGCAATGCCGCCACGGTGTTGGAGGCCATGCTCAGCAGCAAGGACATTCCGGGCAGCGTAGTGGCGAAGGCCGATTGCATTATCATTCTGCCAAGTGTGAAGAAGTTCGCCTTCGGCGTGGGTGGAACCGGCGGCCGCGGTCCTATGAGTTGCCGTCAGGGCAAGAACTTTAGTGGCCGATGGTCTGCGCCCGCTATGTACAGCATCGGCGGCGCCAGTGCCGGTTTTCAGATCGGTGGCACGGCTTCCGATATCATCCTCCTTGTCATGGCCCCCACGGCAGTGGACAAGGTGCTGGACAGCAAAGTCAAGATTGGTACCGACGCGACGGCTGCAGCCGGGCCCGGAGCCTCGGCCGGCATGACGGGCGGAGCTGACATGTTGACCTATGCCCGGACCAAGGGACTTTTCGCCGGCATATCAATCAATGGTGCCTCGCTGGATCCTGCCACCGACGCCAATCAACGTCTTTATGGACAAGACCTGACCGCCCGGCAGATTGTCACCGGGAACACCGTCAAGCCTACGCCTGCTGGCCAGGCCTTGGTTTCGCTGCTCAACAGCAAGGGCCCAAAGCATAGCGACTAAGGAATCGGGCTTCTCGAACTGGTCTTGTTGGCAGAGCGTCGCCGAAGCACAGGCACACGCCGACGCCGACGTCGGCTGCTTAAAACGCGGAACTGGTCTATTCCAGCTCCGCGTTTTTTCGGGAGAAGATCTTATCCAATAGCAACCACCGCTACCCACTCGCTGCGGTATGATTGCTATCGCGCTAGTTGCTAATTACTCATTGCTCATTGCTCTCTGCTTCTCATGGCTGCACTCGAAACCCGCCGCTACGTTGTATCCGGACGCGTGCAAGGTGTCGGGTTCCGCTGGTTTGTGGAGCGCGAGGCGGCGCAACTGGGCGTGACAGGATGGGTACGCAACTGCGAGAACGGCGACGTTGAGGTTATGGCCACGGGCACTGGCGAGCAGCACAGCTCAATGCGCCAGAAGCTGCAGCAGGGCCCGCGAGCGTCACGGGTCGACCATGTCGGCGAATCTCGGGCGCCACTGTTGGAGGCGCCATCATTTCGTATTGAGGGAGTCTGGTAATTCATGCAGACGCAACCGGGGCGGAGTTGTGAAGACTTGAAGGCGCTGATCCGGGAGGTCCCGGATTTTCCCAAGCCCGGGATTCTCTTCTACGACATCACCACGCTGCTCAAAGATAGGCTGGGCTTCGCTCGTCTCATCGACGCGCTCACCGAGCACTATATCAACAACAACATCGACCTGGTGCTGGGCATCGAGGCGCGCGGATTCATCTTCGGTCCGGCGTTAGCCTACCGTCTGAACGCCGGCTTTGTACCTGTGCGCAAGCCGAAGAAGCTGCCGTCCGAAGTATTGCAGTGGAAATACGACCTCGAGTATGGCCAGGACACGCTGGAAATCCACAAAGATGCGATCCAACCGGGCCAACGCGTCATCATCTGCGACGACCTGCTGGCGACCGGCGGCACCGCGAAAGCAACCGCCGACATGGTTAAGCAACTCGGCGGCAACATCTGCGGCATGGGATTTGTGGTGGAGTTGGATGGCCTCAAAGGCCGCGACAAGCTGAAAGGCTATGATGTCTTTTCGCTGCTGCACTACGAGCTGTAAGGCAGTCTCCGTCGCCACCTCACTCACGGATCACCAGATCGTTTTCAAGAGCGGACAATCGAGCATCCGTCGATCGGCCGTGACCAGCGGGAGGTTCTCAGCGCGAGCCGTCGCGGCGATAATGCGGTCCGCGGGATCGGAAGAAAAGTCAGGGGGAAAATGCAGTGTTAGGATCGCGATCTCCAGTGTGATGGGCTTCACAGACACGTCACGAATCAACTGCCGAATACTGGATTCAAAACTGCCTGGTAGGCGGACTTTTCCCCGATAGATAAGTCCCGCCAACTCAACCAGTGAAATTGCCGAAATCGCCAGGCCGTCAGCGGCATGTGCCCGGTTGATGGCGGATGCTGCTGCACGGGATAGTTTGCTCCGCTGAAGCTCTAACCAGACGAGTACGTGCGTATCGACGAGAATCATTTCAGCATGTCCCAGTTTTCCAGCGGGAAGACTGGCTTGATCAGGTCGTCCGGATCGCCCACAATCTCCCCGATACCCTCGAGCCTCCCGATGATCGAATCTTTCTTTGCGAGAGGTGCAAATGGGATCAGCGTCACCACCGGCGTCCCCCGCTTGGTGATCACGACCTCCTGGCCCGTCCGGCTTACCTCAGCTATGATCCGCAGACAGTTAGTCTTAAACTCTCCAGCGGCAATTCGCCTGATGTTGGCAAGGCTGGGAGCCCTCGCAGCGTTCCGTTTCCTTGTAACGGTAATTGACGCCATATGGTCACCTCCAGATGACCATGGTCATTTTAACATGGTCATGTCGCGCTTGGCTGCATTATCACGCGCCGCCCCTCAATCCTATACTTCCCTTCCAGCACCATCCTGATTGCCTCGGTATAGGCAATGTGTTCCTGCTCAAGAATGCGCGCGGCCAAGCTGTGTTCGTCATCCGTGTCCAGCACCGGCACGACCTTCTGCACGATGATCGCGCCATGATCGAGGTTCTCGTCGACGAAGTGCACCGTGCAGCCGGAGACCTTTACGCCCCAGTGGAAGGCCTGCTTCTGCGCGTCGAGCCCAGGGAACGCCGGCAGCAGCGCGGGATGGATGTTGAGGATGCGGTTGGGAAACTGCTGCACGAACCACGGCGAGAGCAGGCGCATATACCCGGCAAGGCAGACGAGATCGACCTGGTGCTCGCGGAGAGCGACGACTACCTGGCGGTCGTGCTCCTCGCGCGCCCGGCCTTTTGACGGAATGACCAGCGCACGTAGCCCGCGACGGCGAGCCGACTCGATACCCGAAGCGTCAACCCGGTTGGAGATAACGACCGCGATCTTCGCCTCGAGCTTGCCCGAGACGATGTTGTCGGCGATGGCCTCAAAGTTCGACCCGCGCCCGGAAAGAAGGATGCCAAGGTTCTTCATGGTGACATGCGAATGATAAAGCCAGATAGCCGGCTTGTCAGGGTTACATTAACGGTAACCGGGGACGCACTCCCGGCCTGACTCGTCGCAGAAATGCCTGCGCCGGCGATAAACACAAAAGCGTCGGTCGATGGCAACCGGGAAGATGAAAAGTCCAGCAGCGCGTGATTACTGCTGTGGCTGAAGCAGCGAATGGGTTACAGCATGGACGGACAAGGCAATTCGATTGGCGACCCCCACTTTGCGGAAAAGCTGAGCCACGTGTGCCTTGACGGTGCGCTCAAAGATCCCCAACTCGTCGGCAATTTCGCGGTTGGAGCGTCCGGCGACCAACAGTTGCAGTACTTCGCGCTCGCGATAAGTGATCCTGCTTTGGCTGCGGGGCTGGACGCGGCGCAAGGAAATGGTGGCGCGCTCAATAAACAATGCCACTATGGGTGTCGGCAACCACACCCCACCACGGTAAACTTCGCGCAGCGCCTTCTTGAATTCCTGGGGCGTAGCCTCTTCCGAAACGTAGCCCTTGGCTCCAGCAGAAACGGCCCGCAGAATGCCCTCGTCGCGATTTCCTGCTCCGGTTACGATGATGCGAATGCCGGCATGCACCGCCTTGAGCGCGGACATGCCTGCATAGAACGCCGCGCCGTGATCAACAGCCATCAGCACCACATCGTCGCTCGCACTGTGCAGGACCGAACTGACGGTAGCGGCGCGCAACTGAATATCGTGCTCGGTAGAGAAGATCGCGCGAAGTCCCAGGTAGCGTACGGGATCACTCTCCACAACAGCGACGCGAATATAATGGCACGATGCCGGTTTCATGGATCATCTGCTTATTCCCCTTATAGCATCTTTTAGAATATATATATAGCCTAAATGTGTTATCAATACGTGGCACTAATATACGAAGCTAATCAAAATCTGCTAGACTTTGGTGGCCGTGACAGGGTGCTCAAACATGCGCTCTTTTTGGGGAGTCTTACCGCAATGAGATGCCGACGCCTAGAAATACCAGGACCGCCGCTATCATCAGCCATGGGCCAACCTTAAGGGGTTAAAGCCAGTGTCTACGGCCAGCAGATGGCTGTCTGTGACGTTGGTCACTGCACGTCGTTGGCGGACGCTGCCCCCGGACTTGGCAATCAACCGTGACGGAAGTCACAGACAGCCGTCTAAGGCGAAGTCGAGAATCAACATGGAAACCTGAGAATTCACTTGGCAAGAGTGTGCACGTTGTTGCACCATTGTTTCCATAGGTGCGATAATGGATCAACGCAAGATCCAGTCACATCCTGTTGTATTTACTAACCGAACCAACAGCATTCGGAGCCCCCTTCCAAATGTCGTGTATTGGCATTCAAGATGCACCAGAATGTAACGTACTAGTGTGCCCTGCTGTGAAGGAGACTATGAAGGAACTGAATGAGCATCCGCTAATGATAACTCTCAGAGACGCCATCTCTGGAGACGGGTTCTTGGCGGGTATCACCCTGTCCGGGCGA
>Ga0181530_10000645_pt1 | contig 45009 bp, 35 predicted proteins | sample PEATcosm2014_Bin_42_FD_119769 | JGI IMG/M metagenome (GOLD analysis project Ga0181530, IMG submission 119769) | Peatland microbial communities from MTU Mesocosm Facility, Houghton, MI, USA - PEATcosm2014_Bin10_60_metaG | ecosystem: Environmental > Terrestrial > Soil > Wetlands > Peat | place...
CCGGCGGGTGCGGGCGCAAAGACTGGCGCGCAATTGCGGCGAAAGCGCGGCGAGCTGGGCCGGGATGAAGGCGGCGCGGGGAAAATACATCGTCACGCTGGACGCGGATTTGCAGAATGATCCCAAGGATTTGCCGAAGTTTTTGGAGGCGCTGAAGCAGTATGACTGCGTGTGCGGGACGCGGGTGAAGGCGCGCGGGGCCGGGGATAATTTTGCGCGGGTGGCTTCCTCGCGCATCGCCAACTGGGTGCGGAACAAGTTGTCCGGGGAACAGATTGCCGACGCGGGCTGCACGTATCGGGCGTTCAAACGGGAGTGCATCGGGAACTTGAAGTTTTTCAAGGGGATGCACCGGTTCCTGCCCACGCTGTTCAAGATCGAAGGGCATACGGTGACGGAGATCGAGGTGTCAAACAATCGGCGGTTCGCGGGGCGCAGCCATTACGGAGTGTGGAACCGGCTGTTCGCGTCGTTCTATGATTTGCTGGCGGTGCGATGGATGAAACGGCGGATGTTCCGGTACGAGATTGCCGAGAGGATAAATTGAATTATCGCTCGGTGAGGCTGGAAAAAATGACCTCTTTGATTTTCCAGAGAAGGGCCATGGTCATGGCCAGGGGCATGAGAATGAGAAACAGGGCCAGCCAAATTCCCGCGGCGGCGGCGGCGTCCATCCAGAGCCCCAGCCAGGCGGGAAGGACGGGAAAGCGAGTCAAGAGGAAATAAAGCGAGAGGCCGGCCAGACAGGCGAGGAGGAGGGAGATGTTGAAGCGGGTGAAGAGCTTTGTTTCCGCGCGCAAGGTTTCATCCGGGAGCATGGCGCAGAGCCGTTGCAGCACGCAATTGAGCTGGACCAGAAGCAGCAGGCTGGAGAAGGAGAGCAGCCCCACGCAGGCGATGAAAAGAGGCACGGCGGGGAATTGGCCCCACCAATATAAGAAAGGGGCCAGGCCCGCATCGAGCACCGCGAGACCCTCGGCGCGGCTCAAGGCGCGCTGCCAGATTCGTTCCTGCGCCTGAAAAGCGCGCAGTTGGTTCAGGCCGTGCCAGAGCAGCGGGCTGATCAGCATCGCGGGAATAAAGGCCAGCAGCCCGAACGTCTCCAGCCAGATCATTTGCCCGGTCTCCATGTACACCATCTCCAGATAGACCAGCCCGGTCAGCGCCAGCCCCCAGAAGAGGGTGGAGAGGCCGCGGACGGACCGGCCCAGCGCGCGAAGCAGCCCGGCTTTTGCGGCGTCAGGCATGGCGGGGGAAATGCCGGGACGGCGGCTGGTGCATTCCAGTTTTTGGGGTGTCGTCTCTTAATCTTAATCCTAATCTTAATCTCTTCGTCTCTGGACGATGGAGATTGAGATTAGGATTAAGATTAAGATTAGGCTTAAGATTAAGCATCATCGCAATGGCATGCGGCGTCATGCTAACTGGTCAGATAGGTGTAATCCTTGAGGCCGCGCTCGAAATCGTCCAGAAGCCGCATGCCTTCGGAAGGCTTGAGGCGGTCGGACTTGATCGCCTCGTCCACCTGCATTTTCATCTGGCGCTGCAATTCGTGCTCGTCGTATTGCACGGCGGTCAGGGTCTGGACGATGGTGGAGCCTTCGATGATGTCTTCGACGTAATAGCCGGACGGTTCGTCGGGATCGAGAAAGACATGGACCTCGTTGACGCGGCCAAAGAGATTGTGCAAGTCACCCATGATGTCCTGGTAGGCGCCCATCAAGAAGAAGCCCAGGTAATACGGCTCGGGTCCCTGGCCGTTGGCGCGCAAGGCATGCAAGGAGAGGGTGTCGCGCACGTCCGCCACATCAATAAACTTGTTGACCTGGCCGTCGGAATCGCAGGTGATGTCCACCAGCGTGCCTTCGCGGGTGGGCGCTTCGGCCAGGCGGCTGACGGGCATGATGGGGAAAAGCTGGCCCAAGGCCCAGTGATCCAGGAGGGATTGGAAGACGGAAAAGTTGCAGAGGAACTGGTCGCCCAGGCTCTCCTCCAGCTTGCGGATTTCCTCGGGCATGTGCGGCCGGCCGCGGAAACTTTGCACGACCTCGCGGCCAATTTCCCAGTAGAGGGACTCGATCTTGGCCTTGTCGGGCAAATCCAGCAGGCCCAGCGCGAACATGTTCTGGGCCTCCTCGCGGCGGTCCAGGGCGTCGTGGTAGGCCTCCAGTTTGTGCAATTGGGAAATGTTCTTGCGGATGTCCAGCAGATCGCGGACCAGCGCGTGCTGGTTCTCAGCGTCGGGGACGCGCGAGCCGGCGCGGATTTTTTCGATGGCGCCAAAAATCTCGACGATCAAAACGCTGTGATGGGCGACAATGGCGCGGCCGCTTTCGCTGATGATCTGGGGGTGGGGGACTTTCTCCTGGTTGCAAATCTCGGCGATGTGAAACACCACGTCGTTGGCGTATTCGCGCACGGTGTAATTGGTGGAGCTGTCGGAGGCGGAGCGGCTGCCGTCATAGTCCACACCGAGGCCGCCGCCGACATCGAGAGACTCAATGGCGAAACCCATTTTGAAAAGTTTGGCGTAAAAGCGGGCGGCTTCCTGCACGGCTTTCTTGATGGTCAGGATGTCGGGGACTTGGGAGCCGATGTGGAAATGGAGGAGTTTGAAGCAATGCTCCATTTTTTCCGCGCGCAACAGATCGGTGGCCATGAGGAGTTCGGCGGTGCTGAGGCCGAACTTGGCGTTCTCGCCGCCGCTTTCGGCCCACTTGCCCTCGCCCTTGCTGGCCAGGCGCAGGCGGATGCCCAGGCGCGGCTCGACGCCAACCTGGCGCGAGACGGCGATGATCTGCTTGAGTTCCTCGAGTTTCTCCACGACAAGCACAACCGTCTTGCCCAGCTTGACGCCCATGAGGGCCATGCGGATGAACTGAGTGTCCTTGTAGCCGTTGCAGATGATCAGGCTCCCGCCCTGGTTTTGCAGCGCCAGGCCGGCGAATAATTCCGGCTTGCTGCCGACTTCCAGGCCCATGTTGAACGGCTTGCCCGCGTCCAGGATTTCCTCCACCACTTCACGCAGTTGGTTGACCTTGATGGGAAAGACGCCGCGATAGGTGTTTTGATAATTGAATTCCGCAATCGAGGCCGCGAAGCACTGGTGGATGGACACCACCCGGTGGCGGAGAATGTCCTGAAAACGGATCAAGACCGGCGACCGCAATCCCCGGCCCTTGGCCTCCTCAATGACGTCGGTGATGTCCACGACGCTGCCGGCTTCGCGCAGGGGCATGGCAACGACATGGCCGGCTTCGTTGATGTCAAAATAGCGGGCGCCCCAGCCCTGGATGTTGTAAAGGGCGCGGGCGGCCTGGATGTCCCAGGGAGGAGGCGTGGGGGCGGATGGGTTCATGGCGTTTGCAAGCTGGCGCGCACTATAAGAAGCCGCGCGCAAATTTCAACCAACCGTTGCAAAAATTTTCCGGTTGCGCGTTTGTAATTTCTCTCCGCCTCTGTTTTCATTCACTCATGTCCAAAGCATCTTTGTCCGTAATCGTCTCATATTGCCAAAAGCGGCTGCGGCCCGCAACGTTTAACGACTGCGACGGCGCGGCCAACGGGTTGCAAGTGGAAAACTCCGGCGCGGTGTCCAAAATCGCCGCGGCGGTGGACGCCTCGCTGGCCACCGTGAAAATGGCCGCCGCCGCTCGCGCCGATTTGCTCATCGTTCACCACGGGTTGTTCTGGGGGCCGACGACACCGTGGATCGGGCCGCGGCGCGCGCTGCTGCAATGGCTCATCGAAAAGGACATCGCCGTTTACAGCTCTCATCTGCCGCTGGACGCGCATCCGCAATTGGGCAACAACGCGCAATTGTGCGCGGCGCTGGGGTTCGTCCGCCTCCGTCCGTTCTTTGTGGAAAAAGGCAAAGCCCTCGGATGGCAGACGCGCGCGGGCATCGAGCGCGCGGCGCTGGCGGAGAGGATCGGGCGGGCGCTGGGGCGCGCGCCGGTTGTGTTGCCGGGCGGGCCGCCGCGCTGCCGTCGCATCGGCGTGGTGACCGGCGCGGCGGGAAGCCAGTTGCGGCTGGCGGCGGCGGAAGGGGTGGACACTTTCATCACGGGGGAGGGGCCGCATTGGACCGGGGCGCTGGCAGAGGAGTTGGGGGTGAATGTCTTTTACGGAGGCCACTACGCCACGGAGACTTATGGCGTCAAGGCGCTCGCGGCGGAGTTGTCAAATAAATTCCATCTTCCGTGGGTCTTCTTGGATCATCCGACGGGGCTGTGACGGCGGCAGAGGGGTGGGTGGCGCAACCAAGGAACCGGGAATGGATGAATGGAAAGCATTGGATGAATGGCACGAATGGCATACCGTAGGGATTGCAGCCCATTCCCTTGACGCCTTCAATTCCGTGGCCGTCATGGCCGTGGATTCCATGTTGCGGGGGAAGCACGGACGCAAGCTGGAAGCCGGCGACTTCACGACCAGGCTGATTACAGGGGCTTCGGCGAGTCTGGCGTTTGAGGCGTCGTCTTTTAAGGGGAATCAAACGTCAGTCTCGCCGAAAGGGGAGGATCGGGAGGGTGCCTGCCGTGCAAGAGGGGTTAGCGAATAAAAAACCTGTCTGTTAGGCTCTCCAACATCTGTCCCTGCTCGTTTGGCTCGTAGTTCTCATCAAAACCAACCAAGTCCATTCGAGTCATCAAGTGTTCCCGTAGTTGTCTAGCCTCAGCGCGACTTAGGCGGATGATTAGCTTAGTGCTGCGCCCTCCTTCCTGGAATTTGAGCAGGCCGGTTAGCGATTCGTCGCGCGAGGCAAGTTGCTTGAGGTAGTCTGCCTCCTTCACCGACACGTTAAATTCATGATTGTCTTCCATAGCTGCAATCGTCCTACTGCGCTCCCAATCCTGACAGTGGATTGACCGACACGATCTGTCCGGTCTGTGGATTGACGACTACGCGCGCGGATATCGTCTGGCCCATCGTGGGAGTTTTAGATTAGATGTTGCTCCTTCAAATATGCGAGCCAGTTGTCAGCATCGGTTATGAGATCTTTGTAAGGGACACCATCGTGGTGTCTTTGCCTCTTCGTTCGAGCATAAAGAGCCAAAGCCGCGTACTCGCTGGCAAGATTCATTCTCTTGAGCTCATTTCCACGTTTAAGGCATTCAATTAACTCCAATAAGGATACTTTGCCTGCATTTTCAGGCAGGCAAAGAACAATTGCAGCATTAGCAACACGTCCAAATGGAGCATCGCGCTCCTTCATGATTACATCTTTTGATTGCTGTAAGTCCATAGGCTCTATTGTGCTCCAAGAGCTTGTTTGACTGCGTTGTAAACATCGGGTGGTAATTCCCCAGACGGAGAAATATGGACATTCAATTCTGATACATTGTTGATAATTGGCCTACCAGCAGCATTCAAGCCGACAGAAAACCCTAGGGTTTCACCCTTGGTTGCAAGTCCTTGTTGCAAGAGATCGGCGTGTGCAAAAATACCGTTTTCGTTCCCTTTCATTAACCTTATAGATCCATCTGGGCTATTAACCCTAAGAGATATTCGCTATCAGGTTCCAACGAGCTGAGTTTATCAAGTTCGGTCGCACAGCAGATATTCGAGCCGTCAGGGTCGGTGTAGATGGCAAACAAACCATTTGGCGATCCGCTGCTCCAATCGCCACTGCCGATAAAATAAGCTGTTTCTCCAGGCCCTGTTCCTCCCTGACTCACGGAAGCCCAGTTTGGGGAGAAATACAGTAGCACCGTTCCAGAGTCATAACTGAAGTTTTTGACATTGTTTGAGTCTGTGACAGCGTATTCAAGATATGCCGGATCGAGATTTGTTGTGTCCAGAATCAAGGCGTTGTCTCCACCCCAGATACCCACTGGCACGGAGAGCAGGTTTGTTGTATAGGCCACGGGGAAGCTCCCATATATAGTCTCCAGGCCCGGAGTTGGGAAGTAAAACCAATCCAGAGGTATTGCGGGCTGGGCGAAAATGCTGAGGGAGAAAAGCAGAAGGAAAACGGTAACGCACCCGATTCGCACAGTCCCTCGCCCCAGCCGGCCGTGAGAGGCTTTCCGCAACCGTTGGGGTCTGGATGAATCGCCGCTTTGGTTGGCAGCGATTGCGGTTGCTCGGCGCGGAATTGCGCTCCAAGGGGAATTTATTTTCATAATTGCATGCCGCGAGTTTGGTTTCCCGCATTTATCGTTGTGCCGGAGGTCCTTTTGAAAGAAGTTCCGCCGATGCGGAGACGGGGCGCTTTGTTCAAGTTGGATGTCTTTGAACCGTTCTTAATTGCACTAGTGCAATTATTTTCAAGGCTCCGTAATGCCGGCCCGGACGGAATAGTACTGACATAAGCCGCGCGCGGTTCAATTTGGCAATTTTCCGCCGCCCGCGCTTTCCCTGCCCGCAAAGCGGCGTACAGAACCTTTAAAGACCGCTCTCCATACTGACCACGGGCGTAATCGAGAAGCTCAGGGGCGTCCGGCGAAGGCTTGCGCCCCGCTCCGTTTATGCGTGTCCGCAGCCCGATGGCGCAGAAAATGCGGCTCAACGTGCTGGACACAGTCGTTCTCGGATGCCCGGCATCCACGCCCCAAATGTAAAGGACGTCACGCGAAACGCCCTGTTGAAGCAAACGCTTCACGACCTTCTGCAGAGCCATCGCGCAGGTGGCGCGGACACCAAAGCAGTGCAAGAACTTCTTCTTGAGTGCCTCGGATCGTTCCTTCGCGTTTAGGGTTTTCATCCAATTGGGGCGTTACGTATGTGATTTAGCCCTATCGTCGTGGAAATGTCAATCGAAAACGGCAAAATGACAATTGCACCGCGTGATGGGCAAGCTCGAAAGGCAGGGTGAGAGTCGGAAGCGTGACCTTTTCCCGGGAACTCGAATTTCGGCTCGAAGTTAGAACAACACGAAAGATGCCCAACGCGGTTGTGCTGGAGTCTCGCCGTACGATCCATGAGTCAAGTAGAAATTTCAGCCGCGCTTGGGTTTGTCGAGCTTTTCGATCATTTTCCGCAGCTTGATCAAGGCGGATTGCTGGATTTGACGGATGCGCTCGCGGGTGACGCCGAATTTTTTTCCCACGTCTTCCAGGGTGGCGTCGCCGTTGGCTTTGCCGCCCAAGTTGTAGCGCAATGCCAGGATGGCGGATTCGCGCGGGGGCAGCTTGGTGAGGACTTCGCGGAGGATGCCGATATCGGCCCTGCCGGCAATGGCGTCGAAGGGGGAGCCGGCCCGCTCGTCGGCAATGACGTCGGAGATGTGGTTGTCGGAATCCTCGCCGAGCGGGGAATCCAGGGACATTGGGGCGACGGCCGCCGCGCGATACTGGCGGACGCGGGCGGTGGAGATGCCGAGTTCCTCGGCGATCTGGTCGTCGTCCGGCTCGACTCCGAGGACCTCCTGCAATTTCATGGCGGTGCGGCGGATGTTGGAGATTTTGTCAACAACATGGACGGGCAGGCGGATGGTCTTGGATTGGTTGGCCAGGGCGCGGCGCATGGCCTGCTTGATCCACCACGCGCCGTAAGTGGAGAACTTGGCGCCTTTGGCCGGGTCGAACCGCTCGACGCCCTTCATCAAACCGATATTCCCCTCGTTGATCAGGTCGAGCAACGGCAGCCCATAATTCTCGTAGCCGCGCGCGATTTTGACGACGAGGCGCAAATTGGCCTTGATCATTTGTTCGCGGGCTTTGGCATCGCCTCTCTTGATGCGTTTGGCCAATTGGATTTCCTCCGACGGAGTCAACAGCGGGGTGCGCCCGACTTCCTGCAGGTAAAGGGTCAGGCCCGAATTCTCGTCGTAAGCTTCCTTTTCCACCTCGGCCGGTTGCGGCAGGCTGGCGGGCAACAGGCCGGGCGCCGGGAAAGGCTCGACCGGAGTCAGGCTGCGGGCCGGCAAACGCTTGCGGGACCGGGACCGGGGCAAACCGGGCGGGCGGCCGGCCTTGCGAGCGCCGCACGGGTTGCGGCGGGGCCGGCCGGAGCGAGGCGCTAATGTCATGCGTGCAATCATATTGGGATCGTAATCCTGCTTTGGTAATATAGCGCACTTTGGATTTTTTGCCGGAAAAATCTGCGATTGGGGGGGGGCAGGCTGGGTGGAGGCGGCCGGAAAGGACGGAAGGGACAGATCGGACGGATCCGACGGATCGGGCGGATGGGAGCAACCGGCGGGGCGGGAAGGGGCGCATCATCGGTTCCTTTTCCGTTGCAGGGCTTGGCGCAAGCCAGCCAGCGAGAGGGTGTTGACGACATCCTGCTTTTCCAGCCAGCCTTTGCGGGCGAGGCCCGCGCCCAAACGCAGGTAGCCGGCGTCTTCGTAACGGTGCGCATCGCAATTGATGGCGCACTTGACTCCCTTGTCCTTGGCGTAATGCCACAGCCGCCAGTCCATGTCGCAGCGCAGCGGGCTGGCGTTCAACTCAATCCAGGTGCCCGTTTCCGCGCAGGCGTCAATGACGGCGGTTTGATTGACCTTATAGGGTTCGCGTTCCAGCAGCAGCCGTCCGGTGAGGTGGCCCAGGATATGCACATAAGGATTTTCGGCGGCGCGAATCAAGCGCCGGGTCATCTCCGCTTCGCTTTGGGTGAAGCCCTGATGGACGCTGGCCACCACCACGTCCAGCAGCGCCAGCACATCGTCCTCGAAGTCCAGCCGGCCGTCCGGCAGGATGTCCACTTCCGAGCCGGTGAGGAAGCGGAAATCGCGCCCTTCGGACGCGAATTGGCGGTTGAGGGCGGCGACTTCCTCCAATTGAGAACGCAGCCGGGCGGGGTCGAGGCCGTTGGCTTGAAAAGACGATTTGGAATGGTCGGTCACGGCCCAATAGGCGCAGCCCAGCTCCTGCGCCTGGCGGGCGATTTCCGCCAGCGTGTTATGGCCGTCGCTCCAGGTGGAATGATTGTGAACTGAGCCTTTCAAGTCGGTCCATTCGATCAGGCGCGGCAGGGCGTTTTTTTCCGCGGCGTCAAATTCCCCGCGGTCCTCGCGCAATTCCGGCGGAATCTCCTGCAGGCCGAGCCGCTCAAAAATCTCCGCCTCGGTCCGACATTCGACCCGCAGCGCCGGATCGCGCGTCTCCGTCTCCGACTTAAACAGCCCGTATTCATTGAGGCGCAGGCCGCGCTGAATGGCGCGCTGGCGCATGACGATGTTGTGCTCCTTGCTGCCCGTGAAATAAGCCAGCGCAAACGGATATTCCGCGTCGCTCACCACCCTCAAGTCCGCCTGGATTCCCCCTTCCAGCAGGACGCTCGCCTTGGTCTCCCCTTTGGCGCTCACACTGGCGATACCGGGTTGGGCGGTGAAAAATTCGATCACCGCCCTGGGATTCTTCGAGGATGCCAGCAGGTCAATGTCGCCAATGACCTCCTTGCAACGCCGCAAACTGCCGGCGGCGCCGCACCGGGCCACGTCGGGATGCTCGCGCAAACTGTCCAGAATCGGCCCGGCCACAAGCAAGGCGTCGTGGAACAAATGGAGGGCGGCGTATTGGCGGCGGAAACCGATTCCGGCCAGGATGTTGGCCTGCGTTTTATCGCCAAAGCCGGCCAACTCCGCCACCTGGCCGGCCTGGCAGGCTTTTTCCAATTGCTCCATCGTTTCAATGCCCAGCCGGTCATGCAGGGCCTTGACCTTCTTGGGGCCGAGACCGGGGATGCTCAACATCATCAGCAACCCCGGCGGCACGGAGTTCTTCAACTCCTCATAATAGGCCAGCTTGCCGGTGGCCAGCAGTTCGCAGATCTTCTCATGCAGGCTTTCACCGATGCCCTTGATGCGGGCCTCGGAGTTGGGGGCGAAGACCGTTTCCAGCGGCTCCGCCAGGGCTTCGATGGCGCGGGCGGCATTGGCGTAAGCGCGGGACTTGAAGGGATTCTCGCCTTTGAGATCGAGCAGCGTGGCGATCTCCGTCAGGACTTGAGCGACTTGTTCTTTGGTGGTCGTTTGGTTCATAAAATAACACGATTAGGCTTGATTAGGCTTGATTAGGACTTTTCAACGCAAAGGCGCAAAGGCGCAAAGGCGCAAAGAAGGAATCCCGATTCCGAATCGGGAGCGCCGTGGCGTCTTGGCGCCTTTGCGTTAAATCCGCAATCTGCGGCTCGACGGCTCGACAGAGATCGCCGAAGTCTGAGCTCGCCGAAGTCAATCCGCAATCCGCAATGGCCGGGGGGGACCCCGGTTCCGTCGCGGCGCCATCGGACCATCTATGTCTTACCATAGGCTTTCTAGTTTAGATGATAATGGCCGTTTGTCAAAGGAAAAATGATGGACAATGATTATTTGTGCGAGTCCATGATTATTAGACACTTGTTCCCAAACCGGCCATCACAAAATGACGGGCCGAACGGCGGGCGCAAAGGGGAAAGCGGCGCCGGCGCGCGCGCTCCAAAGCGGCCTGTCGGCCGCAAGCCCCGCGCGAAGCGCCTTGGAGTGCGGAACGCAGTTCCGCTTTGCCCAACGGTCCTTCGGCTCGATTTCTTCCCTTGCCATAAGGCATCCGGCCCGGTTCAATAGCGGGGCCAGCCGCCTTGCAATGAAAATGAGGCGGCGCGCGCACCTTCAGTTTATGGCGCCTTTGCTTGCAACAACGCTTGGATTTGGTGACTTTGCAATCATTGCCTGGATTGTCGTTGTCTTCGCCGGAGCCGCGGCTTATAGCGCCCGCGAGACGGCGCGTTTGCGGCGGATGGAACGGAAGCTGGATGCTTTGCTCAAGCATCTGGGCGTTCCGCCGGCGCCGATTGTTCCCGGGGAGCTGTCCGATGAGGTTCAGGACTTGGCGCTCATTCCCGAACGAAGGATCGAAGCCATCAAGCTGCATCGCGAGCAGACGGGCCGCAGCCTGGCGGACGCCAAGCGTGATGTGGATGCGTTTATTAAGAGGGTTGAGTGAAGAACCGCGTGTGGAGGCCATAGGATGGGAGGAATGGGAATGATGGGAGTGATGGGAAGGATGCGACGGATCACAGGGAGAGCAGTAGTTTCTTGATTTCGTTGAGGCGGGCGGAAGGGGTGGCGCGGGTCAGGCGGGGGAATTTGCCGGAGATCATCAGGTAATCATTGTTGCGCGTGAGCATGAGTTTGTCGCCCTGGGTCTCGATGACGGTCACGTTTCGTTCGGCGGCGATGAGTTTCAGCTCGGTTGCCTTGAGGAGAAGCTGGGCGGAGGCGGGCAGGGGGCCGAAACGGTCGCGGAGTTCGCTCTTCAAGTCGCGCAAGGCGGCGGGATCGGCGGCCTGGGCCAGTTTGCGGTAGAGGTCAATGCGATGCCGGGCCTCGGGGATGTAGGCGGCGGGGAGAGTGGCGGCGGCAACCTGAATTGCGGATTGTCCCGATCCATCGGGACGGATTGCGGATTGCGGATGTCCCATTTCTGCTTTCTGCTTTCCGCTTTCCATATTTCCAACCCAGACGCTGACTTCGCGGGGAACTTGAATGTCCAGCGTGGTCGTTGCGGCACGGGGTTCGGGGCGGTTGGGACCGGAAGGACGCTCTTCGCGGGAATGGAGGAGAAAATCGAGGCGAAGTTGCACTTCGAGGCGGGGTTTGGTCTTCTCGCCTTTGAGGTTGCTGACGCTTTGTTTGAGGAGCTGGCAGTACAGCTCGAAGCCGACGGCGGTAATGTGGCCGCTTTGCTCCGCGCCCAGCAGGTTGCCCGCGCCGCGGATTTCCAGATCGCGCATGGCGATGCGGAAGCCGCTGCCCAGTGTGGAATACTGCTTGATGGCGCTGATGCGCTTGCGGGCCTCCAGGAGCAGGCCGGCATGGCGCGGCAGCAACAGATAGGCGTAGGCCTGGTGCTTGTAACGGCCCACCCGGCCGCGCAGTTGATAAAGATCGCTCAGGCCAAAACGGTCGGCGCGGTCTATGATGATGGTGTTGGCGTTGGGAATATCGAGGCCGCTTTCGATAATTGATGTGGACAGCAGAACGTCGGTGCGGCCGTTGACGAAGGCGGCCATCACTTCCTCCAGTTCGCCGGCGTCCATCCGGCCGTGGCCGATGGCGATGCGCGCTTGCGGCACCAGCGCGCGCAAACGGTGTCCCACGGCCTGGATGTCCAGTATGCGGTTGTGCAGGTAAAATACCTGTCCGCCGCGGTTGAGTTCGCGCTGGATGGCGTCGCGCACGGTGCGCTCGTCGAAGGGGACGACGAGGGTCTGGACGGGCAGGCGGTCCTGGGGCGGGGTTTCAATGGTGCTCATGTCGCGCGCGCCGGCCAGCGCCAGATAGAGGGTGCGCGGGATGGGCGTGGCGGTCAGTGTCAGCACATCCACGGTGGCGCGGAGTTGCTTGAATTTTTCCTTGTGCAGCACGCCGAATCGCTGTTCCTCGTCAATAATCACCAGGCCCAAGTCCTTGAATGAAATGTCGCGCTGCAAGAGGCGGTGGGTGCCGATGACGATGTCCACCGAGCCGGCGGCGAGCTGGCGGATGGCGGCGGCCAGTTCGGGCCGGGAGCGGAAGCGGGAGAGCAGTTCGAGGCGCAGGGGATAATCGGCCATGCGCTCGCGAAAGGTGTTAAAGTGCTGTTGCGCCAGCACGGTGGTGGGAGTGAGAACGGCGACTTGTTTGCCGCCCAGCGCGGCTTTGAAGGCGGCGCGGAGGGCCACTTCGGTTTTGCCGTAGCCCACGTCGCCGCAGATGAGCCGGTCCATGGGGCGGGGCGCTTCCATGTCTTGTTTGGTCGCGGCGATGGCGCGGATTTGGTCGGGAGTCTCCTCATAAATGAAGCTGCTCTCGAATTCGCATTGCCAGCCGGCGTCGGGCGGAAAGGCATGGCCGGGCTGGGAAGCGCGGGCGGCGTGGACGGCGAGCATATCGCTGGCCAGGTCGCGCACGGCGTCTTCGGCCTTGGATTTGGTTTTGGCCCAGCGCGCGCCGCCCAGGCTGTTGAGGCGGGGGCGGCCCTTGCCGGCGCCGACGTATTTGCTGACCAAATGCGCTTCGCTCACCGGCACATAAAGTTTGGGCGGCGCATCCTCATCGTCGCCGGCCCGATATTCGATGACCAGACATTCGTCTCCGGCGGCGGGGGAATGGGGGCGGAGCGGCGAGGCGAGGCGGGAAGGCATCGGTTGCAGGCCCAGGTAGCGTCCGATGCCGTGCTGGAGATGAACGACGTAGTCGCCCTCTTCCAATTCGGAGAAGTTGATGTCCAGCAAGGAGCGGCTGGTCTGGGCGTGCGGGGATTTGAGGCGGCGCGGGCGCTGCACCTTGTAGCGGCCGAAAACTTCCGCGTCGGTGACGACGGCGAGTTTGGCGGCGTCAAAGAGGAAGCCGCGGGCGAGCGCGCCGGCGCGGATTTGGAGTTGACTGGTTGGCCCGAGGCCGTATTCGGCCCAGACTTCGCCGAACCGCTGCTGTTCGCCGTCGTTGTTGCAGAAGACGAACACGGCAAAGCCCTGGCGCGCCCAGCGGTGGACTTGCCCAAAGAACTCCTTGCGCTGGGCTTCGGCGATATGCGCCTCCGGCGGATGGTCGCCAATGGGCCGGAAGACCTCCAGACCTTGGAAGACGGGGCCAGAGGATGGGAGGGATGGGAATAATGGGAGTAATGGGACTGATGGGGCAGATGGCGCGGGTGCGAGAGATGGCGCGGGTGGGAGAGATAAGTCGCATTGCTCCCATGTTTCGCATGCTTCCCATTGGTTTTCCGAGAACAGGTTTTCCAGTTCGCTCGCGCTTACGGAAACCATCCCGCGCCGAGCGGTTTCGGCCTGGAAGTCGCGCCAGGAAATCAGGAGCGGATGGCCGGCCTGAACCTGGGATTCGTATCGGCCGGCCTGCGCGTCCAAACTCTCCGGGTCGCAGAGGAGAAACAAGGCCCCGGCCGGCAGATAATCCAGCAGGCTCGCAGCCTGGCAGGGCGACGCTCCCGCGGGGCCGCCTCTTCCCGCCTCGTCCCGCCCCAGGGCTTGCTTCAACAAACCAAGTTCGCCGCCGGGCGGGATGATGATCTCTTCGACGGTGTCGCGGGAAATTTGCGTGATCGGATCGAAGTGGCGCAGCGATTCCAGTTCGTCGCCGAAGAATTCCAGGCGGACGGGGAAGCGGCTGGTCAGGGGCCAGAGGTCAACAATGCCGCCGCGGAGGGAAATATCGCCTTTCTGCGTGACCTGCGCTTCCGGTTCGTAGCCCTGCGCTTCAAGCCACTCGATCAAATCCAGCGGGCCGGTGTGATCGCCCTGCCGCAGGCGGCGGGTGCGGCGCTCCAACTCCGCGGGAGGCAGCGTCTTTTCGAGCAGCGCGGTGACGCTCGCGACGACGAGGGGGGGATGGAGTGGTGGAGTGGTGGAGTGGTGGAGTGGTGGAGTGCCTTCGGTAGGGCGAAGCTCCCGCTGAGCCGGTTCAGGAGTTTTTGAGTGTTGTGCGAGGGCCACCAGGGTTTCCAGGCGCTCGCTGATGACATCCACATGCGGCAGGCGGGCCTCGTGCGGCAGAACTTCCCAGGAGGGATAGAAAAGCGGCGCGGGGAGTTCCGCCGTCGTTGAACCTGTGGCGGACAGGGGAGGATGGATTGCGGATTGCGGATTGCCCAAGACGGTAGGGCGAGACTCTGTCGAGCCGTGACCTGCCTGCGCAGGCAGGCTCGATTGCGGATCGCGCATTGCGGATTCCACCGTCGCTGCCGCGGCGGGCACGGGCGGACGGGAGGCTGGATCAGGGGTCTGCGCCAGCCAGGTTTGAATGTCCTGCTGGAAAACCTCCTGGGTCTTCAAATTGTCGGTGACGACGATGACGGGACGGCCGGGAAGCAAGTATGACAGAAGAACGGCCAGGAACGGCTGGGCGGCGGGACTGACGGCGTCCAAAGACAACGATTCCCCCTTCTCCACGCGTTCGCGCAGGGATTGCACGGCGGGAGTCAACGCAACCAGCGAAAACAAATCGCCGGTCGCCGGAACTGACGGCTTTATGCCAACGGGAAAAAGTGGCCCCGTTTGGCCGGGAATTCAAGGGCGGCATTGGAAGGCTCCCAGTTTTGGGAGCGCACGCGCCGTCGCGTGCCGTCAGCGACGCCCTCGTCGCTCACATCCGGGAGTGGGTCCAGCGAGGGCGCTGAACCCCGCACGCGGGGGCGCGCGCGCTCCCCATCAGCTTTCTTGTGCCGAGCCTGTCTTGATTGAAGCGACCACGGGTTTTGGATCATCATCGTGGTTGCCATGTCTCTCACTTTCTGCAAATAATTGCGCATTCAGCACGAACAGCGTTTTTCAGAACATAAGTCAACTATGAAAATTACAAACCGGATTCGGATTCCACTCCTCATCGCCTCCATTGCCCTTGGCCATTCGCTGCCGGGCAGGGCGGCGCAGCCCATCAATGTGGACACCAAAAACCTCTCGGTTCAGGTGGACGCGGACAATGCCCGATGGTCGGCGCAAGTCAAGGGGACGCCGATGCAGATCAACAACGTCCATTTCCTCCCCGGCGACGACGCTTCGGGCTGGACGATCACCAGTTCAGTCAACAATAACGACGCCAGCATTTTCGGCTCGTTTGCCACCGTGACGCTCAAGGGCACCAAGCCCGGCCAGCTCGATTTCGAGTATCAGATTTCCGCCAGCAAAACCAACAACGACATCCTGGTCAGCCTGGGCCGCGCGAACAACACGGGCAAATCGGTGGACATCGGCGACATGGATTACTTCGTCTCCAGCGACGCCCGCCTGGGCGGCACGGAGGACAAATGGGTCACGCTGGGGACCTTTTCCCGCAACCGCGACTATTACGAGTTTTGGGCGGTGATCAATATGACGCTGCCAAAGACTTACCAGGTCAATCATGTCATCCGCGACAGCGACACGGGCAACACCCTGATGATGGGGCATGTCACCACCGTGAAGGGCGCCTCGCGGTTTGAGGTCGCCTCCGGCTGGCAGGGGAAGGGGCCGGACCGGATGCAGGTGCGCGGATATTGCAGCTACAAAGTGACCATGCCGGCGGGCAAGAGTTTCGCGGGCGAGAAGCTGCTGATTGATTTCAGCCCGGACGCGCTGCGGGCGATGGAGCACCAGGGGGACTTGATCGCGCTGGCCAATGACATCCGGCTCAAAGAGCGGCGTCCGATCAACCTGGACGACAAGGAACTGGTCGCGAACAACTACAGCCGGTTTCACGGCTGGATGTCCGGCGGCAGCGAGGCGAGCGCGAGGCAGTTCTTTCAGAGCAACGGCTTGACTGATTTTTATTGGGGAATGGGCGGCCCCGGCCAGCAGGGCGGCTTTGGATTTTATGGAATGGGCGGCGGCACGCAGGGCAACCGCGCCCGGATCAATTATGACGCCGACCTTTATCTTCCCATTCACACCGTCCGATACGCCGGCGAAAGGGTGATTGATTTTTCCAATCCCAAGGCCGTGCAGCTTGAGCGCGACCGCGCGTTCGCGTGGGCCTCGAATCAGCCGGGCACGACTGGCCGGGCGGAGATGGATTTCGCGGATTGGTGGGACAAGTGGCCGGGACAGTTCGACCCTTACATGAGCGCGCTGGAAACTTATCACGCGGGCGGGATGCCGTGGCGCGAGGCGATTGACCAGAAGGCCCCGCGGCGGGTCGTCCGCTCCAACATGGAGCCGGTGGACCATTCTTACGGGATGGTGGACATCTGCCGGATTTCCGAGGATGCCGATCACAGCTACGAGGCGAACCTGTCCTCGCTGGCGCGGACGGATGACACGGAGCAAATTCCGTTCACGGGATCGTTGGCCGAGTCGGTGCTGGGCGGGGCGAACCGTTTCTTTTACAACGGGCGGGTGTTCTGGAATGATTGCGACGGGTTCCACATTTACAAGTTCAGCGGCGCGCCGACGAACTTCAACTACGGCCAGGCCAAGGTGGATGCCAATTACCACGCGCTGGCCGGCAACACGCTCTTCGTCTCCGAGGCGTTCAACGTGCCCTATCCGGCCGACCGGATTGAGCTGTTGAAGCGGATTTGCCCGCCGACGATGGACACGGGGTATCCGGTGGATTTGTTCGTGCGCAGGCCGGCGCAAATCTGGAACATGCCCGTCGAGCGGCCGTTCGGGAAGTGGTGCGTCCTGGCGGTGTTCAATTGGATCGGACGGGGGAATCAGAAGTTCACAACGACGCTGGACGCGGCCAAGGATCTGCGTCTCGACCCGGACAAGGATTACATCGCGTATGAATTCTGGAGCAAGACGCTGATCGGGACGTTCAAGGGGAAATTCGCCCCGCGCGGGGTCAGCCCTTATGATTGCGACGTGTACAGCATCGTCGAGAAACAGGATCATCCCGTGCTGATCTCCACCAGCCGGCATGTGCGGCAGATGGCGTTTGACATCAAGGACCTGGCCTACGATGGCGCGCAGCGAACGCTCAAAGGCACTTCGCGCTCGGTGGCCGGCGATCCTTACCAGTTGCGGATTTACGTCCCGGACGGCTTCACCGCCAAGCGTCTGGAATTGAGCGACAACGTCACGTCCCTGATGAAGACGGAAGGGAATTTGCTGACGGTGGATTTCACAACGGCCAGTGGCAAGGATGTGGATTGGAAGGTGTCATTCTGAAAGGTGTCAATGTTATGAAAAAAATGCGTTTGTTTGTTTGCTGTTCCATCATGAGTCTGTGCCTGCCCGCTTTGGCGGACCAAACCGTGGAAGTGAAAGGCGACGCCGGGGGCAAACGGTTTGACGGCATCGGCGCGGTCAGCGGCGGCGGCGCGACGTCGGTGCTGCTCAAGGATTATCCCGAGCCGCAGCGGAGCCAGATTCTGGATTTGCTGTTCAAGCCTAAATTCGGCGCTTCCATGTCGGCCCTGTATGTGGAAATCCCCGGCGACGGCACGACGCAGGGCACCGAGCCGAGCCATAGCCATTCACGCAACGATGAGAACTATTATCGCGGCTACGAATGGTGGATCATGAGCGAGGCCAAGAAACGCAACCCCGCGCTCTCGCTCGACGGCACGGCCTGGAGCTGCCCCGGCTGGATCGGCAACGGGCGTTTCTGGTCCCAGGACATGTGCGATTATTATGTCAAGTGGATAAAGGGCCTCAAGAGCGAGCACGGGCTGGACATGGACGCCATCGGCTGCCGCAACGAAAAAGGGGTTAGCGAGGATTTCATCAAGATGTTCAAGGCCACGCTTCTCTCTAACGGCTTGAGCGCCGTCAAGCTGCATGGCTTTGACAATTGGGAGCGAAACAAATTCGACTGGGTCAAGGACATGGCAACCGACCCGGTTCTGAGAGCCGCCGTGGATGCCGTCGGCAATCACACGATGGCGGACAACGCCACGCCGGCGGATGTGAGAAAAATGCTGGACGACATGGGCAAGCCGATTTGGAACACGGAAGAGCACGTCTATAAAGAGGACAACTTCGATTGTGAAATCAGCGTCGTGCAGGCCCTCAACAAGAACTACATCGTCAGCGGCGTGACCAAGGTTGTCACCTGGTTCATGACCGGCTCGCTTTACCCGATACAGCCGCTTCCAGAGACGCCGTGCATCATAGTGGCGCACGAACCGTGGAGCGGCAACTATCGCGTGCGAAAAGTCCTCTGGGCCTACGCCCACTACTGCCAGTTTTCGCAGATCGGCTGGCAGTATCTCAACGGCGCGTGCGGCAACTTGGACGGCGGCGGCACTTATGTGACCTTGAAATCGCCGGGCACGGATTACAGCATCATCGCAGAGACCAAGGGCGCGCGCGCGGCGCAGACCGTGACCTTCAGCATCGGGGCTGGGTTGTCGTTGGGCAAACTCTGTGTGTGGCGGAGCAATGAACGCGAACAGTTCGTAAAGCTCGACGATATCAGTGTCGCCCCGAAGATGTCGGTGGGCCTGGGGACATTCACGATCACGCTCGATCCAAATTCGATCTACACCATCTCGACCACGACGGGGCAGCAAAAGGGTTCGTTTGACAACATCCCCGCCTCCCAGCCGTTCCCCTTCCCCTACTGCGACGATTTTGAGGGATACCAGAGCGCGAAAGCGTGGGGCTATCTCCCCCGTTACTTGACAGACATCTCAGGCGTCTTCGAGCTGGCCGACCGCCCGGACGGGAAGGGCCATTGCCTGCGGCAGGTCATTTCCCAAAAGCCCCAGAGTTGGTCTCAGGAATGGATGCCCTACACCGTCCTGGGCGACCGGAATTGGAAGGACTACGAAGTAAGTTCCGATGTGTGCCTGGACAACGGCGGCTGGGCCGGCGTGATGGGGCGCGTCAACAATTTAGGAAACGGCACCACCTGCCTGCCCAAGGGATACTACATGCGGTTGGCGGAGGATGGGACGTGCGCCCTGTACGCCGCTACGGGCCTTCCCGGGCGCGGCGGCGGCGGTGGTGGCGGCGCGCGCGGCGGCGGAACGGCGGCGGGCATCCAGCTTGCCACCGGCAAGGCGGACAATGTCGCCGGGAACCAGTGGCATAATGTGAAACTGCGCTTTTCCGGCGCGAACATCGCCGGCTTTGTGGACGACGTCCAAGTGCTGTCGGTGACAAACAATCTCTATGCCGCCGGCATGGCCGGCCTGGTGACAGGCGGTGACAACAACGCCCGCAACACCGCGCTGTTCGACAATTTGATTGTCAACACAGTCGGCGGCCCCAAACCCCAGCCGACGGTGTTCCCCGCCGCCAACCCGCTCTATAAACCATAAGGTCTTGGGTAGCACAGGCGACTCGCCTGTCCCGGTCGGCGACTCGCCGACCGGAACCGGGAGTGACCGAGTGAGGTGGTCAGGCAATGCCTTTGCCAAGATGGCATTCGAGATTCCGCCGGGCCAGTGGCCCGGCGGGACGGGCGGGTCGCCCGTGCTACCCAGGAACGATGAAATCCCCCTACCGGTCACGGCGGAGGAGGTGGGCGGCCAGGGCTTCGAGGGCGCGAGCCTCGCCTTTGAAAATCCGCAGCGCGGCGAAGGCGCGGGCGGTCAGTTGCTCGGCCATTTTCCGGGATTTTTCCAGGCCGATGATCGAGGGATAGGTCGCCTTTTGCGCCCGGGTGTCCTTGCCCGCCGTTTTGCCCAGTTGCTCGCTGGTCTGCGTCACGTCAAGTATATCGTCAATGATCTGAAAGGCCAGGCCGACGTTGCGGCCGAAATCGCCCAGCGCCTCGATCTGGGCTGGCGCCGCGTTGGCGCTCATCCCGCCGAGGCGCAGCGAGCAGCGGAGCAGCGCCGCCGTTTTTCGCAGGTGAATGTAGCGAAGCTGGGCCGCGGAAATCTTTTTGCCCTCGCCTTCCAAATCGGCCACCTGGCCGGCGATGAGTTGGCGGGAGCCGCCCGCTTCCCAGAGTTCCTTCAACATCATCGCGGTGGAGTAGCGCGGGGTCGCGGCGCTTCTTCCGGCCACGGCGAAGGCTTCCGTGAGGAGGGCGTCGCCGGCCAGAATGGCGATACCCTCGCCAAAGACCTTGTGGTTGGTCAGCTTGCCGCGCCGGTAATCATCGTTGTCCATGGCCGGCAAATCGTCGTGGATGAGCGAATAGGTGTGCATGCACTCCACCGCGCAAGCCAGCGGGAGGGCGTCGCGCCAGGAACCGCCGCACGCTTCCGCCGCCGCCAGACACAGGGCCGGACGCAGCCGTTTGCCGCCCGCGAAAATGGAATAGCGCATCGCCCGGTGGATCGTGGCGGGCCTGGCTCCGGCGGGGGGCAGGAAATCGTCCAGGGCGCGGTTGACCGCCGCCGTTTTTTCCTTCAGATAAACATCGAGATCGAAAGTGGGAGTTGCGTTCAAATGGCTCATTTTTTTACCACGGCCCGTCCACCAAAAGGGAAACGGCTTTGCGCGCCAGGTCCGCGGCCAGATTCGGCATGGCTTCGCGTTCGCTGCTGGCCAGATCGTTGCCGCTGCGAATGAACGTTTGGCCCGACACGTTGCGGTTGAGGCTGACTTTGCCGCTGAACCCGTCGCGCGCCACGATGTTGGCCGTGAGGGTCAGCGCATATTCCTGGGGCGTCAGGACATCGTTGGTCGTGTAGGACATCGCGCTGCGCTGGAAACGGATGATTTCCCCGGTGATCACAATGTCCGCGCTGCCGGAGTCCTGCAATTGATAAGTGCCGTCCTGCTGGAACTGGCGGCGCATGGAGGAAGCGAGGTATTCGGAGATGCGCGGCTCGGTGGTATGGTTGATAAAAGGCCGGACTTGCACCGAGAGGCTGCCCTCGGGCAGCCCGCTGCTGGGGCCGAGGTGGTAACCCGCGCACCCGGCCAGCGCGGCGGCCAAAACGGCGGGAAGCAGGCGGCGCGGGTTCATTTCTTATTTCCCCTCCAGTCGCGACGCGAAGCCGTCTATCCGCCGGAGGGCCTCGTCCGCCAGCGGCGTGCCGCGCACCTTGTCATGGACCGAATTGTAATAAATTCGCGCGGCGGCCCAGTGCTTGTTCTTTTCGTAATACTGGGCGATGGAAAAATCACCCCGCGCCTGCTCCATTTTGAGCGTCGTGATGATCTGTTGCAGCTCCGGGACGCGCGGGTCCTCCGGATACAGCGTTATGAAATCGCCGGCCGACGAAATGGCCTGGCCGGCGGCGCTCTGGTCGTAATCGGCTTTGCGGGCTTGTTTGTTCCAGGCCAGCGTCGCCTTGTAAAGGGCGGTGGCGGCGATGGCGGGCTGGGCGCTGTAACGGTCCGCCGCCACTTCGTATGCCTTGACAGCCAGCTCGTAATCCTTTTGCTTTTCCCGCGCCGCGCCAATGTTCATTTGCGCCGCCGGGCCATAAGGCCCGTAGGGGCCGAAGCGGACAATTTCGCCGTACATCTCCGCCGCCTTTTCCCGGGACGGGAACATCGGGATGTAGCCGAAAAGCTTGAGCCGTTCCCCGGCCAGAAAGCGGTCGGCGATGGCGAGCTGGCGGCCCTGGATTTCGGTGGCGCTCTCCATTTTCGGATACTTGTTCAGCACCGCGGCGTAGGCCTTGAAGGCCTTCTCATCCATGCCGCGCGCCTCGTAACAGCGGCCGCACAGATATTGGGCCTGCGGCGCGGCATCGGACAACGGCCAGACTGTCACGACGCGCTGCGCCGCCTTCGTGGCCACCTTGTAGTCCTTTTTGTCGAACGCGGCCTGCGCCACATCCAATTGGTCCTGGGCGCGCAACTTGCGCCACTCATTCGTCTGGCCCGACGGGCTTTCATAACTCCAGCCCTCGCCCGGACGAAAAATCAGCGGCGCGGGCGACCTGAACGGAAACAGGAACACCGCCAGACAAACCAGCAAAACGCGAATATACCAGCAATTCATGGCCGTGATCCTATCCCATCCCCGCCCGGCAAGTCAAGCGCCCTCCCCGCCTCCCCGCCTCCCCGCCTCCCCGATGAACCCAACGGAGTGATGGAGTGCTGGAGTGTTGGGTTTTTCCATCACCCTACCACTCCATCACTCCATCACTCCATCACTCCATCACTCCAACACTCCATCACTCCACTCTGATCAGCGCTTCCAGCAACTCGCGCATCTCCCCGTCAATGTCGGCGCGGTCCTTCACCGTATGGCTGATTTCGTTCTTGATGGCGTCGCGAAGGCGGCGGCGAAGGCGGTGTATGGCCACTTTGACCGCGCCTTCGTTCATGTCCAGTTGACGGGCCGCTTCAGCCTGCGACAGGTTCCCGGAGTCGCCGGTCAGCCACGGTTTCAGCGCCTCGAATTGGCCGGATTTGCCCGCCTCCTTGTATTCTTGCGCCAGCGCCGCCAGGGCCAGGTCCAATAATGTCAGCGCCCATTTGTGGTCGAACTCGCGGTCGGGCGCCGCCGCCCGCGAATCGGGCGCTTGCAGGCCGGGGGATGTCCCAATTTGCGCGTCGAGCGACTCGATGGGCCGGCCCGCGCCGCGCTTGAGGCGGCGGTCGTGATCGCGCATGTCGGCCAGGAAATGTTTGACAGCGCCGAGCAGGAAGGAGCGGAACCGGCCGCGCTGCGGGTCCACGCCGGCGATGCCGCCGCGCGCGAGCAGGCGGGCGAAGAATTCCTGGGTCAAATCGCGCGCCGAGTCTTCATCGGGCGCGTTGCGGCGGATGAAGGCGAACACCGGCGCGTAGTAGGCCGCGCACAAGTCGCCCAGCGCCGACCTGGCTTCGGCCGAATCCCCGCGCGCCTCGAGCACCCGCGTCCAGCGGGTGGTGACAAACACCGGAGGCGCGGCGCAAGGCGGAGTTGAATCGTTGGAGGTCAAGTCACTTTTCTTCCACTGCCTTGATTCTCATGGACTCTTCCGCCGCTTGCGGTTCAATGGGCAACTCCTTTATCAACTTGAGGATCGAATCCTGCGACATCCCCGCCAGACCGAAGCCGGCGATGTAGTCGCCGAAATCAATCTCCTTGATATCAGTGAGTCCGGCGGGGGATTGGAGGGGTTGAAGAAACAATCGAATCTCGACGCCCGACCAGTGATTCGTGGCAGAGCGTGAAGGCGGACCAAATTCTGCCAGACGAATCGCAAGCTGGCGACCGGAATGGAGAACGGATCGCGGAGGGGTTTCCAGCCTGCGAAAGGGCTGTTGAATTGATATTCCGTCGGGGTGCGCGTTTCCAAAACCAGGGTTGACATCCCACGTATCCACATTCGCCCCTCCAGGGGCCTCGGATACATTATGTCTGCATGACAAGTGCATTTCTTTCACCACCGCCGGTTTGAGGCCGACTTTGAAATAGGCGCTGAATTCAGGCTTGATTGTCGGAAGGCCGTTGCTCCACAGCACAAATACCACTTGCGCCTGATGGTCTGCGGGAATCCGATAGTTGAAAATCCAATCCGACTCGTTGGTAATGCGCTGGTACTGAGGGCCATCGGGAAAGCCAAAGGGAGGAGGCGTTATCGTATCAATCACGAGCGTCGCGGATTCCCTCTCCAACCCGGCGGCAGGAACCGGCGCCTTTGGCGAATTTGCGGCGGCCTTTTGCTGGGCGGCTAACAGCGACCTGAGCAGGAGCGTCTCCTCGCTCGGACTGGGCGCATTTGCCCTTTGGTTGGCCAGGAACGATTCCCTCGCAAAAAAGATAACGAGCGCAATCAGCACCAGACACAACCACGCCATCGCCACCGCCATGCGCCGCCCAAAGCTCCAGAACCTCTCCGGCTTCGGCGCGGGCGCAGCTTGGGCGGACGCCGCCGCTCCGCTCGCGATGGTCTGCACCGCAATTTTCTTCAGGATCTCGTTCCATACAGAGATCAAAAGGAGGAGAGCAAACACCGCCAGAACCTCTGCCAGAGCCGACTTCCTCTCGATTCCTAAAAACATCCCGAAGCAGGCAAGGCACAGGGCGAAAGCACTCAACGCCAGGGCCGCCGCCAACTCTTTTCGCTTAAGGTAGTGATCTGGAGGCGCGGGCGCAACCGGCGCGGCCTGCGACGGTCCGCCGGCGATGGTTTCCACGGCGGTTTTCACTTGACTGGCTTGCTGGTAGCGCCGCGACGGCTCCTTCTCCAGCGCGTGCAACACCACCTCGTCCAGACGCACGTCCATTTCCACTTTCTGCGACGGCGGTTGAAACCTCCCCAACGGCAGTTCGCCGGTGAGCATTTCGTAAAAGACCACGCCCAGCGAATAGATGTCCGCCCGATGATCCACCGTGCCCGGCTTTTCCAGTTGTTCGGGCGCCATGTAATGCGGCGTGCCGAGCATCGCGCCGCTGCCGGTCAGCGTGCCGCCGGGCTGGGCGTCGCCGAGCAGTTTGGCGATGCCAAAATCGGCAATCTTCACCCGGCCCTTCGTGTCAATGAGAATGTTTTCAGGTTTGATGTCGCGGTGGAGAATGCCTTCGTTGTGCGCGAATTGCAGCGCCTCGCAAATTTTGGGCACGACGGCCAGCGCCTGGGCCGGCGTGAACCGGCCCGCCCGCATGGCTTGGCGCAAATTGACGCCGTCCACGAATTCCATCAACAGATAAAAGAAGTTCCCGGCCTGGCCGAAATCGTGAATGGCGACGATGTTGGGATGGTTCAACCGCGCCAGCACGCGGGCTTCGCGCGTGAACCGTTCCGCGAACGCCGGGTCCGCCGCCAGCGCCTGCGGCAGAATCTTCAGCGCGACCAGGCGCTCCAGTTTTGGCTGGCGCGCTTTGAAGACAAATCCCATGCCGCCCTGGCCGATGAGTTCGAGGATTTCCAGTTGCGGAAAGGCCGCGGCGACCTCCTCCCGCGAAGGCGCGGGCCGGCTTTTGGCTTCGCCGGTGGGGAGGGAGGCCTGGAGAAGCACGCACTTGGGACAAAGCCCTTGCGGCGCATCGCCGGGGATCGGCGAGCCGCATTTGGGACAACGTTTTTGTTCGGATGAATCGCTCATACCCTTTCCTGAGACATCGGCTGCGGAAGGTTACACGGAATTCCCGCACGCTGAAAGCACGATTCGGTCACCCACCTTTGACGGGTAGGGCGACACTGGATTGCGGATTGCGGATTGAAGGCATTTGCCGACGATACTTATTTGCATCAGGTGGCCGCCCGTAATGTTGCGGGCCAAATCCCGCGCTACCGCGACCTGGATGCTTTCGTAAATCCGCAATCCGCAATCCGCAATTGAAAGTCGCCTCTGGCTTTTCGCCGGAAACGGCTTATCCTGCGGCACGAGCATGAGCTTTTACGACAAATTGAAATTCAATTCCGACGGCCTGGCGCCGGCGATCATCCAGGACCACGCCAGCGGCCGGGTCCTGATGATGGCCTGGATGAACCGCGCCTCGCTGGAATCCACCATCGCCACGGGCAAAACCCATTTCTGGAGCCGGTCGCGCCAGAAGTTCTGGATGAAAGGGGAAACCAGCGGCCACACGCAAACTGTCAAGGACATTGCCTTCGATTGCGACGGCGACACGCTGTTGATTCAGGTGGAGCAAATCGGCGCGGCCTGCCACGAGGGCTATCGCTCCTGCTTCTTCCGCTCGGTCACGCCCGGCGGCGGCGACCAGGTTACCGAACCCCGGCTCCAGACGCCCGGGGAGATTTACGGGAAAAAATGAACGGGGACGCGCTTTCTTTCGGGCATGCCCCGTATCTGCGGATGATGGCGCTGCTCTTGTTTGGACGCGGGGCGGACTTTTTCAGCACCTGGGTGGCGACGCCCAATCTGGCGCTGGAGGGCAATCCGCTGGCGAAAAAACTCGGCTGGAAATTCGGCGCGCTGGTCAATCTGGCGCTCTGCGCGGGGCTGGCCTTCTGGCCGGAGACGGCGGTGGCGGCAACGACCGCCAGCCTGCTGGTGGCGGCGCACAATTTTCATCTCGCCTGGCTGATGCGTTCGATGGGCGAGGAGGCGTTCCGACACTGGTTCACCGAACGGGTGGCGGAGAGCCGCCTGCCGTTGCGCATGATATGCCTCCTGGGGGAAACGGGCGCGACCGCGCTGGTCGGCGCCGGGCTGCTCTATTGGTCTGGGGAGGAGCCTTTGGCATTCGCCATCGGCTGCGGCATCGTGGCTTACGCCTTTATCGTTCTGTTTTACACCTCGCTTTCTTTGTGGCGCATGCGCCGCAATGCGGGATAAATGTCCTATGAATATCGAGCCTGCAAAAGAGGAATTCTTGAAATTGGCCGGGCTGGGAAACCTCATCCCGGTCACACGCCGCATTCTTGCCGATTTTGAAACGCCGCTCTCCGCTTATCGCAAAATTCGCGGGCAGGGCGAATCGTTTCTTTTTGAATCGGTCGAGGGCGGGGAACATGTCGGCCGTTACTCCTTTGTCGGCTGCAATCCGCGCGCCGTCATCCGCCAGTCGGGCAACCGGGTCGAGTGGATCGAGAATGGCAAGCTGGCCGGGAGTTTCACCGTGCAAGGCGCCCAACCGCTCCCCGCCGGCTTGGCAGCGCCGGGACATACGTCCCATTCGTCCCCTGATTCCCATCCTGCCGCCCAGCCTGTCCCGGACGGCCTGGCCGTGGTCGAGCAAGTGATGCGCCGCTATCAGCCGGTGAGCCGGCCGGGCCTGCCCCGTTTTACCGGCGGCGCGGTCGGCTTTATCGGGTACGAGTTTATACACGACATCGAACCGGTCATCCCGCGCCCGCCGCGCGACGATCTGGGCACGCCGGTCCTGTATTTTCTCATCGCGGACGAACTGTTGATTTTTGACCGCGTGGCGCAGACGATCACCATCCTGGTCAACGCGGTGCTGGACGGGAAGTGCGGCGCGGAAGAGGCTTACGAGGAAGCGGTTGGCGAAATCGAGCGGCTGGTTTCCCTGCTGGAACAGCCGTTGGATTGCGTCCCGGTGGACGTTCCGCGGGAGGTGCCGCAGATGCCCGTCGTGTCAAACATGCCGAAGGAGCAGTTCTTGCGGAACGTGGCGCGCGCAAAGGAATACATCACGGCGGGCGACATTATCCAAGTGGTCGGCTCGCAGCGGTTCTCCACGCCGGTCAGCGCCGCGCCGCTGGACATTTATCGGGCCGCGCGCTCGATCAACCCTTCGCCGTATATGTTCTTGCTCGAGTTGGAAGGATTCTCGCTGGTGGGCGCTTCGCCGGAAACCCATGTCCGATGCGAGGACGGCCGGGTGGAAATCCGGCCCATCGCCGGCACGCGGCCGCGCGGCAAAACCGAGGCGGAAGACGCCGCGCTGGGCGCGGAGTTGCTGGCCGATCCCAAGGAACGCGCCGAGCACGTCATGCTGGTGGACCTGGCCCGCAACGACCTGGGCCGCGTCTGCCAATTCGGCAGCGTGACGGTCAAGGACCTGATGATTCTGGAGCGCTACAGCCACGTCATGCACATTGTCTCGCAAGTGGAGGGAAAACTCTCCGGCGGGCAGACCCCTTACGATTTGATGCGCGCGACCTTTCCGGCCGGGACACTGAGCGGCGCGCCCAAAATCCGCGCCATGCAGATCATTGCCGAACTGGAACAGACCGCGCGCGGCCCCTACGGCGGCTGTGTCGGCTACTTTGATTTCGGCGGCAACCTGGATTGCTGCATCACCATCCGCACCGCGCTGCTCAAGGACGGCCAGGCCTACGTGCAAGCCGGCGGCGGCTGGGTCACCGACTCGACCCCCGAGGGCGAATTCCAGGAGACAGTCAACAAAGCCAAAGCGATGCTAAAGGCCGTCGCCATGGCGGAGCATTTCAAGCCCTGACCCCTGCCCGCCATGACATGCTCGTGCGCTGGAGAACCAAGCCTGCGCTCTGCAATAGAGGGACTGACCATCCGTTCCATGGTTGTCGGCCACATCTCTGGTTGGGTGGAATGTACACCGGGCGGAAAGAAAATGAAAAAATGTGTTTACATGTTACATCGGCATGTTATGTTACATTACATGCGTGGCGAATCTGGCAGAATTGTTCTCGAAATTGATCCGGCTGAGAAGCAGGAGCTCTATGACGCGCTAATTCGGGATGGGATGACCCTCAAAGACTGGTTCCTTCGCCGGGCTGGCGAATACCTGCGGGAGCGTGGACAGGGCCACCTTTTCGCCGCAGAAGTTCTGGCTGAGGAGAAGGTGCCCTATCGGGTGCGAGGGGCGAGCGGGGAAAGACCGAGAGCGAAACGGAGGACGCGATGAACTTTATGCAGTTTGAAACGGCGCAGAAACTGCGGGGCGGCTTCTACACGGATGCGGATATTGCAGCATTCCTGACGCGGTGGGTCGCGGTGCTGAGACCGCAACGGGTGCTGGAGCCCAGTTGCGGCGACGGGGTGTTTGTAGAAGCGCTGCAAAAGCGGGCATGCACACGGCTGAAGACAATTGTCGGTTGCGAGATTAGCCCTGAGGAGGCTGGCAAGGCGAGGGACAGGACTGGCACCGCAAGAGTGGAGGTCAATGAGGGAGATTTTCTCCGCTGGTTCCTTTTCCATGCGGGCGAAGTTGAGGCCTTTGACGGAGTGTTGGGTAATCCGCCTTTCATTCGCTACCAGTATTTGCCTGAGGAGCAGCAGTTGCTGGCGGAGAGGATTTTCAAGCGTTTCGGATTGCCTTTTACGAAGCACACAAATGCGTGGGTGCCTTTCGTGATTGGAGCACTGGCGCTGCTCCGCCCGGGTGGCCGGCTCGGGATGGTGGTTCCTTCGGAGATTTTTCACATTCCGCACGCGCAATCTCTGCGACGGTTTCTGGCTGAGCAGTGTTCTCGGATTCTAATTCTCGACCCTGAGGAAATCTGGTTTGGGGAGACTTTGCAGGGGACTGTGTTGCTGATGGCAGAGAAGAAATACGACCGGGCGGAGCCATCGAGGGGTGTCGCTGTCATCCCTGTGCGTGGGCGGCGGCAACTGGAGGCAGACCCGGAGCCTTTGTTCCAGGGGGCTGGCTACGCGAATGGGAGCACCATCAATGGCAAGTGGATGCCGGTGTTTCTGACACCGGAAGAGCGTGGCTTGGTCTCGCAATTGCGTGCGGATGAGCGGGTGCGACGGTTTAGCGAGCAGGCGAGCGTAGACGTGGGAATTGTGACTGGAGCGAATAAGTTTTTCCTCGTGCCGGACAAAGTGGTCGAGGCGTTTGGACTGCAACGATGGGCACACCCAATGTTTGGCCGCAGTGAACATGTGCAGGGGCTTGTTTACTCCCGATTTGACCACACTGCGAATCGGCGGGCAGGGTTGCCGACAAATTTCCTGTGGTTCCAAGAGGAGAGGATTGAGGACTTGCCGCCTAACGTCCGAAGTTACTTGGATATCGGCTTGGCTCAGAAGCTGCATACACGCTACAAGTGTCGGGTGCGAACTCCCTGGTATAAGGTTCCATCGGTTCATGTGGTTCCTGTGGGGATGCTCAAACGGGCTCACAATATCCCTCGGCTGATCCTGAATAGCGCTGGGGCCTATTCCACTGACACCGCTTACCGAATCAAGCCACTGCGGGCCAGCGCTGAGTCGCTGGTTTTCAGCTTTGTGAACAGCCTGACCTGCCTGACGGCTGAACTTGAGGGAAGGCATTACGGGGGTGGGGTATTGGAGCTTGTCCCGTCGGAAATCGAGCGGCTGCTATTGCCTGTGGTGGAATGCAGCGCGGCCGAACTTGCCGCTACCGATGAGAAGTATCGAAAGGCGGAGAACGATTTGGTGTTCCTGCGGGGGCAGGATGCTGCAGTGCTCGGGCAGATTGGAGTGAGAAAGGCGCAGCAGGAGGTGTTCTACAATGCCTGGCTGCGGCTGCGCGGAAGACGGCAACGAACTGTGACCGCTGAGGAATCGGAGGAGGCTGATTAGTCGGCTCGGTCAAGCGAGTTCGAGCAGGAATGGAACGCCAGCGTCTGGAGTCTCGTAGAGTGAAAGAACTGTGCCGGTAACATTCTCCCGAGTAATTGTCGGCGTGAACTCGCGCCCCCACCTGAGAATTGTTGTGTAGTTGGCCTGGCCTGCTTCGCCTGATGGCTTGTGGCTTAATTCAAAGTTTCGGATGCCGTAATCCCGACCCCTGATGAAAACACGCATCGGGACAAAAGTGTGCTCTTGGTCCCTATGGCCTCCTCCTTCGTGCTCCCATTGAAAATCGCGGAAGAGGTTCCGAAAGTAAGTTGTTTGGTCAATTCGGTGGCCGGGCAGATTTTCGAATCTCGCCTGGGTGAGCCGCACGCCGCCCACATGATGGGTTTCGTCGGGCACTTGCAGTGCATCCGTTTGCGGCAGGGTCTTGCGCCAGAGCAATAGGCCGCCTTCTGGGCGTGGGGCTGCAGCCTGTTCTGGAGCTTGCGCCGGCGGTTGGGCCTCGGCGACGACGGGCTCCTGTGTCCTGATCGCTTGGGGCAGTAGCGGCGGGTTCGGGACGGCAACGGCAAGGAACGGATTGGCAGGCTTTTGCTCGGCGGGAAGTTGCTGTCGCGCGGCCTGATGGCGGCGGTTTTGCCTGGCTTCAAGTTCTGTCGGCAGCATGCCCCGAGCTGTCAGGGTGTCGATTAGTTGTTGGGTGAGCCGCTGGACCGTCGCGCCAGCAGTTGGTTCGATGAATTGAAGTAATGGGTCGATGATCCGGCGGTAGTCCTGGGCATCTGCCGGAAGTTCAAAATCGTACCTGACTGCGGCTTCGTAATTGGTGTAGAAGCCACCATCGGTGAGGTTGTTGGAACCGAGGATGAGGGTGGTCTGGTTGCCGCCTTCGAAAAGGTAGATTTTTGGGTGGAATGTCGCCCTCACGATTGGGTTGTGGAAAATAAACACCTCGCAGTTCCATCGAAGCAGCTCCTGAAGGACTTCATTGCTGGTTCCACCAAGGTCAATGCCGACTGTCAGACATAAGTGGCTGCCAGACTGAAAGCGGGCGAGGAGACGATCACGCAGGCGGAGAATTGTTCTGAGGGCTACAAAGGCGGAGACGAAGATGATGCGTTGGTGGTGAGGCTCCGTTGCGAGGAGGCCATCAATTTCCTGGCCAAGCTGGACTGCTGGTTGGGCGATAGTTCTTGTCCTCATTCGGATGCAAATGGCTAATTGGCGCCGAGGCTGCGGATCCAAGTCGCGCTGCGGGAGTACTCGGCGTAGGCCTGGTCGCCCAGGGTCTCGCGGGTGGAACGCTCGGCTTCGGCCTGAATGGCGTTGAGGGCGGCGGCAAGCCGGTCGGCAGGAAGGTTCGGATTGTCCAGGAGCTGGCGGCGGGACTCCTCGGCGAGCTGGCGCATCTGCAGCACCGTTTGCGAGATTTCGGGCGGCAGGTCAAAACGCTCGGCCAGGAGGGTGAGGCTTTGGAAATCCGGGTTCTGCGCCTGCTCGAATTGCGCGGCGCGGTCCGGGCCGAGCGCGGCTTCGATGGCTTCGCGCATTTTCTGCTCGTCGGTTGCCCTGGCGGCGCGGACGGATTCGTCGTTGGTGTCCTCGTAGGCGTAGGCGGCGTCGAGGGCCTGTTCGCGGGAGAAAATCTCGCGGAACTCGGCTTCGGTGGGGTTGAAGCCGATCAATTCGCGGCGCATCCGGTCGGCGGTCGGGGAAGATGTCAAGTCGAACTCATACTGTTCGTCCGCCGTCATTACGCCGGCCAGGGCGCCCTCCTGCTCGCGGTCAATCTGCTTGAGTTGGTCCAATTGGCCGGGGGTTAATTTGCCGTCCGGGGCCTGCCAGAGAATCTGTTCGCGGCGGCCCTCGAACTGGTCGCGCAGGGCCAGGACCTGGGCGCGCTTGTCGTCGGACAAAAAGGCGAGGCGGCGGTCGTCCTCGTCGGCGTCCACAAAATACTTGTTGACTTCGCGCTCGTAATTGATGCCGAGCAGTTCGCGCAGGACGGCGGGCAGTTCCTTGTCAATCTGGGCCAGTTGGGCTTCGCGCTCCTCCAGTTGGGTTTGTTTGAGTTTCCGCTTCTCGTCCGTCTCCCAGTATTTGAAGGCGCGTCCGTTCTGGTAGAATTGGCCGCGGCGGGCGGCATAGACGCGCATGACGTCGGTGATGATAATGTCGCGCACGGTGGCCTCCGGGCAGCCGATGGCGCGGAGGTTGGCGATGTATTCGCGGTAATCGGGGGATTCGAGTTGGGACCACTTGAATTGGTTGGTTTGGTAAATCACCACGGGCGGGGCGGCAAGCGCGCTCCCGGCGGCCGCGGCGGCGGAGGCCGCCTGCGGTTGCGAGGCGGCGGGTTGTTGGCCGGCCGCCGCGCGGTCCTGGGCCGGGCGGCTCTTGAGATAAACGCCGATCCAAAAGTACCCGACCCCCAACACCGTCAGGTTGAGCAGGCATATAAGAGCGACGAGCCTGAGTTTCATACTGGCTTATTTTAGAATGGAGCCCCGGCTGGGGCAAGAGGGGAGTGGCATTTCACCGGGCACGGGACGAGGTTGTTCACTTCTTCGGCAGGTCATTGTGACGCGGGGGTTTAGATGACGAACGGGACGAGGGCCTTGACGCGGGCGCGGTAAGAAGGGTAGCCGTCTGGGAAATGCCGCAGCATGAGCGATTCTTCCTGCCTGAGTTTGATCCAGAAACCGGCGCAAATTATCAGAAAGCCCAGCCAGCAGTGAAGCCGCCCGCCTGCGATTGCCGAGCCTGAACACATCAGGAGCATGCCCGTGTAGATCGGATGCCGCGCGAAACGGTACGGCCCGGCTTGTACCAGTTCGTGTCCCTGCTTGAATGTTACCGACCTGCTCCAATTGCCGGCCAGGGTCCGGCGCGCCCACACAGCCACGAGCAATCCAGCCGCGCAAGCCGCGGCCCCGAATGCCCGCCACAGTTGCGTGACGGGAGAATACCGGAGGTGGGCCCAAAGCAGAATGCCGCCGAGCAGAAGCGGTATCCGGTAAGTCCGGGTGGCTGCCCGGCTTTGCTGTTCCACCACCGGCTTCACTCCGCGCCCCTTGGCAATCCAATAGGCGAACAAGATCAGCCAGCACGCGAGAATTGTCAGATTTGAAACAATTGTCAACATAAATTCACGGGACGCTACATACGCGTGAAGTGAATGGCCAGCACGCCCGCCGCCGCAAGCAGACAATAGTAGCCAAAGAATTTCCAGCGCCCGCCTTCCAGCCAGCGGGTCAGCAAATCCAAAGCGAGCAGTCCGGCAACAAAGCTGAACACCATGCCAACGAGACCCGGCACGAAAAGACGCAGCACGGAACTGTTGCCGCTAAACGCATGCTCGTGGATCAGGCGCAATGCTTCCTTTCCAATCGCCAGCGGAGTGATCACCACCGCCAGCGCGAAACTGAATTCCTCCAATTGCCGCCGGGGCAGGCCGAGCAGCAAGCCGGTTGAAATGGTCGAGCCGGAGCGCGAAAACCCGCGAAAGGGCAGGCAGATGCCCTGCACGACGCCGATCCAGCATGCGTGCGCCGGCTGCACTTCCGTATGGCGCGGCGATTTTCCCTCCCGCAAACCGGCGACAATAATCAGCACGCCCACCGCCGCCAGCGCGCCCGCGATCAGAGGCAGGTTCCCGAACAGGTCTTCGACCTCCGCGTGCGGGACGCCGCGCATGAAGACCTTTTCGATGACCTCTTTCAATCCATAGCCGACGAGGACGGTGCAGGCCGTCGCCCAAACGATTTGGACTAAAAATGTCTTTAATTTTCCGGGCGGGCTGAAATAATGGCGCTTCCAATGCCGCCAGAAATAGCCCAGCACCGCGAACATGGTTCCGGTGTGCAGCATGACCAGCAGCATGGTCATTTCCGGACTCGACGGGTCCACCCCCATGAGTTTTTCCGCCACGGCGACGTGCGCGGAGCTGGACACCGGCAGCAACTCGCACGCGCCTTGAATCAGGGCCAGAATCAGGATTTGGTAATAATTAAGCATCAGCTTTTCTTTTTGAACACCGCCGAGAGGAAACTCTGGCCTTCGATCTCGCGCTGCTTGACCTTGACCTGGCCAAGGATGGCCTGCAAGCCGACGTAGATTTTGTGCCACTGGTTCTCCAGCGAGCGCACGTTGCCGTCGCTGCTTTCGCCCAGATAGCGCAACGACGGCGCGGCGGCGACAAAGGCGTGAATCTCCTCGCGCGAGGGCGAGGTGAATTCAATGGCCGCCACGATCAACTCCAACTCCTGCACCACGATGGCCTTGACTTCCAGGAACTCGTGTTCATCCTCGGCGGAGAACTTCTTGCCGCGCGCCAGGGTGAGGAAATGATTCAGGAGCTTCCAGCATTCCAAATAGTTTTCGAGCTGGGTGACAAGCTGGTCCAGTTTTTTGTTTTGCATAAGACAAATTCCGCGGATGGGTCAGGAGGACGGCGGCGGCGCCGCCTTTTTTGGCGAAAGAAAAATAATCGCGCCGCCGCGCATTTCGCGGGCGGTAATGCGGAAGGCCGCATAGTGGACGCGCAATTCGGAAAAGGGGGGGCGGACGCCGGCGGCGCCTTTGAAAACCGCCAGGACTTGCGCGCCGATCTGGAGGACCAAAGATTCCGGCACCCATTGCGGCACGGTCGAACTGACCAGGTTCCCCTGGGAATCCACCGTGAACGCGCCGCTGGGAAGGCGGCGCGGGCCGGACTTGCCGTCGCGTTGATTTTTTACGATGCCCATTTGTCAAAAACGTGTTTCATGGTCTGTTCCACCTGTTCGGCGCTCAATCCGGGCCGGAACCCGGCGCAGAGGAGCCCTTTTCGCTCGTGCGCCTGCAAGGCCCAATGTTCCTGCAAGCCGAACCCAAACGCGCCGGCAAATTCGCCCGCCCGCAGGCTCTCGCCCAATTGGGCCAGGCGGCGGTGGGCGTCGCGCGCCCAACTGGCGGTGTCCAGCGCGCTCTCCAGGCTCCAGGATTCCGCGGGCTGCTTTTCATCCGGCGGAATGGCGAGCACAAACCCCACCCCTTCAAAGCGCCCCAGCGCGGCCAGGCCGGCCGGCGCGCCGCCGGGCGTTTGGCTGGCCTCCGGTCCGGCGCCGGCGGGCGGCCCTTTCGATTCGTCCAGCGCCTGGGCCGAATCCAGCAGCAGGCCCTGATAGGAATTATGGATGGCGCGCGCGCGGCCGGCATCCGCGGGCAGGATTTCAAAATTCCCGCTTTTCCACGACAAAATCTCCTTGAACGCCGCCTCGCCGGTCATCCCGGCGGTGGCGGCGTCAATAATCTCGCCGTTTTGAATCCAGATTTTGCCGTTCAGCCCGCCGCGGGAGATGTTGAGGAGCGAGGAACTGCGGGACAAACATTCCAACTGGATCAAGTCCACCAGGCTCTTGCTTTGCACGCCGCGGAAACCCTCCTGCGGCTGATTGGGGCGGTCGAGCATGGATTCGATGCAATCCTGGAACAACTGGATATCCTCGACCGTGCCGGGTTTCTGCCAGAACATCTCCACGCCCTGGGCGTAGGCGCGCGAGCGGTATTCCTCGTCCACGACTCCGGTGAGCACGACCAGGCGCAGGCGCGGGAATTTCCGGCGGACGATGGCCAGCACCTGCAAGCCGTCCATCTTGGGCATGCGCAAGTCAGTGATGAGGAGGGTGAACGGCTCGGATTCGAGCATGGCAATGGCGCGCGCGCCGGAATTGCAAACCTGCACCTCCGGCCGGCTGGGAAGCTGTTCGAGCAAAGTCTGGTACAACTCCAGCATTTGCTCGTCATCATCCAGCAACAGAATTCTATTTTGCGCTGCCATACTTGATGCGAACATTAAACCCGGCACAGCCCCTCATGCAAGCCTCCGGTGGGGGAACACTTTCGGGTTCGGAGCGCCGATTTTGAATCGGCTTTCAGCGTTATTGCGATCCCAAAGCCGACTGCAAGTCGGCGCTCCGGATTGCAGGCCTTTCCTGCGGGGAAAGAAATATCCGGGCCGGGATGTTGGAGCTTCTCGACCGGCACACTTCCAAGAGCCGGGAAGGCGGGGCGGACTGGGCAATTTTTGCCGTGTTGGGTCATAAAGAAAATCTCTTTTTTGATCTTAATTAGCCTTAATTAACCTTAATTAACCTTAATTAACCTTAATTGGCCTTAATTGGCCTTAATTCTGGCTCTTTTTGACCACCTTTCTTTGGTTGGGCTCGATTCGATTGGGCTGCATAGTAGTTTTCGGATTGCGCGAACTGTATCGTTACAGGGGAATGCGGTTTCCGGGCGTCTCCAGGCGGCGGAAGGGACGAAAGGGACGGAAGGGACACAAGGAAGGCGCGGGAACCGGCGGGGATTCCGTTCCAGCCGCTGCCATCGGACCATGCGTGCCTTGTCATACTTTGGCAATAATAGAACTTAAGCACGAAATGTCAAGGGGTATTTGAACCCTGGGTATTTGGACCCTGTAGCGGCGGTGGGTGGATTCCAGTTTTTAGGGTGGCGGTTTCCGGTTCTTAATCGTAATCTTAATCTTGCATATATGGACCCGCTAAAAGCTTTCGAGAGGTGGTTTTGCATCGCGTTTGTTTTTGCCCTGTTTTACATCGCGCTGCTGTGGCTGGTCATCCGGCGGCGCGACTTGTGGCTTCGTTACACAGCCGCCGAGGCCGCGTTCTGGCTGCGAATCGGGTTTCCACCGGCCCGGATTGTCAACGCCTGCCGAAGATGGGAGGAGGGCGGTTCTTTTGTTTATTGGATCGGCGCAATACTTTTTGCCACGGTTCTTGTCATGGTGGTTGGCGGAGTTCTCTACTTTAAGGTCAAACACCTGCGGTAGAAAAACGTTCAACGCGCGGCTTCTTCGCGCGCCCAGAGGTCGGCCTCCAGGATGCGCGGCAGGTCCGGGGGTTCCATGAGTGTAGGCCCCGCCTCGTCTATTGCCCTGAAGAGAGCGCCGACGCTGACGTTGGAGGCGACGAGCGCCTTGTCTGCCAGCCCGGCCAGCACTGACAGAAGCGTTGTTTTTCCGCACCTTTTTTCCGGGGACTGGATGGCGACATAAGCGACCGCATCGCGCTGCCTGAACAGGCAGGTGTGAACCACCCAGACCGCGAGGGCGATTGCCTCCTCCTCGCCGATGATGACGAACTGCTTGATGGTTGCCACGATTTCATCGAGGATTGCGGCAAGCTCCTGCGGCTGCCCGTCCGGGATGATGGATTTGTAGATTACGCTTTCGATATTCATGCGGTCAGTGTGGCAGGCAAGGTTGGACATCCGCTGTCCATGCAAAGAACTTTTTTGGAGAATCGTGAAGGAACCCTCACGGCAAGCTGAAACAAGGCGGCCGCGCTTTTCGGGTGGTGTGTGATTAGGCGGTGGTTCTGGCGCTTGCATTCGCGGATGAACAGGCATATTCTCACAGCCATGAAGACATTTGCACAGGTGTTGGATTCGGCCGATGAATTGGGCGTCGAAGAACAGGAATCGCTGGTCGAGGTTTTGCAACGTCGTCTCGCGGAACGCCGCCGCGAAACTCTCCTCCAAGCGGTGAAATCGGCGCGCCGGGAATTTGAGGGAGGCTGTTGCCGCCCTGCCACGCCGAAACAGATTGTCAAACATAGCGGACAAGAAGCCATTCTGCTTGAAGGCCTTGGAACACACGATGAGGTTTATTGAAGAGGAAAAAGGAAACGGAGCTTTTTCCGCTCTCTGTTCTCTCGGTTCGCTCCTGTTCAACACTCCTGCGTCAAGCGTTACCTGGCGAAAAATGAGGAAATGCCGGTTTTGGGACAAGAGCCGGGCATGTATTGGGGCGTGATTGGCCGGCAACACCTGCCCTTTGGGTAAGGAGATCAGAGATCAGAGGTCAGACGTCAGATTTCCCGATTTCCCGATTTCAGCTTTTGCCTTTGCGAGCCAACTGTGGTCGAGAGATTTTACGGCCAAGCTGTTTTGCAACGTCGAGTTCTGGCTTGAACGTCTGCCGAAATTGACCGAGCATCAGCCGGAATTTGAACGGCCGGTTGCGGAGGGGGGCGAGAGCCTGCGGCCTCGAACTCGGCCAGGCGGGTAGCATTTCAGGAATTTAAAAAGTGAGAACTGACACTTGGATCGGATGAAGACCCAACCCCTGACCCCGACTGCGGAATTATGGTTAAGGGCTTGAGTTTGTGTGCTGGCGGCGACATTCTCCGGGTCAGGACGGTCAGAAACCGGTCCAGCTTATTTAATGTTAGGCGGATTTGCATCGTTATGAAAGCAACATCATCACTGCTCAAGTTTATACTTCTTGTGACATTGGTCGCGCTGGCTTGCGGCGGCTTGGCGTATGCCCAACCACCTAGTCCTGGTTTCATCTGGAAAAGCGTCGGCTGGACGCCTTTGCATGAGGCGGTGTTGGGTGGCAAGATTCATGTGGCGGAATCGCTTTTAGCCAGCAATGCCCTAGTGAATGCCAAAGACGCCGCAGGCGGGACGCCTTTGCATGTGGCAGCGTGGAGAGGATCCACGAACCTGGTGGAATTGCTGCTGAACCACAAAGCCAATGTCAATGCCACAAACAACTCTGGCGAGACGCCGTTGTTCATCGCAGCGGAATTTAACAACAGGGAAGCGGCGGAATTGATACTGAACAACAAAGCTGATGTTAATGCCCCGAGGTTCGGAGGCGATACACCATTGCACATTGCGGCAATTGAAGGCCGCGCGGACATCGTGGAATTGCTGCTGGCCAACAAGGCTGATACCAACGCCAAGGACATCGCAGGCAATACGCCTTTGGTCTATGCGTTGTCTAATCACCACATAAACGTCCAGAAATTGCTGCGCCAGCACGGCGGCCACGAATAAATTATGCCGCCTAAAGAGTCGCCGGAGCCAACCGCCGTTGGCGCTTTCCCGGCTCCGCGACAGCGGAACATCATGTTGACACCCCAAAGGCGGCCTTCTCTCCCTGCCTTCAGCTCCCTGGAGGTGATGGCCGTGGAGTCCATGTTGCTAAGGGCAAACGGGGCGCAAGCTGGAATCCAGCGGCTTCACGACCAGTCACTTGTCGGGGCGGAGCGTTCGCGTGTTGGCATTCCGCCGTCGCGCAATGCGCTATGGCGGACAGGTCCCCTTTCCCCAAGGCTACGGCGGAAAGGTCGGCTTGGCCTTCCTGCATTTGAGCAAGCCGGATGACAAGGACGGGAACGAGCCGCGGGGAACCGCTCCAATAAGCCCGGAAGCTCTTTGAACAGGAGATCGCAGAGGGCGCGGAGATTTTCTTTCCGCTTTTCCCCTGTCGTCTCTCGGCCACGCCATGGTTTCACAAATCTGCTCCGGGAAGAATCCGGCGGACCACGCCGTCGGTCACCTTTATCTCATGAAAGTTTTCCCTCTCAGTTCTCCGAGTCCTCCGCATCCTCCTGTTCAAAAACCGGGATAGGGCTTCCGGCTTGATCGCCAATCGAGTCAGGGCTCGAAGTCAGATATAATTAAGTCAGGATGAGGTCTCGATGCGCGCCCAGCGATCCGCCTCCAGTATCCGGGCCAGGTCCGGGTGTTCGACCACGGTGTGACGCCCCATCACACAGGCCACCCGCTCGCTGATCTGCGGAAATGTGATGCGCCGCGCGATGAACGCTTCCACGGCGGCTTCGTTGGCGGCGTTGAACACCGCCGGAAGCGTCCCGCCGATTTCGCCCGCCCGCCGCGCCAGTTTCAGCGCGGGAAAGCGTTCCAGGTCCGGCGGCTCGAAGGTCAATTGCCCAAGCTGCGTCGGATCGGTCATCACGCGCCGGCTTGGAACGCGCTCGGGATAGGTCAGCGCAAATTGAATGGGCAGGCACATGTCCGGCGTGGAAAGCTGCGCCAGGATCGAGCCGTCCACGAACTCCACCATCGAATGCACCACGCTCTGCGGATGGACCACCACTTGCACCCGGCCGATCTCGATGTCGAAGAGCCATCGGGCTTCGATCATTTCCAGGCCCTTGTTGAAAAGGGTCGCCGAATCAATCGTGATCTTCCGGCCCATGACCCACGACGGATGCTTCAACGCCCGCTCGACGGTGATGCCGGGGAATTCCTCGCGCGGCGTCAGGCGAAAAGGGCCGCCGGACGCTGTCAACCATAGGGCGCGCACCGACTCCGCCGGCTTCCCGTCCAGGCATTGGAATATGGCCGAATGTTCGCTGTCCACGGTCAGGACGCGCACGCCGTGTTCGCGGGCCTCGCGCATGACGATTTCCCCCGCCATGACGAGGATTTCCTTCGACGCCACCGCGATGTCCTTCCCGGCGCGGATGGCGGCCAGAGCCGGCTGCAATCCCGCCGTGCCCACAATCGCTATCAGCACAATGTCCGCCTCCGGCAGCGTCGCCAGTTGGATCAGGCCTTCGACGCCCGAAAAAACCCGGACTGCCGCGCCGAGCGTCGCCGCCAATTCCGCGGCGGTGACCGGATCGGCGATGGAAATGGCGGCCGGGCGATGCTGGAGGGTTTGCTTGAGGAGCAGGGCCGCATTGTTGCCCGCCGCCAGGCCGGCCAGGCGGATGTGGCCCGGCAAATCCTCCGCCACCTTCAGCGCGCTCGTGCCAATCGAGCCGGTGGAACCGAGCAAAACGACATTTTTCATCGGGTGAGAATGTGGCGCAAATAGAGATACATCAACGGCGCATTGAACAGCAAACTGTCCAGCAAGTCGAGAATTCCTCCGATGCCGGGGAACAGGTGCCCCGAATCCTTCAGCCCGGCCTCGCGCTTGAAAAGGGATTCGATCAAATCGCCCACCACCGCCGCCACGCTCAAGATCATCCCCAGGATCACGGCGTGCCGGGTCGTCATCCCCGCCAGATGCGACCCCGCCAGCGCGGCAAACACGACGCTGGCCGCCGTGGAGACGACAATCGCGCCTGCGAAGCCTTCCCACGTTTTGCCGGGGCTGATGCGCGGGATCATTTTATGCCTGCCGATCAGCGAACCGACCGCGTAAGCGCCGCAATCGCTGAACTTGGTCACCAGCACAAAATAGAGCAGGTAATAATGCCCCTGGACGGGCGGGCTGAAGAAATTGATTTTTTGGATGAAGTTCAGCAGCCACGGCACGTACATCAGCCCGAAGAGCGTGGTGCTGATGGCCACGATCCCCGTGTTGGTGTGGCGCGAAAGAAACTGGCGGATGCACAATCCGAGCACGAACAGGATCACAAAACAGCTTTCAAAATCGTTCACCCGCGACGGCCCGGCGGCCATTCCGAATTCGCCGGATATGTAGACGAACGTGGCCGCCAGCAGGAGCACGCCGCCAAACACGCCGCATCCGGCGTAACATTTATGCCCCAATTTTCGCACCATCCCGTAGAACTCCGCCAGACCCGCCGCCGCCAGGAACACCATGATGGCCAGGAACAGAAAATCGGACACCATCTTGTAGGGCGAAAACAGCGCCGCCAGCACAATGGTCCAAAGCACCGCAAAACTGGCCAGACGCCGCAAGAACACGGCCCCTTTTGAAAGCGGCGTGACAGGCGGCATGGCAGGATCAGGCATCGGGGGAGAAAATGAGCGAAGCGGGCCGGGGTGTCCAGCGCGGAATTGAATTGGATTGACTCAGGCGTGAAAATCGGGTATCAAAGTCCGGTGAAAATAAAGGAGACGGCATTATTGTTGGGCGTGTTTTGGATTGCGGCTGTTGCTCCCGCGATGCTGAACGCGCAGACCATTTCCATTCTGCACAGTTTCGTGTTTCCCGCCGAAAATCCCCAGGCGCCGCTGGCGCAAGGGCCGGATGGAACGTTGTATGGCACAGCATACGAAGGCGGCAATGGAGGTTATGGCACCGTCTTCAAGGTCAGTCCCAACGGAACTGGGTTCACCGACATTTACAATTTTTACGGCGGCGCGGACGGCGCCAATCCCTGCGCGGGCTTGCTGTTGGCCGGCACGAACCTTTTCGGAACGACGTATTACGGCGGCAGCAATGGCAGCGGCACGGTGTTCATGCTCGGCACCAATGGCGCCGGATTCACCGTCCTGAAAACTTTTTCGGCGACCAACGAGGACACAGGGGTGAACAGCGATGGGGCGGACCCCAACGCGGGCCTGGCTCTGGCCGGCGGCGTCTTGTTCGGGACGGCTTACGGCGGTGGAACCTGGGGCAATGGCGTGGTCTTCTCTGTTGGCACCAACGGCGACGGCTTCACTGTGTTGACGAATTTCCCGGCCGGGAACACAGACGCCGACGGCAACTGGACAAACGCGGACGGCGCCTGTCCTTGCGCGGGCTTGCTGCTGGCCGGGACGAACCTTTTCGGAACGGCCTATTTCGGCGGCAGCTATGGCAGCGGCACGGTATTCAAGCTCGGCACCAATGGCGCCGGCTTCACGGTGTTGTCGGACTTCTCAGCCGGCGAGTATAATGACGAGGACATCTGGGTCAATGTGGACGGCGCCTATCCTTACGCGGGCTTGATATTGTCCGGCGCCACACTGTACGGAGCAGCCGAGGTGGGCGGCGAGTATGGCAATGGGACGGTCTTCGCTCTGGGCACCAATGGCGGCGGGTTCAGCGTGTTGAGCGCTTTTTCCGCCGGCAACGATAATACCGATGACATTTGGACAAATTCTTACGGGGCCTACCCGGACGGGACCCTGTTGTTGTCGGGGAATTTTTTGTTCGGGACGGCTTATGGCGGCGGCGAATGGGGCAATGGCAGCGTGTTCACGTTGAGCGCCGCCGGCGGCAAGTTCACCAATCTTTACAGTTTCAACACGGGCGACGATGGCGCGAATCCCCTCGCGGGCTTGGTGTTGTCCGGCCCCACGCTGTACGGAACCGCGAGCGCCGGCGGCAACTGGGGCGCCGGCACGGCCTATTCGGTCAACACGAACAGGACCGGGTTCGGCAACTTTTATATATTTGACAGCACCGACGGGCTGGACCCCCTGGCCGGCTTGCTGTTGTCCGGCAACACGATTTACGGAACGACCTTCGCAGGCGGCAGTTCCAGCAACGGCATGGTTTTCAAAGCGGAGACCAATGGCACGGCGTTCACGGTGCTGGCAAATTTCCCGGCGGCCGACCCGCTCACCGGGACGAACCCCGGCGGCGCAAACCCGCAGGGAAACCTGGTGTTGTCCGGCGCCACCTTGTTCGGGACGGCCACCGGCGGCGGCACCGGCGGCCAAGGGACGGTGTTCTCCATCGGCACCAACGGCGGCGCGTTGAGTGTGCTATGGGATTTTTCAGCCGCGGAAACCAATTCCTTCGGATTGTACACCAATGCCGATGGAGTGGACCCGGAGGCGGGACTGCTCCTGGCCGGCGGCGCGCTGTTTGGAACCACCTACGAAGGCGGCGCATCCGGCGCGGGCACGGTCTTCACCATCAACACCAACACGGGCGTCTTCAAGCAGTTGTGGAATTTCGCGGCGGGCGGCTATAATGAGGATGACGTATGGACCAACGCCGACGGCACCGGCCTGGAGGCGGGCCTGGCATTGGCCGGCACGAACCTTTTCGGAACGGCGTATTACGGCGGCAGCAATGGCAATGGCACCGTCTTCATGCTCGGCACCAACGGCGGCCCCATCACCGTTCTCAAAACTTTTTCGGCCCTCGACCCGGACACCGGGACGAACAGCGACGGCGCAAATCCCTACGCGGGCCTGATGTTGTCCGGCGCCACACTGTTCGGAACCGCCGAACAAGGCGGCGCATCGGGCGCCGGGACGCTCTTCGCTCTTGCCACCAACGGCGGCGGATTCAACGTGCTATGGGATTTTTCGGCGCCGGATGCGGACACCGAAACCAACACGGACGGAGCCTACCCGGATGCCAGCCTGATCTTGTCCAGCAACACGTTGTTTGGAACCACCAGCGGCGGCGGTTTCTGGGCCGGCGGCGCCATTTTTCAAATCAACACCAACGGGAGCGCCTTTGAAAATCTCCACAATTTTGACTATTACACCGATGGCGACAGTTCTTACGCGAACTTGTATTTGTCGGGCCATCTGCTCTTTGGCACGACCAGCCAGGGAGGCGTCTTCGGCGGCGGCACGGTATTCGGCCTCGATACCACCCTCAATTCGCCGTCGCTTGCCGCGGCATGGTCGGGGGGGAGCCTGACCGTTTCGTGGCCGTCGCCTTCCGCCGGGTTCGTTCTCCAACAGAACACGAAGCTGGGCACGGCCAATTGGGTGAATTTCCCCGGGGCCATTATTGACAACGGCATTAGCAACAGCGCCGCCATGACTCCCTCGCCGGGCGGCTTGTTTTTGCGTCTCTATCATCCGTAAAACCGGGGTGGAGACTTTCGCCGAGGATCCCGCCCCGGATATTGAATTTTCGCCGACATTCCTCATTTTGGTTCTTGCAAACCCGGCGCCGCCGCCCGCATATTGCACGCCGCGCCAAGCGCGGGATCAAAGCACAGTCAAGCGCATGATAGCGGGGGGGCATGGTAGGTTACCCAAGTGGCCAACGGGGGCAGACTGTAAATCTGCTGGCTTACGCCTTCGATGGTTCGAATCCATCACCTACCACCACCCCTTTCCTCCGGGGTGAACATCAATAAACCACTCTATTCACAATGGTTTCGTGCGTGTCTCCGGTTTTGAGGAGGCGCGCTTTTGTGCTCTTTCCGTCTCTTGCTGACTTTTCTAGTATCATGTATCACTCATAATTTCGGATAGATGCGCTTTAATTTGATGCGGGCATCTTCGGTGGTAAAGCGCCAGTCGATGGTGGCGGCGCGGTTGTTTCGATCCCGTTCCCAACCGAAATTTCATGGTTGGAGGGCATTTTTGACTTTTTTTCACCGTGCTTTTGACGTAAGTCGTTGAACGCCAAGGCCCGCGTTTTCAAAATCCCGCAAGTGGCGACCTACCCTCTTCTCAGCCGCCCACCCGGCCTGATAGACTGTCGGCCAA
>Ga0181530_10000646_pt1 | contig 45000 bp, 43 predicted proteins | sample PEATcosm2014_Bin_42_FD_119769 | JGI IMG/M metagenome (GOLD analysis project Ga0181530, IMG submission 119769) | Peatland microbial communities from MTU Mesocosm Facility, Houghton, MI, USA - PEATcosm2014_Bin10_60_metaG | ecosystem: Environmental > Terrestrial > Soil > Wetlands > Peat | place...
AGCGTTTCACAGATCGATGTCGCTGTAAGCCCCGTCGGCAGCGGTACCAATTCGTTCTTCGTAGCCCTCTACACCGACAGCAACAACCTTCCTGGCACCGAGATCGCTCAATTTTCCAACCAGATCGCAGTCGGCTGTCCCGGCCTGGTATCCATCACCGGCATTTCGGGGCTGGAATTGACCGCCGGTACAAGTTATTTCTTGGTGGTCGGTCCTACGAACCTCTCGTCCAACACGTACGAACTCTGGGACCTTAACAACCAAAGTCCCGGCCCAGCGATGGGACTCCATCTCGATGCCACCAGCGGATGCACAAACGGGACTGGCAACGGTTGCAACTGGAATTCACTTGGCACGCAGATACTCGCTGCCTTCGACGTCCTGTGAACGTCTGGCCCCACACATTCGCGACTTTCGAATGTGTGGGAGAGAAGGGTCGATCGGAGTGAAGCGCGGTACGCCGATACAAATCAGTTCCCACTCATTCCAAAACCGGGAATGAGTGGGGCACCCTCGGCGCCCCACACTAGCCGGTGGGAGAGCCGCACCAATCGCTCCCTACGCTTCCGGCTCGAGCTCGGAGCTGAGAGCTGACGGCTGACAGCTACCCGCTGATCCCAACCAGCTTCTGCTCTTTGGCGGTGTAGTGCGAGTCGACGTAGTCGTTGAGGATCTTGATGAATTCGGCGACGATGTGGTCGCCCTTGAGGGTCAGCATCAGGCGGCCGTCGACGTATACCGGCGCCTTCGGCTCCTCGAACGTTCCCGGCAGCGAGATGCCGATGTTGGAGTGCTTCGACTCGCCCGGCCCGTTGACGACGCAGCCCATCACCGCGACCTTCATCTCTTCCACGCCGGAGTAGCGCGTCTTCCACTGCGGCATCTGCTCGCGGAGGTAGCTTTGGATCTGCTCGGCCATCTCCTGAAAGAAGGTGCTAGTGGTGCGACCGCAGCCGGGACAGGCGGTAACTTGCGGGGTGAAGCTGCGAATGCCGATCGACTGCAGAATCTGCTGCGCGACGGTGACCTCTTCGGTGCGATCGCCGTTGGGCGCGGGCGTGAGCGAGACGCGAATGGTGTCGCCGATGCCTTCCTGCATCAGGACGCCGAGCGCGGCGGTCGAGCTGACGATGCCCTTCGCGCCCATTCCGGCTTCGGTGAGGCCGAGATGCAGCGGATATTGGCAACGGCGCGAGAGCTCGCGGTAGACGTCGATGAGGTCTTGCACGCCGCTGACTTTGGCGCTCAGAATGATCTGTTCGCGCTTCATGCCGTAGCTGACGGCCAGCTCGGCGGAGCGCAGCGCGCTTTGCACCATCGCTTCCATGGTGACGTCGCGCGCGTCCTTCGGCTCGTCGAGCTTGGAGTTTGCGTCCATCAGCCGCGTCAGCAGCGCCTGATCGAGCGAGCCCCAGTTGACGCCGATGCGCACCGGCTTGTCGTTCTCGATGGCAACTTCGATCATGGCGCGGAAGTTGTCGTCGTCCTTCTTGCCGATGGAGCAGTTGCCGGGATTGATGCGGTACTTGGCCAGCGTCCGAGCGCACGCGGGATACTTCTTCAGCAGGATGTGCCCGTTGTAATGGAAGTCGCCGATGACGGGCACGGGAACGCCGAGGCGGTCGAGGCCGTCGACGATGTGCGGCACAGCTTCAGCCGCAGCGTCATTGTTGACGGTGACGCGCACCAGTTCGGAGCCGGCGCGGGCCAGCGCCATGCACTGGCGGATGGTGCCGTCGATGTCGGCGGTGTCGGTGTTGGTCATTGATTGCACCACAACTGGTGCATCGCCGCCGACGCGAATGCCGCCAACCGTGGCCGTGTAAGTCTTTCTGCGCTGAATTTGAGCCATACGAAGGTCTATGGAAAGTTTAACACGGTGACAGAGCGTTGCCGGACGAGCAGCTGAGGTTGATTCGAGCCGCTCTTGTACAGGCTGATTCTGGACGCTAAGGCGTGGTTTCGTATTCTCGCAACAGTTGCCGGAAGTACTTGACCTTCTTGCGCACGTAGCTGGCATAGATCACATTCAGCCGCCAGCACAGCGCGCCGTGCAGGACGCCCCCGCGCACAATTTGGCGGTAGAAAAAAGTCCAAGCGGGATTGAGGATCTCGTTCAGCCGGCTTCTGCGCCAGGCCGTATTTTGGTGCTCGAAATAATGCTGTGCGCTGAGCCTGGCATATTCATCCATGGTCTGCGCAAAGTGCTCCACGTCGCGGTAGGCGTAGTGCAGCATGTCATGCTTCAGTTGCCGCACCTTGCCTTCCACCTTGATCGACTCGTGCACCACTCGCGGCTGGAAATGCCCCCTGCCTTTTCGAATCAAGCGCAATTGCGCGTCGGGATAGAAGCCGCCGCCTCGCACCGGCGAATCGCCTATGTACAACACGCGCGGTATTGTGAAGCCGGCGACATCGTCAGGCACACCGCGCTGCATCAGGCTGCGGATTTCCGCCACCAGCGTCGGCGTCAAAACCTCATCGGCATCGAGGCTGAGAATCCAGAGGCCGGATGCGAGGTCGATGGCCTTGTTCTTCTGCTCGGCATAGCCAGGCCAGTCCTGATGATAGAAGCGCACCCCGAAGCTCTTGGCGATTTCTACCGTGCGATCGGTCGAACCGCTATCCAGGAAGACAATCTCGTCGGCAATGTCATTGACGGCGGCGAGCACAGCCGCGACGGTTCGTTCTTCATTCTGCGCGATGATGGTGACGGAGAGCGGTGGACCGCCGGTCTTGGTCATGGATTTCGCAAAAGTATAGTCGAAGCGGCTACAATGGGCACTCCGCAGCCTTCGGGAACACGCGCTCTTTCTTGGCGCAAGTACTGCACGAATGTTTCCGCGATACGCTTGGCGCCTACGCCCACCAGCGAGCAATGTAACGGGGGGAACGATGAAAGACTTCATGAGAGATGAGCTTGGAGCCCCTAAAGTAGTCGATCGCGCGACGTTTCAAGCCGAGCTGGACGCACTGCGGGTTCGGGAGAAGACCCACACCAAAGAAGGCGATGCCGTTGCGTCCGCCCGCCGACGGCTCCCCATGGTCGAGGTGGATGGTGCCACACGGCTCATTGGCGAACGTGGCGCGGTGACACTGTTGGATACGTTCGAGGGTCGTCGACAGCTCATCGCCTACTATTTCATGTGGTACACCGGCCACCCTGCGCCGGAGCAGTGCGAGGGGTGCACCTGGGCTACCTCGCAGCTGCACGAGCTGTCCTATATTCATTCTCGCGACGTCACCTATGCCACGTTTTGCCAAGGCCCATACGAAGAGAGCGTCCGCTACCGCGACTTCATGGGCTGGCAGATGCCTTGGTACTCGGCCCAAGCCTCGCTCGACACCCTCCTGGTTGGACGCCGCGCGGGCAGGATGCACATTGTTTGCTACCTGCGGCAAGCATCCAAAGTCTTCGAGACTTACTGGACGACAAGTCGCGGCGTCGAGGTGATGGACAACAGCTTCCGGTTGCTCGACTTGACCGTCTACGGGCGGCAGGAAATGTGGGAGGACTCGCCGGCCGGCTGGCCACAACGGTTCGAAGGCAGGCAAAATTTCCGTACCGATGGACGGCCCACCGCCCAGTGGTCTCGCCTGAAGGCCGGGCATTCGGACAACTTAGGAACCGGCAGGAGCTGAACCTGTATCTCAACAGCAGCGACTGAGCGACCGCCGCTGTATCGATCGAGCTTGAGCATACACGCCGGGTAGAGCGGACCTTCAGGTCCGCGTCCAAGTCCGCCCTTAAAGCATGTTTTTCCGCCCACTGCGATGCAGTGGGCGGAAAAACACAAGCAAGAGAAACGCGTTGACGCGGCGCTCTACCCGAGTTCTGTGGATACAGTCACTCAGGAATTGTTCTAGCTCTTCCGCCCGACCAGCCCCTTGACGAACGAGCTGACCTCATGCCGGAAGCGCTCCTTGCGCAGATAGCGGTCGCTCTTGACCCAGTTCATTTGCAGGCTCATGCGCTTGCCCTCGAACGGCTTGTGAGCGTGCCAGGAGTGGTCGCTGCGCTTGAAAATGATGAGACTGCCCATGGTCGGCGGAACTTCGGCAACGTAGTCATCGAGATTCTTCGAGCGCAACAGCCTCAGCCGGCCGCCGCTGTCGTCCCAATCGGGATTGAGGTAGAGCAGCACGGTTATGACTTTATCCTTCGAGTCGGTATGGATCTGGCCGTCGGAAGCTTCGCATTGTCCGCGCACCGTGAGCATCGTCGGATACGGACTCAAATCCAGGGAAAACTTGGCGCCGACATCTTGCGCAAAATCCGGTCCGAGCAGTTCGTCCGTCAGTTGCCGGAACGCGGGTCCGTAGCTCAGCCGCGACAACGGGAAACTGCCACTTTTTTCGATCTGCGGAAAATCCTTCACGATGGCTTGTTTGCAATCAGGCTGAAGAAGGTCGTCGACCAGTAGATACTCAAACGGTTCCGCATGGAATTCGGCAGCCGCGAGTTTGGAGAGATTCAGCATGGTGCGTACTGCTCGCTATCTGTCACCTTCTTCTCCTTAGCCCGACCAGCGCATCAGCTGGGTGAGCTGAATGAGGTTCCCGCAGGTGTCTTTCAGCATGGCGATCTTGGAAGCGGTCACGTCGGTTGGTGGCACGGTGAACTCGGCGCCGCCCGCTTTCATACGCTCGTAATCGGCCTGCACGTCGTCGGTGAAGAACATGGCTGCGGGCTGGCTCTGCTGAAACATCGCCTGCTGATACGCATTAGCTACGGGCCTGTTGTTCAGCGCCAGTTGCAGCTCAGTGCCGTCCGGCTCCTCGGGCGAGGCCACTGTGAGCCAGCGAAACGGCCCCTGGCTGAAGTCGGCCTTCTTCACGAAGCCCAGCACTTCGGTATAGAAGCGCAGGGCCTTGTCCTGGTCGTCGACGTACACACTGGTCAGCTTGATCTTCATTTCGTCGCTCCTTGTTCACGTCGAGGTTTGGGCCACGTCGGCGAGTTATTCCAGCAATCACCGAACCACCGCTGTACCCTTGCTCTGAAACGCAATCCCCGCCTCCGTCAGCCCATCCAGCAACGCCTGAAACACTTCCTCTGGGCGAACCCGCTTCATGCATTCGTCCGTTCCCAGCGGGCAAGTGCGCTTATGACAAGGCTGACAAGCCAACGCGCCCTCGCTCGACAGCAGCTTGATGTGTGGGCTGCCAACGGGAGGTGTGCGGCGATAGCCGGTCGGCCCGTAAATTCCGACCAACACCGGCACCCGCATTGCGCCGGCGATGTGCAACGGAGCGCTGTCGGAGCCGACCGCCGCATGCACCCGCTCGTAGAGCGCGTACATTTCCGGAATGGGCAGTTTGCCAAACAGATTGCAAACGCGGCCCTGACGTAACGCCAGGGGAACGGCGCGCAGAATCCGCTCGCCAACTGGCGCATCACTCGCTGACCCTTGCACAATCAGATTCAAATCTGTCTCCGCCAGCAACTGCGAGATCAGCGCCGACCAATACTCTTCGGGCCAATGCTTGCTGACCCACTGCGTGGCCGGCGCCATCGCCACCAGCGGCGCCTGGCTCGCGAAAGCTCCGTCCAGTAACTCGGCAACCCGCTGCCTGGCGCTCTCGCTCACGCGCGGCGGCTCAATTGTGTAACGCACATCGATAGCACCGATGTTGTAGGCCAGGTACGCCATGTGTTCCAGATGACAGACCGCGGGATCGAAGTACTCGCCGCGCCGCAAATGTCGTTCGGTATAGAAGACGCTGCTGAACTCGCGCCCGTGCCGGAAGCCGATGCGGCGCTTGACACCCGCCAGGTACGGAAGCAGCGCGGTCTTAAGCAGTCCCTGGGCATCGATGGCTACGTCGTAGCCGACCGAGCTGACCTCGTCCACAAAGGCCTGGAACTCGCGGGCCGCGGATGGCCACTTCGCGGGATTGGAGAGCGCCTGCATCCAGGTGCGGCGCGAGCAGCGATGGACGTAGTCGAGCGCGGGATGACCCTCGATGGCCGGCGCCAGTTCGGTGTCGATGGCCCAGCCGATTTTGGCCTCGGGGAAGCCGTCGCGCAGCATGGTCAAGATGGGCAGCGTCTGAATCACGTCGCCCAGCGCGCTGAATCGCACCAGCAGGATCCTGCTCGGCTTGGTCGCCGGCATCGCCGACATGCGACCCGAGTCGTGGCGATGGGGAACGCGCGCAGGATTCAGATCGCTTTTCAAATTGCCAGTCACCATCCGGGTACTCTATCGCAAGCTCAGATTCGAGCAGCCGCGTGTCATTGGCCCTGTAGCATCATACGTCGAGTCACTCAGAGTTCAAAAAGCGACCGGTTCCGCGGGGCCACGGCTACTCGCGACCAAGGAGGTTCGTGATTCCAGTAACCCGCACGAAATAAAAATGAAACCTTAATTCCCGCAATGGTGAAACCCTAATGGGACGTTCACATCTGATTAAACAGAACGTCCAGATCGCGGTGGACTTTGCCCCCTTGGCGTAATGAGAATAAACTAGTAGGTGGCAACAAGTGGGGGCGACTTGGGTTTATGAATATGCCCAGGCTTCGATGGCCGGAGTCGGTCTCCGCGCAGAGAGCGAAAAGGTGTACACCATGCGTTCCGCATTCCGTTTTCCCATTGTCGGCGCGCTGGCGCTGATGTTGGTTTCGCTGGGCTTCGCTCAGACTCAGAGCTCGTCGCCCTCTTCATCCGGCCAGAGCTCATCGAGCAACCCGAGCGCCTCATCCACCACCCAAACCTCATCGAGCAACCCGAGCGCCTCGTCCACCACCCAAAGCTCCCCGTCGACGCCCGACCAATACGCTCCAGAGACGCCGGAGAAGACTGCGCCGCCTAAGAACGCGATGGACAACATCGATGCCATCGGCAATCGCAATGTGGGTTGCGATAAAGGGCTGGGCAACTGGTACTCGCTGGACAAGCAGGTGGCCATGGGCCGCCAGTATTCGCAGATGGTGGAGCACAGCGCCAAGCTGGTGAGCGATCCGGTCGTCACCGAATACATAAATCGTCTGGGGCAGAACCTGGTGCGCAACTCCGACGCCAAAGTCCCCTTCACCATCAAGGTGATCGACACCGACGAAATCAACGCCTTCGCTCTTCCCGGCGGCTTCTTCTATGTCAATTCCGGCTTGGTTTTGGCGGCCGACAACGAGGCTGAACTGGCGGGCGTGATGGCGCACGAGATTGGGCACGTCGCGGCTTGCCACGTGGCCCGCGAGCAGACCCGCGGCAACCTCGCCAACCTGGCCAGCATCGGGCTGATCTTCATTCCCGGCGGCTGGGCGGTTTACGAGGGAGCGCAGGCGGCGATGGGCATCGGCGTGCCGCTCACGTTTATGAAGTTCTCGCGCACCTTCGAGGCGCAGGCCGACTTCCTGGGCATGGAATACATGTACAAGGCGGGATACGATCCGCAGTCGTTCATCTCGTTCTTCGAGAAGATTGAGGCGCAGGAAAAGAAAAAGCCGGGCTTCGTCGCCAAGGCTTTCGAGTCGCACCCCATGACCCCCGATCGCGTCGCCGCCGCACAAAACGAAATGCGGACCATCCTGCCCGCGCGGCCCGAATACATTGTGGACACCTCTGAATTCCAGCAGGTCAAGTCCCGGCTGGCTTCCATTGAGAACCGGCACAAAGTGCAGAACGACAAAGATAACGGGAGCCGTCCCACCTTGCGGCGCGCTACCGCGGACAATCCTTCCACCGATAATGGCAGCGGCTCAGGCAGCAAGACCGACGACGATCGTCCCACGCTGAAACGCAGCGACGGCTCCGGCTCATAGTCGTTCAACCAAGAACTGTCTGGCTCCGACATCCTCGTAGCTGACTCTGTTAATCCGTGTCGGAAAATTGTTGAAACGACTACGATAAACTTGGTGACTTTTCGCCGGGTACGCACACCCCCGCGCGGAGCCGTCCAACTTTACGGAACTTTACGTTTCTGTCGGGTGAAATAGTGGCAGATACGAGATCAGGTTCACCCACCGAGGTGACGTTGCTGACGGACTTGACCGACGAGCAACTGCTGGCGCAGGCGCTGGCCGGAGATGAAGACGCGTTCACCGTTCTGTATCGCAGACGGCAGGGGCCGATCTTTCGCTTCGCCCTGCACATGAGCGGCTCTCCGCACCTCGCCGAAGAGGTGACGCAGGAGGTTTTCCTCTTCCTGGTGCAGCGCGGTCGCGACTTCGATGCCGAACGCGGCACCCTGGCCGCTTACCTGTTTGGCGTGGCCAGAAATTACGTCCGGCGCGCGCTGGAGCGGAATTATCCCGAGCACGTGCTGGGCAGTCCGGTGGAAGACGAGGCGGCGTCGCTGATGGTGGAGTGCGATCCCACTGAGGGGATTGCCCGCCGGCAGACCTCGACTGCGGTTTGGAAAGCGGTGCTGTCTTTGCCGGAGCATTATCGCGAGGTGGTTGTGTTGTGCGACTTGCACGAACTGAGTTATGCGGATGCGGCGCAAGCCGCCGGTTGTGCCATCGGCACGATCCGCTCGCGGCTCCATCGCGCGCATGACATGCTCAGCAAGAAGTTGCAGCACTCGGCGGTGCTGGCGCCGGGGATCTCGAATATTGCGGCGAGGTGCGTATCATGACATGCCGTGAGTTCAAACATAGTGCGGCGTCTCTCACCTTGTGGGAGTTGTTGCGAACGCAAGACGAGCGAATTCTGGGTCACGCGCAGCAGTGCGAAAGCTGCGGCGGATGGCTGCGGGAACAGCGGACACTGTCTGCCTCGCTGAAAACGCTTCAGGCGCAAACCGCAAGCTTGCAGGCTGGCCCCAGCGTGGAGCTGACCTTGCTGCGGGCATTCCGCCAGGCCACCGCTCCAGCCGCGGCGTTCGCGGGTTTCCCGTCCAATGCTGAATTCGCCGCCGCACCCGATGCGGTAGTCGAGGAACAGGTCTCCCCATTGCGGCCCATCCTAGCGCGCGTTTCCGCTCCGGTGGCGCTGCGGCTGAGCCACTTCTTTGAAGTGGGCGCATATGTCGCCGTAGCGGCGGCAATTATCGTGACTGTGTTTCTTGGAGTCCGGCTTCTGCAACACAGCTCCAGGACGGTTCCAGTGCAGAGTCGGATCCCCCCCGCCAGCACCAGGCCGCTTTTGCAGAAGCCGGTTATTGCCGCTCAGGGGGATTCGTCGAAATTGACCCCGGCCGTGACCAACAAGCAGGTAACCAGCGGAGCAGGAAGCCGGATACAGCGAAGCGCCACGGCCAGCATAGCAACCGCTACCATCCAGACGGTTGCGACCGACGAGTCGCAGACCGATGCAGACGCCGGCTATGTCGCCTTGATGTTCTGCGATCCGCTGAGCTGTTCCAGTGATACGCAGGTGGTACGCATGGAACTGCCGGCCAGGGGCGCCGGGCAGAATTCGCAACCGCAGATGGCCGATGTCGTGGTCGGTTACGACGGAATGGTACGGGCGGTCCGTATCGTGAATTAATGCAAATCCAAATCTAAGCTGTAACAGCAATCGCAAGCGAGGGACGAAACTATGAAGGGAAAGAAATTTGTAGCAATTGGCGCCGTTTCGAAATGCCTGTTAGTAGGGTTGCTGATGGCCGCGCTGCCGGTTCTGGCGATCGCGCAAAACGAGCCTGGGCCGCCTCCACCTCCCGGCGGAATGATGGGCATGCCGGGTCCCGGCATGGGAGGCGCATTCTTCCATCAGGAGATTGGCCTTGGCGATAAGGTAGTCACCGGTGCGCCCATGACGGCGACCATCACCGTGACTCACGACACCACATTGTCGGACGGCAATACCATCCACACCGAGAATCAGAGCACGGAGTACCGCGACTCCCAGGGCCGGGTCCGCAAAGAAGTCCCGTTCAAATTGGTTACGCCGGCCACTGGCGCCACCCAGGGAACGATGATCGTGATTATGGATCCGGTTGCCGGCCATCGCTACGTGCTCAATCCGCAGAAAAAGACGGCGCATGAGATGCCGCTGCATCCGCCTAAGCCGCCCCGCGGGAATGCTAACGGTGAACCGCCTGCGAGGCCTGGCGAGGAGAACGTAACTACCGAACCCCTCGGCACCAAGACTATCCTTGGCCTGTCGGCGCAAGGCACGCGCGTGACCCGCACCATCCCTGCCGGCCAGATCGGCAACGCCAAGCCGATTTCGGTGGTGACCGAGCGCTGGGTGTCCAGCGATCTGCAGATTCCGCTCAGCATGACCCACAACGATCCGATGATGGGAACCATGACCAGCACGGTCACCAGCGTCACTCGCGGCGAACCGGATGCCTCGCTGTTCCAGGTCCCCTCCGATTACAAGATCGAAACCGGCAAGCCCGGCGACATGATGTACATGACAGCGAAGCCCTGAGTAAGCGACACCCCAGTCGGCAGCGGAGGCCGGTAATCGGCCTCCGTTTTTCTTCTTACCGCTCCGCCCAATTGGCCTGCGTTTGACACAAGCTGCTAACATATAGGTAGGTGCCTGCATCTGCCATGCGAGAGCGGGACACGGAGAGGAACACGAGACAATGCGATGGATGTTACGTTCCAAAATTCATCAGGCCACAGTTACCCAAGCCGATCTGACCTATGTTGGCAGCATCACGATCGATGAAGAACTGATGGAGATGGTTGGACTTCTTCCCGGCGAGCGGGTGCTGGTGGTCAGCAACACCAGTGGCGCACGGCTGGAGACATACACGATCCCCGGACCGCGCGGCTCCGGCGCGATAGGCATGAATGGAGCCGCGGCCCACCTCATCAAGCGGGGCGAAGAGATCATCATCATGGGCTTCGAGCTTGCCGACAAGCCGGTCGAATCGAAGCAGATCGTCCTGGGGCCGCACAATGAGTTTGTGCGCTGGCTGCCGGCCGAGATCTACGACACCCGCCTGACGGAAATTATGGCGCAGGTGTAAGGTTGGCCGGAGCGCTCCACGGCTCCGCCTCGGAAGCACTGTCGAGGGCACTCTTCGAATGCTGCCGATGCAGCCGCCGCGCGACGCGGGCTGCCGATTGCGGCTTCAATCAAGAGGAGAGGCTCTTCGATTCAAAACTGCCTTGATTTGTCCTTCATATTGCGCGCACAATTCCTCCATGCTGCCACTTGTCCTTTTGATTGCCCTGCAAGTCGCTCCAGGAAAACCCGCCGAAGTAGTCAATCCGCTCCTCGCAGACTGTTCGGGAGCCAGGTGCCGTAGGCGATCTCAAAATCATCTGAAACCCCTGAATACAGCGTCCAAATTCGCCGATCGACGTCGCGGTTTTACGAAAAATACGAGTGGTCAGGCCCAAAAGACAAAGGGAAGGACTCTATTAGCCGTTCAGGCTATTGTGCGGCGTACTCAAGTGCTAGATGACTCTTCCCACAGTCAAGCTCCCTTTTCGAGCCCGCCCTCCGGTAGCCATCCTCTTTTCTCCCGTACAATGGCTTCAATCCCGGTCTGCTCTTAGGCGAGCAGGCCTGCCGTATCGTTGCAAGCGCTTAACTTCCTAAGAGCGTTTGCTAATTGCTGAGTGCTTTCTTCGCGTGGGGATGGGTTTTGTCGTACACCTCCATCACATGCTTCACCGTGAGCTGGGTGTAGCGCTGTGTGGTGGAGAGGCGCTCGTGGCCAAGCATCTCCTGAATAGCGCGCAAGTCAGCGCCTTCTTCCAGCATGTGGGTGCCAAAGGCGTGCCGCAGCGTGTGGGGATGAACGTCGGGCGAAAGTCCGCGCGCCACCGCAATCCGCTTGACGATGCGGCCCACGCTTCGTGTCGTAAGCCGCGCGCCACGCAGGTTGATGAGCAGCGCACGTTCGCTGCTGCGCCCGGTTTCGCCGAGCACGCGCTGCCGCGCCGGCAGATAAGCCTGCACCGCAGCCTTCGCCGAGTCACCGAACGGAACATAGCGCTCCTTGCGTCCCTTGCCGCGCACCAGCACCACTTCGTTCGACCAGCGAATGTCGTCGAGGTTGATGCCGATCAGCTCCGAGTTGCGGATACCGCAGCCGTAGAGCAGTTCCAGGATCACCTGATCGCGTTCGTTGAAGGCCGAGCAGTCAGGCATCGCGGAATCGAGCACCGTGTTGACCTCTTCGATGGTCGGCACGCGGGGCAACTTCTTGGGCAGCTTAGGCGTCGCGACCAACGCCGCCGGATTCTGTTCGACTTCGCCCTCCTTCGCCAGCCATTTGTAGAGCGAGCGCAGCGCCGCCAGCGCGCGCGCTACCGATGTTTTGCTGAGTCCGCGCTCGTAAAGGTTAGCCAGGTAGCCGCGGATGAGGACGTGATCGATGTCGCGCCAGCTCTGCGGGCCAACGTATTCCGCAAACTGCGCCAGATCGGTGCGGTAGGCCTTGATGGTGTGCGGCGAAGCGTTTCGCTCCTGGAGTGAGCGAATAAATCTTGCAATCGCCTTCTCGACGATGGTTGCGCTGCGTTTTGTCATGCGCCGTGGCCTCGCCGCTTGCTGCGTGGATGATGTTCCTTGTACACGCGGTTCAAACGATCGAGCGCAAGATGGGTGTACACCTGTGTGGTCGAAATATCGGCATGACCGAGGATGGTCTGTACCGTGCGCAGATCGGCGCCGTTCTCCACCATGTGCGTGGCGCAACTATGACGCAGCATATGCGGACTTGCGTGACGCGACTGGGCCGAAGCGTCGTTCACCATCTGCCACACTCGCTGCCGCGTGATACCGCGCGCGCCGCGGGCGATGAACAGAAATGGCGACGACCGGCCCGCCGCCAATACCGAACGAGCGTCGCGCAGATACTGCTGCACCACTTCCTGTGCTATGCGGCCCAGCGGGACGATACGTTCCTTGTCACCCTTGCCTCGCACCAGCACATATCCCAACTCGAGCTTCAGGTCTTCCAGCTTCAAGTTGACGACCTCAGTGACGCGCAGCGCCCCAGCGTAGAACACTTCCAGCATGGCGCGGTTGCGGCTGGCAAGCGCCTGCGACTGGAGATCGTCTTTTGCGCGCGGAGGCCCTTGCAGCACGCTCTCGACCTCGTCGACTGCCAGCGACTTCGGCAGCACCTTCCACTGCCGCGGCGTGTCGATGTTCAGGGTGGGATCGGCGGCAATGTAGCGGTCCAGCAGCAGGTATTTATAGAAATGCCGCAGCGCCGAAAGCTTGCGCGCCACGCTGCGCCCGTCGACTGCATTCGACAGCAGCGAGTTCACAAAGTCGCGCACATCCTGCCGCCGCGCCTCGCGCAGCCCGCGCTTGCGCTTCCGCAGAAATTCCGAGTACTGCTCCAAATCGGAGCGATAGGCCGCGACACTCAGCGGAGCCAGACCCTTCTCGATCTTGAGGTAGTCGAGGAACGAAATCAGCAGCCGCAGGTTGGGATCAACATTCTGCACGAGCTAAGTATGGGGTCAGAACAGGAGCGTGAGAATAGCGAGAGAGGTGCGCCCCATCCCGACTGTGTCATCCTGAGCGGAGGATCGCTTCTTTTGCGACCCGGAGTCGAAGGACCCCTATCCCGGCGAAGGCCCCGCGCCCATCTTGTTCCGCACCGAATTCAGCAGCTCGACTGCGTTGTGCGGCGAGCGCGGATCTTCTTCGTGCTTGAAGAACGCATAAGTCTCCAGTCCATCCGAGACACACCGTTCAATGCGCTCTGAAAGCTTCTTCAAGTTTTCGGCTGAGTAGCTGGGCTGGCGAAAGCGGAAGTAGATATAGCTGGCGGTGCGGATTTCAGGCGTGTTCAGCTTCTCCGTCTCGGCCACACATAGCGCCGCATTGTGCTCGTGCAAGGCCTGATAGATTTCGTCAGCGAACCAGGACTCGTGGCGGAACTCGAACGCCACTTTGAAATTCCGCGGCAGCAGGGCCAGAAAGTCACGTAGGACGGCGATGTCCGCCTTGGCAGTGGGCGGCAACTGGAAGAGCACTGGCCCCAGTTGCGAGGCCAGCGGTTGCAGCGTAGGCAGGAATCGCTGTATGGCTTCTTCCGCGTTCTGTAGGCGGCGAATGTGCGTAATATATTGGTTGGCTTTCAGCGCGAAACGGAAGTTCGGCCCAACGTCCGCGATCCATCCGGTCGCGGCTTTTTCCGACAGGCTCCTGCGAAAGGTGTAGTTCACTTCGACCGCAGTGAGTTGCGTCGCGTAATACTTCAGGAAATTCTTCGAAGCAACTTCTTTGGGATAGAAGTCAGGCTTCCAGATGGTATACGCCCAGCCAGAGGTGCCGACGTACAGCGGCAATTGCGCATTACCAGAGTTCGCAGCGTCCATCGCTAATAAAATCTCCTCGTAAGAGCAGCCTGCTTGCACGACAATTGTATGATTCTGGAATGAGGCGGAGTGTCCTTATTTTTCTCCTGATACCTTGCATTGCGCTTGCGGCGATTCCGCAAAATAATTCTCCATCCCCGAATACCACAATCAATCCTGACGCCAAAGCAAAGATCATACCGCCGAAAGCCATCGCAACCCCCAAACCGGCGCCCGCCGCCGATGAAGGGAAAGGCGCCGCGGTGTTCTCGGTCACTATCGGAACCGATGGCTTGGTGCGCGATCCTCAGATGACCAGGTCATCCGGCAGCAAGCAGGCCGATGCGAATGCGTTGGCGGCGATCAAGAGATGGAAATTCAAGCCGGCCACGAAGGACGGTGTTCCCATCCCCGTAATAATCAATATAGAAGTTCGCTCGCAAGCAAGGTGAGCATTTCAATCGATGCACGCAACGTCGAAACCGGACCAACCAGACTCACCCCCGCCCATCGTGGCCCTCACCGGCTTTATGGCTGCGGGCAAGACGACGATCGGGCGTACGCTCGGTTCACTTCTCCGCTGGCGCTTCATCGATCTCGATTGCGAAATTGAGCGCCGATCGAAGCTGCCCATCCACGAGATCTTCGCCATTCACGGCGAGCCGCACTTTCGTCAGCTTGAGGCTGACGTTCTGCGCTCCGTCCTTGAGCAGGCCTCGGCTCCGACGATCATTGCCGTGGGCGGAGGGACATTCGTCCAATCGCAAAATGCCGATCGCTTGCGCGGTCGCGGCGTCCATGTTGTGTTCCTAGAGCTGGCCGTCGAGAAGCTGTTGGAGCGCTGCCGCGCCGCCGGCCAGCGCTCTGCGCAAAATCCCCGTCCCTTGGCGGCCGATGCCGAAGCCTTCTGCTCTCTATACTCTGAGCGCCTGCCCTCTTATCGCAAGGCCGAGTTGATCGTGAACACCGAAGGCAAGCCGGCGGAGCAGGTGGCGCGAGAGATCGTAGCAGCGCTGCGTTTGACTGTGCCAGGCGAGCGCGGCGTGTAGCCTCATCGTTACCTCCCGCGCCTGCTTGAACGTGATATAACTTGAGTTTTCCTCACGAACATGTCGCAGCAGAAAATTGCAGTCGGAATCCTTGGCGCGACGGGAGTTGTCGGTCAGCGCTTCATCCAGATGCTGGAAAACCATCCCTGGTTCGAGGTGGCGTGGCTGGCCGCTTCCGACCGCTCTGCGGGACAAGCCTACGGCGCGGCCGTGAAATGGCGGTTGAAGACGCCGATCCCGGATGGTGTAGCCAGGATGACCGTGTCCAACGCCGGGCCGGCCGGCGCGCCGCGCGTGATCTTTGCCGCGCTTGACGCTGGCATCGCTCGCGAGCTGGAGCCGCAATTTGCCGCCGCCGGCTGCGCCGTGGTCAGCAACTCCAGCGCCTTTCGCATGCAGCAGAACGTTCCGCTCATCATTCCCGAGGTCAATGCCGATCACCTGGCACTGCTCGAGAACCAATGTTGGCGGAAAGATTCCGGTGGCTACATCGTGACCAATCCCAACTGCTCGGCAATCGGACTGGTGCTGGCCCTGGCGCCGCTGCATCGCGCGTTCGGCATCGAGTCGCTCTTCGTTACCACCATGCAGGCGGTCAGCGGCGCAGGCTATCCCGGCGTAGCCTCGCTCGACATTCTTGGCAACGTGATCCCCTACATCGCCAAGGAAGAGGAAAAGATGGAGGAGGAAACGCGCAAGCTCCTCGGACGCCTCGACGGCGATCACGTGGAGCAGGCCGGTTTCACCATGACGGCGCATTGCAATCGCGTCGCGGTCGAAGACGGACATACTGAGTCGGTTTCGGTGAAGCTGAAGCGCAAAGCCGCTGCCGATGAGATCATCTCAGTGTTCAACGACTTTCGCTCCACGCCGCAAGAGCTGAAGCTTCCTTTGGCGCCGGCGCAGCCGTTGGTGTACGACGCCGCGCCCGACCGTCCGCAGCCGCGCTTCGATGTGGACCGCGGCCATGGCATGACGGTGAGTGTGGGCCGACTGCGCCCCTGCGGCGTGCTCGACTACAAATTCACTGTGCTGTCCCACAATACCATCCGCGGCGCGGCAGGCGCAGCCTTGCTCAATGCCGAGCTGCTGAACGTGCAAGGTCTGCTGCCGTGACCACCGGATTCCCGTTGGCGGTGCGGCCTTGATCGTCATGAAATTCGGCGGCACCTCGGTTGAGGACGCAGCCGCCATCGATCGCGTCGCCGCCATCGTGAAGTCGCGCTTGGCGGAGCACCCGTTTGTCGTGGTCAGCGCCATGGCGAAAGTCACCGACCAGTTGCTGGCCATGGCCGTGGCTTCGGGCCGAGGCGACCGCCAACTGGCGCTGGAAATCTGCCGCGTTCTTCGCGAGCGCCACTACCTTACTGCCGGCGAACTGCTGCATACCGGCCTGCACACCGAATTGCATGGCGAGCTGGGCTTGGAGTTCGACGCGCTGGATGAGTTGCTGCGTGGAATCTGTGCCGTAGGCGAGCTCACGCCCCGCACCTCGGATTACGTGGTTGCTTTTGGCGAGCGGCTGTCGAGCATGATCGCTACGGAGGCATTTCTTGCGCGTGGTCTTCCCGCGACTCTAGTCGATCCGCGCCAGGTGATCGTCACCGACGCGCAGCATAGCCGCGCGGTGCCGCAAGTGGAGGAGATCAACGACCGCCTGCACGATCACGTTCAGCCGCTGCTCGAGCAGCAACGCGTGCCCATCATGGGCGGTTTTGTAGGCGCCACGCGCGAAGGTATTACCACCACCATCGGCCGCGGCGGTTCTGACTTTTCGGCCGCGCTGGTCGGCGCGGGATTGAGTGCCGAGCGCATCGAGATCTGGACCGATGTTGACGGCATGAAGACAACCGACCCGCGCATCTGCTCCCAGGCCCGGCGGATCAAAGTGATCAGCTTTGAAGAGGCTGCCGAATTGGCGTATTTCGGCGCCAAAGTCTTGCATCCCGCCACCGTGCTCCCCGCCGTCGAGAAGAACATTCCCGTGCTGGTGCTGAATTCCCGCAATCCGGCGAATCAGGGCACGCGCATTCTGGCGCGCACCCCGCGCTCGCGTTCGCTGTTCAAGGCCATCGCCGCCAAGAGCCGCATCACTGTGATTGACATCGTCGCGGCGCGCATGTTGATGGCCCACGGATTCCTCGCCAAGGTGTTCGAGATCTTTGCCCGCCATCGCTGCGCGGTCGATGTGGTGTCTACTTCGGAGGTCAGCATCTCACTCACGGTCGATTCCAATGAGGCGATCCCGCAGATCGCCGCCGACCTGGAAAAACTCGCGTTCGTGAAATATGCCGGGCGCAAGGCTATCGTCTGCCTGGTCGGCGAGAACTTGCGCGACACTCCCGGGGTGGCCGCGCAAATCTTCGACGCCATCCGCGACATCAACGTGCGCATGATCTCACAGGGCGCGTCGGAGATTAATCTGACGTTCGTCATCGATGAGGTAGACGTGCCCGAAGCGGTGCGTCGGCTGCATGCCAGGTTCTTTACCGACGTCGATCCCGAGGTGTTCGATTGAGCAAGATGCCATTGCGATTGCTGGTGCTGGGGCCGGGCAAGACCGGCTCGCTGGTCGCTGAAGTGGCGCGCGAGCGCGGACACGCGGTACAGATGGTCGATGTTGATGTGAATCGCGACGGCGCATGGCTGACGCCTGAGCATCTGCGCGATTTCGATGTGGTGATCGATTTTACTGCGCCTGAAGCGGTGCTGGCCAACATCGAGGCCTGCGTGCGCGCGCAGAAGGCCATGGTGGTCGGCACGACCGGCTGGTATGGCGAGATGGATCGGGTTCGCCAAGCCGTGGAGCAGGCCGGAACGGGATTCGTCTTTGCTGCAAACTTCTCCTATGGCGTGAATTTATTTTTTCAGATTATGAAGGCCGCGGCACCGGCTTTGACCCATGGCTACAGCAGCCACATCACCGAGATTCATCACATCCACAAGAAAGACGCGCCGTCGGGGACGGCGGCGGCGATGCAGCGTTTATTGGAGCAGGCGGCCAGTGTGCGCGTCGACATATCGTCAGAGCGCGAGGGCGAAGTGCCCGGCACGCACACGTTGGAGCTGGAATCAGCCGGCGACCGCATTGTCCTCACGCACGAGGCCAAATCGCGACGAACCTTTGCCGAGGGGGCCGTGCTGGCGGCCGAGTGGATCGTCGGCAAAGCCGGCTTCTACGACTTCAAGGACATCTTCGGTCAACTCTGAAGGCGTTTTTCACCACAGAGACACAGAGGCACAGAGAAAACCTCAGAAACGATCGTGTTTTCGTACGTTTCGGATCATAATGGCCGCAATGTTGCAGGACAGGCGTAAGAGTTCTTCTGTAGCAGCACTCCAAGAAAAAGAAACTTCTCTGTGTCTCTGTGTCTCTGTGGTGAAAACGCTTTTGAGATTCCCGGGTCCGGGGATTATCCTCTTCGAATGAGACTGCGTGGTTGTGGTACTGCTCTGGTAACTCCATTCAAGCAGGACGGAAGCATCGACGAAACCGCATTGCGGGAATTGGTGCGCTGGCAGGTCGACTCAGGCATCGATTTCCTGGTGCCGTGCGGCACCACCGGCGAGACGCCGACCCTTTCGCATGACGAATGGCTGCGCGTCGTGGATTTGACGATTGAGACCGCCGGTGGACGCGTTCCCATCATGGCGGGCGCGACTTCCAACAACACGCGCGAAGCCGTGGCCAAGGCGAAAGAGATTTCGTCGCGTCCTGGCGTCGATTACATCCTCACCGCGACGCCCTACTACAACAAGCCCACGCAGGAAGGGATTTATCAGCACTTCAAGGCGATTGCCGAGGCGTCGAGCAAACCGTTGGTGCTATACAACATTGCCGGCCGAACGGGAACGAACATCGAGACGCCAACGCTGCTACGGCTAGCGGAGATTCCCAACATCATCGCCGTTAAGGAAGCCAGCGGCAACATCGCGCAGATTGCCGAAGTGTGCGCGACCGTGCCGGAGGATTTCCTCGTCTTCTCGGGCGATGACGCGATCACGCTGGCGGTGATTGGACTGGGAGGTGTCGGGATCATCTCCGTCGTGTCGAACGAAATTCCGGCGGAGATGACGCGTATGACCAATGCGGCGCTGGCCGGCAAGTGGGACACCGCGCGGCTGCTCTTCCGTAAATACCTGCCGCTGATGCAAGCCAATTTCATCGAGTCGAATCCCGGACCCGCGAAAGCTGTGCTGGCGATGATGGGACGAATCGAGGAACTCTATCGCCTGCCGCTGGTGCCCATGAAGAAAGAGAATCGCGACAAGCTGGAGAAGATTGCCGCAGAAGTCGGATTGCTGCAGACGCAGCAAGCTGCGAGCCACTGATTGCGGAAGTCAACCGCAGATCCTTCGACTCCGCCGTCCGCCCGACCCGCCAGGACGGCGGGTCGGAAACAGCAGGCGGACGCTCCGCTCAGGATGACAATTAGGGTCTTATCTATTATTTGCTCGCGTACGACCAGTCTTCGTCCCAGCGGCCTAAGAGGAAAACGCCGCTGCCATTCTCGTCGCGGCCATAGCGCAGACAAGCCTGGCCTCGGGAAAAAGCCTTGAGAAACAGCTCACGATTTCGCAATTGCACATCCGCCGCCTTTTCGCGCGTGGCAGGCTGCGCTTTCCAGGCGTAGATCTCGGCCGGGACCTCAATTCGCACCTCCTCGCGGAACACATGGTGCTCACCCGCCGAGAGCAGTGACTCCACCCGTTTCGACTTGAGCCACCATTCCGCCACCAGTCGATCGGTGGGAAGAAATCCCTGCAAAGGCGACGCCGTGATCCCGTACTGATTGATGTTGTAGCGGCGCACGATAGCGCCCAGCCGTTCCAGGTTGAAGTAGGCGTTCTTGATCTCCAGCGGATCGAAGGTCCACTCGATCAGCTCGTAGCCTTGGGCGATCGCGTCTTCACGCTGAAACAGCTTCAGGCGCCGCCCAAGGCCGCTGTTGCGGTAGTCGGCCTTCACCGCCAGCATGTGGGAATGGAGATAAGCATGCCGGTTGCGAATGCCGGGAATGGAGAACGCGAAGCCGACCAGGGTGGTCCCGTCCCACGCGCAAATCACTTGGCCGCCAATTTTCGGCGCCAATGAAAAGATTCGCAGCGGCACAAGCTCGTTGTCAGCAAATCCCCACACTTCTTTCTGCAACGTGACGCAGGCGCGAAATTCTTCCACGTCGGTCGAATTGCGCAACTGGATGCTGTCGTCGCTCACTGCTGTTCCTGTTGTTTTGACTCCTGCCATAGCGACTCCATCTCGTCGAGCGAAGCCTGTGCCGGCTTGCGGCCCTGCTCGCGAAGCCGGTCTTCCAGATATTGGAAGCGGCGGCGAAACTTGCGATTAGTCTTGCGCAGCGCCGATTCCGGATCGAGCGAGAGGTAGCGCGCGATGTTCACCAGCACGAAGAGCAGGTCGCCCACCTCGTCCTCCAGCCGCGCGCGCAGTTCGGGCGAAATCTTTGCGCCGCGCGCGCCTGCCACCCCAGCCGCTGATTCCGGCTGCGGGCCAGGCGCCGGATAGTCGGCAAGATTCTGGCGAAGCTCCTCGGTCTCTTCATGTAGCTTCTCGAAAAGGCCTTCGATGTTGGGCCAATCGAAGCCGACGTGCGCCACGCGCGAGCTGATCTTGTAGGCTTCCATCAGCGACGGCATTGCAGAGGAGACGCCGGCCAGCACAGACTCGGGATGATCTTCTTTCTTCGCGTCATCACCGGACTCCTGCCGGCGCTTCTTCTTTTCCTCGGCTTTGAGCGCCTGCCAGTTGCGCAGTACCTCGCCGGGAGTATCGGCCTTGACCTCGCCGAAGACGTGGGGATGACGGTCCACCAGCTTGTTGGAGAGCCGGTCAAGCACGTCGTCAATGGAGAAGCGCTTTTCCTCGGCGGCCATCTCCGAGTAGAAGAGCACCTGAAGCAGCAGGTCGCCCAACTCGCCGGTCAGCTCATCCCAGTCGCGAGCATCGATGGCTTCCACCACTTCGTAGGCTTCTTCCAGCGTGTAGGGCTTGATGGTGTCGAAGGTCTGCTCGCGGTCCCAGGGACACCCGCCCGGGCCCCGCAGCCGCGCCATGATGGAGACGGCGCGCTCAAATCGTTCACCTGTGGTTGGCATCAAGAACAATCTAAACGACGCGGCTCGGAGGGGCAAAACTGGAAAGCCGCTCTTCGCTGTTCGCCCTTCGCCTGGTTCGTCGAGGAGTCGCAAACGCCATCGGGTGGCGAACAGCGCTTCTGCTATTTGCTGATGGCCGTTGGCAGTTCCCACAAACCAATCCCGCCTGATACACTTGCTGCGCCAAAATCCTTCCATGAGTGATCCGGATTCCCCGACAGCTTCTCCGAAGATCCGGCTGGTGTTGCTGTGGCACATGCACCAGCCCTTCTACAAAGACATGGTGACGGGAGAGTACCACCTGCCTTGGGTGCGGCTTCACGCTCTCAAGGACTACTACGGCATGGTCAAGCTGCTGGACGAGTTTCCCCAGGTCCATCAGACCTTCAATCTGGTTCCATCGCTGGTCGCGCAGATTCAGGATTACGTTTCCGGCCACGCGCACGATCCTTTCTTCGACGTGGTCGCCAAGCCGGCCAAAGAGCTCACGGCTGCCGACCGCCGTTTCGCCTTGCAGTATTTGTTCCAGACCAACCCGGTCAACATGATTGGCCGCTACCCGCGCTATCGCGAGTTGTGGGACCGGTATCGCTCCACCAGCACCCGACCGGAGGGGCCCGACTCTTATTTCGTCACCCGCGATTACGCCGATCTGCAAGTGCTTTCCCAACTCGCCTGGTTCGACGAATTCTTTCTCACCGATCCGGATATCGCTGCTGTAGTGCGGAAGGGTGAGGACTTCACCCGCGACGACCAGCAACTCGTCATCGCCAGGGAGCGCGAGATCCTGGCCAAGGTGTTGCCGGCTTATGCGCAAGCAGCGCGGCGCGGCTCCATCGAGCTTTCGGCGACTCCCTACTACCATCCCATCCTGCCGCTTTTGTGCGACACCAACGTCGCGGCGGAATCGTCTCCGGGCCTGCCGCTGCCCACGCGGCGCTTCCGCCGTCCCGACGATGCCGCGCTTCAGATCCAACGCGCGCTCGACTTGCATCAGTCGATGTTTGGAGCGCGTCCCAAGGGGCTGTGGCCGTCGGAGGGCAGCGTCTCCGAGGAATCGCTGAAGCTGGCCTGCCGCCAGGGCATCCAGTGGATGGCCGCCGATGAAGGCGTGCTGGGTCGCACCCTCGACTTCAACTTCGCACGCCAGAGCAACGATCGTCTGCATGTCGACGGAGCCGAGCGGCTCTACAACATCTATCGCTACGAGAAGGACGAGACGCGGATGCATCTCGTCTTTCGCGATCATCGCTTATCCGATCTCATCGGCTTCGTCTACTCCGGAATGCCGGCACAGGACGCCGCCAATCACCTGATCAAGAACATCAAGGAGTCGGCGCAGCCTCTGCTCGAGACGGGCAAGAATGCGGTGGTGTCGATCATTCTCGATGGCGAGAATGCCTGGGAATACTATCCGCAATCTGGCCGCGAATTTCTGCGACGGTTTTACGACGCGCTGCAACGCGACGCGCAGATTGAGCCAGTCACCATCAGCGAAGCGATCGCGCGTCACGGTGAGTCGAATTTTGGCCGGTTGCAGCGACTGGTTCCCGGCTCGTGGATCGACGCCAATTTCAATGTCTGGATCGGCACACGAGAAGATAATCTTGCCTGGGACTTGTTGGCGGAGGCGCGCGATTACTACGACCGTCACGCCCATCGTGTATCCGAAGCCCAGCGGAAAATCGCCTGGGAGGAGGTGCTGATTGCCGAGGGCAGCGATTGGAATTGGTGGTACGGGCCGGAACACCACTCGGCCAACGATCGCGACTTCGATGAGCTCTACCGCAAGCATCTGTCGAATGTCTATCACGCGCTCGAAGGCGTTCCGCCGGAGGAGCTGAACACGCCGATCATCAGCGGCGCGGTGCGGCCTGGCTACATTCCGCAGACCGCGTATGTGCGTGCGCGCGTCGATGGTCTGGTCAGCGGATATTTCGAGTGGATGGGCGCGGCCAGTTACACCGCCGACCAGCGCACCAGCGCCATGCACGGCAAGCAGTTTCTGCTGAATGCGGTGTACGCCGGGCTCGACGCCAATTCCGTTTCTGGCCGCCTCGACTTTCATCACGACATACCCGAAGGCTCGTATCGGCTGGTTGTCAACCTGGAGGTTTGGCGTGAGAAGGGCAATCGCAAGACTGCGCCGGATTCCTACCGCCTTACCGTTGACGCACAAGGCCGCAAGTTGCAGCGATGGGTGCTGACCAACGGCGCGGAGCACCGCAAGCTGGCGAGCTTCTCGGCGGATAACGGTGGCTCGAACCCGAATGGAGTCGAAGTTGCTCTGGAAGAGATTTTCGAGATGCGCGTGCCGTTCGAGCTGATCGGGGCACAGCCAGGAAGCCGCATCCGGCTTCGCTTTGCCATCTGGCGTGAGCATCTGCCGGTGGACTCGCTTCCGCTGGAAGGCTGGATCGACCTCCATGCGCTCGCCGAACAAGAGCTGGAGACGAATCTTTACCGCTTCTCGCCGGAGGAATGAGTGGTAGTCCGAAGCAGTTGAATGTATATTCGCTTGCCTAATCGTTCACAAAGCGTAACAATATAGTGTTCGATGCTTATCACGCCGGAACGTCAGCAGTTGGGCCGCGTCGAGGAAGGACGCGGTTTCGTTTTTGTAACGAACGCGCGGGACGAGTCATCGAATGAGGTGAGTTGTAAGAAGCGTCAACTTGCAGCTTCAACATCCCCGTAGGTCGGGTCCGTCACGGCGGGCAGTGGACCTACTGGAGCCGCGGGTCAGCTTTCAACATCCCCGTTCCGGGCCGTGCATCTCCGAACACAACGGATCTCCACGCGGCCGGAACTGAAGGCAGAGACAAAACGATGGCTACAGCACCGATCACAGAAGCAGCATCCTGCTCGCTGGAAAATTATCTCGTACTGCCTGACCGCTCGATGGACGACCGCATTGCGGCCGCCAAGCAAGAGTTAGGCGACGAGTGCGTCGTCCTGGGTCACCACTATCAACGGGATGAGGTCATACGCTTCGCCGATTATCGTGGCGATTCCTACCGTCTTTCACAAATGGCTGCGCAGACCAAGGCGAGCTGCATCGTTTTCTGCGGCGTCCATTTCATGGCGGAAAGCGCCGATATCCTGGCACGTCCCGGCCAGGCCGTTCTCCTTCCCGATCTCAATGCCGGCTGTTCCATGGCCGATATGGCTGAGATCTCGCAAGTGGAAGATGCCTGGGAGCAGTTCGTGAACCTCGGTCTTACGGGCGACGAGGGCAACGGCATTACGCCCATCACCTATATGAATTCGACAGCCGCGATCAAGGCGTTTTGCGGTGAGCGCGGCGGGATGGTTTGCACCTCATCGAATGCGAAGGGCGCGTTTGACTGGGCCTTCAGCCGCAATGAAAAGATCTTCTTTCTTCCTGACCAGCATCTGGGCCGCAACACCGGATTCGCACACGGCATCCCGCTGGATGACATGGTAGTGTGGGACCCGTACATGCTGCAGGGCGGCCAGACGGCCGAGCGTCTGCGCAAGGCGAAGGTCATCCTATGGAAGGGCCACTGTTCGGTACACCAGCGCTTTCTGCCGGAGCATGTCGATAAGGTTCGCGCGAAGTACTCCGGCATTCAGGTGATCGTTCATCCCGAGTGCCGCTGGGAGGTCTGCCAGAAGGCGGACGGAATCGGTTCGACCGACCGCATCATCAAACTGGTGCAGCAGGCGGCTGCGGGGTCTTCGTTTGCCATCGGCACGGAAATCCATCTGGTCAATCGGCTGGCGAAGGAAAATCCGGACAAGCGCGTCATCACCCTGGACAACTCGGGCTGCCTGTGTACCACCATGTTTCGCATTTCGCCGCAGCATCTGTGCTGGGCCCTGGAGAACCTGGTGGACGGCAATGTCGTCAATCAGATAACAGTAAAAGATAATGTTAAGAGGTGGGCGCGCGTGGCACTTGATAGGATGTTAGAGATCCAGTGATTACTCGCAAGCGTCCTCGGGAAAAGTTCTTACGGCGGGTGCCGCGCTATTGGTCAGACCTGCGGGCGCACCGCCGCCGCGTTATGGCGCGCCACCAGGCGCAAAGCCTGTCCGGGCTGGGAAACATCGATATGTCGCGTACCTTTACCGTTGCCGAAGCTGAGAGCCTGCTGCCCGTTCTGGAGTCGCTGCTGCGCTCCGCCATCCAGGCGAAGTCGCTGATTGAAGAAGTGGACACCGAGCAGCAGGCGCTGGCTAATCGCATCTTCGTCAACGGCGGCACGCTGGTGGACGTTGTCGCGGTGGCGCGGCGCAAGGCCGAGCGTGAGAAGGCGCTGCAACGCGCCAAAGACGCTGTAGCCGAGATCGACGCGACTGGCGTCCAGGTGAAAGATCTCGATATTGGCTTGCTTGATTTTCCCTGCATCGTCGGCGAGGAAGTTATCCTGCTCTGCTGGAAGCTGGGCGAGAAGAAAATTACGCACTGGCACGGCACGCAGGAAGGCTTCGCCGGCCGCAAGCCGATCGACGACCGCATTCTGCGCAGCCAGAAGAAGAGCAATTGAAAAAGCAGCAATTAGCAACTAGCAATTAGCTAGGTTCGTCGGTTTCTATCAGGGCACGACTTCAGTCGTGCCGAACAGCGCATAACATTAGTCAGGGCTTTAGCCCCTGCGGTAAAGAATTCTCAGGGGCTAAAGCCCAAGTTTCTTGGGTCAAGTTGCGGCACGACTGAAGTCGTGCCCTGTTACAAAACTCTGGCGAGAAACTTGAATCGTCTAATGCACCTCAACTTATCCCAATTCACTGTTGTGGATTATTGCCACCCATGATCCAGCTCTCCTCAGCCGGCAAACGCTTCGGCCACAAGCTTCTTTTCGACAATCTGGATTGGCTGATCACTCCCGATGCGCGCGTCGGTCTCGTAGGCGCCAACGGCACCGGCAAATCCACATTATTGAAAATCCTATGCGGAATTGAGTCGCTGGATTACGGCAGCATCGTCTCCGCCAAGAACACCACCTTCGGCTACCTGCCGCAGGACGGCTTGCAACTCTCCGGTCGCACTGTCTTCGACGAATGTATGTCGGTATTCTCCAACCTGCGCGCGCTGGAGCAGGAGATGGAGGACCTAACCCACAAGATCGCCGAACTGGATCACACCTCGAACGAGTACGCGCAAGTGGCCGATCGCTATCAGCGAATCCTGAGCGAGTTCCGCCTGAAGGACGGCTACGCGCTCGACTCGCAGGTCGGCACCGTGCTCGACGGGCTCGGCTTCCGCAAGGAAGATTGGACGCGCTACACCGAGGAATTCTCCGGCGGTTGGCAGATGCGGATCGCGCTGGCCAAGCTGCTACTTTCCAAGCCGAACCTGCTGCTGCTGGACGAGCCCACGAACCATCTCGATCTGGAGACCCGCAACTGGCTGGAACAATATCTGTTGCAGTATCCGTTCGCGTACGTGCTCATTTCGCATGACCGCTACTTTCTCGATGTAACCGTGGATCGCATCATCGAGATCTGGAACAAGGGCGTTCACTTCTACAGCGGCAACTACGAAAAGTATCTCCAGCAAAAGCAGGAGCGCCGTGATTCTCTGGTCGCTGCCTACAAGAACCAGCGCGAGCGCATTGAGCAGCTTGAGGCCTTCATCAACCGCTTCCGCTATCAGGCGACGAAAGCCAAGCAGGTGCAGAGCCGCATCAAGGAACTGGAGAAGATCGAGCGCATCGAAATTCCGCCGGACGAACGCACCATTCATTTCACCTTTCCGCAGCCGAAGCCCAGCGGACGGACGGTGGTCGAATCTACCGATGTCGCCAAGAGCTACGGCCCGAAAGAAGTCTTTCGTGACGTCAATTTCACTATCCAGCGCGGCGATCGCATCGCACTGGTCGGCGTGAACGGGGCAGGGAAGTCGACGCTGATCAAGCTGCTGACCGGCATTGAGCCGCTTACGGAAGGCGCTTTGAAGCTCGGTCACAACGTCGAGCCTGACTACTTCGCACAGGACCAGTACAAGGAGCTTGATTCCTCGCGGCGCCTGCTCGACGACCTGTCTGACGTGGCGCCGCAGAAATCCATCACCGAACTACGCGGCGTGCTGGGATGCTTCCTATTTTCTGAGGATGATGTATTCAAGCCCATCGGCGTGCTCTCCGGCGGCGAGCGGAATCGCTACGCACTGGCCCGGATGCTGCTGCATCCCTCGAATTTCCTGCTGCTCGACGAACCCACCAATCACCTCGACATGCGCGCGAAAGATGTCTTGCTGGAGTCGCTCGAAAAATATAACGGCACGGTCGTCTTCGTTTCGCACGACCGCTATTTCATCGACAAGCTGGCAACTCGCGTCTTCGAGATTGGCGACGGCCGCATCGAAGTCTTCCCCGGAAACTACGAAGATTACCTGTGGCGCAAACAGCGCCAGGAGGCAGGCGCGAGCGAGGCCGACCAAACCGCCTGGGCTCCCACATTGTCAGACGTCCCCGGCTACAACGGCCAGAAGGCGCAATCGCAATCGAAGAAGCGCATCAATCCCATCAAGCTGAAGCAGATGCAGGAGCGGCATCGGGAAGTAGAGCAGGGAATTGCGCGGCTGGAAGACAGCATCGCCGAATGCGAGCGCGAGCTGCAGTCGTACGTCAGCGCGGAAGAGACGGCGCGATGGACCGAACTGCTGGCCAAGCGCCGCGCAGAACTCGAAGGCCTGATGTCCGAGTGGGAAGACGTTTCGCAGGTCCTGGAGGAAGCCAAAGGCTAGGGTTTTTCCCCTGCGTTCCACTTCGGCGTGAAGTCGCTGTTGGCGAGCCAGCTCACCGGCGCGATCATTGATCCGATCGCGCTGTCGAGATGCTGCCAGTCGATGCGGTCCAGCGTGTCCGTCGGCTGATGGTAGTCCTTGTGCAGGCCATAGCTGGAAACGGTTTGCGCGATGATGCCGTCCTTGGCCAGCGCGTAGTTGTCAGAGCGCGTGAAGAAGTTCTGCTCGGGATGCGGATCGCCCACCAACTGCGCCCCGTGTGCGGCCAGCGCCGGTCCGAGATCGGTGCGCTCCCATCCCGTAAACCAGAGCTGATCGGGCTTGACCTTGGGATCGGCGCGCCCAATCATCTCGAACTCCAGATTGGCAACGATGTCGTGCAGATCGAACGTGGGATGCTTCAGGAAATAGCTCGCGCCGACCAATCCCTTCTCCTCGCTGCCCCATAGCGCGAAGACAACGGTGCGCTCAGGCCGCGGCCCTTTCGCCAAAGCACGGGCCAGCTCCATGACCGCGGCCACCCCGGACGCGTCGTCATCGGCGCCGGGATAGGTGTAGCCATTCTTTACCCCGAGATGATCCAGGTGAGCGCTGAGCAGGATGATCTGCTGCTTCTCAGTGGTGCCCTTGATTTTCGCCAGCACATTCCAGATATGCGAAACCTGGCCTCTCGCTGACTGAATCTCGCCGGTCTGGATGTAGTAGCCATTGGCGGCTGGAGCCAGTCCGTAAGATTTCAGCTGCCGCGCGATATAGAGGGCGGCGTGATACTCGTCGATGGTGCCGCTGCCGCGGCCATGCAGCGCGGGTCCGGCGAGATAGTTAAGATTGCTGCGGATGCAAGCGGCGCAGACGGCAGGCGAGCTGCTGCTACTGTTTTGTGCGCCGGCTGCGAGAGCCAGCGACATGAGCAACGCCAGCGAGAGAAATTTCCACTGAACTGGAAGTAGTTTCAAGTCGTGAGTTTCCCAGTAAGGCCGTCAGCCCTCATTCTAGAGTCGTATCCAAGCGGCGAAAATACCCGACGAAGGTGAGGCTTGCAAGCCCAAGCCAGCGGCGGCGATGCCCACGGAGCGAGGCAAAAAGCCCAATACCACACAGAATCTTTGAATTCATCGAGCTAGCGGAGGGCAACTGAGGCGCGTCGATCCGCCACCCACACGGCGACGTTACCGGTGATCGAGCAATAAAATGGGCCCGATGCCAAGGAGCGGTGACGATTTCCTTGGCTCCGAGCCCATTCGATCCTGAAATGGATCGGAGGTGATATCCTTAGGTTACTCCGGGACGTGCAAAAGTCAAGAACAAATCGCGATAAGCTGCTGAATTCTCAGTAGTTGTAGACTGTCTCGGGAATTGGCTCAAGTATCTGAAAACAGTGGGGATGAGGTTGCTCAAGGCCTCTTGACCAAGCCCTAGCCGAAGAAGTTTTTACATGCCTGGGATGTGTCAGACTCTCCTTCTGCTGGAACAGGTGCAAACGGATGCACACGGCACGTTCTGCGACCGTCGCTTGCCGAGCCGAAGGCCAAGTCGCGCGAGGTTTTGAAAAACCTGCCCTAGTCGGAGCGACGCGTTGATCGCTGCCGCAAGGCCCGGCGTCCGCATCGGACGAAAGTCCGCAAACCGATCTCGGATGTCGACGGACAGGTTCAGCCCTCACAATGCCGGGTGACAACGCTCACTGCGTTGGCGTTCATAAGGTCCATACTGGAATTATCCGCGACTGCCTCTTTGCCTCCGTGGAGTGATCAAGCCAGGGAGACCGAACGGAGTCCACGACCGTTCAGAATTTGCCAGGCAGCGCCGCGTTGGAGGTGTGACATTATGCCGACCGTCATCGAACCCAAAACCGAGCAAGAAACACAGCCGCAGCCAGTCCCCCAAATTGCAAATGAGCCGGACATTTTTGCCGCTGAGATTGCGATGGGGAACAGGTCCTACAACTTCGTGCCGTTGTTGCTGGCTGGAGCCTTGGTCCTGCTGGTGGCAGGCTTCATTTACTACTTCGTGAAGAGCGCGCGTGAGGTGGTGTCGGTCTCCGCGGCCACCACGACCATCAGCGATATTCTGCGAAACCAGGGTCCGGCAGTTACTAAATTCAGCACGGGGACAACAGTGGAGCCAGCCAACGGCCAGGAGGATCCCCTGTATAAGCTTCTGTCAAAGGCCGGCGTGGTCATTACCAAACCGAAACCGAAGGACACGACCTCCCTCTTCGTCGCCATAACCGATCCCGGTGAGAACCTGCTGAGCAACATTGATGGGGTAAAGAAAGTCAAGAGGGTCGATGGCGGTACCACCTACACGGTTCCGCTGGCCGACCGTAAGCTGGTGTCGATTGACAAGATCACTCTGCTGAAGCCGCATCTGGCGAAGGTAGACTACACTTGGAAGTGGGAGGCCAACCGGCTGGGCCGCGAATTCGATGCCTCCGGCGAGCTGGTGAAGAGCTTCAGCACATGGGAACGCTCGACACTGATCAAGTCGGATGGCGCGGATTTCTATGGTGGAGCCCCGACAAAGACCAGCATGGTCCTGAGGGCGCTAGAAGACGGCAGCTGGATACCGTTCACGCAATAGCAATTAGCACTTGGCGCTTGGCAACGGGGAAGTTATTGGATTCCCCGTTGTTTTTGTCCGCGCATTAAACGGTCCTTCTGTAACGCTCCCACAATGTGGTATAGAATGATGCGTTGCAGGAGCATCCCACAATCCGTATGCCACAATGAGGTATGGCCGACGTTGTGGTGCCAGCCAGGTGTTGGCAACAGTTTTCACAACATTTTCATCTTGTTTTGATGTTGACAATAGCTCAGTTCGCGTAAACTCCACTCAATTGCAAACCTGATCGGAGAGAGAGGGGAGATGGCCAAACAGCCGCTCCCCGATTTTACTTGAGATTACTAAGGCCGGTAATCACACTGGCGGCTGTTCCCAAACGCTGCCGAACTCGACTGACGGCTGAGGATCTGTTCATCGCGACGCAATTCCCCTTTGCATTCTGATTGTCCCGGTAGTGTCCAAACTTCGATACGGACATTCCCTCAGCGGCTAAAGCCGCATTGGTGGGAGGGCGCTTACGGCACGGATGAATCCGTGCCCTTTCAAGGCCGGATGAAACTAGGACACTACTATTTCCTCAGTGGACCGGGCAGACACCTGAAATCATTGGCGAGAAGAGCCGCGGTAGTATCCTATGACATTGTGCCAGGTCTAAGGAGGCCTATGCCTGAACCAGAGTTCACTCCTGCTCCACTTGAGCACAAGCCACTTCGGGCGATCTTTATCGGGCCACAGGGTGTCCGTGCGGGCTGGCGGCTGCTGATCTTTCTCGCCTTGCTGGTGGTGTTCTCCGCCGCCGCTTTGCTTCTGCAAAGAAGGATCGGGAATTTCGGATCGGACTTTTCACCTACGAATGTGATCCGCGGAGAGGTGCTTAGCTTCGGCATCGTGCTGATCGCCACGGCCATTATGGGCGGCCTTGAGCGCCGGCGCCTTGCCGACTACGGTCTTCCCTTGCGTTGGGCGCTGGGCAAGCAATTTTGGACTGGAGCGCTGTGGGGATTTGTCATGCTGTCGGTAATCATTGCGATGATGGCCGGAACCCACGCGTATTTGCCCGGCGGGCTTGCGCTTTCGCCTCTGGAGGTACTGAAATTCGCGCCGCTTTGGGCCCTCGGTTTTCTGATGGTCGGACTGTTCGAGGAATTCGCCTTCCGCGGTTACATGCAGTTCACACTGACGACGGGTCTGGGTTTCTGGCCGGCCGCGGCGATCACCTGCGTCATCTTCGCGGGCCTTCATCTGGGCAATCCGGGAGAAAACTGGATCGGAGCGGTCGAAATCGTACTCATCGCGTTGTTCCTCTGCCTGGCGCTGCGGCGCACCGGGAACCTCTGGTTCGCTATCGGCTGGCACATGTCGTTCGACTGGGGTGAGAGCTTTTTCTACTCCACTCCTAACAGCGGCATGCATGCCACCGGCCACATGCTGAACGCGACTCTCATGGGTTCGAAGTGGTTGAGCGGCGGCAGCGTCGGGCCGGAGGCCAGCGTCTTCGACTTGATTGTGACCATCGTCGGCATTCTGCTGCTGGCCAAAATCTATCCCGAGGCAAAATATCCGGTGCTTGCGCCGAGCGATGCGCCCGGGCCTTCGGATGGATTGCCGGCAGCGCCTGCTACAGATACAGTGGCGCCAGGTGACCCGAATTAGGGACGCCCCACGATCAGTGTTCGTGTTCGGAATGCGAATGAATGTGCGGGTGCGAGTGAACCACGCCGCCGTGGGAATGTCGGTGGGCATGAACCAGGTTCGCGCGCAGCAACAGCTCGTGATTGGATAGGATCTCCGCCGGCGTGCCGCTGGCTGCAACTCTTCCATCTTCCAGAACGAGAATGCGATCGGCAATGTCTTCCACAATCTCTAACTGGTGGGTCGCGGTAATCACTGTCTTCGAGGAAGCTTTCCACTCCTGGATGAGATCGATGACCTGGCTCTGGCTGCGGGGATCGAGCGTCGTTGTCGGCTCGTCCAGCAGCAGCACGTCAGGGTCGAGCACAATGACGGAGGCCAGCGCGACGCGCTTCTTCTCGCCGCCGGAGAGACGATAGGGCGGGCGCTCGCGCAGATGAGCAATGCCCATCAGCTCCAAAGTTTCCGCAACCTTGGCCAGGACTTTTTCCTTCGACCATTGCAGCTGCAAGGGCGCGAACGCGACTTCATCGAAGACGGTGGGATTGAAGAGCTGTACATCCGGATTTTGGAAGACTAGCGTGACGCGTTTGCGAAAGGGAAACGCGAAATCATCGTCTGCGAGGTATTCCGCAGTCAATGGCTGTCCGGCGAAGCACACTGAGCCGTTCGATGCAAAGCACAAGCCATCCAGAATCCGCAGCAGCGTGGACTTCCCCGACCCATTCGCGCCGAGCAATGCGACGCGCTCTCCCTGCGCTATCTCCAGCGAAAGTCCGCGAAGCGCAGGAATGCCGTCATAGTCAAAGCAAACGTCTCGCAGCTCGAAGAGAGGCGGCATGGCGCTCTATCTTCCCGTCCACACGGCGATGCCGGCAGCCAACAGAAAACCTAGCAGTCCGCAGTAGTCCCACATTGTCAGATGGAAGTCAGAGAGGAGCTGGACATCGCCGCGAAATCCCCGCGACTGCATGGCGAGATAGACTTCGTTGCTCAGGCTGACGCTCTTGCTCAGGAGCACGCCCGCCGTGCGCGCCGCCATTTGTCGCTGCTGCGCCGGCGCCAGCACACCCACGGTCCTGCTCCGCCGCGATTCAAACATCTGGCTCGCTGTCTCGACCAGGAGAAAAACATAGCGATGGGTCATCGTCAGCATGGTGATGGCTTCCTTCGGCAGCTGGAGCGCGCGCAACGCCTTCAGCACATGCGACCACGGGGTGCAGAGGACCAGCAACGTCGTGAAGGTGACAGCCGTCTCCACGCGCAGGACAAGCAGCGCAGCAGTGCGCAGGCCTTGCTCGGTGACGATAACGGTCCCCACTGTGGCGACCGGATGACCGGGCGTCAGGAAGATCGCGGGAAGAGCAATCACTCCGGTAAACGCAAGCACCACCAGCCACACGCGTTTGGCCAGCGTGGCGATACTCACTTGGGAAAGAAGTGCGATCGCGAGTGCGAAGACGAATAACCCGGCAACGACAGTTATCTTGCGAGAGAGTGTAACCGCCAGCACGAGCATGAACAGTCCTACAACCCGCACTCGCGGATCGAGCGATTGCAACAGCCCGCGGTGGCGGGCGATGTGCTCGGAGAGCATGGCACGCGTCAGAGCGCGGGCGAATCCCAGGGTGGTGGTTTCGAGGAATCCGCGCTTCATGGCGAATATTCCCTTCGCCGATGCCGCTCCAGCAAAAGACGCAGGGCGAGCGAAACCGCCAGCAGAAGTCCGACGCCGAACATCGCCGACAGCAGATAACCGAAGCCGCGGCTCCTGACGAACGACGGCGCGTAGGCCGGGAAGGGAGCTGTCCAAAGACTCGATAGCCGTTGCAAGCCGGTGGGAACTAACATCGAGTGGATGTTCTGCGCTTGCGAAGGCGGTCTGGCCAGCTCTGCGGGAGACCATTCGCCCCAGGCGGTCCCGGCGGCCAGGATTCCCAGCGGCGTCAAGAGCATCAGCGTTGCAATGGCGATCCACAATCGCTGGAGCGAGCGTGCAGGTGCGCGCTCTGGGATGGCTGCGGCGGCCGCATCCACGGCAATCCCTGAGGTACCGCGCAACAGCGCCGGATCGGCAACCTGCAAATAGGCCACGAGCCCAGCCGAGATGACGGCCTCAGCCAATCCGGCGAAAGTGAGATGGCCGATCATCATCGCCGGAATGGCGACGCCCAAGCGATAGGGCGCATACAGAGGCGTTCCGCTCGCGTCATGAAACAACCAGGGCTGAATGCCGAACTCGATGGCGGCAACCAAAGCCGCGGCGTTGACCGCGACATAACCGGCGATGGCAGCGGCGACAACGCGCCGTCTTGAAGTAAGCGCAGCGCCAGCGGCGATGAGCCTATAGCTCGCGTACGCAACCAGCGAGCCGACAATGGCCATGTTGAAGCAATTGGCGCCGAGGGTCGAGATGCCGCCGTCCCCGAAAAACAGCGCTTGAATCGCGATCGCAATCGAGAGGGCGAGGATCGCGCCGGACGGGCCAAGCACGATGGCGGCGATGGTCACTCCCAAGGCATGGCCCGTGGTGCCGCCCGGCAGCGGCAGGTTGAACATCATGACCACGAACGAGAATGCGGCGAAGACGGAGATCAGCGGAATCACGCGGCTGAGCAGCACACGCTTCAGGCGCTTCAGCGCGGAGTACCATCCGGCGGCGGCTGCGGTGTAGAGCACGGCGCAGGTTGATGGACTCAGATAGCCGTCAGGAATATGCATGACAACAATCGCCCGCGTGTAGCGATTCTCATCCTACCGCATGTGCGATTGACGCACTTCACCGCTTATCTATCGGCACGTAATGATTGGGATAGGCCGGGCCGTGATAATCCGCGCGGGGGCGGATCAGCCGATTGTCGTTGAGCTGCTCGATCACATGCGCGGTCCAGCCGGCTACGCGCGACACCGCGAAGACGGGGGTGAACAGGTCGATGTCGATGCCCAGGGTGTGATAGGTCGAGGCCGAATAAAAATCGACGTTGGCGTTGAGCTTGCGATCGGCCACGATGAACTCTTCGATCTTGCGCGAGATCTCGAACCACTTAGGATTGCCGCTGGATTTGCCTAAGTCCTCGGACATCTTGCGCAAATGGGTGGCGCGCGGATCTTCGGTGTGGTAGACGCGGTGCCCGAAGCCGGGAACCTTCTTCTTCTGCGCCAGCATGCCTTTGATGTAGTCCACGGGATCGGCGCCTGAGGCATCGATCGCTTCCAGGATGCGAAACACGGCTTCGTTGGCGCCGCCGTGCAGCGGCCCTTTGAGCGCGCCGATGGCTGCGGTGACGGCGGAGTGCATGTCACTGAGCGTCGCCGCCACTACGCGCGCGGCAAAGGTGGAAGCGTTCAGCTCATGGTCGGCGTGGAGGATGAGAGCGACGTCAAGAGCATGCTCCGCGGTCTCGCTGGGAATCTCGCCGTTCAACAGATAAAGAAAATTTCCCGCATGTGAGAGGGAGCGGTCAGGCTCGATCAGCGGCTTGCCCTTGCGGATGCGATCGTAGGCGGCGACGACGTAAGCGATCTGCGCGGTCAAGCGAATCGCCTTGCGGACATTGGCCTCGTGATCGTTGACCTTCTCTTCGGGATCGTAATACGAGAGCGCCGAGACGATGGTGCGCAGCACGTCCATGGGCAGCGCGTGCGCCGGCGCCTGTCGCAGCAGGCTGATGATGGAGGCGTCAAGCTTGCGCTCGCGCGCCAAATGCAGCTTCAGCTCATTGAGTTCGGAGCGATTGGGCAGCCGTCCAAACCACAGCAGATAGCAAACTTCCTCGAAGGTGGAATGGTCGGCCAGCTCGTGGATGTCGATGCCGCGATAGGCGAGCACACCCTGGTCGCCGTCGATGTAGCAGATACCGGAATTTGCGGCGGTAATGCCTTCCAGTCCCTTCGGGCCTTGCACCGTGGTCGACATGAATACCTCTCGCGGTCCCCGACCGCCGTGGATGATCCGGGTCGCACTCCAAGTGCGACCGTCGCATTGAACTGTAACTTACTTTTATACTCCGCAGCTTTCACACTCGTCTATCGCGGGGGCAGAGACAGCAATAGCCTACCTTCAAGTGGCGGGGTGCTGAACTGCGCCTCGCTCTTCCATCCCGCCAAAACATGCATCCATGATGCCGCCCCTAGCATTGGTCACTGGCCTGCTCACCGTGCAACTCTGCTATAGTCCAAGTTTTCCGAAGAATCCGTGGGGCGAGCCACATTCTGCGGGCGGGATTCGCCGCCGGTATCTATTCCATAAAGGAGAGGTTTTCGATGAGCAAGCTTCGCTTCCTGCTGTCGTTTGCACCGGTGTTGTTTCTGGCTGCGATGTGCAGCGCGCAGTCCACACAGTTAGATCTTCCGCGCCAGAGCCAGCGCGCCCAGATTACGCAGCGCATTGGCGTCACCGACGTCACCATCACCTACCATCGTCCGCTGGTGAATGGACGCAAGGTTTGGGGCGGACTGGTGCCTTACGGACAAGTCTGGCGGGCCGGCGCCAACGAGAACACGACCATCACCTTTCCCAACGCGGTCATGATCGAAGGCAAGCCGCTGGCCGCCGGGACCTATGGTCTGCACATGATCCCCAACGAAGATCAGTGGACGGTGATCTTCTCCAAGATGCACACCGCCTGGGGCAGCTTCAGCTACGACCAGGCGGAGGACGCCTTGCGCGTAACGGTCAAGCCGCAGGCGACTGAGTTCCACAACGCGCTGGCCTATGACTTTGACCAGCTCCAGCCTGACTCGGCTGTCGTCGTGATGAGTTGGGACAAGGTAGCCGTGCCGTTCAAGGTTTCCGTCAACGTGAACGAAGCGGTCGAGGCCAGCCTGCACAATCAGCTGCGCGGTCTTTCGCAGTACACCTGGGACGCGTGGGACGATGCAGCGACTTACATGGTCGATAACAAGATGGACCTGAACGAAGCGCTGAAATACGAAGACAACTCCATCGGCAACGAGGAGCGCTTTGAGAACCTGATGACCAAGGCGCGCATTCTGGATGCGATGAGTAAGACCAGCGAAGCTAACGCGGCACGCGACAAAGCTCTGGCCATGGGCAACGCCCAACAGCTTTACGGATATGGCCGCCAGCTACAGCGCGATGGCAAACAGAAGGAAGCTTTTGCGGTGTTCAAGTCGGCGGCGCAGAAGGCCCCCGACAACTGGCTGTCCCACGCCGGATTGGCGCGGATCGCCTGCGGCGAGGGTAACTATCCTGAGGCCACCAGGCAGATGCAGATGGCGCTGGCTGCCGCTCCCGATAATGCGAAGTCGGGAGTCGAGGGGCTGGTGAAGCGCTTGCAGGCGCAGCAGGACATCAACAAATAGGCCGGAGTGGGACTGCCGGGTGCCCCGGGTCTCGCAGTTTTCGAGACCCGGGCGAGTACCAGCACTCAGGGCAGGCGTAGGTTCGCTGAGAATCAGCTTGGCAACCTCCACTCGTTGACGCGTACGACCCTCCCAGGTCTCGAACCGCGCGAGACCTGGGGCACCCGGCAGATGCAGATGGCGCTGGCTGCCGCTCCCGATAATGCGAAGTCGGGAGTCGAGGGGCTGGTGAAGCGCTTGCAGGCGCAGCAGGACATCAACAAGTAGGCCGGATGGAGATATGAAGATGCATAGGACATGCTTGTTGTGTGCTCTAATTTTGGTGTTGTACTCACCGCGCATGCCGGCTCAGACAGATGCAAGCGCGGCAAAGGCTCGACCAGCAACTGAGCTGCGCGACGGTTCGCACGACTTCGATCCCCCCTGATCGGCTCATGGAAATATCACCTGAAACGGCGTCTGCATCCCCTGACCGGCTCGAATGAGTGGGTTGAATTCGAAGGCACCGGCGTCTGCCGCAAGATCTTCGACGGCGCGCAGATCGACCAGGGCGAGTGGAACGGCCCTACCGGCCGCATCGTCGGCCTGACCTTGCGTGTCTACAATCCGCAATCCCACCAGTGGAGACTCTACTGGGACAACCAGAAGGTGGGCATCCTCGACCCGCCGCAGGTCGGAGAATTCAAGGACGGCGTCGGCGAGTTCTACGCGCAGGACACCATCAACGGCAAGACCATCCTGATCCGATTTCACTGGACAAACCTCAACAGCAGCACGCCACACTTCGAGCAGTCATTCTCCGACGATGGCGGGAAAACGTGGGAGGTCAACTGGATTACAGATCAAACCCGGATAAAGGATGAATCTGACAAGACGCGCTGAACGCCGCCGGTTCCCATCACGCGATATACTGATTTCACCGGGGATGGTTTGTGAGCGCCCAGCAAAAAACGTTTTTCATCGAGACCTTCGGCTGCCAGATGAACTTCCACGACTCCGAAAAGGTCGTGGGGACGCTCATCTCCGAGGGCTACCAGCAGGTGCAGCGCGAGGAAGACGCCGACCTCATCTTCTACAACACCTGCTCCATCCGCGATAAGGCCGAGCAAAAGGTCTTTCATCGCTTGGCCGACTTCAAGAAGCTGCAAAAGGAAGGGAAACGCTTCGCCGTGCTCGGCTGTGTAGCCCAGCAGGAGGGCGAGAAGATTTTCGAGCGCGCGCCGCATGTGTCGCTGGTCGCCGGCTCGGCGTCGTATCGCAACCTGGCGCAGATGCTGGTGCAGATCGAGTCGGGCGCCGACCGCGTTACTGGCCTCGACGACCGCGAGACCGACCAGACCTTTGAGACTGAGTTCACGGCGCGCACCAATCCGCACCGCGGCTATATCACCATCATCGAGGGCTGCGACAAGTTTTGCGCTTATTGCATCGTGCCTTATACCCGCGGCAAGGAGCGCAGCCGCACCTCGCAGTCGGTGCTGGACGAAGCCAGGCGCATGGCTGACGCCGGCTACAGCGACATCCAACTGCTGGGGCAGAACGTTAGCTCTTACCGCGATCCTCTTGGGAAGATGACGTTCGCTGAATTGCTAGCGGCAATTGGCGAGCTACCGGGAATTCGCCGGGTCCGGTTTACGACATCTCATCCGCGCGACTTTACGAGGGACATCGTGGACGCGATCGACTCCGTGCCTGCGCTCTGCGATCATGTGCATTTGCCGGTGCAAAGCGGTTCGTCGCGCGTGCTGGAATCGATGTTTCGCGAGTACAGCCGCGAGCAGTATCTGGAGCGCATCGCCTGGATCAAGTCGGCGCGCAACAAAGAAATCAGCATCACCACCGATGCGATTGTCGGCTTCCCCGGCGAAGCCGAAGCCGAGTTCGGCGAGACGCTCAGCCTGCTCGACGAGGTTGGCTACGACGGCGTCTTCTCGTTCAAGTACTCGCCGCGTCCCAACACGCCGGCATTGCAGTATGCTGACTCAATTACCGATGGCGAAAAAGCGCGCCGTTTGCAGGTCTTGATGGAACACCAGCGCGAGATTCAACGTGTCAGATATCGCAGGCATCTAGGGCAGGTCCTTGAAGTAATGGTTGAAGGGAAGAACTCTGCCCGTGGACAGATGATTGGCCGCACCTCGCAGAACAAGACGCTGAACTTCGTTACCAACGGCGGGGCGGAGCCGGGCATTGGACAGTACGTCGACGTGGAGGTCACGCAAGTCTTCCCCAACAGCTTGTTAGGAACGATGTGTGACCAAAGTGCTCGGGACATCCACAAGGGCGTTGCGCCGCGTACTCGATAAGTAGTATGAAAGGGCAGGGGAACTGGAGGGCCATGATGGAAGTCGAGATGAAGATTCGCGGGTTGATGATGGATCCCGTGACCAACATGCCCATCGTGGTACTGAAAGACCAGGGCAGCGAAACGGTGCTGCCCATCTGGGTCGGCGTCTACGAAGCCAACGCCATCGCTCTGGAGATCGAGAAGATCACCACGCCGCGTCCCATGACTCACGACCTGCTGAAGAACCTGCTGATCGGGCTGGAAACCATGGTGCGCAAGGTGGTGGTCACCGAACTGAAGGACGACACCTTCTTCGCCGTGATCTGGCTGGAGCGCGAAGGGCAGATGATCAGCGTCGATTCGCGGCCGTCCGACGCCTTGGCGCTGGCCCTGCGCATGGATTGCCCCATCTTTGTCGAGGACGAGGTGCTGAAGAGCAGCAAGGTGGCCGGAAGCGTCAGCGACAGGGTCTCCAGCGATGAACTGCGCAAGTGGCTGGAGAACCTGGGCGAGGACGATTTGGGACGATACAAGATGTAGGGAAAGCCCGCACTTGGCATTTAGCACTTAGCACTTGGCCAAGGCTGGATGGCATCTCCGATTACGTAAGGCGTCGCCTGAATTTTGCTAAATGCCAAGTGCTAAGTGCTAAATGCCAAATGCCAAGTGCTGACTCCTCCGCTGAGCAACTGCAACGTATCTATCTCGCCGGCTTCGAACTTCAGACCTTCGAGCGCTATCCCAACTCTGTGGGCGTGATTCGCGACGGCTGTATTGCCTTGCTGCGCTCGACGCCTGCCGGCCTGGAAATGATCGGAGCGCCCGGCTGGCGCATGGGAGAAGTGCTGGGCGTGCTGGTCGAAAAAGACGGCAGGGAAGTCTTCCAGGCGAAAACCGAAGTGGTGGAAGCGACGCCTGAGCGATTGGAAGCGCTGCGCAGGTTCAAGTTGGACCTGGAGCAGTTGCTGACGGCGACGGCATAGATCTCCGATGCTACGGCGCTTGCAAAAGCAGAGGCGAGGCCTGGATCGGTTCACCAAAAGGTATACAGTGTTGTCGGCAGTTTTGGAGATTCTTGTGACACATTCATTCCTCTGTCGTAGAGGCGCTGCGGCGCTTTTCGCAGCCCTTTGTATTGCTCTTACCACTGCGGTGTATGCCCAGAACTCAGCCGGCCCACAGCCTGCGCCGCTGCCTCCGCCCATTGCCGCGCCGGCTGACACGCCTTATCCCGGCACGATTTCCCTAGCCGTCGATGCAACAAATATCAACGATCGTGTGCTGAATGTGCGGGAGACGATTCCCGTCAAAGCCGGCGAAATTACGCTGTTGTACCCGGAGTGGCTGCCCGGTGCGCACTCGCCGTCGAACCCGGTGGCAAACATGGCCGGACTGGTAATCACGGCGAACGGCAAACGCGTCGACTGGGTCCGCGATCGCGTAAATGTGTACGCCTTCCACATCGACGTGCCGCAGGATGCAACGACGCTGGAAATAAATTTTCAGTACCTGGCCCCGCTGGATCCAAAACGAGGCCGTATCTCGTCCAAGTTCGCCAACGTTACATGGAATGCCGTGCTTCTCTATCCGGCGGGACACTTCTCGCGGGACATCGAGTTTGCTCCTACGGTCCGCTTGCCGGAGGGCTGGAAATTCGCCAGCGCGCTGGAGGTGAAATCGCAGGATGGAAACCTGGTCCAGTTTAAAGAGACTACGCTGAACACGCTGGTCGATTCGCCGCTCTACGCTGGTGTCAACTATAAGCGCGTTGACCTGTCCACCGGGCCTGACAACCCAGTGTACCTTGATGTTTTTGCCGATAAGCCTGCCGATCTCGAGATCTCGCCGGAAGAGCTGCAATACCACAAGAACCTGGTGATCGAAGCGCAGAAGCTCTTCAACTCCCATCACTACGATCACTACGACTTTCTGTTTTCAGTGAGCGACACGGTCGGCGGCAAAGGCCTGGAACACCATCAGTCCAGCGAGGATGGCTCGCCCAACAACTACTTTACGGACTGGGCTGCCGGGGTTGGCGGTCGCGCTCTTCTGGCCCACGAATACACCCATTCGTGGAACGGCAAGTTTCGCCGGCCTGCCGACTTGTGGACACCCAACTTCAACGTGCCGATGCAGAACGACCTGCTATGGGTTTATGAGGGCTTGACGGATTATTACGGTAACGTCCTGACGGCACGTTCGGGAATGCGAACGCCCGAGCAGGCACGCGATGTGATCGCGCAGACCGCGGCGAACTTCGACGCCAGCCCGGGACGCACGTGGCGCTCCCTGGTGGACACAACCAATCAGCCCATCATTTCGTCTCGCTTCGGCACGCCGGAGAACTGGCCAAGCTGGCAGCGTTCGTATGACTACTATCCGGAGTCGGACCTGATCTGGCTCGATGCCGACACCAAGATTCGCGAGCTGAGCGGCGGGAAGAAGTCGCTTGACGATTTCGCGAAACTCTTCTTCGGGATCGACAATGGGAGCTACATTACCAAGACCTATACCTTCGAAGACATCGTCGCGGCGCTGAATGCGGTACAACCGTACGATTGGGCGGGATTTTTGCGGACGCGAGTTTACGATGTCGCGCCGCACACGCCGGAGAACGGGATTACCCAAGGCGGCTATCGGCTGGTCTACAACGACAACCAGCCGGAGTGGATGAAACACCAGGGCAGCTCGCGCGGCACCAGTTTTGCTACTTCGCTGGGATTTGCGGTGGACAAAGAAAGCAAATTGGACAATGTTTGGTGGGACAGTCTGGCCTTCAAGGCAGGCATCACACCGGATATGCAACTGGAAGCTGTGAATGACCAGAAGTTTAGCGCTGAGAAACTGCGTGAAGCCATCCTCGCGGCGGAGAAGAGTAAAGAGCCGATTAAGCTTCTGCTGAAGCGCGAAGACCAGTTCATCACGGTCACTCTGGATTATCAAGGCGGGATGCGATATCCGCATTTGGAAAGAGTGGAGGGAACGCCTGATCGGCTGGATGCAATACTGGCGCCGTCGAAATAGACAGCACGCGAGAGGGGCCGGGTAGAGCCGGCCTTCAGGCCGGCGTCCAGGCAACCCACTTTATAAGGCTTGGGCCGCTGCGGTCATTTCCAATGACCACAGCGGCCCAAGCGGTTCTGTTGTCCGCAGCGAACGCGGCGCTCTACCCTTACTCGCCGGACTACACCAATTCTGAAACTGCTTTAGACAACTTTGGCGAAGATGATAACCAGGGTGAACAGCACCAGCGACTCAATGAACGCTAAGCCGAGAATCAGCGCGAGCTGAATCGCCGGACGCGCGGCTGGGTTGCGGGCCATCGCTTCGCAAGCCGCCGCCCCGACGCGGCCCTGTCCAAGTCCAGCTAGGCCCGCGGCGATGGCGATACCGAAGCCGGCTGCGATGGCCACATAGTTAAGGTGCGTTGTAGCAGCGGCATTCGCCTCCTGCGCATACGCCGGCATGGCCATCATCAAGAGGGCCATCGGCGCAAAGACAATCATCATCATTTTCCGCATTGTTGTTTCTCCTTATGAATTGCCGCCAGGAGGTGGTTGACGTTCACCGAGCTGACGCCCTCACACTGGACAGCGTTACAGCAATTGGCAACTAGCAATTAGCAACTAGCTTTAGACCCTAATGTTTCGGTGGCTCGATGGCACTTGTGACCGTGACATTGTACGTGCCATCGTCTTGCATTTGCAGTTACTAATTGCTAATTGCTAATTGCTAATTGCTAGTTGCTTCTTCAGTGCTCATGCGCCACGGCTTCGCCGATGTAAACCGTCGCCAGCAATACGAAGATGTAGGTCTGGATGAGCGCGACGCCGGCGTGCAGCAGCATGAAAATGACCGGAATACCAATCGGAAAAAGCGAGAAGAACACGAGCGTCACCATATCGCTGGCAAACATGTTGGCAAAGAGACGGATGGTGAGCGACAGGATTCGAGCCAGATGGCTGCATACCTCGATCACGAACATCAGCGGCGCCAGCCACCAGACTGGGCCTATGAAATTTCTTATGTAGCCAAACCCGTTCAGCCGAATACCTTGAAAATGGTAATAGAACCAGGTGACCAATGCGCATCCCAGAGGCACCGAGGGCGATGCCGTCGCGGTCTCGAAGCCGGGAATGAGTCCGATGAAGCAGCCAACGAGGATGAAGAGACCCAATACGGTCAGGTAGCCGACATAACGTTCATAGCCATGGCCAATCACTTCATGGCTTTGGTTGCTGATAAACGAGTCGACGCTCTCCATCACGTGCTGCAAGGCCCCGGGATTGTCCACCGAGAGCCGGGCCCGCACCACGATGAAGAACAGAATCAGCAGCACGAATACCAGCAACTGCATGGCTACGTAGTTGGTGATTGGGGCTTGCGGGTGCGAGGCATGAAGGTGAAAAGCGCCGAGAACGGCATTGGCTGCGCCGGCCAGATATTTGTTCAGTAGTGCGGTTAACCACAGTTGCTCAGGCATGAATAAAGATCGCTTTTCGCCGTCCGCTTTTCGCTAATCGCTAAACCCTTAGCTTCCAGCAATCTGGCGAAGCGAAGAGCGAATGGCGACGCAGGCGCACTCGAAAAATGAGATTTTATGAATTCGAAAATCAAATTCCGCGCCGCAGGACGACGAATACCTCGACGGCGACTTCGCAGGCGATGGCGGCGATAGGCAGGCAGACACCTCCCAGAAAGCCGTACAGACCCGCGAGAGAAACATTAAATATAACATAGGCGCCGCCGGCGATCAGGACGTATCGCAACAGCGCTCGCAGGACGATGCGGCCGCCGCGCTCGTGGCTTTGCTGGCTGGTAATTCTCTGGCCCAGCGCCTCGACCGCGCGCTCCAGCCAGAGTTGGTTGACGTAGGAGACGACGGCGCCCGCCGCGAAGCCAGCCGTCACCGGCCAGCGAAAGAACGCCATGCAAACCACGGTCCCGAGTCCGGCGAGCACGAGCAGGAATGTGCGGATTCTGGGCAGAGCTCGGTCGAGGAAGGATTCCGCAAAAGCGGGCGTGGGTTCGGGCGTCGACATGGACACCAGATCACTGTATCGCAGATCAACTCTTCTGCCGCGTGATCATGCGGATCATGTCGATGAAGCCGGCGATCGATCCCACGATGACACCG